>JGI20225J20221_1000018_pt7 | contig 109258 bp, 85 predicted proteins | sample BioMet4_FD_20221 | JGI IMG/M metagenome (IMG submission 20221) | reverse complement strand
CTATTATCACAATAGTCCTCCCTACCAGCTCGATACCTTACTGTTGCCTATTTCTTTTTTTAGCGTTGTTAGAAGTTTAAGAAGAGGTACCTACTTAATCAAAAAAGACGCCTTCTGTTAGAAAACGCGGAATACGCTCGTCTCGCTAACTAACCAGAAATAAATACCTGACCAATTTCTAGGTCCATGAGCCTTCTAGTCCCGGGCAGGGAGCTACGCTAGGTCACCATAATTAATTCTAAGCGCGCGATAAGTTATGAATATATTGTAATTCTCGGTACTCCGGGTCTGATAAGCACTCGTAGCGTCCATTTGTACCGCATTTTACGCGACCAACGGAGCCCTAAGCCGCAAATACTAAGGCACCGGAGTGAAGTGCGTGGTAAGCCCGTTCTTTTTAATGTCGCGGGCAAAATTCCCTTCGACTTAGAACAACGCCTACGTTCTTANAACNCTTATTATACACCTTTAGAGACGCGCTTAAAAGCTAAAAGAAGTCCTATTTACAAAGTGTTTTGCTTTGTAAATAGGACTTTGTCTTCAGTCTGAGGCGGCTATGAAATGATAGCCGCCGTTTTTTGTTACCGCGTACGCGTGGGAAACGAAGCTTCGCGGATTGAGTAAAGAGGAGCCTTTAATACGGCATTCATACGCGCCGTCGGCGGTCAATAAGGCCTGGTACCAGATGATGTCCCGCTGACCCGGGGCGCTCCAAGTCGGAATCTCGACCCGGGAAGCGCCTCCCGGAACGATGAGCCCTGTAATTCTGGCGATATAATCGTCTCCGGCTTTTGTCAGGGTAAAATCGTCATAGTGTATAACCATATCATCCAGAGTCGTTTTTCCCATAAAGGACAAGTGCCCCTGGATGGTCTCCGCGTAGACATGAATATGGTAAACGCCGTAGGAGTAATGATGATCCGCGATGTTCACTTTGACAAGATAACTTCCGTCGGACTGTTTCGCGGCTTTGTACCATCTGATATCATCCTGACCGTTTTCGTCGCTCCAGATGGGGACATAGACGGTCTTGATCAGACCCGCGTTCGTCGGAGCGCTTATATGGACGGTGAAAACGCCGTCGGAGACGTTTTCGCTTATAACGGAGACGTCTGTCGAAGGCTTCTCCACGGTGAACTCAGCGGAGCCGATGAAGGAGAATCCCCGGCCTTTTGTTATGACATACGCGTCGGCGAAATACAGTCCTGTGGATTGATGATTCCTGATATTGATCCGGGCGGTATAAACGCCATCGGCTGTCTTTTCCGCGTAATACCAAACGATGTCATCCTGTCCGTTTTCCTGACTCCAGACAGGGATAATAACGCTGTCCGCGCCACCGGGAACGTTCAGACCGGTGATCGTCGCGGTATAGTCGGCGCTGTCATTTTTCGTGACTGTATAGTTCGCGAGCGTCGGTGAGAGATCTACGGTTTTCGCGCCGAGGATGACCCATTCGCCGAAAATAGTCCGGCAGTAGAAATGCGCGTTATAAACGCCGAGCGAGTAATTGTGATCCGAGATTTTCACGTTGGCGCGGTAGCTGCCATCGCTTTGCCGCTGTGCCTGATACCAGCGAATATCATCCTGGCCGTTCGCGTCGCTCCAGACGGGGACATAGACCGCGTCGACAAGGCCGGTGTCTGTCAGATGATCGATTTCAACGGTAAAAGAGCCGTTCGTTAAGTTCAGATCCGCGGAAGGTACGGAAATATCCGCTTCGGGAGAGCCGGTGTTAAAATCAGCGGTCTGGATGATATGGAAATGACCGTTTCGGTCGACCGCGTAAGCGTGAACGAAGTAAACGCCGCGGGAACGGTGGTTTTTAAGATCAATTATGGCGCTCCAGGTATCGCTTGCTGTCTTCGCGGCGCTGTACCAGTGAATGTCATCCTGCCCGTTTTTCTCGCTCCATACCGGAATCGAGACCTCCCGCGCGCCGCCGGGAACGACAAGACCGGTGATCTCGACTTTATAACGCGTGTCACTGAGTTTGGTCACAGTCATGCTTTCGTCGGACAGACTAATAGAAGATTCCGCGGCGTCAATAAACACCATCTTGCCGGAAGAATCCTTGCAATAGCAATGGATGTGATAGTCGCCGAACACATAGTTATGATCTTTAATGTCAATTACGCTGGTATAGCTTCCGTCACTGTTCATGGAAGGCGCGTACCAGATCAGATCGTCCTGCCCGTCCGCGTCACTCCACGTCGGCATACTGATACCGGTGATATTGCCGCCGCCTTCGCTGAAGCGTACAGTCGCGGTGATTTGTCCGGCGTCCGCGTCTGTCGTAATCGTTAAGGAGCCTTTGGGCGTGACCGGCGTGTTCGTGGCGGGAGACTCGTATAATTTCTCCGCGTTTCCGGTAACGGTCACCGGGATTCGGAAGGTCTTGCCAATCGCCGCGACAGTGGCGGTTATATTGGCGCTTCCCGCGCGTATTCCGGTATAGGTTCCGTTGTTCGTGACAGTCAGTATAGACGAATTGTCAGAACCCCAGGAGATATCCGCGTTATCCGGTGTAAAAGAAAACGATCCCGCGCTGGAGTCCGCGTTGGCAAGGGCAAGCGTTACGCGCGCGCTTTTGCCGGGCGTGACGTTAAGTCCTGACTCGAGAGAAGAATCCAGCGAAAAAGAATCGGCGGACAATCCGCTGATATCGATTGACGCCGCGGTCTGAACCAATCCTGTTTCCGCGCGGCCGCTGCCATCGTATCCGAATTCCTGTACCCAATAAGTACGTCCGCCTTGGATAAAGCATCCTATTCCGACCGTGTTCCAATCCGCGTCGAGCATATTTTTTCGATGTCCGTCGGAATTCATCCAGGAATTTATAACAGCCTGTGCGGTCGTCTGACCGGCCGCGATGTTCTCGCCGTAGATGTTGTCGTTCACGCTGTAAAAAGAGTCCCCGTTCGGTCTGGTATGAGAGAAATCCACGCTGATCTCGGCGGCGCGGAGCATTGCCGCGTCTGTCAGATCCTTGGTCATGGTAAGAGCGGAGAGCCCGGCCTCCGCGCGCTTCTCGTTCAGGAGCGTGAGCGTTTCGCCGGCTTTATCGTAGTCATTTATTCCGGTCACGGAAAGCGAGCCGGCCGCGGAGACCGTCATAGAGCCAAGGCAGAATGTGATTAATAACAGAAGAGGAAGAAAAGCGCGGAATAAATGTTTTCTCATACGAATACCTCCCGTTCGGGTATAAAAAAACCCGCGAATAAAAATTACGGGGCCGGTATCCTTACGGAGCAACTGGCTGCCATCCTCACGGAACAGGCCCTTTAGCTTTGCGTCACCACCTTTCGGCGGCTTTGCTTAATATTGTTTTGTAATTGTATAAAAAAAGATCTCGCTAAAAAGCGGGACCCGCGGAAATAAGATCAAAAAACCGCAGCTGGCTGCCATCCTTACGGAACAGGCCCTTTAGCTTTGCGTCACTGCTTTTCAACAGCTCTGCTCATTTTTTATTATAATCCTATATTGCGATAAACGCAAGTAAACTTTGAAAAACTCGCGTCGGGGAAGCGGAAAACACGCTTAAATTGACCATCGGTCAACTCTTTACATCGCGCGGAAACAGGTTTATACTAAACATATCAGATACTACGCACCTATTTCATGATATGATTAACCGGACAGACCGGACAGCGAACAGGAGGAATTAACCATGAGCGAGTTTTTTGACGGATTAGGAAAGAAAATTTCTGGAGCGGCGGATACGATCGGGCATAAAACGGAAGATTTTATCGCGATTCAAGGTCTGAAGAGTCAGAAACACAAGGCGCAGGAGAAGGCCAATAAGGATTTGATTGAGCTGGGTAAAATTGTTCACGCGAAGTATAAAGCAGGTGTCGAGATAGCCGAGGAGGCAAAGCCGCTGTGTGAGGATATCGATACGCAAAGAGGCGTGATTGAGGATCTCAACAAGAAGATTGACGAATATGGAGACGAAGAATAATGTTTATGATAATCGCGCTGATCGCGCTGGTATCGGCTGACCTTTGTATTAAGGCGTACGTCGAGAAGAATGTAAGCGATGAGGACGAAACGCCCATTCTAAAGGACAAATTGATACTTCGGCGCAAGGAGAACCCGGGTCTCGCGTTCGGATATCTCGGTGAAGACTCGTGGGCGGTGTCCGTATTATCCGGAATTGCCACAGTCGTAGTTGGATTTATCTGGATATGCCTTCTTCCGAAACGAGGCAAGGCGCTGAAGAAGACAGGTATTACGCTAATGCTCGCGGGAGCCTTGAGTAATTTCTCGGATCATGTCCGCAAGGACTATGTGGTGGATTATCTCTCCGTGGCAAGCAAGCGGGAGGGAATTCGCCGGATCGTGTTTAACTTAGGGGACGCCTTTGTCGCGCTGGGCGCGCTGATACTGGCCGTCCGGGATTTGTTCAGCTCCGGGAAATAACAATAAAGCCGCTGTGTTCATGGATTGACATGACACAGCGGCTTTCCGTTTATATATCCTGAATGATCGTTCCTGTATGACCCTTCAAGGCCTCATTCATCTTATCAAAAGAAGTAATGATCGCGCGTCTTCCCGGACGTCCCTTAACGAAGGAAACGCTCGCTTCCATCTTAGGCAGCATTGTCTTGCCCTCGAAGTGGCCTTCCCCGATATAACGGATGGCATCCTCGGTCGTGATCTGCCCAAGCAGAACTTCATCCGGTTTGCCCCGGTTGATCGCGGCTTTCTCCACGTTCGTGAGAATGATCAGCTCGTCGGCGTCAATTCCTTCCGCAAGCTTGCCCGCGACATAGTCCTTCTCCACGACGGCGCTCGCGCCGCGCAGATGATTGCCCTGCTTCAGGACGGGAATGCCGCCGCCTCCGCCCGCGATCACGATCTGATCGGCGTCCAGAAGCGCCTTGATCGCGTCAATCTCGATGATGTCGATCGGCTTCGGAGAAGCCACGATCCGGCGAAAGCCTTTGCCCGGCTCCTCTACGACATAGTTTCCGTTCGCTTCTTCCTGGAGCGCCTCCTCCTTACTGAGGCAGCGGCCGATGACCTTGGTGGGAGAGCTGAAGGCCTCGTCATAAGTGTCGACAAGAACCTGTGTCAGAACCGTTGTAGTCGTCCGGTAGATGCCGCGGTTCAGCAATTCCTCACGGATCGTGTTCTGAAGATCATATCCGATATAGCCCTGGCTCATCGCGGAGCATACGGACATCGGCGCCTTGGTGTATTTCTCGTGAGACTTGCCGAATTCATTCATGGCGGTATGGATCATCCCGACCTGCGGGGCGTTACTGTGCGTGATTACGATTTGGTATTTGTTCTCAATCAGATCCGCTATACATTTCGAGGTTTTCTCAGCGGCGATCATCTGCTCGGGAAGTGTGGTTCCGAGGGCGGCATGGCCCAACGCTACAACAGCTCTTTTTTTCATGGCGTTCCCTTCTGTTCTTAGTTTCTGAATATAGACGTTTTATTAACCGATATAACGGCTTTCTATATAGTAACGTTTCTCATTCGCTTCTCCCATGGAAAAAGTCTTGCGGGGAAGCGCTCCATCCGCGGCTACAGCCGGGAAGAGCATAAATTTATCCATCGCGGGAAGCAGGAATCCGGCGTTGCCCGGACGGGAGGCGAGGTTTTCGACCGCGTCGGTTCCGTGGATGTAATCGACATCCGCGTCGCCGCGTTCCTTGACCAGAACATCCAAAGCGGCCTGTAAAGCGCCGACCTCAAGCTTCTGCTTTGGAGACTCGATTACGATTACGCCCTTCTTATCGCCGGTCAGGTAAGGAATCACAAAAGCGTCGGCCGGAGCGTTCTTCGCGTCCTCCGCGAGGTAAGCTTTACCATTCAGCGTTCCGAGTACCTCGACGGTCTCGTTCACGAGATCCATTCCGGATTGTCCCTTCTGGGCGAAAATGACGCGGTGGATCGGCTCGAAGATGATTCCGTCGTCATGGATATTCTCGATTTCGCAAAGCGCGTAACGAGCGGGATGATTCTCTCTTTCTTCCGGGGTCAGGGTCTTCTTGAGATTCTCCCAGTTCGCTTTCGCCGTCGCGAGAGAGTGATTGCCGTCGCCCATTGCCTGGAAGATGATCTCGCCTTCGCCGTATTTCGCCTCGGCCTTGTCATACATCGCGGAAAGAGCGGCGCGCGCGCCCTCGAGATCCTTCTCGGCGATGAAGGTGCCGGTCACGTGACCGCCGTTCATCATCAGCTCTGTGTCATAAATCTCTTCGCCGGGCGCGTTCACGAGCGGCTCGATAACGGATTTGTCCGGGTCGTCGATCAGAATCATGATATGCGGCATCTCAATCGGCGCTCCCTCGCGGATGCGAAGACGCGGCGGGATCCGCTCGATTACGGTTCCCTCGGTCGCTCTGGTGAGGGATTTCGACCCTTTGTTATAATCGTAAGTTTCCAGATCGGTCGCGATCACGAGACCGAGACGGCTTCTGCCCTCAGCGGTTCTCTTGACCAGCATACAGCCGGCGGGAAGCTTACGCAGAATACCCTTGTCCAGATATTCCTTCATGGACTCGCGGATCTTCGCGATGCGGGCGCTCTCGTCGTCGCCGCCCAGGTAAAGCTCCGGCAGCATAAGGCGAAGCGTGGATGGCGCGTCACCGACGATTTCCTCAACGGAATTCCAGTATTCCGGTTCCGAGGTGTACTGGTCGCAGGCTACGACAGCCCATTTGCTGTAGTCCGCGCCCTTCGCCGGGACCATGATCTCCGGAATGTGAAAACCAAATTTGCCCCAATCATAAGATGACATTGAAATTTCCTCCTCTGAAATTATAATAGATTTCCGTTCTCCGGAGAGGCGCTTTATCGCGTTTGACACGCCCGTCCGTTTAAAAGAACAGACACAACTAAATTATAGTAGATGGTACTTCAAAATGCAATCTTTAAGTGTTAAAATATAAGCGTGAACGGCAGGGGGTAAGCCGTTGTAAAAAGGAGAGGATAAGGTATGAAACGCTTATTGAAGGGTGGAGTTGTTGTTATCGGAAACGGAACAGCGAAACAGGATGTATTAATCGAGAATGGAATCATCGCGGAGGTAGGCCCGGATCTGCCGGAAGAAGACGCGGAAGTCACGAATGTTTCCGGAAAACTGATTTTCCCCGGATTTATCGATGGGCACACGCATTTTGACCTGGCGGTAGCGGGAACGGTGACCGCGGATGATTTTGAGACAGGCACGAAGGCGGCCATTGCCGGGGGCACGACGATGATCATTGATTTCGCGTCCCAGGACAAGGGTGACACGCTGGCGAACGGGCTTAAGCACTGGCATGAGATGGCGGACGGGAAATGTTCCTGTGACTATTCTTTTCACATGTCGATCACGGACTGGAATGAGGATGTCCGCCGCGAAGTGAAGGATATGGTTGACGCGGGAATTACTTCCTTTAAGCTGTATATGACCTATCCGGCCATGATGGTCGACGATGGGGCTATGTACGAAATTATCAAGGAACTGAAGAAATACGACTGCTTTGCCGGCGTTCACTGCGAGAACGCGGACATTATCAACGCCAAGATACGGGAAGCGAAAGCGGCCGGTGATAACAAGCCATCCACGCATCCCAAGGTACGCCCGGACACGATGGAAGCGGAGGCGGTACACCGTCTGATGGTCATCGCGGGCGAGGCGAAAGCGCCGGTCATGGTCGTGCACACGACCTGCGAGAAATCTTTCCGCGAGATTCAGCGGGCCAGGGAGCAGGGACAGACCGTGTACTCGGAGACCTGCCCGCAGTATCTGCTGATGGATGACAGTCGCTATGAGGGAACTTTTGAGGAGGGTTCCAAGTATATTATCGCGCCGCCGCTTCGTAAGAAAGCCGATCAGGAGGTCCTTTGGAAGGCCCTCGCGGACGAGGAGATTCAGACGATCGCGACCGATCATTGCAGTTTCAGTAAGGCGCAGAAGGCTCTTGGCAAGGACGATTTCACGAAGATTCCGGGCGGCATGCCGGGAGTCGAGACAAGAGGAACACTGATTTACACATACGGCGTCGGTAAGGGACGGATCTCTCTGGAGCAGATGTGCAGGCTCCTGAGCGAGAATCCGGCGAAGCTTTACGGTGTCTATCCGAGGAAAGGCGTGATTCGTCAGGGAAGTGACGCGGATATTGTGGTCTTAGATCCTTGTAAAGAGGATGTGATCACGGTATCAAAGCAGCATTACAACATGGATTACGCGCCGTTTGAGGGCACGAAGCTCAAGGGCGTGATCGAGCAGGTATACCTGCGCGGAACGAAAGTGTTCGCGAACGGGGAAATTTTGGAAGAGAAGAAAGGCGAGTATATAAGCCGCGGAGTTAATCAATTTAAGATGTAAAATAACTTTTCAGGGAGAAAATTATGAGGAAGAACTGCTATGCTATCATAAGCGCGCTATTGACAGCCGCCATGTTATTCAGTGGACAAACAGCTCTTGCCGCGGATTTATCCGCGGGAAACCAGGTGACCGCGAGCCAACAGGCCGCGGACCAGACCACCGGGAATCAGATCGTGACGGATCCAAACACGTCGGATTCGACGGCTTCCGGAACAGACTCCCCCGCCGCGGGCGGGACTGTCTCTTCGGACACAACACCATCTTCCGGAAACATTTCCGAAACAACGGATTCCGGGAGCGAGGATTCCTCCGCGGCGGGCCAGAATACATCCGGTACGGCGGCGACGGATGTCGGAACGAAGACAACAACGGAAAACAGCGATTTGACGGATTCATCCAAACAAGATCCGAACGCCGCGGCGGATATCGCTCTACCGGCGGAAGACGCTGACGCGGGGCTTAGCGCGGAAGCGGTGACGGAGGAAGCGGCGACGTTTTCCGTAACGGACGCGGACGGCAACGTTATTAAAGCGGTTCTTTCTTATGATGGAAACACGTATTTATATCTTACGCGCGATATGGACGCCTCCGCGTTAACGATTTCTTATACCGGGGATGTTCAGTCTGTCAATCAGGGCGCGCTCGATCAGACGGCGCGGACGATCACGGCGAATCTCGCGGACAGCGGCGCGGTCATGGTCACGATGTCAGACGGTTCTTCCATCACTTTAAAGGCGGCTCAGTCATCACTTCCGAGCCTTTGCGTGACGTTGAACGGGACGACGCTTGACCAGATCCAACAGGATAAAAACATTAAATACAGCGGAAATAAAATCACGCTGGATGACGGTGCCTCGACGTTGACAGACAGTTCTGTGGAAATCAAAGGACGCGGCAATACATCCTGGGATTATTTTGAAAAGAAGCCTTATCAAATCAGCCTTAGCAAGAAGGCAAGCGTTCTTGGAATGGGCGCCGCGAAGAAATGGATTCTTCTCGCGAACTCCAGTGACGCTTCCCTGGAAGAAAACGCGATCGCGTTTGATCTGGCGAAAAATCTCGGTATGCCGGGAACACCGGATTGGGCTTATACGGATTTATGGATTGATGGCGTTTATCAAGGTAATTATTTAATCTGTGAAAAGATTGAAATTAATAAAGAAAGATTAAACCTTTCATCGGCTAACGCGGTGATCAGTGAGCACGATGATGTCTTCTACAGTCAGGAAACCAATTATTTTAGTCACTTTGATCTGGATTGTGATTTTCATTTTACGCTTAAGGACAATCAATCCGGGGATGACACGGACACGACGGGGTTTAACATTTTCCAGAGCAGGATGGAGGCGTTTCTGGACGCGTTGGATAACGGCGAGGATTATTCCACTTTGTCATCATACGTGGACATGGACTCATTCGCCAGATATTATCTGGTGAACGAGTACACACTTAACGCGGAAACTGTCTGCACCAGTAATTTCTATTATATGGATGGCGAGAATGATGTGATCCATGCCGGGCCGGTCTGGGATTTTGACACGACAATGGCCAGTCAGGCCATGTCCTCAGGCGCGTACTATTTGTCACAGAATAATCCGATGTATATTCGACTTACGTCTTATTCGGAATTCAGGAATCTGGTCATCCAGATTTATTACCAGAATTATGACGCGCTTGCCGCGATGGAACCGGAAGTCAGATCGCTTACGGAACAGATTCGGTCTTCGGCGGATATGAATTACACGCGCTGGAATTACCTTGGAAAGGGTGTTAAGGATGTCGCTTTCGCGGAGACCTATCAGGAGAATGTTGACAATTTATGTACATGGCTTCATAACCGACTGAATTATTTTACACTGGATTTCTCAAAACAGACATCTGTTTATTGTTCCTATGACGGTATTGACTATGGACGCGTGTTTGATTCCGCGTACTATTTAGACCGGTATCCGGACATTAAGGCGGTATATGGCAATGACGCGAATGGCGCGTTCTCACACTTTATCACATACGGTATGAATGAAGGCCGCCAGGCGTCGGTGAATTTTGACCCGCTGTCCTACAAAAGACGATACCAAGATTTAAGATCCGCTTTTGGAGGTGATTGGCAGTCATATTATAATCATTATGTAAATTATGGCTGGAATGAGGGGCGGCTTGCCACCGGAACCGTCACCAAGGCTGAATTCGATCCGATTACGGTATATAATGGCATCGATTACGCGCCTGTATACGATTACGACACTTACTTAAATAATTATGGGGATCTGAGCGTGAATTTCAGTGATTTCGATGATATTGGCGCGCTGCGGCACTTTATATTATATGGTATGTTCGAGGGACGTCAGGCGATCGGCTCATTCAACGTGGATTCCTACGCGAGAGAATACGCGGACTTAAGGCACACTTTTGTGAACAACCTTCCAAGCTATTATAATCATTACATAAAATATGGCGTAAAAGAAAGCAGAAACGGCACAGGCTGCGTGACATTCCATGACACGTATACGGCAAAAGACGGGATCGATTACGCGGATGTTTATGACGGCGATTATTATTTAAGAAATAATAATGATGTTTATAACACTTACAAATACGATGACAGCGGAATCCTGAATCATTTCATTACCTATGGCATGGGCGAGGGACGGCGCGCGAAGGAGAGCTTTGACGTGAATTCCTACGCGAAGAAGTACACGGATCTTCGGCATGAGTACGGCAATGATCTGGCGGGCTATTATCTCCACTATATCCGGTATGGCAAGAAGGAGAATCGGCAGACGACCGGTTGTGACGCGATAGAGGGCGGCCTGACGACCAGTGGCGGTAAGGATTATTCCGCGGTATACAGCTATGGGTACTATGTTTCCCATTACAGAGATCTCTGGGTCGCGTTTCATTACGACGAGCAGGGAGCGCTGAATCATTTTCTTACGTACGGCATGAGTGAGGGCCGTCAGGCGAGCCCTGACTTTAACGTGATTTTGTACAAGAAGCGGTACGAGGATCTTAGAAACGCTTTTGGAGACGAACTAAAAGATTACTATCTTCACTACATAAACTATGGCCTGAAAGAAAACAGAGACGCGATTTAACGCGCGGCGCCGACGAGATTTGATGAGCAGAACAATCATCAGACCTTGTCGGCTTGCTCAAAACAAGTGAATGGAGGCTTTTCAATTGAGCTTGACACGACCGCTTGAGAAGAGTTTTTTTGTTATTACGTCATTGCTATGCGTTCTTGTTTTATCCGCGTTTGTCCGGGGAGCGAAAGCGGAAGCGGCTGACAGCGCCGCGGAAATAGTTGATTTGCGGTGCGAGAGCATGACAGAGCCATTGGGAATTGACGCGGAATCTCCCCGACTTAGCTGGAAGATGAATTCAGACAGCAGGGGTTAAGAGCAGCTTGCGTATGAAATTTTAATCTCGTCTTCCGAGCGGAATCTGGAAGCCTCCCAGGGAGATATCTGGGACTCAGGCAAAATCGCGTCCGGTATTTCAAATAATATCGCGGCGGATATAGAGAATATACAATCCGGGACACGATATTATTGGAAGGTCCTGGTCTGGGATAATAATGGGAATGTTCTGTCGTCCTCGGCCACCTGGTTCGAGACAGGACTTTTAAGTCAGAAGACGGACTGGCAAGGCTCTTTTATCGCTCCGGACAGATCGGATAAAAGCGCTCTTTCCACGTATTCTTATGAATGTGATTTTAAAATAGACCAGCGCTGCGCCGGTTTTGTTTTTGACGCCGCGGACTCGGATAATTTTCTGATGTGGCAGATCAACGCGGCGGACCGGACGAACGACCAGAAGGTATATCTGCGCCCGCACGCGTGGGTGAATGGCGCGGCAACGGTATTACAGGATATTGATATTTCAAACGTAATCCTTTGGGATGCCAGAAATGATTTTCACCATCTTAAAATCGATATTGTCGGTAATAAACAAATCCGTACATCAATTGACGGAATCCTTGTGGATACGCGCGAGTGGGACGTTTCTTTTGACAAAACGGGTTTTCGGGAGGATGGCGCGGAATCCGCCTGTTTTGATAATCTTGTTATATGTGAGAATAACGATGAGGTTTGTTCGGAAAAATTCGATTCTTCGAATAATCCGTTTAAAAAGGAGCCGGTGGAATGTCTTGGCCGAAAGGTCTTGAGCTTCGCGGGAGAAGGAGCTGTCATAACGGACCTGAGAGAAGGAACCGGCGAGCCGATGTTCCGTAAAGAGTTCAGCGTGACTAAAACGGTGAGCCAGGCGAGATTATACGCGACAGCCCTGGGTGTTTATGAAGCGTACATCAACGGTCAAAAGGTCGGGAATGACAAGCTCGACCCAGGCTGGACGAATTATAAGAAAACACTTTTGTATCAGACTTTTGATATTACGGATATGTTAAAGCAGGGCGATAACGCGGTCGGCGCGGTTGTTGGCAGCGGTTGGTACGCCGGTAAGACCGGAAATGACTTTCTGGCCTGCTATGGCGTGGACAAGGCTTTTCTGGGACAAATTGTCATTACATACACGGATGGAACAAGAGACGTGATTGGCACGGACAATACTTGGAAGTGTCAGGAAACGGGACCTTATGTCGCCACGGATCTGGAGGACGGTGAAACCTATGACGCGACAAGAGAAAGCGACGGATGGAATGAAGCCGGTTTTAACGCGGACGGCTGGATCGGGACGAAGATCGCGGATGAGAATACGATTAACACGAAAATCAAGATAAGCGCGCTTGATATTAAAGCGCGAAATGGAGAAGCGGTACAGCAGATACAGGAGTTAGTTCCGGTTAAGACGAAGGCATCCACAGAGAATTCAGTCATTTACAACCTTGGGCAGAATATAAGTGGTGTCGTCCGTTTGAAAGCGGCAGGAAAAGCAGGACAGACAGTCCGGATTCGATACGGCGAAATGCTGAACAGCGATGGAAGTCTTTATACCGAGAATCTGAGGAACGCCAAAGCGACCGATTACTATACGTTTAAAGGCGGAAACGCCGAAGAGGTTTTTGAGCCCTCATTTACGACGCATGGCTTTCAATACATTGAAATATCCTGGGACTCGGAAGCGCCCGCGATCAGCTCCGTAACAGGAATCGCCTTAAGTGATAATCTTGAAAAAACCGGAAATGTTGAGACTTCGAATTCAGAGCTGAATCAGTTGTTTAGTAATATCAATTGGAGCCAAAGAGATAATTATCTAAGTATTCCCACGGATTGCCCTCAGCGTGATGAACGCCTGGGCTGGACCGGTGACGCCCATATTTTCGCGCGGACCGGTTCCCTGAATTATAACTCAAAGCAGTTTATGGAGCGTTATCTCGAAATATTACGAACTGATCAGAAAAGCGATGGTATGGTTTATGACATCAATCCTTATCAAGGGAGCGTAAGCAGCGGGAACGCCGGATGGGCGGACGCCGCGGTCATTATTCCCTGGACTCTTTACACACAGTATAACGACACGGAAGCGATAACGGATAATTACGACATGATGAAAGGCTGGCTTGGGTATTATCAGGCGAACTCGGTTGGGTATATCGCTCCTTCCTGTGATTATGGAGATTGGATGAGCCCTTCAGAAACAACATCGGGCTCGTTAATCGCGACCGCTTATTTCGCGTATGACGCGGATCTTTTTTCAAAAATGGCGGCGGCGATTGGGAAAACTGATGACGCGGCGTATTATCAGAGTCTGTTCAAGAGCGTTAAGGAAGCCTTTGTCCGCGAATATGTTAACACTTCTGACGGAACGGTCGGAAACGGCTCACAGACATCTTACACGCTAGCCTTGTGGTTCAATCTTCTGCCATCGGATGATTTAAGAGAAAAAGCGGCAATTAAGCTGGTAACAAAGATCCAGGAAGCGGACTGGCATTTGGGAACAGGATTTATAGGAACCGCTTATTTGTGCCCCGTCTTAAGCGAGATGGGATATTCGGAAGTAGCGTATAAAATTCTGGAAACCGATACATACCCATCGTGGCTCTACTCGGTAAAAAACGGCGCGACGACAACCTGGGAGCGCTGGGATGGGTATAACGCTGAAACCGGCAAGTTCGGGTTCAGCGGAATGAATTCGCTCAACCACTACGCGTATGGAGCGGTCGGTGAGTGGATGTATCGTTATCAGGCAGGTATACAAAATGATGGCGCCGGTTACAAGAATATCATTATAAAGCCTCAGGTGAACGATTCTCTTACTCATGTAAAGGGCTCATATGTTTCTGATTATGGTGAAATTATCAGTGAATGGTCCCTGAACGGAAGCGCGTGTGTCTTCAACGTGAAAATACCGGCGAACACAACAGCCACCGTTTATATTCCGGCTACTACGGCGGAAGACCTGAAAATCGATGGGAACGCTTATATACCGGGAACGACAGACGCGGAGGGCGTAAGCTATTCGGGGAGTGAGAATCAATGCCTTATCTTTAAGATAAAATCCGGATCTTACACTTTTGAGACGGAAAATATTTCCGTGGAATCTAAATCTGACACGATTTATAATGGCGTGGATTATTCTTCAGTGTATAACTATGATTACTACGTCACTAAATATCCGGACGTGAAAGAGCTTTGCGGAGAGGATAAAACGAAAGCGTTGGAGCATTTCGTTAATAACGGCATGAAAGAAGGCCGTCAGGCGATCAATTCCTTCAATGTAGATTCTTACGCGATGGAGTACAGTGATGTAAGACAATACTGTGGCAATGTTATGACGGAGTATTACAAGCATTATATGAATCATGGCATATACGAAAATCGTCATGGAACAGGGTGCGCGTCCATACAGGGCGGCGTCGCGGTTTATAATGGAATCAATTATTCCGCTGTGTATGATTATGGCTATTACGCCGCGAATAACGCGAAAGTATGGAGCGCGTACAAATACGATGAAATAGCCGCGTTGAGGCATTTTGTCCTGTATGGACGATTCGAGGGTCTTCAGGCGATCGCTTCCTTTAACGTGGATTCATACGCGAAGGAATACGCGGATCTGCGTCGCGCTTTTAAGAATAATCTATTTGATTATTATAATCATTTTATAGAGTATGGCGTAAAGGAAGGGAGACACGGTACAGGCCGCGACACGTTCCGCGGCGCGGAAACCGCGCGGGATGGCGTCGATTACGGCGCTGTCTATGATCGTGATTATTACGTAAAAAATAATAGTGACGTTTATAGAGAGTATAAGTACGATGACAGCGGAACGCTGGATCATTTTATCACCTACGGCATGAGTGAGGGACGGCGCGCGAAGGAGAGCTTTGACGTGAACTCGTACGCAAGGGAATATTCGGATCTGCGGCATGAGTACGGCAATGATTTGACCGGCTATTATCTCCACTATATTCGTTATGGAAGAAAAGAACACCGTCATACGACAGGCTGTACGGAAATCCTGGGCGGATTGACAAGCAGCGAAGGCAAAGATTATTCCGCTGTATACAACTATGGCTATTATGTGTCGCGTTACGCGGATCTCTGGGCTGTTTTTCATTATGACGAGCAGGGAGCGCTGAACCATTTTCTCACGTACGGCATGAGAGAGGGCCGTCAGGCAAGCCCTGACTTTAACGTGATTTTATACCGGAAACGATACGGGGATCTTCAGAACGCTTTCGGAGGTGATTTAAAGAGCTATTATCTTCATTATGTCAATTATGGCAAGAGAGAAAACAGAAACGCGGTTTAACGCGAAAAGCGCCGCCCGGCAAAAGTATTAATACCGGGCGGCGCTTCTTAGCGTATATATTTAGTTATCCTCATCCACCATCGTGTAAACGGTGCGCTTCCTCGCGTCCGCGTCACCCTCAAGATATTCATCATAAGTACAAAGTCTGTCATTGATGGTTCCGTCCGGCATCAGTTCCATGATCCGGTTCGCGGTCGTCTGCACGACCTGATGGTCGCGGCAGGAGAGAAGCACAACGCCGGAAAACTTAATCAGTCCATCGTTGAGCGCCGTGATCGCTTCCATGTCCAGATGATCGGTCGGTTCGTCAAGAATCAGGACGTTCGCGCCGGAAATCATTATCTTGGAGAGCATGCAGCGTACCTTCTCGCCTCCGGAAAGCACCTTGACCTTCTTGACACCGTCCTCTCCTCGGAAAAGCATGCGGCCGAGAAAGCTGCGGACATATGTAATATCTTTCTCATCGGAATAACCCATCAGCCATTCCGTAATCGAGTAATCGTTGTCGAATTCATAAGCGTTGTTCTTGGGAAAGTACGCCTGGGATGTTGTAACGCCCCACTTGTACGTGCCTTCGTCCGGCTCCATACGTCCGGAGAGAATCTCGAACAAAGTGGATTTCGCGTGCTCGTTGCTGCCGACGAACGCGATCTTGTCCTCGCGGTTGATCATAAAAGAAAGATCGTTCAAAACCTTCACGCCGTCAATGGTCTTCGATAAATGCTCAACCAGAAGCACGTCGTTGCCGATTTCGCGGTTGGGTTTAAAATCAATATACGGGTACTTCCGGCTGGAAGGTTTGATATCGTCAAGCTCAATCTTCTCAAGAGCCTTCTTACGGGAGGTCGCCTGCTTCGATTTCGAGGCGTTGGCGCTGAACCTCGCGATGAATTCCTGCAGCTCCTTGATCTTCTCTTCCTTCTTACGGTTCGCTTCCTTCATCTGGCGGACAAGCAGCTGGCTCGACTCGAACCAGAAATCATAGTTGCCGGCGAAAAGAGCGATCCGTCCATAGTCGATATCGGCGATCTGCGTGCAGACTTTATTAAGGAAATAACGATCATGCGAAACGACGATGACCGTGTTCTCAAAATCAATCAGGAACTCCTCGAGCCAGGCAATGGCGTCAAGGTCCAAGTGGTTCGTAGGCTCATCGAGCAGCAGAATATCCGGATTGCCGAACAAAGCCTGCGCGAGCAATACCTTGACCTTCAAATCACCTTCAAGCGTGTTCATCATCTTATCATGCAGTTCTGTCTCGATTCCAAGACCATTTAATAAAGCGGCGGCGTCGGATTCCGCTTCCCAGCCGTTCATATCGCCGAATTCCGCTTCCAGCTCGCTCGCGCGGATACCATCCGCGTCGGAAAAGTCAGGCTTCGCGTAAATCGCTTCCTTCTCCTTCATAATTTCGTAAAGACGGGCGTTTCCCATGATTACGGTATCCAGAACCGGATACGCGTCATATTTGAAGTGATCCTGCTGTAAAAACGAAAGGCGTTCACCCGGCGTGATTACGACCTCGCCGTTTGTCGGCTCAAGCTGACCGGATAAGATACGAAGAAAAGTAGATTTTCCGGCACCGTTCGCGCCAATCAGACCATAGCAGTTACCTTCCGTAAATTTAATATTGACATTCTCAAAAAGCGCCTTCTTCCCAAGACGAAGGGAAATATTACTTGTACTTATCATTTGTTTCTCCTGGTTATAAATAAATAAAACGGTTAATCGTTCACGTACTCTGCTATCATAGCATGATGGCGGAATTCTGGCAAGGTTTAGTAAATATGGTTTCGCGTTATGTCTCAGGAAAACGCGTTAGAAAGAAAGCTTGTCATTTGTCTTGTCACTCCTTGTAATCTGAATATTAACGGTTTATATTCAAATAGTATATTTAAATAATATATACGTGGGAGTATTATAAGGCGTCCGGGGAGCGGGCGCCTTTTCCACGTCCTTTTCTTTTTTCGCGATTTACGCTAGTGTAAATCGCGCGTTTCCTGTGTTATTATACAGTAAAGGAGGCAGTGTTCATGAAAACAATTCATGTCGCGGCGGCGATTATCGCGCGGAATGGTAGAATATTCGCTACACGCCGGGGATACGGGCCGTTTAAAGACGGCTGGGAATTTCCCGGAGGTAAGCTCGAGAAGGGTGAGACACCGGAAGAGGCGCTGAGACGGGAGATTCGAGAAGAGCTTGGCGTTTCTGTCCGGGTCGGAAAACTTTTTGACACAGTCGAGTATGATTACCCGGAATTTCATCTGAGTATGCAATGCTTTTTCTGCGCGATAACAGCCGGTGAGCCCATACTTCTGGAGCATGAGGACGCTTGCTGGCTTACGCCCGGCAGACTCGGAACGCTGGACTGGCTGCCCGCGGATCTGGCCCTGATTCGTAAACTGGAGACTCTGGATGAGTCACTTATTAACCCCAAGGAGGATATCGTATGAAGGTACTTATGATCAATGGAAGTCCTGAGGAACATGGATGTACGTACACGGCGCTTAGTGAGGTAGGAATGACACTTGAGAAACATGGAATTCAGACGCGGATTCACTGGATCGGGACGAAACCTGTTCAAGGCTGTGTCAATTGCGGTAAATGCGCCGAAACCGGCAAATGCGCGTTCAACGATCAGGTCAATGACGCCGCGGAGCTGCTCGACCAGTCTGACGCTCTGGTCGTAGGATCGCCGGTATATTACGGGAGCGCGAGCGGTCAGGTCACGGCTTTACTCGACCGGCTGTTTTTCTCAGCGTGTGACCGGTTCGCCGGGAAGCCCGCGGCGGCTGTGGTGTCGTGCCGCAGAGGCGGCGCTACCGCGACTTTTGATCAGCTTAATAAGTATTTCGCTCTCTGTAATATGCCGATTGTGACTTCACAGTATTGGAATCAGGTTCATGGTTTTACGCCGGAGGATGTACGGCAGGATATCGAGGGGCTGCAGACGATGCGGACACTCGGCGAGAACATGGCGTGGCTTCTGAAATGTATCGAGGCAGGCAAGGCGGCGGGTATCCCGGCACCGGGCTATGAAGACGTGATTATGACGAATTTTGTCCGCTGAGCGCGTACGGAAGGAAGGTTAAAGCTGTGGCTGTAATTATGAGCGGGACCGCGGCGGCCAAAAGCGCGGAAGAGGAGATAAAAAGCCGCGCGCGGAAATTATCGCTCGCGGGTATTGAGCCATGTCTGGGAATTGTTCGCGTCGGCGCGCGGCCGGATGATTTATCCTATGAAAGAAGCGCCGCGAAACGGATGAGCCGTCTGGGAATCGGGCTCGAGGTATTGGAGCTTCCCGCGGACATCACACAGTCCGCTTTTAACCGCGCCTTCGAGGCTTTTAATAAAAAAGCGGATATACACGGAATCCTGCTTTTCCGTCCGCTGCCAGTTCCCTTGAGCGCGGATTACGCGGCGCGCGTAATCGCTCCTTTTAAGGATGTGGACTGCATGAACCTTTTGAATATGGCGGATGTTTTCACGGGGGAGGACGACAGCCGCGCGCCGTGTACGCCGTCCGCTGTCATTGAGCTGTTAGAATACTATGGTGTCGCGCTTAAGGACAGGAAAGTGACGGTGATAGGGAGAAGTCTCGTGTTCGGCAAACCATTCGCGATGATGGCGATTCGAAGAAACGCGGCGTCCATTACAATCTGTCACACGAAAACGGTGGATTTGAAAGAGGCATGCGTAAACGCGGATATTCTGGTCGCCGCCGCCGGGGTTTCCGGCCTTGTGACAGAGGATATGGTCGCGGAAGGCGCTGTTGTCGCGGATGTCGGCATTAACCGGACAATAGATGGCAGAATTGTGGGTGATGTTAATTTTGATCATGTGGAATCTAAAGCGTCTTATATCACGCCTGTACCGGGAGGCGTCGGAGCGGTCACCGCTTCGGTCATGGCCAGACGAGTACTGGATGGCGCGGAATTTACGAGAAATACAAAATAACACTTTTTAATTGAGTGAAGTTGTGATATAATAAATCTGGTATTAATCATATGAGAAAGGAGATGTGTGGCGAATAGCGAATACGCCATACAAGGTAAGCGCTATGCAATATGAGATTAAGGGAGGAAGTTTTCCGGTCGCTGTTTGTAAATGCGATTCCGGGGAGAAGATCATCTGCGAGAGCGGAGCGATGAGCTGGATGTCACCTAATATGAAGATGGAGACCTCTTCACACGGAGGCATTGGCAAGATGTTCGGGCGTATGGTGAGCGGCGAGTCACTTTTCCTCAATTCGTACACGGCGGAGAACGGAAACGGCATGATCGCGTTCGCGTCGAGTTTCCCCGGTGAGATCCGGGCGCTTACTCTCGCGCCGGGAAGGGACATTATTGTTCAGAAACGCGCTTTTCTCGCGGGGGAAGCCGGCGTTAATCTGTCGGTCTTTTTCCAGAAGAAGCTGGGATCCGGCTTTTTCGGAGGCGAGGGCTTCATCATGGAGCGTCTTTCCGGACAGGGAACGGTGTTTATTGAATTGGACGGAAGCGTAGTCGAGTATGAGCTCGCGGCAGGCCAGACAATTATCGTGGATACCGGTTACGTGGCGATGATGGACGCGACGTGCTCTATGGATATTCAGACGGTTCCCGGAATTAAGAACGCGCTTTTCGGTGGCGAGGGTCTTTTCAACACGATCATTACCGGACCGGGACGTGTTATGCTGCAGACGATGCCGATCATGCAGACCGCTCTTTCTATTGCCCCGTATATACCACAGAAGAGTAATTAAGCCAGTGTTTATGGCGTCCTGTTTTATGACGAGAACAGGGCGCCTTTTTTTATTATAATAGCGCCACACTCGATTTCAGGATTTCCGCGGTATAGAGAAGCGCGATACTCACTGACCAGATAAACAAGCTTCCGCGTCCTGTATTTCAACGGTTTCGGCAAGAAGTTTTTATGGCGGGGCGAAGGAATCAACTCCGCTACACAAACCGATAAAGAAGTGTCCATAGTCATGTAAATAACCATTGAGCTTTTAAGTAAAATGCGATATAATAATTTATATCATTATTAAATAAGAATAATTCTAAGTTGGTGATGGGATGGCGAAACGGAACACAGTACAGAAAACGTTTATTCGAGAGGAAGTGAGACAGTCAGGCAATCATCCGACAGCGGATGAAGTATACCATGAGGTTTCCGCCAAATACCCGCAGATCAGTCTGGCTACCATATATAACAATCTTAACCAGATGGCGGAGGACGGTGAGATCCGCAGGGTACGGTATCCGGGCGACTCGGATCGCTATGACAGGCGAACAGAGGAACACAACCATTTCAGATGCGAGAAGTGCGGGCGGATTTTTGATTTTGACGCTCCGGTCGAGGTCAAGGTCGAATCCGGTCGCGAATCAGATTTCCGCGTATCAGGGTATGACTTGTATTTTCGAGGAATTTGCGCGGAATGCCGCGGAAAGGATCAAAATCAATGATTATGGTGTCGGCCGGTTATGGCTCGATTTCCGTAAAATAAACTCAAGGAGGAACTTATATGATTAATGAGAACGACGAAATCAAACTGACTAACGAAGTTGGCGCTCCAATCGCCGATAACGAGAACGCGATTACAGCCGGTCCCAGAGGACCTGTCGTAATGCAGGATGTATGGCTGATGGAGAAAATGGCCCATTTTAACCGTGAAGTAATTCCGGAGAGGCGTATGCACGCCAAGGGCTGGGGAGCGTACGGAAACTTTACCGTGACGCGGGATATCTCTAAGTACACGAAGGCCAAGGTTTTACAGCCGGGCGCGAAGACGGACGTGTTTATCCGCTTCTCTACAGTTGCCGGTGAGAGAGGCGCCGCGGATTGCGAACGCGATATCCGGGGTGTGGCATGTAAGTTTTACACGGAAGAAGGCAATTGGGATCTGGTCGGCAACAACACGCCGACATTTTTCATCCGGGACGTTCACAATTTCTCTGACCTGAACCGCGCGGTGAAGCGCGATCCGAGAACGGGACGCAGAAGCGCCCAGAACAATTGGGATTTCTGGACTCTGCTTCCGGAGACTTTTCATCAGACGACGATTGTCATGAGCGACCGCGGAATTCCGGCTTCTTTCCGTACGATGCATTTCTTCGGGGAGCATACTTACAGTTTCTATAACGCGGAGAACAAACGAGTATGGTGTAAGTTCCATTTTAAGACCCAGCAGGGAATCCACAATTTGTCGGACGAAGAAGCCGAGAAGATCAACGGCATGGACAGAGAGTATCACGGTAAGGATCTGTTCGACGCGATCGAGAGAGGCGATTATCCGAAATGGACGATGTATGTTCAAATCATGACGGAAGAGCAGGCGAGGAATCATTACGAGAATCCGTTTGACATTACGAAGATCTGGCGGCACGCGGAATATCCGCTGATCGAGGTAGGAGAGCTGGAGCTTAATCGTAATCCCGAGAATTATTTCGCGGAGGTCGAGCAATCCGCTTTTACGCCGGCGCATGTTGTCCCGGGCATAGGCTTTTCACCGGATAAATTTCTTCAGGGTCGTCTTTTCGCTTATGGCGACGCGCAGAGATACCGTCTCGGCGTGAACCACAACCTGATTCCCGTAAACCGCGCGAAGAACGAAGTCAACGAGTATCACAGAGATGGCGCGATGCGTGTGGACGGCAACTATGGCGCGGCGCCCGCGTACGCGCCGAACAGCTATGGATACTGGACGGCAAGCCCTGAGGTCGCTGAGCCGCCGCTTGATATTGAGGGAGCGATGTGGCGTTATGACCCGAAAGAGGATCCGACGGATGATAATTTCAAGGCCGGCGGGAATCTCTGGCGCGTGATGACGGAGGACAAGAAGGCGATTCTGATTGACAATACCGCGCGTAATATCGCGCCGGTCACGGAGAATATCAAGTATCGTCACGCGGTTCACTGTCTGAAAGCGGATCCGGAATACGGAGAGAGAATCACAGAGGCAATGGGCCTTGATTTCGCGAAGGTTCAGGAGCTCGCGAAGCTTGACAACGATGGTCTTATTAAAGCGACCTGGAATAAATAATCCAGGCGCTGACAGCGGAATTTCCACGGGAAATAACAGGAGCGGAAGGCGTCTTACGCGGCGCCTTCCGCTTTTGTAAAAATTTCTACGCGTCAGCCGTGAAATACGCGCAAAATATTTCAAATATCGGAAAATTATTATATAATTAGCTTGAAAAATCCCGTGTCCGCGGGAGGCTTCGGATACGTTGTATAAATGTGTGAATCATTATGTCTGGAGGGGAATCTATGAAGCGAAAAACAATCACGAAGGTATTCGCGCTGTTATTGACTTTGTCCTTGCTGTTCACAGGTTTTGTTCCATCCTCGTCGCGCGCGGCTGATACGCGGGCCGCGGGGAGCGATTCGGGCGCGGCGGTCGGAAGTAATTCTGCCGCGGCTACTTTGCCCGCGGGAGATATGCTTCCGGTTCGAGCGGAAAGCGTAGAGATTACGCCGGAGATGGAAGAATCCTCAATCGATCCCTCGGGCGCGGCCTCGATCGCGGCGCTTTCCGTTACCGCGTACGGCAGGGGTTATAATTACACGTTGCTTGACGCGAAGTGCCGGAACGTTTATGACGCTTTCCTCGCGTCGGCGGCGGAGCCGACCTCTTCGGAATTCGCGGAGGTTACTGTTGACGGCGTAACGGAAGATAACGTGTTAACGGCGTATTACGCGGTTCTTTATGACAATCCGGAGCTTTTCTGGGCGGACACGGGATTCCGATGGGGATATTACGGAGGCTCGGACGACGTCAGTTCAGTCCGTTTCATGTATAGTTATACGTCAATGGAGACTTTTAACACGGAGAACGCGGCCCTGGAAAACGCTGTCACCACATTTCTTTCCGCGATTGATCTGACCGCGCCGCCGGCCGTAATCGCGATGAAGATCCATGATAAACTGATCAAGGAAGTGGCGTATGACTCAGACGCGGCGGAATATACAGGAAGTGATAATCAAAACCTTCTTCGCTCCCATACCGCGTACAACGCGCTGGTTACGGGCATGGCTGTCTGCGACGGGTATTCCAACGCTTACACCCTTCTTCTAAATAGAGCAGGCATTACTTGTGATGTCGTGATCGGAGACGCCGGCGGTGGTCTTCACGCCTGGAATATCGTTCGGCTGGGATCGGACTGGTATGAAGTGGATTCCACATGGGATGACCAGTCATCCGCGAGTTTTCAGCATATGTATTTTAACCTGACGACGGAGGAAATAGCGAGTCAGTTCCATACGAGAGACGCGTCCGGCTACGCCACTCTTTTGCCGACAGCCGCGGGCACGCATTTTAAGTACGATTATATGAGGCTGTGCGGCACAACGTTGACGGACGGTATTGACTCGGAGGGAAATCCACTGTTACTCACTGTGTACAAGGATGGCGCGTTTCTTGATATGAGCCAGGACACGATGTCGGTCAGCTGGAAGCTGAAGCCGTGTTCCCGCTCGGACGGCGCGTACGTGAACACGGACGCGATTATCTGGACGGTCGAGGCCTCGCTTCCGTCTCCTACGTTTCTGGAAATGGGCGATTGCTGGACACGGGACAATCCATGGTTTGTCGTGAAGGCGCTTTCCGATACTTCAGCGGGAACGAATGATGTGGCGGCGAAGATAACATTTGACAACGGCGCTATCGGGAACACGAGCGGAAACCTGGTCAAGGCCACGTTAAGCCGCGTGGAGAAGCCTGTTTTTTCGTTGGATTCCGGTACTTATAAGGGAACACAAAGTGTCACGATAACGGACGAGACAGAGGGCGCGTCTATTTTCTACACAACGGACAATTCAGAGCCGACAGACAGTAACGGCGCTCTTTACACGGAACCGATCATCGTGGATTCCTCGATGACAATCAAGGCGTACGCGATCAAAGAGAATCACGCGGACAGTGACACGGCGAGCGCCTCATACGAGATTCTGATTCCTTCCGCTTCCGTCAGCTATACGACGCATGTTGAGAATATCGGCTGGCAGAATAATGTCAGTGATGGCGCGCTGGCGGGAACGACAGGCAGATCCCTGCGCCTGGAAGGCATAAAAATTCAATTAAACCTGGAAAATTTGAGTGGTGGAATTTCTTATCGGACGCATATCGAGAATATCGGCTGGGAGAATACATGGGCTGTTGATGGCGCGATGTCGGGAACACAACACCGGGCGCTGCGGCTTGAGGGAATTGAAATCAAGCTGACCGGCGAGGTCGCGGATTATTACGATGTGTATTATCAGACGCATGTTCAGGATCATGGATGGACGGCCTGGGCTGAGAATGGTGAGGTGTGCGGCTCCGCGGGCGAGGGGCTTCGTCTGGAGGGTATTAAGATTCTTCTTGTCAGAAAGGGAGAAGCGGCGCCTGTCTCGAACGCGTCAGCCGCGATGTACGGATATTCGGTAAGGTACCGGACACATGTCGAGAACATCGGCTGGCAGTCGTATACCGGTGACGGCGCGCTTTCGGGAACAACCGGACGTTCTCTGCGTCTGGAGGGAATACGGATCTATCTTCCGAAAGTACCTTCGGATGAGGGCGGTATCACTTACAGCACGCATGTCGAGAACATAGGCTGGCAGTCTTTTGTCAGCGATGGAGCAATGGCGGGCACAAGCGGCCGTTCTCTTCGTCTGGAAGCGATACGGATATCTCTGACCGGCGACATAAAAAATAAATACGATATTTATTACCAGACCCATATCGAGAATTTCGGCTGGAGCGGCTGGGCCAGTAACGGAGAGTCATGCGGAAGCGCCGGATACGCGTATCGGCTTGAGGCGATCCGAATCGTTCTCGTTCCCAAAGGTGGTCCCGCGCCGGGTGTCACGAGCGGCGTGTTTTACAAGAAATAACGCGCTGTTTGGGGATTGAAAACCCACGTTGCCGTGAGAATCTTTTTGTGATATGATAAGTAGGGTCAGGCGTGTTGCCTGATATTTGCTCAATCATACGGAAGGGATGACGTTTATGAAGGAAGCGTGGAAGAAATTCAAGGGCAACAGTGTTGTCATCGCGCTTATTTATCTGGCGCTGGGAATTTTTATGATCCTGCGTTCGGAGGACGCGGGAGTACTGATTTGTTATGTGCTGGGCGGGGCGCTGCTGATAATGGGCGCGCTGGAACTGATCAATGGACTCAGGAAGAGGGAACTGGGGATATTTTACACAGTTTATTTCGCGATTGGTATTGTGCTTCTTTGCCTGGGACTCGTTATGATACTCAGACCATACACATTTATTCAGCTGATGTCATGGATCTTTGGCGGAATCCTGATTATCAGCGCGATTGCCGATTTTTCCTACGCGGCGGAGATGCGGCGTTTCCAATTCGGGTCCTGGTGGATTTCGATCATACTGGCGCTTCTGACAGCGTTGATGGGAATTATACTGATCGCCTATGATTTCAAGGCGGTGCTTTTCATCTATATCGGCGTGTTTCTGATCATAGATGGGGCAACGGATCTTTGGATTATTATCGCTTTATCCGGAGCGCTGAAACGCTTTGAGAAAGCGAACCCGGCAAGCCCTGAGATGGACGAGGCCGAAGAAATGGATACGTCCGGTGATGTTGTGGACGCGGAAGAGGGAGAAGATTTTCACGATGCCAATAAATAACGAAGACTTGATACGCGGTACCGTACTGCTGGAGGGCGGTGGCGCGAGAGGCGTTTTTTCCTCCGGCGTGTTAGACTATCTGATGGAACAGGACATTTATATGACAGACGTGATCGGAGTATCCGCCGGATCCTGCAACGCGGTCGATTATGTGTCGAGACAGATCGGGCGCACGCGCGACTGCATGATTCACAAGGAGAAAGAACTGGAATACATCGGTTTTAAGAGTCTGATTACGCAGCGCAGTCTTTTTAATATGGATATGCTGTTTGATCAATATCCGAACGATCTGTTCCCATTCGATTACGATACTTTTTTTGCTTCCTCTATGAATTGTGAGATTGTTGTAACAAACTGCGCGACAGGGAAACCGGAATATATTGTGGCTGAGAAGGGGAATCGGGAGAAGCTTATGGCTTATCTGCGGGCGTCGAGCAGCATGCCTCTTGTTTCTCCGGTCGTTATGATTGACGGCGTGCCATATCTGGATGGCGGCGTGACGGACTCTGTTCCGATCCGACGGGCGGCGGCTCTTGGCAACCACAAGATTATAGCCGTACTGACGCGTGACGCGGAATATGAGAAGGAGCCGCTTAAGAAGTGGAATACGGCGGTCTATCGTCATTTATATCATAAATACCCTAAGCTGATTGAGGCGGTACGGTCCCGGTACATTCGGTATAACCGAACGACAGAGCTGATCGACAGATTGGTGCGGACTGGTAAGATCTTTGTTATCCGGCCGGAATGTGAGCTGATCGGTCGCGCGGAGAAGGATTATGACAAGCTGATGGCTTTTTATCAGCATGGCTATGACCTTATGAAAGAGCGTATGGGCGAGTTGGAGGAGTATCTCGCGAAACCGCTTGGCAATGAAGACTAATCATACGCGTTTATAAACGCGAAGAACCCCTTGACAAAGGTCAGGGGGTTCTTTTATAATAGAGATACACCCCATAGGGGTATAGGGTATATAGCAAATTCCATTTATTCGCGGATAGGAGACAGCGATGAAACAGAAATATAATGTGACAGGCATGAGCTGCGCGGCGTGCGCCGCTCATATTGAGAAGAGTGTAGCTAAACTGGATGGGGTCGCGGACGTGAACGTGAATCTTCTTCAGAACTCCATGACGGTCGACTACGATGAAGCTGTGGCTTCGGAGTACAACATAATGGAAGCGGTCAGGGGCGGCGGCTATGACGCGGAGCCGGTTAATCCGGAACAGAAATCGCAAGCCCGGAACGCGGCGAAGGATAAAGACACGAGGGCAGACGAAGAAATCGCCCATATGAAGAAGAGGCTTATTTTTTCCATCTGTTTCCTGATACCGCTAATGTATCTTTCAATGGGACATATGGTGGGGCTGCCGCTGCCTGCGTATCTTACGGGAATGAGTAATTCGGTTTCTTTCGCTTTCACGCAGCTTTTACTGACGCTTCCTGTCATGTATATTAACCGGAATTTTTATCAGGGCGGGTTTAAGGCGCTTTTTCATGGCGCCGCGAACATGGATTCTCTGATCGCGATTGGTTCCGGCGCGGCTTTTGTGTATGGTGTCTTTGCCATTTACCGTTTAAGCTACGGACTGGGAGCCATGGATATGTTGCTTGTGGAGAAGTATCACGGGCAGTTATATTTTGAGTCGGTTTCCATGATTTTGACTTTGATTACGGTTGGGAAGTATATGGAGGCGCGCTCGAAGGGGAAGACCTCCGAGGCAATTTCGAAATTGATCCGTCTCGCGCCGGATACCGCCAGGGTCGTGAGAGATGGGCGTGAGATCGAGATACCGGTCGGCGAGGCGCGTGTAGGCGATGTGGTTATAGTTCGCCCGGGCGGACGGGTACCCGTGGACGGAACGATTGTGGAGGGTATCACCTCAATTGATGAGTCTTCTCTGACGGGTGAGAGTATTCCTGTTGAGAAAGCGCCTGGAGACAGCGTGATGAGCGCGACGGTCAATAAGACAGGCTTTATAAAATTTCGGGCGGATAAGGTGGGAGACGACACGACTCTTTCGCGGATGATCCGACTGGTGGAGGAAGCGTCCGGCTCAAAAGCGCCGATCGCGCGGCTGGCGGATAAGATAGCGGGAGTTTTCGTGCCGGTCGTGATTACGATCGCCGCTGTGACGATTCTTGTTTGGCTGTTAACGGGAGCGGGATTTGAGTTCGCGCTTTCGGCGGGAATTTCCGTGCTGGTGATATCGTGTCCCTGCGCTTTGGGACTCGCGACACCGACCGCGATTATGGTCGGCACAGGCAAAGGCGCGGAGAACGGCATTATCTTCAAGTCGGCCGCCAGTCTGGAAACGCTTCGCGGCGTACAGACAGTCGTTCTGGATAAAACAGGCACGATTACGGAAGGCAGGCCGGTCGTTACGGATCTTGAGGTAATAGCGCCGGGAATCGCGCGGAATCAGTTTCTGCTGACAGCGGCGTCTTTGGAGAAAGCCTCAGAGCATCCTTTGTCGGAAGCGATTACAGGAGAGGCGGAGAAATATAGTCTTGAGACCGCGGCTGTAACGGACTTTGAGGCGGTGCCCGGGCGCGGGATTCGCGGCCGGATCAATGAAATGAGTTATATTGGCGGCAATCGAGCGATGATACACGAGGCGGGAATCGTCATTTCCGACAACGCCGGGAAAACAGCCGGAAAGTGGGAAGAAGAAGGCAAAACAGTCTTGTTCTTCGCCAACGGAGAGCAGCTGCTCGGGATGATCGCGGTTATGGACGTGGCGAAAGAATCCAGCGCCCGCGCGATTAAGGAATTTAAGAGAATGGAACTGGAAGTCGTGATGCTGACAGGAGATAACGCGGTCACGGCGAAAGCGATCCAGAAGAAGCTTGGCATAGACGCGGCCATCGCGGAGGTTCTTCCGCGGGAAAAGGACGCTAAGATACAGGATTTAATGAGCAAAGGCCGCAAGGTCGCGATGATCGGGGATGGTATCAATGACGCTCCATCGCTTGTACGGGCGGATGTCGGAATAGCGATCGGAGCGGGGACGGATATCGCGATTGAGGCGGCGGATGTCGTCCTCATGAAAAGCAGCCTGATGGACGCGGCGGCGGCGATTCAGCTTAGCCGGGCGGTTCTTCGTAATATCAAGCAAAATCTTTTCTGGGCGTTTTTCTACAACACGCTTGGCATACCGCTCGCGGCGGGTGTCTTCTACCCGTTTTTCGGGTGGAAGCTGAATCCAATGTTTGGCGCCGCCGCTATGAGCCTGAGCTCGTTCTTTGTGGTCTCAAACGCTCTGCGGCTGCGGTTCTTTAAACCTGATTTTGAGGAAGAGGAGGTGAAGGAAATGAAGAAAATAATGCGAATTGAAGGCATGATGTGTCAGCACTGTGTCGCCCATGTGAAAGAAGCGCTGAACGCGATTGACGGCGTGAGCGCGGAGGTATCCCTTGAGGATAAAGCGGCTTATCTGACATTGACCCGGGAAGCGTCAGACGATGTTTTATCTAAGGCTGTAACGGAAGCGGGTTATACTGTAACAGGCATCGAGAATGCCTGACAGGACGCGAACCTTTCATAATTTGGAGGAAACCGTATGAAAGCGGATAAGAAAAAAGTGACTCGTCTTGTCAAAACAGCAAGAGGGCAGCTGGACGGCGTTTTGCGAATGATTGAGGAGGATCGGTATTGTATCGATATCTCCAATCAGCTTATGGCCGCCGAAGCGGAGCTTCGGCGGGCGAACCGCGAAGTGCTGGCGGCCCATATGCAAAGCTGTATGGTAGAGGCGGTCAGGGAAGGCAAGGAAGACGAGAAGATCGCGGAATTAATGAAAATTATAGAGAAGATGAGCTGACATCCTTGCGCAGGCAGACCTTTTGCCCGGAAGAATACAGCGAAATCACGCGATCGCGGCCGGTGACAGTGTCACCGGCTTTTTTGCCGTCCATGATGATGAACCCGGACAGGTTATCAATTCCGAAATCAAATAAAAGCGGTGTCATCGGAGTTGTCGGCCCGACCAGAATCAGGTACGCGCCGGCGGACAGTTCCAGAAGCCTTGGGAGTGTTCTGGAAGAAAAAGTATGAGATGGCAGAAAGATCACGTCCTGCTCCGGGAACATGTACTCACAGGCGGCGTATGGATAGGTATCCGCGAAATAGCTGTTATCGTCTTCCGTGTCCTCGAAGATCGAGAGCTCGCAGACAGGCTCGATCAGTTGTTCAATATAAGGGAAATGCCCCATGATCGCGACTTTTTTGCCACGGATCGTATTCTGACAGGTTATAAAGGGATCGTTCTGGCGGTCTTCCATATTCGCGCGGGGATTCAGAACAATACCTGCCGCGCGGGCCGCTTCCGGCGAATTATACCACGTGTTGATCGCGGCGTGTCCGAGAGCGGCCTCGTAAGGGTTCCAGGATTTGATGTAAGAGGCGACTTCTCTTAAGGGAAGCCCGATGACGCGGCCGCCCCGCTCCGGCTGGCGCGAGCCCTTCTTCGCCATACTGCCGAGGCCGTAATAATCACCGGCTTTCACAAGAGAACGATACTCGCTTATAAAAGCGTCCTCGACGACCGGTCCTTCCGGAATGGAATCGATCAGACGGTCATATAATTCCCACATAGTTCCTTATCCTCCTTTAAATAAATTTCAGGTGTCTTCAGCGAGTCCATGAAATGGTTATCAATGGACTCACCCTGACGAAGACGATTTCGAAGATCCAGCAGAATATGATCCAGCTTCTTAATATCACGGAGGCTTCTCGTCTCTTCTTCGGATGTCTCAATTACGCGCCGTATCGCGCCATTCTGAATAACAACGCGGCGGTCGGCGCTCAGAGCGAGAATAGGATCGTGTGTCGAGATAAAAATGATCTTGTCTCTGCGGGAGAGCAGCTTCAGAGCGGCTTCGCGGTTGATGCCCGCGTTCTCGATCTCATCGATTAACACGATCGGGGACTCGCTGATAAAAGCGGTGTCCGCGATCATAAGAGCGCGGGACTGTCCCCCGGAAAGCTGTGTTACCTTGGTATCAGGGGAAAAGGGCTCGCCGGAAAGCTGGTTCGCCTGAGCGAGGCAGCGCTCGGTAACAGCTTCCGTATCCAGACCGGGAAAACGCGTATGAAAATGAGTCACGAGAAAATCTCGCGCGGAAATATCCATAATAAAGTTCATATTCTGTGAAAGCTGCGCTACAAGCCGGGAACTCATATCAAAGCGGGACTCGTCGGAAGGCGTCTCCCCGTTTATCAGAATACGCCGTCCCGTCGGCGTGTCACCTTGTGAAAGGCATTCGATGTCGCCCAGAAGCTGACTCTTACCGGAACCGGTCGGCCCTACGATACTGATGATATCACCGGGGTGAACGAGGAGAGAGCGGCGCTCGGGAAGACCGTTCTTGTCCTGGCCTCCGAGAATTTCAAGTGATTGAATTGCCAGGTTCTTAAGAGCGCGCGGCGCGGCGGATGAGACGGGACAGGGAAGAACGTCCTCCCCGCGCCCGGCGGTCACCTGGCCCGGGCGTTCTTCCTCGTCGGGAAACGTCATCTTGCGCAGCATTCCCATCTGGTGCCGCTCGCCGATTCTGGTCTCGCCGGTGCAGTAAGAACATACGGCGGACGGAACCGTGAAGCGAAGCTTCCTGCCTCGCAAAGTATTCAGGTCGTCCGATAAAGTCAGGTATTTATAAAGCGTAAAAATACCTTGTCCGGTAATACCATTCACAAATATAATTTTGGCCGCGTGATTCACGAGACGGACATGGGCCGCGAAAACTTCCCGTTCCGCCTGGGAGACGATATCGCCCTTGGTTATTACGACGAAGTCCGCCATCTTGATCATAGGGCCGATCTTCCTGGGCGCGCGCGTGCCGGCGACACAGTCGATCACGCATACCGCGGGAATGTTGATCATGTAGGGAGAGCAGCGATTGCAGAGGCCGGCGCTTTCTGTGATCAGAAGGTCAAATTTCTGCCGGATTCCCCATTCAAGCGCGTCTTCCACATTGCTCACAAAAAAATGATCGGGGCATATCTTCCCGGAATAACCGACGGCTACCGGAATTCCGGCGTTCGCGTACAGCTCCTGATCAAAGGAAGTCAGGCAGTCGAATTTGACGACGCCAACGGTCATACCGAAAGAGCGGTAAAGCTCGATTAATCGAATAAGCGCGGAGGTCTTACCGGAAGAGGGCGGCCCCGCTACTGTGATCATTTTCATTATCATGTCCTCCTGAATAATTTATTTATAGTATAAACCAGATTTTTTTAAAAATAAGTTGTTACAACAACATATTTTTAAAAAATATTATGTTAGTATAATAATTATTACAGTGAGGACGGCGGATAACTTTGGGAATACAAATCAAGGACCTGTGTTTTTCTTATGGGAAGAGGGAAGTAATCCGGAATCTTTCGTTTTCCGTGGCTTCCGGAGAGATGGCCTGCGTACTGGGCGCGAACGGAGCGGGTAAAAGTACTATATTTCGATTGATTCTGCGTCTGCTGAAACAATCGAGCGGAACGATCCGGATCGATGGGCAGGAAACAGAGACCCTGTCTGTCCGGGACATGGCGAAAATCGCGGCGTATATACCGCAGTCGCGCGAGACAGGTTTTTCTTATAAGGTGATCGATATGACACTTATGGGAACGACCGCCCGGACAAGCCCGTTTTCGAGTCCCGGGGCCGCTCAGAAGGCGTTGGCGAGAGAGAAACTGGATCAGCTCGGAATTCTGGCGCTTGAGAACCGGGAATTCGGGCATCTCAGCGGCGGGGAGAAGCAGCTTGTACTGATCGCCAGGGCGCTGGCGCAGGAGACGAGACTTTTGATCATGGACGAGCCTACCGCGAATCTGGATTATGGGAATCAGACGCGTGTGCTGATGGGAATCAAGCGGCTGGCGGAAGCGGGGTATACGATTTTGCTGGCGACGCATCAGCCGGAGCAGGCGTTTCTTTTCGCGGACAGCGTGGTCGCGGTTAAGGATGGGTGTCTCTACGCGAAAGGGACACCGGAGGAAATCATCACGTCAGAGTCTATGAAAGCGTTTTACAATGTTGACGTGGATATATATCCGATTAACGGCGGCCCGGTTCAAGTATGTGTCCCGAGAGGCGTTTCGCGTCTGTAGTCTGTATTTTATGGAGGAGGTTGAAGATGTTTAAGTGGAGCGACAAGAAGATTGAGTGGTATGAGAGGGCTTTGAAGGAGTCTAATTTCGCGGCGCGGCTGGCGGACGCGCTGGAACCGTTTCTGACGCCCGGTGAGAGCGTATGCGAGCTGGGCTGCGGAACAGGTTATTTATCTCTGGAGCTGGCGAGAAGAGGATTCTCTGTCATGGCGGTTGAGGCGGATAAGAACGCGGCGTCCTGTCTGAGAGCCAAGGTGGATCAGATGAAATTCCAGGGACAGATCGGCATGTATGTTGACAGCGGCAGCAAGAGCCCGAATGGCAGTGTCGCGGTGTATCAGGGGGATTGGAAGGAAATTCTGGGCAGTCCCAGATGGGACACGATCATTATGTGCTTTGCCGGCGATTTCAGGCATGAGCTGCCGCTTTATTTGAAGAGCTGCCGCGGGAAGCTGCTCCTGGTCACTACGGAGCCGAAGGACGATCAGGAGGGTATTACCGGTAAATCAGCCGGTTTCCGCTATCGTCTTAAGGAGAGTGAGACGCGGAAGCTGCTGGACGAGCAGGGCGCGGCGTACACGATAACGAAAGCTTCCCTGGAATTGGGCCAGCCTTTTGTGGATATGGAAGAAGCGAGAGAGTATCATGACGCTTATTCCGTGCCTGAGGAGCAATATAACCATAACCTGAAGAAGATGGTCATGAGCGGGAATCCGTTCTTTCCATACTATCTTCCCAATCATAAAGAGCTTAAGATTTATCAGATTTTTGCCAAAGGAAGATCAGGTATCGCGGGACAGCGGGGAAATCCGGATTTCGCGGAACAACATTAATTGAGGGGATTATTTATGACAAGAATCAGCGTTAAACGGGGACGTCATCCCGGGAATAGAATAAATGGCGGGACGAAACGGCTGATGGCCGTAATTTGCGCGTTTTCCATTACGTTTGGCGCGCTTTGCGGATGCGGCAGCGCCGCGACTGACACGGTGGGAACCGCGAAAAGCGCGTCAGGCGCGGCAAATCTTGAGACAACAGCGGAAGCTTCCGAGAACACGACGAAGCGCGAGTTTACTGATTCCGTCGGCAGAGTGGTGGAGGTAGACGCGAATATCACGCGTATTGTCCCATCCGGGCCGCTCGCGCAGATGGTCCTGTTTTCGCTGGCGCCGGACAAGATGACAGCGCTCGCGACGGATTGGTCAGCGGAGGCGGGAGAGTATCTGGATACCGCTTATTACAAGCTTCCGGTGCTTGGTCAGCTGTACGGAGGAAGCTCTGACATCAATCTGGAGGAGCTGTCCAAGGTGGATCCGCAGGTCGTGATCGATGTAGGTGAGTCCAAGTCAACGATTGTACAGGATATGGATGACATACAGAACCAGACCGGAATTCCATGCGTTCACATCGAAGCCAGTTTAAGCGATATGGGAAACGCGTACCGGATGCTTGGTGACCTGCTTGGCATGAAGGATGAGGCGGAAACACTGGCTTCTTATTGCGAGAATACGTATTCCATGGCGCTTAACACAATGGCGGAGATCGGAGACGCGAATAAGAAGAAAGTCGTTTACTGCGTCGGAGAAGACGGCCTCTATGTTATCGCCAAAGGCTCGTATCACGCGGAGGTACTGGATCTGATCGGGGATAACGCGGCGGTGGTCGATAACCCGACTTCCAAGGGAACCGGCAACGAGATCGATATGGAGCAGCTGATGCTTTGGGATCCGGATGTTATTATATTCGCGCCCGGCAGTATATACAGTGACGTGGCGAACGATCGCGCGTGGCAGAATCTGAAGGCGATCCAGAATAAAACATATTATGAGGTACCGTACGGGCCTTATAACTGGATGGGCTCGCCTCCGTCTGTCAATCGGTATTTGGGGATACAATGGATGCTGAAGCTCTTGTATCCGGATCGGGTAAGCTATGATATGTATCAGGTTACTAAAGAGTACTATCAGATGTTCTATCACTGCTCGCTGACAGAAGAGCAGTATCAGAAGCTGACAAAAAACTCTCTTGAGCAATAGTTTCAAAATTGTGGAGGGAAATTATGAAAAACAGAATCAGAAATAGGTTTCTTTCAGGGCTTCTCGCGATCGCGATGACATTATCGCTGGTCATTACGGACACATCGTTCGTAAACGCCGCGAGCCCGGTCATTCAGCCGGAGTCGGCCTTGGAAACGGAAGACACGCTTACCGTTGCCGGTGGTGACACAATTACGGCAGGTGGCGCGTACACACTTACGAAGGGAGCGACGGGCACGATTACGGTCAACACGACCGACCCTGTAACGCTGACGGGCGCCGGAGGCGATTCCGCGAACGCTTTCACGGGGCTTAGTATTGACTGCGCCGCGGCCGGAGCGGATGTCATAATTGATAATCTGGCGATTACTTCACCGGTTTCCGGGAAAAACATGTTTAATTTTACCGGAGCGGGTAATAAATTCACGTTCAAAGGCGTCAATTTGCTGGAATACGCGACACAGATGGCCGGCAAGGCCATGATTCATGTAGGCGTTGGCACTGAGCTTACGATTGCCGGTGTCGAAGAGTCTTCTACTCTATATTTCTATAAGACAGAGCAGGCGGCCGGTATCGGTGGTGACGCGGGCGAGAACAATGGCGCGATCACGATTAACAGCGGTCATATTTTCGGTAAAGGCAGCAAACAGGGCGCCGTGATCGGACAAGGCGCTTCCACCGGAACGGATTCGGTCGCGGGCATGATTACGATCAACGGTGGTGTCCTTAACCTGATCGCGGTCGCGAGAGGCGCGCTCATCGGCGGCAGCGCCGGCTCGAACGGCGGCTCCGCGGGCGGCAATGTCTATGTGAATGGCGGATCGATCAATTTAAATGTCGATTTTTCCGGCGCGGCGATTGGCGGCGGCGGGTACGCTGATGGCAACGATTCTGGTACCGGTAATCTGTTTGTGAGCGGCGGCTCGGTACGGACCTATATCGATCAGAACGCCGTTTCCTCCTGGTCAAGCTATGGCGTGACGGCGGCCGGTGTCAATGACGCGGCGATTACGGCCAGGAAACTGGACAAAACCGGCAATGAAGTGTATTTGATGACATTTGACACAAGCGCGCTTCGGAATTCCGCGTCAAGCTTTGACGCGAAGATTGACGGAACGGATTATTATAATGGCGGTCTTCATACGTACAGTTATGTGAATGAGAGTCTGGATAAAGACAAGCAGACGGCAATCGCGGACACGAAATCCAACTGGTCCGCGAGCGCGGATAAGAATCTTTATTTTTACGCGACAGGCACAGATCATACCGTTACCGTCAACGGCGAGAAGTTTACTTTCGTATGGAACGCCGAGACGAAAACGTTTAACATGCTGAAACCCTCCGTAATCGCTCTTACCACGGGCGGTACCGCGTCGGCCGCGGGCGGTTCGGTCAGCGTCAGCTCCGCGTCTCCGAAGGCCGGAGACACAATTACGGTCACGGCGGCGCCTGCCGACGGGTATTATCTCGCGCAGGTCCGTTACGCGGACACGCGGAACATTACCGACGCCGCGGCCGCGAAGTACACCGCGCTGACGAAGAACGCGGATGGCTCGTATAGTTTTGAGATGCCGGACACGGACGTTACGGTTTACGCGGATTTTATTTCCAAGGTCTGGGATGGAACGGTCGACCTGACCTGGTATGATTCGGCAGCGTCCTCGTATCATATTCAGTACGCGGCGCAACTCGCGGGAGCGGCCGCTCTTACGAACGGTCTGTTCAATGATTATCCTCTTTCGGGAACCAATCTGGTTCCGAACGCGAACGAGGACGGAACTCCCTATGGGTCGACGGAAGAATTATACAATACATACAAAACATCGTCTGACGCGACGTCGTCCACTACAGTTGTGGGAAACATCCACAACCTGAAGGCGCTTTGCTCAACCGGGACGACCGGGGCGAACAATCAGGTCACGACCAATGATTACTGGTATGGCGGAGAGAATTTCAAAGGTAAAACGCTTTATCTCGACGCGGATATCAATATGGGCGGAACAAGCGATAACGGAACCTGGAGCGGACCGAACTATACGCCCATCGGCGGACAGTATTGCCTGAACAACAGCTCAGGCTACACGAAGCTCAGCGCTTCTTTTAACGGATCGTTTGATGGACAGGGGCATACGGTATTCAATATTTATTGTTACCGCTATACGTCAAATTTCGGAGATTCACAGTCGGTAGGATTAATCGGGCGGCTCGGTCTTCATGATAGTGACCCGGCGGATCTGAAAGCGGATGTCTCGATACGTAACGTGGCAGTCGCCGGTTATATATACAGCCGGCGTTCGGTCGGCGGCATCGTTGGCAAGACCGGTCAGTCCAACAGCTGTCTGATTGAGAACTGCGTGAATTTCGCGACGGTGAAGAATACGGATTCCAAGGGTGTCGGCGGCATTGCCGGAGCCGGTTGGAACGCGGCTGTCATCAAAAACTGCGTGAATTTCGGTTATATCTACTCAAGCTACAAAAACGCCGGCGGCATCAGCGGAAGCTGCGAGGCGAAGGTCTATAATTGTTATGACTTCGGATATGTCGGGGCCAGCAGTTCTTCACAGGGTCAGTCTTTTGGCACGAATAACGGTGGGGCTGTCTGGAACAATTGCTATTGGCTGAACGGATCAAGTGTCTCAAATCAGGCTGTTTATGGCTCAACATCAGGAAGCTCGATTACGAAGATCGACACGCCGGAAGAGCTTACAAGCAACGCTTTCTTAACAAGTCTGAATGGCTCGGGCAGAAGCTGGGTGAGTGGTTCCAATCAGACATTTGTCTCTTCCGTGTTCGCGAGTTGCCTGAAGAGCGTTTCGTCATACGGCAGTGGTCTTTCAGCTTATGATTGCTCAGGAATGCCGGTTCCGAGAGCGTTTATCGCGGACGCGGCGACCGTAACCTCATTTTCCGCCACTGGAAGCTGTGTTTCCGAGTATGTCGCGGGTCAGAGCTTCAATCCGGGAACGCTCGTGATCACGGCGCGTTACAGTGACGACACGACGGAGGCGGTCACGAATTACAAGGTTACTACGGAAACCGGCGGCGAGACGATGACCGTTAATGATACATATCTGGTATTAAGCGGCACAGTCGGCGGAGCGGATTACAGTTTTACCTATCCGGTCACTGTAACGGACAACGCTTTGTCTTCCATCACGATTACAAAGGCGCCCAAGCGTACGCTGTACGGTTTGGGTGAAACATTTGACCCGGATGGCATGGCCGTTACCGCGACGTACACGAACGGAAACAGCGAGGCGGTCACGGGGTACACATTCGCGCCGTCCGGCACGCTTTCCGCGACAGACTCGAAGATCACAGTCAGCTATAGCTATTATGGAATAACGATGACCGCTGACGTGGAAATCAGCGTAATGGATTCCGAGAAACCTGTTCTTAACGAAGAAGGGTATTATGAGATTTGCTCCGCTAAGAATTTAATCTGGTTCGCGGGAATTGTGAATTCCGGCAGCAACACGAAAGCGAACGCCCGCGTAATGGCGGATATCGATTTATCCGGAACGGATTGGACATGGATCGGAAATACCGACAGCGTTCAATACGAAGGTGATTTCGACGGTAATAGCAAGACGATCAGCTTTGACGGACAGGTTGGCCTCTTCCGTAATATCGGTAGGACAGGCGCCGTTCATGGCGTTGTGACATCCGGCAAGATCGAGAACACGGTGGCGGTAGGAGCCATTGCCTCATATAGCTACGGAACGATTCGAGACTGTGTGAACAGCGCGAATGTTTCAGCGACAACGACCGGATACGCCGGAGGTATCGCGGCGAATGTTATTGGCGGCAAGATCATTGATTGTGTCAACAAAGGCGCTGTCAATTCATTGAAATCGGGCTCGCAGTATGTCGGCGGTATTACGGGATATACCAGGAATGCCACAGTGACAGTAGATTCTGTTTCAACGACAGTCGGCTGTACGATTTCGGGCTGCGTGAACGAGGGAGGTATTACAGGATACTATAATATTGGTGGTATTGTAGGCTGTGAGTATGGGCTTGATACTGTGTCCGAATGTGTTAATAAGGGCAGCGTGCTTTCACTTGCCTCATCCATGTCGATGTATTCTCATGGAATCGGCGGCGTTGTCGGACAGGGCAACTCGGCGGGCAAGGTTGAGCAGTGCGTTAACACGGGAAATGTAACAAGTGAGGATTACTCGGTCGGCGGTATTATCGGTTATGTCGCGAATATGAGCTTTGTTGTCAGCGATTGTTATAACAGAGCGTCAGTCAGTGACACGGCAGTGGCAGCCGGCTGTAATGTCGGTGGTATTGTCGGCAGAACCCAGGCGGCGAATTCCACAGTCCGGAATTGCTATAACACGGGAGCCGTCACGGCGGCTACTACCAGTACGACGAATAAATACGCGGCTTCCGTAATTGGTTACGCGGCGGGCGTGACAAATATTTCGAATAACTATTATCTCACCGGTTCCGCGGAAACAGGCATCGGGAAGTCGACGGACAATTCCGTCGTTAAGGAAAGCGCGGATCTGAAGACACTCGCCTCGACGCTGGGAAGCGCTTACAAGGACAGCAACGAGTATACGAACGCGGGATATCCGGTTCTTACATGGCAGCCTTTAAATGAAGCGGTCGTTCCGGAGAAGCTGTCTGTTGTTACATCGCCGGCGAAGACTTTATACAATGAAGGCGATACGTTTGACAATACGGGAATGACAATTCAGGCGGATCTCAGCACCGGGGAGTCGTCGATCGTTACGGAATACGCGGTCACTCCATCCGCGCTGACACCTGACGTGAAGAGCGTAACAATAACCTATACGCTGAACGGAGTAACCGTAACAACGAAGCAGAATGTACAAGTTCTGTCCGCGAACGCGCCGAAACTAAGCAATGATGGCGCGTATATGCTGGAAACACTGGCGGATCTGAATTGGTTTTCGGAACAGATCTTGAACGGTATAAGTAATCTGAACGCGGAATTGGAGGCGGATATTGACGCTTCCGGAGAGAGCTGGACACCGATGGGCGCGTCCTCGAATCCTTACGAGGGAACCTTTAACGGTAACGGTCATAGTATTACATTATCCGCGAGCGCGAAGCAATACGTCGGTTTATTCGCTTGCGCGAATGGCGCGGTCATTTCCGATCTGACAATAAAAGGTGATTTAACAGCCACTTATACATCGGAAGACTATATAGGAGCGATCGCGGGTTACGCGGTTTCCACCAAGATCACAAATTGCGATAATGAAGCGGCTGTCACATTTTACGGAAGCTACGCGGCCGGTATTACCGGATACGCGGATGGCTGCGAAATCCGCGATTGTAAGAATACCGGTAATGTTAACGCGATAAACTCATTCGCGGAAGCGGCAGCGGGAATCGCCGGGTATACCACAAACGGATCGGTGGTAGCGTCCTGCGAGAATATGGCGGATATCAGCGGCGGCAGTAAAACGGGCGGTATTGTCGGAAACGCTTTTGGAGCGGACACAATCAGCCAGTGCCGTAATACAGGAACAATTACCGGCAGATATTCTATAGCCGGAGCGTACGGAACCGGTGGTATTGCCGGTAATATCGGCAGCAGCTGCTCGATTAACGAGTGCTGTAACGAAGGCCTGATTACAGGCGCGTCGCCGAATCTGGGAGGCATTCTGGGTTATACTGCCAACGCGGCGGCTTCTGTCACGAACTGTTATAACAGTGGCGATATCAGCGGCTCCGGCGCGGCGACGACGTCTACGGCCGGAGGCATCATAGGTAAGAGCAATATCGCCATGACATTACAGAATTGTTATAACAGAGGATCCGTCACGCTTAATAACACGAGCGCGTATACCGCGGGCAGTACGGGATACATCGGCAGTGTGGCAGGTTACATTGGCGCTACGACCAAAGAATCCAACAATTATTATCTGGAAGGAACCGCGGGTAAAGGAATCGCGTACCCGACATCGGATAACACAATTTCAAGTAACGCGGCGACATTGAAGACTTTCGCGGCCAGTCTTGGCGAGTCGTATAAGGACAGTAACGCTTACACAAACGCCGGATATCCGGTTCTCACCTGGCAGACGCTATTTGATACGGCCACATTGATGACAATTAAGGTTACGACGGCTCCGAAGAAGACAGCGTATACGGAAAATGAGAAGTTTGATAAAGACGGTATGATCGTAACAGCTTCTTACAGTGATGGAATCTCGAAAACAGTAACAGGCTATTCCTACACGCCTTCCGGGAAACTGCTTCCGGATAACAACACGATTTATATCAGTTACACAGACAATAATGTAACGAAAACGACACAGCAGACCATTACAGTGTCTGAGCTTGGCAAGAATTCCTCATTGTCTTCGCTTAGCTGCTCACCGGGTAAATTCGACGACGCGTTTTCCGCGGATAATCATGTTTATACCGCGACAGTCGGAAATGGCGCGCTTAGAACGCTTGTTACGGCGACCGCCGCGGATCCGAACGCGGCAATTACAATCAAGAAAAACTCCTTAACACCGGAAACGCTTACAAGTGGCTCGGCAGCGCTTGAGCTTCTGGATCTGGGAGCGAATATGTTTACCATTACGGTTACGGCGGAGAATGGCCGTGACAAGACGGATTATGTCGTTACAATCACAAGACAGTATTCACCTGTGGCGACGCTTTCGTCACTGACACTTTCCGAAGGAACACTTTCACCGGAATTTGACGAAGGGGTAAAAGAATATACCGCTTCCGTATCGTCAGACACGAATCATATTGACCTGACCGCGACGGCTAAGGACAAAACGATTTCTTCCATGACGGTTCAGAAAGACGGCGGCGAGGCTCAAACAATTCAGAACGGTGAGGCAGCCGCGATTGCCCTGGAAACAGGAGAGAATATTTATAACATTACGCTGACCGCGCAGGATGGTGTCTCTAAAGAGACCTATACCGTGAAGATAACGCGGAAAGCGGCGACAAAAGTATCCTATCAGACGCATGTGGAAAATATCGGCTGGCAGGATATGGTATCCAATGGCGCGCTGAGCGGCACGACAGGTCAGTCGCTGAGACTTGAGGCAGTTAAAATCGCTCTTGAGGATCAGGAATACGAGGGTGATATCGAATACAGCGCTCATGTGGAGAATATTGGCTGGCAGGACAAGGTATCCGATGGAGAACTCGGCGGCACAACAGGCCGGTCGCTCAGAGTTGAGGCGATTAAGATCAATCTGACAGGCGAGATGGCGGAATATTACGATGTTTATTATCGGGTTCACGCCGAGAACTATGGCTGGCTGAACTGGGCTAAGAACGGAGATCCCGCGGGAACAAGCGGATACTCGCTTCGTTTGGAAGCGCTTGAAGTTGTTCTTGTGGAAAAAGGACAGGAAGCGCCGGTATCGGACGGCGGCAACGCGAAAGCGTATGTTCATCCGCTTGTCAAGTATTCCACGCATGTGGAGAACATCGGATGGCAGGGCTTAGTCGCGGATGGAGCGATGAGCGGAACGAGCGGACAGGCGCTTCGCCTGGAGGCAATCAAGATCGCGCTTAACAATCCGGAATACGCGGGCGGTATTGAGTACAGCACGCATGTAGAGAACATTGGCTGGCAGAATCCGGTAACGGATGGCGCTATGAGTGGCACATCCGGGCGCTCGCTTCGTCTTGAGGCGATTACGATCAAGCTGACCGGCGAGATGGCGGATCATTATGACATCTATTATAGCGTTCACGCCGAGAACATCGGCTGGATGGGCTGGGCAAGCAACGGAGAAAAGGCCGGTACCGCCGGTATGGCCCTGAGGCTTGAGGCAATCAAAATTGTCCTCGTTGAGAAAGGCGGAGACGCTCCGGGAAGCGTTCTTGACGCGTTTCGTCAGGCCGAGTAATTAACAGTGTTTTCATCCTCATGACGGTTCATCCCGCCATGGGGAATTAACAGCCGCGGATGGCTGTAAATGATTTTGAAATCGAGGAATTGCTATGAATCGCGGTAAAAAAAGCGTACTCCTTCTCTGTATGGGAGCGCTGCTTGTCTGTGGCTTCTGGATGACGATCCCGGGAAGAGCGCTGGCCATTACGGACGGGCAGGAAGATCCGGGCTATACGCCGGCGTCATCGCTTAATGTCGATGTCGGGTATTACGGAATGGAGCATTACGCGAAAGGGAATTACAGTCTGGGAACAATGGAAGCGCTGGGAGGCTCCGGAAGGGAGATCTATACTTTTATCGACAAAAACCGCCGCCCGGTCACAGGAGAAGCGGAAGGAATCTGGCTGGGATCATTTCTTGACGCGGTCGGCGTTGATCGCGCGGCCGTGAACCGCTACCATTTTTATTCTTCGGATAATTATATGGGTGAGGCGGGAATGGAGGTAACGGAACAGAGACTGTTCGAGATTCCGCGGTACTCGTTTTCGGACACGGTCCTTACACATGCCGTTGACGAGCGAAGCACGCTTACGAATTTCGATTATGACAATGGAGCGTGGTCGGAGGATGTCTGGAACTCGGCAAGAGAAGTCCAGGTCATGCTGGCGACGAAAAGCAGTTTTAATAAATGGCCCAATAACGATGGCTGGTGGCCGACAAATCTGGATTTTGCCGGGCTCTCGGACGTCTCGGCGGGTGACCATTGTCTGAGACTGATGTTCGGCGAGCCGGACACATCCACCAAAGAAGCCTACCTTTCCTGTTACCTGATTCACTCTCTTGTTGTGGATTACGAAGGATATCCGAATCTGATCGCGGATTCGGACATAAGCGGTGACGTAGGCTCAACGAAGGAAATCACAATCGCGATTCAGACGCCGGAGAACGAGCTGAGCCTTAATATAGGCAATGATCTTACTTTTGGATCCTCCGATGAAAGTGTCGCTTCTTTTAAGCAATCTTCAGACGCTGTGGAAGGAGCGGACGGAAGCGTGACCGTGACCGGAACGGTAACCTTTACAGGAGAAGGAGAAGTGGAAATTTTCGCTTCCTATAACGGTGACCCGAGCGGAAACAGCGTGACACGGATCAGCGCTTCCGGACAGGCCGGCACGGGCGATAAACAGACAGGTGGAACCGGAACAGGAACAGGAACGGGAAATGGCTCGGGCTCGGGATCCGGCACCGGCAGCGGAAACGGGTCAGACACGGGAACGGGAGCCGGCGAGGGAACAAGGGAAAGCGAAGAGTCCGGAACAGGAGTTTCAGCCACTATTTATCTCGCGAACGGGTTGGGAACCGCGCTTGGCGGAGGCGGAAGCAACGCCGGAGATACCAGCGTGGACAGCGCGCGGACAGAGACAGATCCGGAGACCGATTCAGCGGCCGCTGAAACAGCGAACGGAGATTGGACTCTGAAAGAAGTTCATGATTCTACGATTGACGCGAATAACACTACGGATAACAGCAAAGGAGCCATGGGAAATTATATGTTGTTTTTCGCCATCGCCTTCTTTATCGCGGGATTTCTGGAGAGGCTGCTTCGTTTTCGAGAAGATATTAAATAAAAGCGTACAGGAGGTTTTTTATGTTTTCATCAGCTGGTTTAAGTCAGGCGATGCGGTCGATCTGCGAGTCTCTGCATACGCCTGTTATCGCCGTTCTGCTTTTTCTGGTAGCGTGTACCGTTCTGCTGCTGGGATCCATTCTGGCGGAATATTTTACGGAGCACAGACATTTGAAGGTTAAACTTCCCGCTCTGGTCGACGCGTTCCGCGCCTGTCAGCTCTTGGGAGACGATTCGGAAGCGAAGGAGAAGCTGGCGCTTTGCGTGGAGAAAGGCGGCCTCCTTAAGAGACAGCGAGAATCGCTGCTTGAAATCACAAAGCACGAGGAGCTTACGGACAACATGCGAGAAGCGCTCGCCGCGGAGCTTTTGGACGCGGAGCAATCACGTTATGACACAATAGTTAAACTTTCGGAAACGGTCGTTCGTCTGGGACCGGTTTTCGGGCTGTTGGGCACACTGATCCCTCTTGGACCCGGTATCATCGCGTTGGGACAGGGAGACACGTACACGTTGTCACAGTCGCTTCTGACCGCGTTCGACACAACCGTGCTTGGATTGATCAGCGCGGCCGGGGCTACGGTCGTGTCAACGATTCGCAAGAAATGGTATCATCACTATATGTCAATTTTAGAGGCTTTGATGGAATGCGTTCTGGAGGTGGAAAAGCGCGGTGAGTTATTTGAGAAAAAGGAAATTGCTGAGTGATCCGGAGCCGGAGGCGGAAGCGGAGCCGATGGCGGGCGTGTCCAATATGGCGGACACGATGCTTGTGCTGGCGGTTGGCATTATGCTGGCGCTGGTCATGAATTGGAAAGTCGATCTGGGCGGCGGGCAAAGTGTCAGCGGGAAATCGATGAACGCCGCGGACTTTACGGAGGTTCAGGATTTTGAGGATGTCGGCGAGGATGATCTTACGGAATACGTGACATCGGAAGGGCTTGAGGAAATGGGCAAAGTCTATATTGATCCTCAAACGGGTAAGTATTATATTATGACGCGTGACGCCACAGCCGCGGACGAAACCAATAAAGATAATTAACAGGCAGGTTGATATGGGAGATTTTATTGAGGACTCACTGAAGTTTTTAGACGAGGACCCGAAACAGCGCGAAGAACCGAAAGTAAGAAGGAAGAGGAATATACCGCTTTTCGCGGGTCTGGCGGCCGTAATTGTCTTTTTGATCTGGATCTTCGCGCCGGTAAGGCTTCAGGCCGATATTTCAGCGTACGCGGATACCCCGATTACGGTTTCCGGGTTACAGGACGAGGATTTTACGATTACGCCGGGCGAGCTCGCGCGAATGAAGCTGAAGAAACAGACCGTTACCGGAAAAAGCGCCAAAGCCGGTACCATTACGGCGGTCGGCCCGACAATGGACACTTTTCTAAAGCAGTACGGGAAGACAGTCGCGGATTTTAAAGAAGTAAAATTCTACGCCGCCGATAATTATTCCGTAGCGTTATTGGAGACTTTTCAGCAGAAGACGATTATTTTATCTCTGGCGAATGGAAAAGAAGCGCTGAAGGACACACATCAGCCGCTTCGCGTAGTCGTTCCGGGAGAGGATTCTTCGAAATGGATCCGGGGCGTGGTAAAAATTGTGTTTATTCCGAATGATTGAAGGGTATCATGGAAACTGAAGTACTTTCAAAGCAAAAAAGAATAGCGCCGGGAAGCGTCATCGCGATAATGGCCGCGGCGCTCGCGCTGCTGATGATCGGTTCATTTCTGATCGGCCGGTACAGCATTCCTCTACGACAGCTTATGGGCATTATAGTCTCCAATATTATTCCGGCTCCGCTGAAAGAATTTTTCGCGGTTCCCCAAGTCTGGACAGAGCGTCAGGAAATCGTGTTTCTGAATATTCGGCTTCCCCGGGTGTTGCTGTCCTGTATGGTGGGTTGTTGTCTGGCGACAGCGGGAGTCTCCTATCAGGGCGTTTTTCAGAACCCGATGGCGGCTCCGGATATTCTGGGCGCTTCGTCAGGCGCGGCCTTTGGGGCGGCGCTCGCGATTCTGAACGGGTTATCCGGTTACCAGATTACTATATGCGCGTTCGCCTCGAGCCTTTTGAGCGTGGCGATTGTTTTTCTGATCAGCGGGAAAACAGTTGGGAATAAGGTACTTGTACTGGTGCTCTCCGGTATTATGATCAGCTCACTGTTTCAGGCGGGAACGTCGTTTATCAAATTGGTGGCGGATCCCAACAATCAGCTCCCGGCTATTACCTATTGGCTTATGGGGAGTCTTTCCGGAACCCAGACGCGTGAAGTGAATTTCGCGTTCTGGCCCATGCTGATCGGAATTGTCCCTCTGGTTCTGACGCGCTGGCGGATCAATGTTCTGACGATGGGTGACGAGGAAGCCAGAACGATGGGCGTGAACGCGGGACGGCTGCGTCTGATCGTGATTGTGTCCGCCACGCTGATCACGGCCGCGAGTGTTTCCGTAAGCGGCATGATCGGATGGGTCGGGCTTGTGATTCCGCATTTCGCGAGGAAGCTCGTAGGAGGTAATTATCTGTATCTGACACCCGCTTCCATGCTGCTGGGCGCGATTTTTCTTCTGGTCGTGGACAACATATCCAGAAACCTGCTGGCGGTCGAGATTCCGCTTGGAATCCTGACAGCCATTACCGGCGCGCCGTTTTTCATTTTCCTGATACTGAAGAGCAATAAAGAATAAACGCGGCGCGTAACGCGTGAGCGGTTGATTTTCCTGTCCGGGACGGATATAATTAAACCAAGAATTGTCAGAAAGAGCAAATTTTTTTGCCGGCCGGAATTGACAAATAATCAGGAGGATTCGAAATGGGGAAAATCATCGCGACATGTATCAGTGAGAAGAAAGGAACACAGAAAACAAATCGTCACACAATTGAGCTTCTGGAGGATTTTGGCATAGAGAACGACGCCCACGCGGGTAAATGGCACCGACAGGTAAGTCTTTTGTCCAAGGAGAAGATCGACGCGTTCCGCGCCAGGGGCGCGGAGGTAGATGACGGGGCTTTTGGCGAGAATCTGGTCGTGGAAGGTATAGATTTCGCGAAACTCCCGATCGGAACAAGATTTAAGTGCAATGATGTTATCCTTGAGTTGACGCAGATTGGGAAAGAATGTCATCAGGGATGCGCGATTTTCCAGAAAATGGGTGACTGTATCATGCCCAGAGAGGGTGTTTTCACAAAAGTCATCCATGGCGGAACGATATCGGAAGGCGATGAGCTTGAAATCATTAAAGAAAACGAATAAACGGTTTAAATAGAAATCATGCCCCAATGACAAATCGTCGTCGGGGCATGTTTTTTACGCGCGGCTAAATCGGTCAGCTGGATTTGGGGCAATACCGGTCCAGACCCAGAAGGTAAATCGCCGCCGCGCCTGTAATTCCGAAGAAAAGAACCGGCTTGCCGATATCGATATAGCGATCCATCGTCGCGTTGCAGAAAACACTGCTTGTGCATAAAACGAGATCCGCCCAGTTCAGAACGGTGTCCTCGTAATCCTTAATACCGTGACCGATTTCAATTCCGAAACGGGTCTCGCCTACATTACCCGGATTCAGGTCAAGCGCGCGAGTCTCCAGTGAAGGCTCCCGGGATAAGGCTTCGAGAATCGAAGGCTGGTACCCGATCAGCGCGATTCTGGCCCCCGGAAAACGTTCTTTCAGATAGGGAATATAACTTACCGCGCATTCGACCGGCTCCTCGGTTCGGCAATGAACCGTGTGATCGATCAGCTTCAGGTAACGAAGCGCCGCGTTGATCGCCGCGAAGTAGACACCTCTGGCGTGAGGATCCCGAACAATATCCATATCCATAACCTGTCTCAGCGTGCCCTGAAAATCCGCCGGGGCGTCCGTAAAAGCCTGTCCGTAAGCGCCGCGGTATTCCGCCCGCAGCATGACCTCCGAGCCGGTCAGAATCGGGTAATCCCGCCTGCTTGTGACGCCGATCGCTTCCTCGGGTGTCAGTCCTTTGCTTTTGATCGTCACCGCGTCAGTGTCTAATTGATAAGTCTTGACAATTTTCTCGAAACCGGATTGAATTTCTTTATAAATTCTAAGCGCTTTTTCTGTCATAAAATCACCTGCCTCATTAAAAAAAGTCCTGAAATAAGTGTACCATCTTTTCCGAAAGAGCTCAAGTCAGGGTCGATTCAATCACGAAAACTCACTTTACAAAAACTTAACATTTATTGAACATTCTCCTAACAGAAGCTTGCTAAAGTGGAGCCATGGAGGATACGTATATGATCAAAAAAACGCTCGCGTTTTTTACAGCTATTATTCTGATAACAGCCGTTTCAGGCTGTGGAAGCGCTTCCGTCTCCGCCCGGGCGACTACGGAAGAGAAAATGAAAGAAAACGTTACTTTTTCAGCGTCAAAGCTTAGCGGAAGTGTCGTGATCACAGGCTCGACGTCAGTCGACAAAATTATCAACGACATGACGGACGAGTTCGCGGCGGAGAATCCGGACGCGGCGATTGACTACACGGGAAGCGGCTCATCAGCCGGAATTAAGGACACGCTGAGCGGCACGAATAATATCGGAGTCTCTTCGAGAGATCTGAAGGAAGACGAGAAGACAGATGGCCTTCAGGTCACGGTGTTCGCTTATGATGGCATCGCGATTGTGGTCAATCCGGCGAATCCGGTGAAAAATATTTCGGTCGCGGATCTGGCGGCCCTGTATTCCGGGAAAATTTCGAATTGGAAGGAACTGGGCGGAAACGACGCTCCGATCTTCATCGTGTCCAGGGAGGAAAGCTCCGGTACCAGAACTTCTTTTGAGGATTTGATCGATCTGAAGGGAGCGGGCGGGCTTACGGGAGCCGCCGCGGTCTCGGAAGGGAACGGGCCGGTTCAGGCGGCCGTCGCGGGCAACGTCAACGCGATTGGTTATGTCTCCTTCTCGTTTATGGACAGCTCCGTCAAAGCGCTCGATCTGGAAGGGGCAAGTCCTACGGAGGAGAACGCGAAGTCGGGCGATTACAAGCTTTCCCGGCCCTTCCTTTTCTGCTATTTTGACGACAGCGCGAGTGAGGCAGGCAAGGCTTTTCTGGATTTTGCCTTATCGCCGGCGGGCCAGGCAATCGTGAAGGAAAACGGGGCGATTCCCATTGATTAAGGAGAGAGAAGGACAGATGAAAGCGGAAGACGTAAAACAGGCCAGGAAAAGAGACTTAACCGAGAAAATCGTGGAGAAGATTTTTTTTATCTGCGCTTTTATGGGCGTTCTTTCCGTGGCGGCGATTATTATCTTCGTGTTCTATAAAGGAATCCGGCCCTTTGTCGGAGAAAACGCGTACAGCGTCGCCGCGTTCCTGACGGGAACGAAATGGGCGCCGAGGGAAAATGTCTACGGAATCTTTTATATGATTGTCGCTTCGCTTCTCGGGACAGGAGGCGCGATCGTTCTCGGCGTTCCGATCGGAATTCTGACGGCGGTGTTTCTCGTGTATTTCGCCCCGCCGAGGCTGGCGGCGCTGATTCACCCCGCGGTAGAGCTGATGGCCGGCATCCCATCCGTGCTCTACGGCGCTTTCGGGTTGGGCGTAATCGTGCCGCTGATCATGAAAATATCGCCGGAGGTACAAGGTCAATCCCTCCTCGCGGTGATCATTGTACTGGCGATTATGGTTCTGCCTACGATCGTTTCGCTTTCGGAAACCGCGCTTCTGGCGGTGCCGAAAAAATACGGGGAAGCGTCAATAGGTCTGGGAGCCACCAAAATACAGACGATTTTTAAAGTAGATCTTGTAGCGGCGAAATCCGGGCTGATGTCCGCGGTCGTTCTGGGAATCGGGCGCGCGATCGGCGAGACAATGGCCGTCATGATGATCGCCGGCAACCCGGCCTCGGGGCTTCCGAACTCGATCTGGTCCATGGTCCGGCCTCTTACGACCAACATCGCCATGGAAATGAGCTATGCCTCCGGGACGCAGGTCAATATGCTGTTCGCCACAGGCGTTGTCCTTTTTATCTTTATCATGATCGTCAATGTCACGTTGTCGCGTATGACGCGTAAAGCCGGGGAGAAAGCATGAGTATAAAAGCGAAAGATCGTATTACAAAAAGCCTCATCTATATCGCGGCGGGTCTCATGGGCGCGATTCTGATCACGATTCTGGGGTATATCCTGATCAAGGGCCTTCCCGGAATCAGCCTTCATTTTCTGACCTCGGATTACGAGAATAAAACGACCTATGTGACGACTTATTTTTACGTTGACAACGAGGACAACGGCCAGGCGGGATATATAGGAAACCTGGACGCGTCACTTTCCTGGGACGCCGCGAAGGAAGAGGTCGTGATCATGTCTATCGGGACGGGGTCGCCGCTGACGAAAGCCCTGGATGGGTCGGGAAACGCCTACGTCATCAAAAAAGGCGACGCGGTTGAGAAGGCGGGAGACATTAACGTCAAGGAAGAGCTGAGTGAAAACAAGTCCGGAACGGAAATCGTGTCGGAAATCGAGACCGCGATGGAAACGAACACGGATGGCTATATGAAGCTTAAGATCCAAAGAGAAGGTGGGGGCATTCTGCCCATGCTGGTAACGACCCTTTACCTGATTTTGCTGTCTATCCTGATCGCGGGGCCGATCGGCGTTTTCGCCGCCATTTACCTGAATGAGTACGCGAAGCCGGGCAAAATGACGCGCTTCATCCAGTTCGCGATCGAGAATCTGGCAGGCATACCCTCTATCATCTACGGTCTTTTTGGATCGCTGTTTTTTGTCCAGGTTCTGAAAATGCGGTATTCTATCCTCGCGGGCGCCTGCACGATGAGCATCATGCTGCTGCCGATTATTATTTCGACGACAAAAGAAACGCTTAAATCAATTCCGATGACATATCGTGAGTCGTCATTGGGTCTCGGCGCCACGAAGTTTCAGACAATCCGTAAGATCGTGCTTCCCAACGCGATTTCCGGCATACTGGTCGCGATACTTTTGAGCGTGGGACGGATCGTAGGTGAGTCCGCGGCGCTCCTTCTGACAGCCGGCACGGTAGCTCAGATTCCGTCGGCGCTCACCGGAAGCGGGGCTGCCGGGGCTACGCTCACGATTAAAGCTTACACACTGATGAAGGAGCAGAACGACCTGACGACAGCCTGCGCGATCGGAATTGTGCTGCTTGCGGTCATTATACTGCTTAATTTATCGATTAAGCTGATTGCCCGCAAATTAAAGAGAGGATAAACGAACATGAAAAAGAAAACGGAGGCGGCGATCTCTCGTAACGAGTCTTTGCCGGAAAAAGAACCGAAATTTCGGATCGATGGTCTGAATTTATTTTACGGTAATTTTCACGCGCTTAAAAATGTCGACATGAAGATACGGCCCGGAGAAATCACGGCTTTTATCGGGCCGTCCGGCTGCGGTAAGTCCACGTTTCTGAAAACGCTGAATCGGATGAACGACCTTGTCGAGGGCGTCCGCGTGGAGGGAAATGTTCTGCTCGACGGCGCGGATATCTATGGCGACATCGATGTCATCCATCTGCGGCAGCGCGTGGGCATGGTCTTCCAGCAGCCGAATCCCTTCCCGATGAGCATTTATGACAATATCGCCTATGGCCCGCGAATTCACGGAATCCGCGGAAAAGCCCGTCTGGACGAAATCGTGGAAACAAGTCTGAAGAGAGCGGCGGTATGGGACGAGACGAAGGATCGTCTGAAAAAAAGCGCGCTGGGCGTTTCAGGTGGCCAGCAGCAGCGAATCTGTATCGCCAGGGCGCTGGCGGTCGAGCCGGAGGTAATTCTGATGGATGAGCCTACCTCGGCGCTGGACCCAATCTCGACATTGAAAATAGAAGATCTGGCTGTTGAGCTTAAGAAAAAGTACACGATTGTGATCGTGACGCATAACATGCAGCAGGCCAGCCGCGTTTCTGACAGAACCGCTTTTTTCCTGAACGGAGAAGTGGTAGAATATGGAAAGACAAAGGAAATCTTCAGTAACCCGGCCGACAGAAGAACAGAAGACTATATCACCGGAAGATTCGGTTGATCCCGAGGAGGATAATATGACGACTAGACAGGTTTATCTCGAAGAATTGACTAAGCTTAAAAGTGACGTAATCAGGATGGGCAGCATGCTGGAGAACTCGCTGGACCGGGTGATCGAGGCGCTGAACAACCAGGACACGAAGCTCGCGAAGAAGATCATGGCGGACGATGACAAGATCGATGACATGGAGCGCGCGATCGAGGAAGAGTGTATCGATCTGATCGCCCGGCAGCAGCCCGTCGCGACCGATCTGCGCGAAATCACCTCGGTCATGCGAATCATATCGGATCTGGAACGCATCGCGGACCACTGCGCGGACATCTCGGAGTATATTATCCGGGCCGCGAAAGAGAAGATGCCTATGCCGAAGCAAATCGGGGAAATGGTGGAAGCGGTTTCGAAAATGATCCGGATGACGATTGACGCGTATATCAACGCGGACGCGGAGGCGGCGCTTAAAATCATCAAAAAAGACGACAAAGTGGACGAGCTTTTTGAGGAGATCCGGGAGGATTTGTTCAAGTCCATGAAGCGCCATCCGGACCGGATCCGGGCTTATGGCGATTATCTTATGATCATAAAATATCTGGAACGTATGGCGGATCACTGCTCGAACATCGCGGGCTGGATCAATTTTGTGGTTACGGGCAAGCTGCGATGACGAATTTGAGGGGGACGAGAGCATGACAGACGAGGCGACGATACTGGCGGTCGATGACGAGGAGCATATTCTGGACCTGATATCCTATAATCTGGAACGAAGCGGGTATCGGGTTCTGAAAGCGCTTTCCGGGGAGGAAGCGCTGCGCGTTCTTGACAGAAAGGAAGTCGATCTTGTCATTCTGGATCTGATGCTTCCCGGCATAGACGGCATTGAGGTGCTGAAACGAATACGGAGTAACGCGAAGCTGGAAGAAATCGCCGTTTTGATGCTGACCGCGAAAAACGATGAGATCAGCCGCGTAGTCGGGCTGGAGCTTGGAGCCGATGACTATCTCGGAAAACCTTTCGGTATTCATGAGCTGGAAGCGCGCGTAAAGGCGATTTTAAGGCGTTCAAAAAGAAACCGTGAGGACGCGGAAGGAAACGAGGAGGATATAATCCGCGTCGGGGATCTGGTGATCGACCGCGGCACGTATACCGTAACGAAAAGCGGTCTGGAGCTTTCGCTTTCCCGCAAGGAATTTGAGCTGCTTTATCTGCTGGCCTCGAATCGCGGCAGAGTATTGACCAGAGAGACGCTTCTGGAACGTGTCTGGGGATATGACTACGTTGGCGAGACGAGGACAGTCGATGTGCATGTCCGGAATCTGCGCCGCAAAATCGAGGACAACGACAATGACCCCGCGTATGTGTTAACGGTCCGCGGCGTCGGTTATAAATGCGTGTAGGTGACGAATTATGAAGAAAAAAGTTTTTCTGACTTATCTTGTGATCATTCTGATCACAGTCACGATTCTGGGCTTGAATTTCCTGACGAAGGGCTATAACGAGGTTGAAAGCCAGACGAAGGAGCATTATATCAGTCAGGCCCGTTTGCTGGGCGAGACTTTTACGGAGACGGGTTATTCAGACAGGGAGTTTGTGGACCGTTATTCCGCGGAATATAATATAAGGCTTACGATCATCGACGCGGATGGGAATGTGATCGCCGACTCGGCGACAGAGGACGAGCTGGACAATCACAATAACCGGGAAGAGGTCAAAGAAGCGCTCAGAGGCAATGTCTACAGCGTGACGAGATATTCCTCGACGATGGGAGTCGATTACTTCTATGTGGCGGTACCAATTTCCGGAAATGGCTCGGAACGCGTACTGAGGGTGTCTCTGCCGCTTTCGTCACTTGAAACGCTGGGCCGGTCAATGACACGATCACTGGTCATTACGATTATCGGGGCTCTCGCGGCGGCGCTTGTGATCGCCTATTTCTTCAGTAAATACCTGACGGATCCCATCGAGGACGTGACAAAGGTCGCGGAGGAGATCGCCGGCGGGGATTACGGTGGGAAGATATATACCCGGCAGAAGGATCAGATCGGGCGGCTCGCGGATTCTTTTAACAGAATGTCCGCTGAGCTTTCGCGGAACGTGGACAGCCTCAAAGACCGCAACCAGGAGCTGGAGACTATGCTCACGAGTATCTCGGGCGGTCTGATCGCGATTGATCCCATGAATAAAATTCTGTTCTGCAACGATAATTTTACGAACGTCATGAATCTGCCGGAATCCATAAAGGCGTCGGAGCTCCGGGATAAGGATTTCTACGCGAGCGTTCGCAACGTCGCGCTTTTTGACGTGATTGACCGCGCGAGGACAGAGAACGCGGAATACACGACAGAGACGACACTCATTCCGGGAAGCAAACGGTTCGCCAGGATAACGGCGACACCGCTGCCGTCCGGCGACGAGGAGGAGCACGCGAACAGTGGTGTCCTGATTGTGATCGAGGATATTACGGAAATCAAGAGGCTTGAAAACGCTCGGAGTGAATTCGTCTCGAATGTGACGCATGAGCTGAAGACACCGCTCACGTCGATTCAGGGCTTTGTGGAAACGCTCAAAAACGGCGCGATCAAGGACGAGAAGGTCGCGGCGAAGTTTTTGGATATCATTGAGATTGAGACAGAAAGATTGTCGAATCTGATTCAGGATACGCTGATGCTTTCCGAGATTGAGAACCGCGGCGACGCGGTCAAGGAGCCGTGCGACGTCAATCGGATCACCAAAGAGGCGATTGAGCTGGTCAAGCCCAGAATCAACGACAAAACAGAACTGATTTATCGGCCGGAACCATACGTGCGTCCTTTCCCGGGTAATGAGGCGAGGCTTAAGGAGCTGCTGATCAATCTGATCGACAATGCCGCCAAATATACGGAAAAAGGTTCCATACAGGTTGAAGTGAAGGGCACGAACCGGAATCTGGTTATGAAGGTGACCGATACCGGAATCGGTATTCCAAAGGAAAGCCAGGATCGGATTTTCGAGCGCTTCTACCGTGTCGACAAGGGAAGATCGCGTAAGCAGGGCGGCACGGGACTCGGACTTTCCATCGTGAAACACATTGTCGAGATGTACAGCGGCAATATTGAGGTTGAGTCAGAGCCTGGAAAAGGCTCGTCCTTCAAAATCAAATTGCCGTACCATCCCGACACGGTTTAAGAAAAATTATTCTACCCAGGTGATGTAATCGTCTTTGCGGGGAGCCGCTTCCCCCGCGGGTTTTGCCGCGTAGCCTACGACGAGGTGGCCGATACCCTCATAACTTTCGGGAACGCCCCATTTTTTCATAAGAGCCTTGCCTTCTTCGGAAGCGAAGACTTCCTTAGCGCGGTGAATCCAGCAGCTGCCGAGGCCGAGCGCTCGCGCCGCGTTCATCATGTTGCCCATCACCAGGCTGCCGTCATACAGATAGGTGGGCATTGAGGTGTCCGCGAACACGATTGCCAGTGAGGACGCGCCATAGAAGGGATCGCTGTTCGCCCCGAGATACTTGTTGTTCAAAGCGGATAATCTCGCTATGAGTTCTTTATTCTGTGTCGCGATAATACGGGGGCTCTGTTTCCCCATACCGCTAGCCGCGTAAGAGCCGGCCTTGAGAATCGTTTCGAGGTCGGCTTTTTTGACGGGTTTATCCGTGTATTGCCGTACGCTTCGTCTTGTGAGTAAATCTTCAATTGTGTCTTTCATGCTGGTTCCTCCTTTGTGTTTTCTGGGTCTAGTTTACTACTTTTTTCCGACGCTTGCAAACAACCGCGGCGCTGTATATAATGTTACTAAAATGGTTACATAAAAGAGAAAGTGGGACATTAGCATGTATGATTATTTGGAAAGAACAGAGAAACTTCTCGGCGAGGAAGGCCTTGAGAAACTGGCGTCGGCGAGAGTCGCGGTCTTCGGAATCGGGGGCGTCGGCGGCTACGCGGCGGAAGCGCTCGCGAGAGGCGGCGTAGGAGCGCTGGATCTCATCGACAAGGACGCGGTCAGTCTTTCCAATCTCAACAGGCAGATCATCGCTCTGCGCTCCACGATCGGAAGACTCAAGGTGGACGTGATGGCGGAGCGGATTCGGGACATCAATCCGGAAGCCATCGTACGGACCTATCCGGTATTTTATTTGCCGGAGAACGCGGGAGAATTCGATTTCGGCGCGTATGACTATGTTGTTGACGCGGTCGATACAGTTACCGCGAAGCTGGAGCTCGTCACGCGGGCGAAGGAAGCCGGGACACCTATCATCAGCTGTATGGGCGCCGGGAATAAGCTGTGGCCGGAGATGTTCGAGACAGCGGATATTTATAAGACATCTGTGTGCCCGCTGGCCAAGGTAATGAGGCATGAGCTTCGGGCCAGAGGAATCAAAGAGCTTAAGGTCGTTTTTTCAAAAGAAGAGCCAAGGAGCCATGCCTCGGGGAAACCGAGAGACGCGCGAACGCCGGGAAGCGTTTCTTTCGCGCCGGGCGCGGCCGGCCTTGTGCTGGCAGGCGCCGTAATCCGGGATTTGTTGTGTATTGCTTGATTTTGCTGGAAAAAACGTTCCATTTATGATAAAATCATATCAAACTGATAGGAATATCAGGAAAAGACTGGAAAGGAAGAGGTATAGTGAAAATTTCAACAAAAGGAAGATACGCTCTTCGCTTGATGATCGATATCGCGGAGCATGATCAGGACGAGCCGGCGCGTATCCGCGACGTCGCCGAAAGGCAGAATATTTCAGCGAAATATCTGGAATATATTGTGTTTATGCTTGTAAGAGCGGATTATCTGAAAAGTATACGCGGGGCGAAGGGAGGTTATCGGCTTTCCATGATTCCTGAGAAATACACGGTGGGCATGATTCTGCGCCTGACGGAGGGAAATCTGGCGCCGGTCTCATGCCTGGAGGACACGCCGAACCAGTGCCCCAGAATGAAGGATTGTCCGACGCTGCGGTTGTGGCAGGAACTGGATGAAGCGATCAAGGGCGTAGTCGATCGGTACACTCTGGCGGATCTGATTGCCTGGCAGGACGATGGGGATGACTATGTCATTTAGAATTTTTTAAGGAGGAGCGATGAAGGTATTTCGAATGTTCGAGGGGGAAGATAAGCCACGCGAGGCTGACACGCTGTCGCGCGCGCTGGAGTTGGAACGGTTTTATCCGAAGGCGGTTCTGTCCGCGGTCGGAGCGGGTGGTAAGACAAGCTCTCTTTACGAGCTGGCCAGGGAACAATCCGCGGCCGGAAGAAAAGTCATAATAACCACAACAACGCATATGAAACATCCGGAAGAATACGGGTATCTTCTGGGGGAGGGGAGCCCGGAAGAGGAATTGGCCAATATGCGGGATATCTTGGATAGAAGTCCCTATCTCATGACAGGGAGAGAAGTCACGGAGCGGAAGGTCGGGGGTCTGCCGGACGTTCTCAGGAACAGACTGACAGAATTCTGTGATCTGCTGCTGATCGAGGCGGATGGCGCGAGGCGGCTTCCGATCAAGGTTCCGCGGCATTATGAACCGGTCGTGCCGGAGAATACCGGTATTATCGCCGCGGTAATGGGGCTTGACGCGCTGGACCGTACCGTCCAGGAAAGCACATGCCGTCTGGAAGAGATGGAGAAGCTTCTGGGGGTTAACGCGGACATGATCATTACGGAGGAGATTGTCGCAAAAGCGCTTTTTTACGGATATCGCGAGCCGCTCATTCGGCAATATCCGAACGCGGCATTTTTCTATATTCTGAATAAAGCGGACACGGAAGAGTTAAGGACACGGGCCTTTATAATTGACCGTCTCCTTCTGGAATACGAGGAAGCGGCGGGACTTAAGCCGCGGGATGGCTTTGTGGTTACGACATATAATCCGGAAGGAGAGTCAAACAATGGATGAGAAAATATATCATGAACTGATTAAAGAGCTGGAGGCGCGCGAGTCTGTCTGTTCCGCGACAATTCTGGACGGGCCGATGGCCGGGGATAAACTGATCTACTCAAAAGGCGGCGCGGCGAAAATCAGGGAAACCGCCGTTTTGGGCGAGGGAGAGAGTCTCAGGAACTGGGAGCCCTTTCTGGAAGCTGTAGCGGGCGCGGAGGAGACACGTATCCTTCAGGTCGGGGAAATAAGACTGTTGATCGAGGTGTTCATGGATAAACCGCGTCTTGTCGTGCTGGGGGGCGGACATGTCGGCGCCTGCGTGGCGCGGCTCGGCTCGGATCTGGATTTTCATGTCACGATCGCGGACGACCGCGAGGAATTCGCGAGCCGCGAGAAGCATCCGGGCGCGGATGTCGTGATTTGTGATGATTTTCATAATATCTGGGATCGGATTCCGAATACGCCGAACAGCTATTACGTGATCGCCACCAGAGGGCATAAGGCGGACGAGTGCTGCGCGCTGGAGGTTCTTAAGCGGGACTGCGTGTATAAGGGTATGATCGGAAGCCGGGGCAAGGTAGCCGCGACGAAGAAAATATTCGCGGAGGCGGGCTTTACGCCGGAAGAGATCGCGAAGCTTCACGCGCCGATCGGCCTGCCGATCGGTGGTCAGACACCGATGGAGATCGCCGTCAGTATTATGGCGCAGATCATACAATCCAGATACGCCTGCTTTTACAGTGTCATGGACGCCGATATATGGCGCGAAATCGAGAACCCCACCGCTGAGCGCGGCGTGATGGTAACAATCACCCATAAGGAAGGCTCCTCACCCAGAGGCGTCGGCAGTAAGATGCTGGTATTGCCGGATGGAAGAATTTTCGGGAGTATCGGCGGCGGCACGGTCGAGTACGCCGCGATCTGTGACGCGAAGGAGAATCCGGTCGTTCACGAGAGGTTTTATGATCTTTCCAACTCAGAGACCGCAAAGCTGGGGATGATCTGCGGAGGGCGCGTAAGAGTGCTTTTCGAGCCTGTACGCCTGAAATAGACTCGCGATCGGAGGAACGGAATTTGAAATTTCATTTAATCGTAATGGCGTCCGGCGCGGGCCGGCGTTTCGGCGGGAATAAGCTTCTGGTCACTTATCAAGGCAAAGCGCTGTACCTTCACGCGATTGATAAACTCCAGGCTCTCGCGGGGAAGCGTGAAGATATCGGGACCTTTATCGTTGTCACGCGTCATGAGGAAATCATTGAGGAGCTGAAACGCCGGGGAATCGATTACAAGCGCAACGATCAGAGCGACAAGGGAATTACCGCGTCGATTCACATCGGAATAAACGCCGCGAGCGAGCCGGAGCCGGAAGACGCGTACGTGTTTTTTGTGGCGGATCAGCCGGGGCTTACGACGGAAAGCGTGGACGGGCTGCTGGACTTCTACAAAATCGCGGGCAAGGGGATGGCCTGTACGATCGCGGAAGGCCGGATCGGAAACCCGGTTGTGTTCTCGGCGCGTTATATTCCGGAGCTGCTCGCGATAACAGGTGATAAGGGAGGCAAGCAGGTTCTCAGGAGGCATCCGGAGGACGTGGCTTATTATGAAGTCCGGCCGGAGGAACTGTTGGATGTCGATTCCAAAGAAGACATGTCGAGGTGACAAGGAATGCCAGGCCAGAATGCCGGACGCGCGATGGGAGCTTGCTCCCGTAAGCGCGTAAGGCAGGCTGGCCTGATAGTCCGACAGGACGCATCGAGTCGAAGCGAAGCGGAGACGAGATGGCATTCCGAGTAGATAAAGTCAGGCCAGAATGTCGGACGCGCGTGAGAAGCTATTTCTCATCCTGAATCCAGTAAATGTTCATGCCGGGATGAGCTTTTTGCTTGAAACAATTCATTAGCAAGACTCATCCTTGTTTGTGTGGCAAAGCCGATTCTTTCGCCCAGCCAGAAAATTTCGCGCGGGAACCATTGAAATACAGGTGAAAGGAGCTGAATTTTCTGGCTGGCGGGTATCGCGCCTCCTCCATACCGCGGGTATTCGGAAATCGGGTGTGGCATAGCAAGTTGTCGCTCGCTGCCAGAAAATCCGCGTTAAATACAATGATTCGCCGATTCAGATTTTCTAAAATCAAGGTATTATGTCTTGACTTAGACAATTCGCGCGCCGCCACCGTCTTGACTTTAATGATCAGTTCCTAGCTATAATTGTCCGCAATCTGAAAACGCGCCGGCTGATTACCAGGATCAGCCGACGCGTTGGTTTATTTCTTTTATTGTGGCATTTCCTTGCCAAGCCGTTTGTACATCGTCTTCTTAACGGCCCGCAGGATATTCTCATAACCGGTGCAGCGGCAGAGGTGGCCGGAGAGGAGCTTGCGAAGCTCATCATCGGTATATTCCTTGCCGGATTCCAAAATCTCGACCGCTGTCATGATAAAGCCCGGCGTGCAGAAACCGCACTGCACGGCTGTCTCATCCACGAAAGCCTGCTGGATATCGGACAACTCACCGTTCGGGCCGAGTAGGCTCTCAAGCGTGCGGATGCTTTTGCCCTCCGCCCAGACAGCGAGGTAAATGCAGGAGTTAAAGCATTCCCCGTCGATAATGACGTTGCAGGCGCCGCACTCACCGACTTCGCAGCCTTTCTTAACGCTGGTCAGGCGAAAATCATTCCGCAGCAGATCGGTCAAAGACGCGCGGACATCGATCATCGTCTCAACTTCCTCGCCATTGATTGTACAATGGAGAAGCTTGTATTGTTTATGCTCCATTACAGTTCACCTCCTGACAGCTGTATGGCCTCGGTAAGAGCTCTTCTGGCCATGACGACAGCGATATGCTCGCGGAACTCCTTGCCGGCGCGCCAGCTGGTTCTCGGGTGGATGTCCTGAAGCACGGCCTGGCTGAAAGCCTCAACGGTATCCGTACATACAGGCTGCCCCTTCGCCGCGGCTTCCGCGGAAGCGGAACGGATCGGAATGGGAGCCGCCACGCCATAAGCGATACGCGCGTCCAGAATGGTCTTCTTGTCTTCGGAAAGCTTGACGTTGACAGAGCATCCGGTCGTCGCGATATCCATCGCGTTACGCATCGCGTATTTGATATAGTGGCCCTTGTATCCTTCATATGACTCACGTGGAATCAGGATCGAAGTCTGAAGCTCAGCGGGTCTTAGATTAACCACCCCCGCCTTAATGTAAAAATCCTTGATCGGGAGCGTACGGACACCTTCCGGGCCGGTCAGCTCGATGACCGCGTCCCACGCGTGTAGCGTGGAAGCGGAGTCCGCGGAGGTAACACCATTGCAGGTGTTGCCGCCGATCGTGCCGATATTGCGGATCTGCGGGCCGCCGACTTTGTCGACCGCCTCGCCGAGAACATTGATATATTTCTGAATAATAGGATCCTTGGTTATGTGTGAAAAGCTCGTAAGAGAACCAATACGGATGGCGCCATCGTCTTCCATACGGATTCCGCGAAGCTCGTCCAGGCCATAAATGCTGACAAGCTCCTTGCCGGCTCTCTTGCCCTCGCGCATTTGGATGAGAACATCACTGCCGCCGGCTATGATCTGCGCTTCCGGATGCTCAAGGAGTAATTCGATGGCGTTCGGTACGCTTGTGGCCTCATAAAGCGCTTTAATATCGTACATTGTCATTCCTCCTTAAATCAGTCCGTTTGCTTTAAAAGCGTCAAATAAGTTATGCGGTCTCAGCGGAAGCTGATCGACCGCGACGCCTGTCGCCTGCAGCACCGCGTTGCGGATCGCGGGCGCTACCGGGCAGGTAGGCGGCTCGCCGAGCGCCTTCGTGCCAAAAGCGCTGGTGGGCTCATAGTTCTCCACGAACTCCGCCTCCAGGTGAGGGTGATCCATAATAGTAGAAAGCTTGTAATCAAGCAGATTGTTATTCAAGCCCTTTCCTGTCTTCTCATCGAAAAGAAGAATCTCGGATAGACCATAGCCGATGCCCATGCTCATGCCGCCGTGGACCTGCGCCCTGGCGAGACTCGGGTTGATCAGTTTGCCGCAGTCATGAACATTGATGATATCAACAAGTTTCACTTTGCAGGCCGGTATATCAACCTCGACCTCCGCGAAGCAGCAGCCGAATGAGTAAGCGTTCGATTTGACCTGATAGGTACTCTCAGCCGTAATATGCTCACTGTGATCCAGACTGTAAAGAGCGGTTGTCGCAAGTTCGGAAATCTTCATCATCGGTCGTTTATCAGTCGTCCGGATGATCACGCCGTCCACGAGATCCAGATTGAAGACCGGCATACGCGTAAGCTCATGGGCGTATTCCAATATCTTCTGTTTCAAAAGCGTGCCGGTCTGACGGATTGAGAAGCCGGCGATATAAGTCTGTCTGGAAGCGTAAGCGCCGGTGCCAAACGGCGTAATATCCGTATCCTGACAGGAGATGACATGAACCATGGATTCCGGAATCCCGACCGTGTCGGCGGCCATCTGCGTATAGGCGGTATCGGCGCCCTGGCCGATCTCGGTCTCACCAAGCTGAACCTGTATGGAGCCATCCTGATTCATGACCATACGACAGGAAGAGCTCTCGAGGGAAATTGGCCAGACGGCGGTATTGTACCAGAAAGCGGCGCAGCCGATTCCTCTGCGAATGTCTCCGGTCTGATTCTGATATTCCTTGTATTTGCGCTCGTAATCTATGTATTTCATACCCTTGTCCATACACTGGTTATAGGTATCGTAATACATTTCGTTTTTACTGAAGTTATCGACATAGCCCACCGGCATCAGGTTCTTGCGACGGAAAGCGATCGGCTCCATGCCGAGTCTTTTCGCGATATCATCCGTATGGCTCTCGACAGCGAACATCGCCTGCGGGATGCCGTAACCGCGCATCGCGCCCGCGACGGAACGATTCGTGAAAACCGTATACGCGTCCACATGAACGTTCGCGCAGGGATACAGCTGCGGAAAAGCGCCGGCGCCCTTGGCGCAGATCGAGTGTCCGTGAGAGGCGTAAGCGCCCTGGTTCGAAAAAGCCTCAAGCTTCCTGGCCACAATATCGCCGTTCGGGCGGACATAGGAAATGATGTGACTGCGGATCGCGTGGCGAACGCGGTTGCTGACAAAAGTTTCCTCGCGGGAGACGTCGATCTTCACCGGACGCCCGCCGACCTGGGTACATAAATACGCGCAAAGCGGCTCGTAAAGCACATCCTGCTTGTCGCCGAAGCCACCGCCGATATAGGGCTTGATGATTCTGACCTTGCCCCAGTCGATACCAAGCGCCTGACCGACCACGCGGCGGACAATATGAGGAATCTGCGTGGAGGAAACGACTACGATCCGGTCACCTTCCATATAAGAATAGCAGATAAAATTCTCGATATGGCAGTGTTGAACGGTCGGTGTCTCGTACCAGCCCTCGACCTTGATCAGGCCGGGCTCCTTGATTGCCTCGTCATAGTCGCCGTTATTGATCGTCGTGTGAGCCAGTATATTGCGCGGGTACTTCTCATGAAGCTGGGGAGCGCCGTCTTTCATCGCTTCCTGTACGTCGAGCACAAAGGGATACTCTTCATACTCGACCTGGATCGCGCGGACCGCGCGCGAAGCGGCTACTTCGTTTTCCGCGATGACCGCGGCCACGTCATCACCGTAGAAACGAACTCTGTCTGTTAAAAGAAGCCGGTCAGCCACATCCTGATGATGAGGGTCGGTCGACCAGGGATGCCCGGCGGTCGGGAAGTAGTACTTCGGAACGTCAAAACAGGTAATAATCTTAACGACACCGGGTATCTTCTCCGCGGCCGAGGTATCGATTGATTTCACGATACCATTGGCGATTGTTGAATGAAGGATCTTGCCCACATACGCGCTTTTGTCACATAAGTCGTCCGTGTACTTACAACGGCCGGTTACTTTGTCATAAGCGTCGACGCGGGGAATACTTGTTCCAATAGCCATGCGTTCACAACCTTTCTATTAAAATACAGGCAGCGTTGTCTGTATGCTTATTCATACGTGACTACGCTGCCGGTTTTTCACTGAATGACATCGGGCAGCGAAGTCACTCATCGTGCTTTCCAAGCGATAAATTGAAATAAGATCTTATACTGAAATTTTACCATATTCGCTTAAAGTGTCAAGAGACGTTCCCTGAAGAATGTAAATAATTAACGAGTAAAATTGGTAAAAACTGACAAAAGGAATTAATGTGTCAAAAAAACTTTATTCACGCGGGATGGCATTCGCGCCTGTAACGTGATAATATGTTATCAGTATTAGAAGTTTTATGCCGCGGTTTTTACAATCGGAGGGAAACGCGTATGAGCGATTATACATTGGAAATAACAGCGAAGCTGCTTTGCCACACATCTTTGTTCAAAGGAATCAGCGCGGGAGATATGCTCCGGATTCTGCCAAGTCTCAGGGGAAGAGTATACAGAGTCAAGCCGATGGAAATTTATCACTCGGAAGGCGAGAAGATCAATCGGGTCGGCGTTGTCTTCACGGGAAATCTTCTTGTCTGTAAGATCCATAAGGAAGGCTGGGTTAATCTGATTGAGAAGCTGGCGCCGAGCTACATGATTAGCGTGGATGTGGCCTGTACGCCTTCCAGAATCAACCCATACAGAGTTTACAGCGCCGAAGGAGCGGATGTCTTTGATTTCGCTTTTGACTCGATTTATAAGCCGGGCCGGATCCCGGAGGGAACGCGTCTGATCATCCTGCAGAATATCATGCTGTTTCTCGCGAATCAGAACATCCGGAAACAATATAAGATCGACGCCCTTTGCGTCAACAGTTTGCGGGAACGGATTCTCACGTACCTCGAGACAAGGAGCGCCAAGCTGGGCTCGGATCAATTTGAGATCCCGTTTAACCGCGAGGAAATGGCGAACTATCTTTGCGTGAACCGAAGCGCTCTCTCGCACGAGCTGAGTCTGATGCGCGGTGAAGGCCTGATCGACTTCCAGAAAAATCATTTCAGAATAATCAGATAAAATTTTCAAAAAGTTGGCGCGCCAACATACAAGCCTCTGAAATTTTGTTATTATGTTATAAGTAAATGATTTTGGAGGTAATATTATGAGAAAACGTATTGTGTCAATGGGATTGTGTCTGGCGATGTGCGCGTCTTTATTATTCGGATGCGGCTCGAACAGCTCAAGCGGCTCGACATCCTCGACGACTACAGCTGAGCAGTCTTCGTCATCGACTACCGCGGCGACAGACAGTTCCCAGACGAAACTGGAGAAGGCTACTTTGAACGTGTTTATCGCGGCGAGTCTTTCTAATGTTATGAAGGATCTCGCGACTTCTTATAACGAGACACAGCCGAACGTGACGCTTCAGTACAACGCGGACAGTTCAGGCACGCTGCAGAAGCAGATTCAGGAAGGCGGAGAATGTGATATGTTCTTTTCCGCGGCGACAGATAAGATGGACACGCTTGAGTCGGCCGGTCTTGTAGTAAGCGATACCCGTAAGGATCTTCTGGAGAATAAAGTTGTTCTGATTAAGGCCAAGGGATCCAGCACGACAGTAACAGGTTTTGAGAATATCACGAACGCGGCGAATATCGCGCTTGCCGGGGAAGATGTGCCGGTAGGTAAGTACGCGAGAGAAATTTTTACGAGCCTCGGTATTTCCGATCAGGTAATGTCCATGGAGATTAATGAGTGCGCGAACGTGACGGCTGTTCTTACCGCGGTCGCGGAGGGCAGCAACGAGGTCGGAGTCGTTTACGCGACGGACGCCGCTTCCATGTCGGATAAGGTTGAGGTCATCGCGGAAGCGCCGGAGGGAAGCATGAAGACAGCTGTGTATCCGGTAGCTCTCATTAAGAATGACAAACAGGATTCCGCTATGAAAGCGGCCGCTGAGGATTTCCTGAAGTATCTTGAGAGTGACGACGCGGCGAAGGTATTTGAGAAATATGGTTTCACGATCCACAAATAAGCCCTTTTCATTCCATAGTTCATGCGTAATATAAATTAGCCACTGAGGCATGCTTACGGCCATAAGCATGCCTCTTAGGCGTATCAGGAGGAAAGCATATATGAGTGAGATATTGTCTCAGATCAATTGGAGTCCTTTATGGATTTCTTTGAAAACAGGCGTTGTCGCGACGACAATCGCTTTTTTTCTTGGACTTTATATCGCCAGATTCGTAATGTGCCGATCGCGGAAGGTGAAGTGGATTCTGGATGGGATTTTTACGCTTCCGCTTGTTTTGCCTCCTACCGTCGCGGGCTTTCTGCTGCTTTTATTGTTCAGTCTTCGACGTCCGGTCGGCATATTTCTGGATCAGACGTTAAATTTCCGTGTCGTGCAGACATGGGCCGGATGCGTGATCGCGACGACAGTAATCGCGTTTCCGCTTATGTACCGAAACGCGAGGGCGGCGTTCGAGCAGGTCGACATGAATATTATACACGCGGCCCGAACGCTTGGACTTTCCGAGAGGAAAATATTCTGGAAGGTTATTCTTCCGATCGCGGCGCCGGGAGTCGCTTCCGGCACAGTGCTTACCTTCGCGAGGGCGCTTGGCGAGTATGGAGCTACCGCGATGCTCGCCGGCAATATTTTGGGTAAGACACGCACAATCTCGACCGCGATCGCCGCGGAAACCGCGGCCGGTAATTATACTGTCGCTGGCTTTTGGACGGTTGTGATTATCTGTCTTTCGTTCCTGATCATTCTGGCGATCAATATAACGACCGGACGCGGAATGAAACAGATTCAGAGGTGGAAATAATGGCGCTTATTGTAGATATCAAGAAGAAGCTCGGTGATTTTCGAATGAATCTGTCGTTTGAGTCTTCCGGTGGAATTCTGGGAATACTGGGCCGCAGCGGTTGCGGGAAATCCATGACGCTTAAGTGTATCGCCGGAATTGAGAAGCCGGACGAGGGTCATATTGAGTTGGACGGGCGCGTGCTGTTCGACTCGGCATTGAAGATCAATCTTCCTCCGCAGAAAAGGAAAGTAGGTTATTTATTCCAGAGCTACGCTCTTTTTCCCACGATGACGGTAGAAGAGAACATCGCGATTACCATGAACGGGACGAAGCAGGATAAGGCAAGCCTTGTAAAAGAACAGCTGAAACGCTTTGGGCTTACCGGCCTTGAGAAGCTTTATCCCGGCCAACTTTCCGGCGGCCAGGCACAGCGAGTGGCGCTGGCCCGTATGCTGGTAAGCGCGCCGGAAATCATACTTTTGGACGAGCCGTTTTCGGCGCTGGACTCTTTTCTCAAAGAGAAACTGCAGCAGGATCTGTTTGACACGCTTTCGGCATTTGATGGGAACGTGATTATGGTTTCACACGATCGTAACGAGATTTATAAATACTGTCCGAGATTGATGGTAATCAGCGATGGGAAGAGCGTGACTACCGGAATCACGAAGGAGATATTCGCGAATCCCGGTTATCTGGAAGCCGCGCGTATTTCAGGCTGTAAGAATATCTCCAAAATCCGGAGAATTGACGAGCGTACGCTCGAGGCGCTGGACTGGCGCGCGGTTCTGAAGACGAAGGAGGATATCGGGGAAGACATTCATTATGTCGGAATCCGGGCAATGAATGTGCGCGACGTCGCGAACGGGAATCTGGAGAACGCGGTACCGGTCCGCTTATTGGAATCGGTTCAGACACAGTTCGACATCATGGAGTATTGCGCGAGGACGGATGATCCGGAAGCAAGGCTTTGCCGACGCTATTCCAAGTATTCAGACGATTACGTAAAGCCGGAGGAACCATCGTTTTATCAGCTGCCGCCGGAGAAACTGCTTCTTCTGCGGGAATGATATAAAAAGCCTGCCATCGGGAAAGAGTCCGGATGACAGGCTTTGTTTTACAGAAGATTTAATTTGCGATTCATTATATAGTTTGTTATAAGCCAGAAAACCACGCAGAGCAGGACAGACACGCCGAAGCCGGTCCACAGGAACCGCGGCAGAGAGGCAAGCTCCTCAATTCCGCTACGACCATATAAGTAACTGCTGTTCGGAAGAATACTGAAAACCATAGTCGTGGAGATGATCTGCAGTATAATGTTGATTCCGAAGAACGCGCCTACGGCGATGGCGACACGGTGCTTGTTCGAAAGCTGGCCGATCGACAGGCAGAGGTAGAAGAAAAGCATACCCTGCGTAAGCGAGGCGAGCGCGCAGAACACCATAGGAAGGATAATGCCGGTTCCAAGACCGAATCCGTATGTTTCCTGAAAACGGGAAAAGATATCCGGAAGCTCATTAATCGCCGCGGTCCAGACCTCTTTCGTCATTACAAGAGTGATGATGCTCAGGACAACCAGAACGCCGTCGATCAGTTCCCACAGGACAGCCGAAATGGTCTTGGAGGCGAGCAGCTGCCAGGGTTTCGCCGGAAGCGTGAAGGTCAGGTAGCCTTCCAGGCCATACATAGTCTTATAGAAATAGGAAATCAGATAAATAATTGTCGCGCACGCCACGAAGATAATATAAAGGGTATAAATGATCAAACAAGTAGTGCTGACATAGCGGGGCAGCGCGGTTGTCTTCGTGACGCTGACGAGCAGCCTGCCGACTAATGTGAGAAGAATTAAAACTCCGTGAAGCGGAAGCAGATATCTGGAGACGGCAGCCATATCATGTTTAAACAATTTACCTAACATTTGAATACCTCCCTGAATATACTGTCGATGGATTTCCCTTCTCTGGACCGGATTTCGTCAACCTCACCTGTCATACAGACTTGCCCGTAGCGCAGAAACACGACGTAATCAAGGACATTCTCGATATCCGAGATCAGGTGGGTCGAGATAAGAATGCTGGCGGATGGATCGTAATTGCTGATAATGGTGTTAAGAATATAATCGCGGGCCGCGGGATCAACGCCGCCGATCGGTTCGTCCAGAATATAAAGCCGCGCCTGACGGCTCATGACCAGAATCAGCTGAACCTTCTCCTTCGTGCCTTTCGATAAAGTCTTCAGCTTAGCCTCAGGCGGAATCTGGAGCCGCTGAATCATGTCATACGCGCGTTCCTTCGAGAAATCATCGTAGAAATCCGCGAACAAATCCACAATATCCTGAACCTTCATCCAGTCGTTCAGATAAGATTGCTCGGGAAGATACGAGATGATACGTTTCGTCTCCACGCCCGGGGCGAAGCCGCCGATCTTGATGTCGCCGGAGTTGGGACTTAAAAGTCCGTTAACAAGTTTGATAAAAGTGGTCTTACCGCTTCCGTTGGGACCCAGCAGGCCGATAATGTGCCCGGCCGGCAGGTCGAGATTGATGTTGTCAAGCGCGGTCAGCTTATCATAACGCTTCGTCAGACCGCGGCATTGTAAAATCATATCCATGCTATTCTTCCTCCCGTGAAATGGATTTCATCAGTTGAATGGTTTCATCCCAAGTATATCCAAGCTGTTTCATTTTCTCGAGGAACTGCTCAAGCTGCAATCGAGCCAGCTGTTCCCGCAGATTGGAAATCGCGGAAGCGTCATCTGTAATGAAACGTCCGCTTGTCCGCTGTGAGTAGACAAGACCGCTTCGTTCCAGCTCGGATAACGCTTTCTGCATAGTGTTGGGATTGACAGCGGCTTCCATCGCGAAATCGCGGACAGAAGGTAGTTTATCGCCCGGTTTATACCGGCCCGCGATAATATCCATCTGTATGTGCTCTATAATCTGAGTGTAGATGGGACGCGAGTCATCCAGTTTCCAAGTCATCCTACGCTCTCCTTTCATACCCTCCTGACAGGGGCAAGCGCTACTGTATTATTAAGATAGTACAATAATACATAATAACGCGCGCGCTGTCAAGGGTGAAACTGTATTTTTTCTTAAAAATTTTATTCAAAAACCTAAAATATGACTTTTTCATATTTCAATGGAAAAAGTTGTGGTAAACTGATACATTAGAAAGTAATATTCTGCAATCGGAGGATTTTTTTGTATGAACAAAATATTGGACCTGATCAATAGAGAAACCGCTCGGGCGTTTGGCGAGCGAGGATATGACAGTAAATACGCTCTTTGCGGTGTGTCAAACAGACCGGACTTATGTGAGTACCAATGTAACGGAGCGTTGTCAGCGGCGAAGGAGTATCATAAGGCTCCTATCATCATCGCTGGAGAAGTCGCGGAAAGCCTTGGAAAAGCTACCTGCTTTTCTATGGTAGAAGCGGTGAAGCCGGGATTCATTAATCTAAAACTGGATGGCGCTTTTCTGGCGTCTTATTTAAAAGATATGGAGGCGGATGATTCGCTTGGCTGCGAGAAGGAAGCCAGGCCTAAGTGTATCGTGATCGATTACGGCGGCCCGAATGTCGCGAAACCGCTTCATGTCGGGCATCTGCGCTCGGCGATTATCGGTGAAAGCGTCAAAAGAATCTGCCGGTTCAAGGGAAATCGGGTAATCGGCGATATTCATCTGGGAGATTGGGGCCTGCAGATGGGTCTGATCATCACCGAGCTTCATCACAGGAAGCCGGAATTGGTCTATTTTGATGATTCTTTTACGGGAGCTTATCCGGAGGAAGCGCCATTTACAATTTCAGAGCTGGAGGAGATTTATCCGACAGCCAGCGCCAAATCAAAAGAAGACACGGATTATTACAATGAGGCGATGGAAGCCACGAAGTGTCTCCAGAATGGCAAGCGCGGTTACCGGGCTCTTTGGGAGAAGATCATTCAGGTCTCCGTCGCGGATTTAAAGCGTAATTATCAGAGGCTTCATGTCGATTTCGACCTTTGGAAGGGAGAATCGGACGCGCAGGCCTATATCCCGGATATGATCGCGTATTTGAAGGACAACGGTTACGCGCGTTATGACCAGGGAGCGCTTGTCGTTGATGTAAAGGAAGAGAGCGATACGCGCGAGATGCCGCCATGCATGATTTTAAAATCAAACGGTTCCTCGCTATATAACACAACTGACCTCGCGACATTGACACAGAGAACAAGAGATTATCATCCGGATAAAATCATTTATGTCGTTGATAAGAGACAATCCCTGTACTTCACGCAGGTTTTCCGCTGCGCGAAGAAAACCGGAATAACGGATCCAAATACAGAGCTTTTATTTCTGGGATTCGGCACGATGAATGGCAAGGACGGTAAGCCTTTCAAAACGCGGGAAGGTGGCGTGATGAGGCTGGAGAACCTGATTACGGAGATCGATGAGGAAATGTACCGTAAGATCATCGCCGGGAACGCCGTGGCGAAGGAAGAGACGCGGAAGACCGCCGAAATAGTCGGACTATCGGCGATTAAATATGGAGACTTATCTAATCAGGCTTCCAAGGATTATATTTTTGACGTGGATCGTTTTACCTCTTTTGAAGGTAATACGGGACCTTACCTGTTATACACGATTGTGAGAATCAAATCGATTCTTAAGAAATATATCGAAAACGGCGGCAATCCGGACGCGGGATCCATCCACGTCCCGATTAACGAGAGTGAGAAAGCCCTTATGCTGGAGCTTTCCAATTTCAATAGTATGGTGGACATAGCCTATGAGGAGACGGCTCCTCACAGAATATGCGCGTTCTTATATGATCTGGCAAACGCGTTTAATCGTTTCTATCATGAAACGCCAATACTCTCGGAAGAGAACGCCGAAACCAAAAGTGGCATGATCAAACTGCTTCTTCTGACCAGAAGAGTTTTGGAGCAAGGGATCGAGCTTCTGGGTTTTGAGGCGCCCGAGCGTATGTAACGCGGATTGTGACAGTTTAGCGGGAGGTAATTAAGTTATGAAACGGAACAATAGAATTTTGAGATCGATCTGCGGGCTATTACTGGCCGTTGCGATGGTGTTCTCTCAGGGGGACTTCGCGGTTCGAGCGACTACTCTGACATCCGCCGCGTCAGGAAGCAGTGATATTTCACAGAACGCGGCGGCCGTACAAAGCGACACTTCACAGAGTGGAACAACTGTACAAAACGATACCGCGCAAAGTGATACTTCACAGAACACGTCGACTGTACAAAGTGACACCGCTCAGAGCGCGACGACCTCGCGAAGCGACAGCGCTACAGACTCTGGCTCGTCTTCAGCAAGTGCCGAAAGCTCCGGCGCGGATACGGGAATTACCGCGCAAAGTGTTACGGAGGCCGAGTCGGCGAGCGTTTCTGTAAGCTATTCCGCTCATGTGGAGAACATTGGCTGGATGGATAACGTAAGGGATGGCGCGACCGCCGGCACGACGGGAAAGAATCTCCGCATGGAAGCGATTCAGATCTCAATTCCCGGGGTCACAGGCGGAATTTCCTATAGAACCAGAGCGATTGATGAGACTTGGGGTGACTGGGTAAGTGACGGGGCGACCGCGGGCCGTACCGGTGAGTCGCTGCGGGAAGAAGAAATTCAGATTAAACTCACTGACAAGCTTAACGCGTCTTATAACGTGTATTACAGAGTCCATTGCGCGAATTTAGGCTGGCTTGACTGGGTAAGCGGCGGCGAAAGCGCCGGAACGCTTGGCTATGGCTATGATATCCAGGCGATTGAGATCAAGGTGCTTCCTAAATCAGACACTTCGATTTCAACCGGAACAGGTTATTACGCGCGCAGAGATGTCTCGTACGCGGCGCATGTGCAGAACATCGGCTGGCAGAACAGTGTAAGCGACGGCGAGCTGGCGGGAACGACAGGTCGGTCCCTTCGCGTGGAAGCGCTCAGAATGTCGCTGACGGACAGCCCGGATGGAACAATTGAGTACAAAACGAGAGCGGAAAACGGCAGCTGGCAGGATTGGGCTTCGAATGGGGAAACAAGCGGCTCCATCGGCAAATCACAGCCATTGGACGCGCTCAGCGTCCGGCTGACGGGCACGCTCGCTCAAGAATATGATATTTATTACCGCGTTCACGTAAGCGACGTCGGATGGCTCGGATGGACGAGCAACGGCAGTCTGGCCGGATGCGGCGGCTACAGTAGGGATATTGAGGCGGTTGAGATCAAGATTCTGCCTAAAGGCTCGAGTTCCATAACAGAAAGCGAAGCCTATGTTGAACACGCGGATACGTTGACCTATCAGTCTTATCTGCAGGGAAGCGGCTGGCAGGACTATGTCAGCGCGGGAGAGATAAGCGGTTCCACCGGTAAGTCCATTCCGCTCAACGCGGTACGCTTCGGACTTTCGGATACTTCAGACCTGAATATCAGTTGTCAGGTCTGGAACAGAAACACGTCCTGGAGGGACGCGGGAACCTCAGGATCCGTCTGCGGCTCAACAACGGATGGAACGACGCTGCAGATGATCAAACTGAACCTTACAGGCAGCGCCTCGAGCGCGTATGATATTGAGTACCGCGTACATATTGATGACATCGGCTGGCTTGGCTGGACAAGCAACGGGAATTCCGCCGGAAGCGAAGGATATCAGAATATTCAGGCCATAGAGGTCAAAATTGTCGCGAAGGGAACCGGCGAGACTTCGGACAACGCTTGTGTCGGCCTGAAATTGAACTATAATTCTTATGTAGAGGGACAAGGCTGGCAGGGCGCCGTTGAGAATAACGAGATCAGCGGAACCACAGGCAAGAATCTCGCGCTTCAGGCAATCAACATCCACGCGGCGTTTACCGGCGTGAACGAGGGCGGAATTGAGTACCGGACGCATGTGTCCGAAGAGGGCTGGATGGATTGGACCTCCGGGGATACCGCCGCGGGAACGCCGGGCTCCAATCAGATCGAGGCAATAGAAATTCAGCTTGACGGGACACTTTCGCTGTCGGCGGATGTCTATTACCGCGTACATATCTCGGATTACGGCTGGCTTGGCTGGACGATGAACGGAGGCACGGCGGGCAGTACCGGACAGTCTTTAAGCGTACAGGCGGTTCAGATCATGATCGTGCCTAAGGGTGTCACGCCGGTTACGACAGGCAATTCATATCTGAATGATGATGAGAAGGCGCTTTTGCTGAACTTTTTGAACTCGAAGATCGGCACGCCTTATGTGTATGGTATGTGGGGACAAGTTCTGACACTCGATAAATATTACGAGCTTCAGTCATTATACGGAACCAGCTATGTATGGGATTCGGATATCAGCAAGGTCGGACAGGTATGCACAGATTGTTCCGGATTGATTTCGTGGTACACTGGAATTCGCAGGTCAACGACTGGCTATTATAATACCGCGACACAGAAAATCCCGGTCAGCCAGCTTACCGAGGATCAGATCGGTTGGGCTTTATGGCTCCCGGGACATATAGGAATTTACGTTGGGGACGGCTACTACATCGCCGCTGATAACTCCGCTACCGGAGTTGTGAAAAAACCGATTTCGAATCAGAAATGGCAGTACGCTCTGCGGCTTCCGGATTTGAAAATATAAAACTACTCGGTGGCCAGAATCTTAACGCGGGCGAGCGCGTTCTGTACGGCCGGTACGGATATCACGATCAAAGTGAGGATACCCTCCGCCAGCAAATAGCTGTAATTGTAGATGATCGGATAGAACGTGGCCAGGGACTTCGGAAAATTCTCCGGCATATAGGACATCCAGAAAAGATAACCGCCCAGGGAATGGAACACGCCGCGGGCGAGCACGGCCAGGATATAACCCTTCTGAAGACCGTGTTTCGCCTCGCGGAAAACTCCGGAAAGACCCAGCGCCGCGAAAGCCAGGAAATAATCACAGCAGACCTGGAAAAAGGAGAGCGCGTACGGCTCCTGAAGAAACTGCAGGATGCCGAAGGCAAGTCCGGTCATGATTCCGGCCTTCACGCCATACCAGTACCCGATCAGCGTGATGAACAGCATACTGAAAAGCGTAACGGTTCCGCCGAACGGCAGCTCGAAAAGCTTCAGGTAAGATGTCAGATAAGCGAGCGCCATCGCGGCCGCGCAGAACACAAGCTGTTTCGCGGAAACAGGTTTGGCCTTGGATTTCTTCGGAATCAGAAGAACCGCCGCGAAGAAAAGAACGATTACGGCGACGACACAGACCGCGTAGCCGGCGGTCGTCAGCCCGCCATCGGAATTCACAATGAAATTGAACATAAAAAAACCTCCTTGGTTCATAGGAGGGGGCTTAATAGAACACGCCGGTAAAGCGTGACAGCTTCCTTACGTCGGTATTACCCGGGTCAAGTATTGAGGGACTAACACGATTCGTGTTATCTCAGCCAAAGCACCCCTAGCGATATATAGTTAACGGTATCAGAATAAACAATCGCGCCAGGATTGTCAAGCGGAAAAGAGGATCACGTTGAGAAATGAGAACGAGCGTTGGGAAAAGACCAGAGATGTTCTGATCATGTTGCTGCTATACTTCGGCGTGTCTTTTACAGTCGGCCTTCTGGTAACGGCAGCGCTTGGGAAAAACGATAACGCGTATCAGCTGACAGCGGTCGGAATCGCCGCGGCGATTGACCTGCCGGTTTTCGGAGCGCTTTATAAAAAGAATACAACGCGGGAGCGAAGAGAAAAGAAACGCCCAAAGGCGCTTTTTTATATTATGATTCCTTTTCTCGCCGCGGCTCTTTGCGTTCTTTTGAACGTACTCTTGGAAATCAGCGGCGCCGCCCGCCTTTCACCGGGATATGAGGAGGCGGCGACAAGTCTGTTGAGCGGCAATCCCGTATGGAGCGTTCTGATTGTGGGATTTCTGACGCCGGCGGCGGAAGAGATGGTTTTCCGGGGCGCGGTATTCGGAAGGCTCAGGGCAGGAGAACGATATGTCACGGGCGTTGTCATATCGGCGCTTTTGTTCGGACTGGCGCATGGAAATTTCATTCAGTTCCTGTACGCTTTTTTCGCGGGTCTGGTGTTCGCGTATCTGACAGACAGGTTTCAGTCAATCGCCGCGCCGGTCATCGCGCACGCGACCATGAATCTGGTATCAATCGCGTTGACAAAAACGCGAGTTCTGGAAATGATTTATGCATCTTGGCCGAGAATCCTTTTGACGATTATTCTCTCCGGAGCCGTTTTCGGGCTGCTTTTCTGGAGAATCGCCAAAGAAAAGGCGCTTTTTCGTGATATTTTATAGCAAATTTAGTATTTACATAAAAAATCGAGAGGTGTATATTGTTAGTAATGAAATTTGCTAATCACTAACTTGCACAATTAATGAAAATTACACATCGAAAGGAATGTTCTTATGAAGACAGCATTGAGAGACGCGTCTTCGGGACTCTATGATTCCCGGTTCGAGCATGACAACTGCGGGATAGGCGCGGTAGTCAATATCAAGGGAAAGCAGAGCCACGAGACGGTGACAGACGCTCTGAAAATTGTCGAAAACTTAGAACATCGCGCGGGCAAAGATGCCAAAGGTCAAACAGGTGACGGAGTAGGAATCCTCTTACAGATTTCTCACAGATTTTTCTCCAGAACCTGCGAGGCTTTGGGCATCTTTTTAGGTTCTGAAAGGGATTACGGCGTTGGGATGTTCTTCTTTCCGCAGGATGAGCTGGCACGAAACCAGGCGAAGAAAATGTTTGAGATTATTACCCTGAAGGAAGGAATGGAGTTCCTCGGATGGCGAGAGGTTCCCACAAATCCCGGAATTCTGGGCGAGAAAGCTCTGGCGAAAATGCCCTGCATTACGCAAGGGTTTATTAAGAGACCGGAAAATGTCAACAAGGGTATTGACTTTGACCGCCGGCTTTATATCGCGCGCCGTATTTTCGAGAAAAGCAGCGAGAATACATACGTAGCGTCGCTTTCCAGCCGCACGATCGCTTATAAGGGCATGTTTCTGGTGAAGCAGCTGCGTAATTTTTACGAGGATCTGCAGAGCGAGGATTATGAGTCGGCGATCGCGGTCGTTCATTCCAGATTCAGCACGAACACCAATCCCAGCTGGGAAAGAGCGCATCCGAATCGCTATACGGTGCACAACGGGGAAATCAACACGATCCGCGGCAACGTTGATAAAATGCGCGCCCGCGAGGAAACGATGGAATCAGATTGCCTGGCCGGACAGCTTTATAAAGTGCTGCCCGCGGTCGACACGAACGGATCGGATTCCTCCATGTTGGATAACACGCTGGAGTTCCTGGTCATGAGCGGAATGGATCTGCCTCTCGCGGTCATGATCACAATACCGGAGCCATGGTCCAACAACCGGACGATGAGTCGCAAGAAAAAAGACTTTTATCAGTATTACGCGACGATGATGGAGCCGTGGGACGGTCCCGCCTCGATTCTTTTTACCGATGGGGATATTATGGGCGCGGTGCTCGACCGTAATGGTCTGCGTCCGTCCCGTTACTATATCACGAAAAACGATACATTGATTCTGTCGTCTGAGGTCGGCGTGCTGCCGGTGGAGCCGGGCGATATCGTCCGTAAGGACCGCCTTCATCCCGGGAAAATGCTGCTGGTTGACACGATTGCCGGCTGCATCATCGATGATGACACTTTAAAAGAGCGTTACGCGGGCAGACGCCCGTATGGTGAGTGGCTCGACGGAAATCTGGTGAATCTGAAGGATCTTCGTATCCCGAACGAGAAGATTACGCAGTATGACAAGGAAGAGCTGGCGCGTTTGCAGAAGGCGTTCGGCTACACGTTTGAGGAAGTACAGACTTCGGTGCTGAACATGGCGAACAACGGCAGCGAGACAATCGGCGCCATGGGTACGGACGTGCCGCTCGCGGTGCTGTCTGAGGAGCATCAGCCGCTTTTCGATTATTTCAAACAGCTTTTCGCGCAGGTGACGAATCCCCCGATCGACGCGATCCGGGAAAAAGTCATCACTTCGACGACAGTTTATATCGGAGAAGATGGCAACTTGCTGAAGGAAGCCGAGGAAAACTGTCATGTTCTCAAAGTTAATAATCCGATTCTGACGAACACGGATCTTCTGAAAATCAAGAACATGAAAGTGGAAGGCTTTAAGGTCGAGGTTATTTCCATTCTTTATTATAAGAACACGAACCTGGAGAAAGCGATCGACAATCTTTTCGTCGAGGTCGACAGGGCTTATCGGGAAGGCGCGGATATTATCATACTTTCCGACCGCGGAGTCGATGAGTACAATGTGCCGATCCCCTCGCTTCTCGCGGTTTCGGCGCTGCAGCAGTATCTGGTAAAAACACGCAAGAGAACGCATTTCGCCCTGATTCTGGAATCGGGCGAGCCTCGAGAGGTACATCATTTCGCGACATTGCTCGGGTATGGCGCGTGCGCGATCAACCCTTATCTGGCGCATGAGACGATCCGGGATTTGGTGGACGAGAATATGCTGGACAAGGATTATTACGCGGCGGTCGACGATTACAACCAGGCCGTGTTGGACGGAATCGTGAAGATCGCTTCCAAGATGGGTATCTCCACGATACAGTCCTATCAGGGCGCCAAGATTTTTGAGGCGATCGGGCTGGACAAGGATCTGATCGATAAGTATTTTACCGATACGGTAAGCCGCGTGGGCGGCATAGGCATCGCCGATATCGCGAAGGACTATAACCAGATTCACTCTTCGGCGTTTGATCCGCTGGAGCTTGGCGTGGATCTGACGCTGGACAGCGTAGGCCGCCATAAGGAAAGAAGCGCGGGAGAGCAGCATCTTTATAATCCCGCCACGATACATCTGCTTCAGCAGTCTTGCCAGAAGGGCGATTATAAGCTTTTTAAAGAGTACACGGAGCTGGTGAACGAAGAAGAGGCGTCCTCGAATCTGAGGGGGCTTATGGACTTTAACTATCCGAAGAAATCGATACCTCTCAGTGAAGTGGAGAGTGTCGATGAAATCGTGAAGCGATTCAAGACGGGCGCGATGTCCTACGGTTCTATTTCCCAGGAAGCGCATGAGACGCTGGCAATCGCGATGAACTCGATTCACGGCAGGTCGAACACAGGCGAAGGCGGCGAGGAGCTGAGTCGTCTGGTTCCTTCCGCGGACGGGCTGAACCGCTGCTCGGCGATCAAGCAGGTCGCTTCCGGGCGGTTTGGCGTAACCTCGAGATATCTGGTAAGCGCGAACGAAATCCAGATAAAAATGGCGCAGGGCGCGAAGCCCGGCGAGGGCGGCCATCTTCCGGGACGGAAGGTATATCCGTGGATCGCGAAAACGCGTCACTCAACACCGGGCGTCAGCCTGATCTCGCCGCCGCCGCATCACGATATCTACTCGATTGAGGATCTGGCGCAGCTGATTTACGATTGCAAGAACGCGAACCGGAACGCGAGAATCAGCGTCAAGCTGGTTTCCGAAGCCGGTGTCGGTACCGTCGCCGCCGGCGTAGCGAAGGCGGGCGCGCAGGTCGTGCTGATTTCCGGTTATGACGGAGGCACGGGCGCGGCGCCGCAAAGCTCGATCCATAACGCGGGTCTTCCCTGGGAACTCGGTCTGGCTGAGACACATCAGACTCTGATCAAAAATGACCTGCGTCAGCGTGTCAGAATCGAGACCGATGGCAAGCTGATGTCCGGAAGAGACGTGGCGATCGCGGCGCTTCTCGGAGCGGAGGAGTTCGGTTTCGCGACCGCGCCGCTTGTCACGATGGGATGCGTTATGATGCGTGTCTGCAATCTCGATACCTGCCCGGTCGGCATCGCGACGCAGAATCCGGAGCTTCGTAAGCGTTTCCATGGCAAACCGGAGTACGTGGTCAATTTCATGCGCTTTATCGCGGAGGAGCTCCGGGAATACATGGCGAAGCTTGGTATCCGCAAGGTGGACGATCTCGTGGGCCGCTCGGACCTTCTGAAGGTTAAAGAGAACGTGAATTCGGAGAAGGCCGCGAAGCTGAATCTGGACGCGATACTTCATAATCCATACACAAACGGAAGATCCAGACAGCGCTTCAGCGCGAGACAGGTCTATAAATTCGGCCTTGAGAAAAGCCTTGACCAGACGGTGCTTCTGAAAAAGCTCGCGCCGAAGCTGGAAAAAGGCCAGCCGGCCAGCGCGGATGTCGTAGTGTCGAACGTAAACCGTACTTTTGGCACGATATTCGGCTCGGAAATCACAAGACGCTTTCCGGAAGGACTTCCGGAAGACACATATCAAATTCACTGTACCGGCGCTGGCGGCCAGAGCTTTGGCGCGTTCATTCCCCAGGGTCTTACGCTGGAGCTTGTCGGTGACAGCAACGACTATTTCGGCAAAGGCCTTTCGGGCGGCAAGCTGATCGTTTACCCGCCCGATGGCGTAACCTATGAAAAAGATAAAAACATCATCATCGGAAACGTCGCTCTTTATGGAGCGACAAGCGGCAAGGCTTTTATCAACGGCATGGCGGGAGAGCGTTTCTGCGTCCGTAACTCCGGAGCGTCCGCGGTCGTGGAAGGTGTCGGCGATCACGGCTGCGAGTATATGACAGGCGGCCGCGTCGTTGTGCTCGGCGAGACAGGCAAGAACTTCGCCGCCGGCATGAGCGGTGGCGTCGCTTACGTCCTGGATATGGAAAGCGACCTTTATATGAGAGTCAACAAAGAGCTGGTTTCCATTGAGAGAATCACTTCCAAGTATGATATGCGGGAAATCAAAGACCTGATTGAGGAGCATGTGGCGGCCACAGGTTCGGAAAAGGGTAAACGGATATTGGCGGATTTTTCGGAATATCTGAAGAAGTTTAAGAAAATCATTCCGTATGACTACGAGAAGATGACGACGATGATCGTGCAGTTCGAGGAAAAAGGCTTGAGCAGCGAGCAGGCGCGGATCGAGGCGTTTTACAAAGGCGTGAAAGGAGGTCGGGCGTAATGGGAAAACCAACAGGATTTTTGGAATACGAAAGAAAAGATAAACTTGCCGCGGCGCCTCTGGAGCGAATCCGGAACTTTAACGAGTTCAAAACGCCGCTTCCGCTTGAGGAACAGAGAATTCAGGGCGCCCGCTGTATGGCGTGCGGCGTGCCTTTCTGCCAATACGGCCGGATTCTGATGGGTATGGCCAGCGGCTGCCCGCTTCATAACCTGGTCCCGGAATGGAACGATCTGATTTATCACGGAAACTGGGAACAGGCGTACAAAAGACTGACAAGAACCAATAATTTCCCGGAATTTACTTCCCGGGTATGCCCGGCGCTTTGCGAAAAAGCGTGCACATGCGGGCTGTATGACGAGCCGGTGAGCACGCAGGCGAATGAGTACAGCATCATAGAGAACGCGTATAAAGAAGGCTACGCGGCGCCGAAAAGACCTAAAGTAAGAACGGGTAAAAAAGTCGCGATTATCGGTTCCGGCCCTTCCGGGCTCGCGGCGGCGGATCAGCTCAATAAAAGAGGGCATTCCGTGACCGTGTATGAGCGCTCGGACCGTGTAGGCGGACTGCTTCGCTACGGCATCCCGAACATGAAGCTGGATAAGCGGGTCATCGATCGTAAAATCGATGTCATGAAAAAAGAAGGAGTCTCATTCTTCACGGACATGAACGTCGGTGTTGACGTGACCAAAGAGGAGCTGGCGAAAGAATACGACGCGGTCATTCTGGCCTGCGGCGCGTCTAAGCCCAGAGACATCAAAGCTCCCGGACGGGAAGCGGGCGGCATCTATTTCGCGGTGGACTTTCTGAAGGCGACGACAAAAAGCCTTCTCGATTCCAATATGGAAGATCAGCATTATATCTCCGCGAAGGGAAAGCACGTCGTCGTGATTGGCGGCGGAGACACGGGCAATGACTGCGTAGGTACCTCGATCCGCCATGGCGCGGCGTCGATCCTGCAGATCGAGATGATGCCGGAACCGCCCAAGGAAAGGACGTTGGACAATCCCTGGCCGCAGTGGCCGAAAATCCTGAAGACGGATTATGGCCAGGAAGAAGCGATCGCGGTATTCGGAGGCGATCCCAGAGTATATCAGACAACTGTCAAAGAATTTATCCCGGACGAAAACGGAAACCTGGCGAAGGTTCAGCTCGTGAATCTGGAATTCGTAAAAGATCCTTCCGGCCGTATGAAGCCGATAGAGGTTCCGGGCAGCGAGTACGAGGTCGAAGCGGAGCTTGTCCTGATCGCGGCCGGTTTCCTCGGATGCGAGGATTACGTGGCGGAGGCGTTCGGCGTGGAAAGGTCACCGCGGGGAAATGTCAGTACGGAAACGGGACATTACGCGACCAGTGAGCCGGGTGTTTTCTCAGCGGGAGACATGAGGCGCGGCCAGTCCCTCGTAGTCTGGGCGATTTCGGAAGGAAGAGCCGCGGCCGCGGAGGCAGACCAGTACCTGATGGGCTACACGAACCTGAAAAAAGACCGTTACGCGTACAAATAAAAACAATGCCCGCGGGCGCGAAAGTATTACAAAAGTGTTAAAATTTCGTTTTTGTAATACACTCTGTATCGAGAAAAAACCTTAAAAAAACTTTAATCTGCTTGCATTTTCACCTGATCCGTGTTAGTATACATCTAGTTTGTAATATTTATTTAACATTTGTCGTAAGATGTGCTTTCAAATTTGGCACGTAAGATATACTAATTTATAAGGATGGTGGATAATGAATAAGTTTGGTAAGTTGTTTATCTCAGCCGCTCTGACTGTTACGATGGCGACGATGCCGGTTTTCGCGGCGGATGATGTCAGTACTCTTCAGCAGCAGAAGGATTCGGCGCAGAGTGAGGTCAGCTCCCTGCAATCACAGTTGACGACATTACTTGACAACATTGACACATTAGAGAGTAACCTGATCACGAAGGGCGAGGAAATCCAGCAGGCGAACACGGATCTGGCTGCCGCGGAAGAAACGGAGAAACAGCAGTACAGTGACATGAAGCTTCGTATTAAGTATATGTATGAGGACGGAAACGCGTCTCTGGTGGCCGCGGTTCTTTCTTCCGAGAATGTGGCGGACGCTTTGAACAGAGCGGAATACGCGACGAGCATCAGCTCCTATGACCGTACGATGTTAACACAGTACGCGGAGACGAAGCAGCAGATTTCCGATCTGAAAGCTCAGCTTGAGGATGATCAGAATAAGATGATCGCTCTTCAGGAAGACTACTCGAAGCAGCAGGACAGCTTGAACGAGATGATTACATCGAAGCAGGCTGAGGTCGCGGATTTCGATTCCCGTTTGCAGGCGGCTGTAGAAGCGGCGGCGGCGAAGAAGGCGGCTGAGGAAGCGGCGGCTCAGGCAGCGGCGCAGGCTCAGGCAGCGGCGACAGCGTCCAGTACGAACACGACTAAGAGTTCCAACAACACGAATACGAATACTACAAATAATAATACGAACACGAACACGAATACGAACACTAATACGAACACTAATACGAATACAAACACAAGTTCAAGTTCTTCCTCTAGCAGCAGCGCGAGTTACAGCGCGAGCACAGGAAACGCGGTTGTCGACGCGGCTTACAGTCAGTTAGGTGTCCCTTATGTATGGGGCGGCACGACACCGTATGTTGGACTTGATTGCTCCGGACTTACTCAGTATTGTTATCGTTGCGCTGGCATCAGCATTCCGAGAACTTCTTCGGATCAGCTGGCGGCCGGAACCAAGGTATCCAATCCCCAGCCGGGAGATATCTGCTGGACACCCGGACATGTAGCGATTTACATCGGTGGTGGTAAGATGATCGAGGCGCAGCAGACAGGAGTTCCGATTTGTATCAGTTCTGTCCGCGTAACTTATTACCTGAGATTCTAATTATTATTACAAACAGTTTTGGGAGACAGGCTATCGTCTGTCTCCCTTTTTAGCGCGTAAAGGCGCGGCGGGAGAGGAAGAGCGTACAATGAGAGAAGAGGGACAGGACGCGCTGCTTGATAAGCTGAGAAACGCGCGGTCCTATATCCTGGATATGGATGGAACCGTATATCTGGGCCGGATATGGATCGACGGGGCGAGAAGGTTTCTGGATGAGATCGAGCGCGCGGGCAAGGAATATTTTTTCCTGACCAATAACGCCTCGAAGAACCCCAATGACTATGTGATCAAGCTCGGTGAGATGGGACTGCCCATTTCCCGGGATCGGATCGTTACCTCGGGCGAGGCCACGATCGCTTATATTAAGGAGAAATTCCCGGGCGCGCGGGTATTCCTTCTGGGAAATGATTATCTGAAGACGGAATTCCGGGAGGCGGGGATACGGCTGGATGAGAAAGCGCCGGATCTGGTCGTGACTTCTTTTGACACGACGCTCGATTACGCGAAGATGTGCCGCGTTTGTGATCTGGTAAGAGAGGGGCTTCCCTATATTTCGACGCATCCGGATTATAACTGTCCCACGGAAACTGGTTTTATTCCGGACTCGGGAGCGATTCACGCTTTTATTCACGCTTCGTCCTTCCGGTATCCGGATAAGATCATCGGCAAACCGAACAGGGAAATCGTGGAATACCTGATTCGCCGCGTCGGCGCCGACCCGGAGGAATCCGTCCTGGTAGGAGATCGAATCTACACGGATATCGCTGCCGGTAAAAACTATGGCATTCTCAGCGCCCTTGTCTTAAGCGGTGAGACGAAAAGAGAGGATATCGCCTCCTCGGAAGTGAAGCCGGATCTGGTTTTCGAGTCGGTGAAGGATATGATAAAATATTTGTAATCGGGGCCGTGTGTTTCGCGAGAAAAGCTTGCGCGAAGACACAGCTTATGATAAAATCATAAGGATGCTAAAAAGCACGCGGGCGGATGGGCCGATGGTGCCGGAGAGAGTGATTTCCGGTTTCGGATGACAGGAAGCGCGCGGAAGTTCAAACCAATGGAGGTAAGAAACATGAGTGTAATTTCAATGAAGCAGTTACTGGAAGCGGGTGTTCATTTCGGACACCAGACAAGACGCTGGAACCCTAAGATGGCTCCCTACATTTACACAGAGCGTAACGGAATCTACATTATCGATCTTCAGAAATCAGTCGGGATGATCGATGACGCGTATAACGCGATTTCCGATGTTGTAGCGGACGGCGGTACTGTTCTTTTCGTGGGAACGAAGAAACAGGCGCAGGACGCGATCCGTTCTGAGGCGGAGCGCTGCGGTATGTTCTACGTGAATGAGAGATGGCTCGGCGGCATGATGACGAACTTCAAGACGATCCAGTCCAGAATCAATCGCCTCAAGGAGATTGAGAGAATGTCCGAGGACGGAACGTTTGAGGTCCTTCCTAAGAAGGAAGTTATCGCGATCCGTAAGGAGTGGGAGAAGCTCGAGAAGAACCTTGGCGGTATCAAGAACATGAAGAAGCTTCCGGATATTATTTTTGTAGTAGACCCGAAGAAGGAGCGCATCTGCGTGCAGGAAGCGCATACGCTTAACATCCCTCTGGTAGGCATCGCGGACACGAACTGCGATCCGGAAGAGCTGGATTATATTATCCCGGGCAACGATGACGCGATCCGCGCCGTAAGACTGATCGTTTCCAAGATGGCGGACGCTGTCGTTGAGGCGAACCAGGGAGCGCAGATGAGTGAGGAAGAAGCGGCGGCTGTTAACGAGGGCGCTGACGAAGAAGCGAAAGTGGAGGAATAATACAGATGGCAATTACAGCAGCACAGGTAAAGGAATTAAGAGAGATGACCGGTGCCGGCATGATGGACTGCAAGAAGGCACTGACAGAAACGAACGGCAACATGGAAGAAGCGGCCGAGTTCCTTCGCAAGAGCGGAGCGATCAAAGCGGAGAAGAAGGCCGGGAGAATCGCGGCGGAAGGTCTTGTTCGTGTCGCTATGAATGGTGACAAGGAAGCGGCGATCGTCGAAGTTAACTCGGAGACGGATTTCGTGGCGAAGAACGCGGACTTCCAGAAATACGTAGACGCTGTCGCGGAACAGGCTCTTACAAGCAACGCGGCTGATATTGATACTTTCCTGACGGAGCCTTGGAAGCTGGATTCCACGAAGACCGTGAAGGAAGCGCTTACAGAGAAGGTCGCTGTAATCGGCGAGAACCTGAATATCCGTCGTTTCAAGAAGGTCACGACAGATGGATGCATCGTTCCTTATATCCATGGCGGCGGCCGTATCGGCGTGCTTGTGGAGGCTTCCACGGATGTCATCAATGACGACGTTAAGAAATGCCTTAAGAACGTGGCGATGCAGGTAGCGGCTATGTATCCGAAGTACGTTTCCAGAGACGAGGTTGGCCAGGAATATCTGGATCATGAGAAGGAAATCCTCCTCGCTCAGGCTAAGACAGAGAATCCGGATAAACCCGACAACATCATCGAGAAGATGATCATCGGCCGTCTGAACAAGGAACTGAAGGAAGTTTGCCTTCTGGACCAGCAGTACGTGCAGGATGACGAGCTGACAGTCGCGAAGTATGTCGCGAAGGCCGGCAAGGAAGCGGGCGCGAATCTGAAGATCAACAGCTTCGTTCGTTTTGAGACAGGCGAAGGCATCGAGAAGAAGGAAGAGAACTTCGCGGAAGAAGTCGCGAAGCAGATGGGTAAATAAGCGAATAGCGAATGTTGGAAGAGTCCTCTTACGGCGGTAAGCCGGGAGGGCTCTTTTTTTACGATTGGAACCGCGGATTGAAATTTTCATTGACAATTAACTTAAATGATGTTAATTTTAATTTAAAAATAAACTTAAAATTAGTTGAAACGATAATGAGGAGTAAAAATATGGCGATCCGCGCGAATGAGACAAAACGTATTTTTAAATTGGATACCGAAAACACATCCTATTTGATCGGAATTACGGAAGAAGGTTATGTGGGACATATTTACTATGGCGATTATCTGGAAGAGGATGACGCGTACTATTTGCTGCGCGTGGATGAGCCGCCTTTTACGCCATCCGTGAACGGGCGGGAGAAGTCCTCTTTTCTGGACTCGTTTCCGATGGAATACCCGACCGGAGGGATCGGCGATTACAGAGAAAGCTGTCTTAATATAAGAAACGAGGACGGCTGTATGGGCTGTGAGCTGTTCTATGACTCATATCGAATCGCGAAAGGGAAGCCGAAGCTGGAGGGACTGCCCGCTTCATTCGGAAGTGAAGAGGAAGTCGCGACCTTGGAAATAACATGTGTCGATCCGATCCTTGGCGCGCGAGTGATTTTATCCTATTCTGTTTTTGAGAAAGAGGATATCATTACAAGAAGCGCGAAAATAGTGAATGAGGGAAGTCAAAGTCTTCAATTGGAAAAGGTATACAGCGCCTGCCTTGATATGGATAACGAGAACTTTGAAATGGTGACGCTTCACGGCTCCTGGGCAAGAGAACGCCATATTCAAAGACGCCCGATTTGCTATGGCAAACAACTGGTATCCTCCGCGAAAGGCGAGTCGGGACATCAGGAACATCCTTTTATCGCGCTGGTAACGCCGGAAACGACTCAGGAAACCGGACGGGTCTATGGCGCGCATTTTGTGTATTCGGGTAATTTCATAGGCCAGGCGGAGCTGACGCAGTTCGATTCGACTCGAATGGTTATGGGAATCAATCCGGAGGAGTTTTGCTGGACTCTTAACAGCGGGGAAAGCTTTCAGGCGCCTGAGGTCGTTCTCGTATATTCCGGCGAGGGCCTTGGGAAAATGACAAGATCACTTCACGATTTTTACCGCGGGCATATGATCCGAAGCCCTTATAAAAATAAACAACGCCCAATTCTGATCAACAATTGGGAGGCCACTTATTTCGATTTTGACACGGACAAGCTTTTGAATATCGCGAAGGAAGCGAAGAAAGACGGTATTGAAATGCTNGTCATGGATGACGGCTGGTTCGGAAAGCGGAACAGCGATGACTGCTCTTTGGGCGACTGGACGGTTAACGAAGACAAAATCAAAGGCGGCCTGAATAATCTGGTGGATAAAGTCAACGAAATCGGACTGAAATTCGGTATCTGGCTTGAGCCGGAGATGATTTCGCCGGATTCCGAGCTGTATAGAAAACACCCGGAATGGGCAATACATATTAAGGGGCGAGCCGCGACACAAAGCAGGCAGCAATATGTTCTGGACTTATCGAATCCGGAGGTGATCGACTACATATACGAGTCGGTGGCGAGGATTCTCAGAAGCGCTAATATCGAGTACGTGAAGTGGGATATGAACAGACAGCTCAGTGATCTGGGAAGTGCTTATCTGGACCGGACAAGACAGAGGGAGCTTTTCCATCGATACACGCTTGGCGTGTATCAGTTACAGGAGAGGCTGCTTCGCAAGTTTCCGGATTTGCTGCTGGAGAATTGCTCCGGCGGCGGAGCCCGTTTCGATCCGGGAATGCTTTATTACAGCCCGCAGATTTGGTGCTCGGATGACACGGACGCGGTCGAAAGGCTGGAAATCCAGGAGGGGACAGCGATGCTGTACCCGCTTTCGACGATCGGAGCGCACGTGAGCGACTGCCCGAACCACTCCGTCGGCAGGACGACTCCTTTTGAGACGCGGGGAAACGCGGCGCTTGCCGGAACTTTTGGGTATGAATTGGATATTACCAGGATTCCCGAGGAGGATCGGAAACAAATACCCGGACAAGTGGCAAAATACCATCGGTATAACGATCTGATCCGAGAAGGCGACTATTACAGAATAATGTCCTTTTCCGAGAATCATCATTACGATTGCTATATGATTGTCTCCAAAGATCAAGAAGAAGCGCTTATGACCTATGTTCAAGTCCGGGGCGTTCCCAACAGCCATAGCCGAAAGGCGCGATTGCCCGGGCTGGATCCAAAAGCGACATACCGGCTGGAAGGAACCGGAGAGATTTACCGGGGAGACACGCTCGCGCGGGGCGGCTACCTCGTGAAAAATATGTGGGGCGACGCGGTCAGCGCTCTGTATCATTTTATAAAAGTAAGTTAATAACGATATTATTACAAGACGAGGTGTGATATGAGCAAAGTGCGATTGGCGGATATCGCGGAAAAAGTCGGTGTCAGCGCGGTGACTGTGCATAACGCGTTATCCGGAAACAGAGGCGTAAGCGACGAGACACGTCAGCAGATACAAGAAGCGGCGAAAGAAATGGGATATCTGGTCTCCGTGAAAAAAGAAACGAAAATGTCCAATGAGAGCTCAAACACGATCGGCGTGCTGATCGCGGAAAATTATCTGGCGCAGTACGCGACTTTTTATTGGAAAACCTATCAGGAGCTGGCGATAACAGCAACAGATAAACATTGCTTTACTTCGGTGGAAGTTCTTAAAAAAGATGACGAGAAACTTACGATGAAAATGCCGTCCTGTGTAGTGGAAAATAGAGTGGAAGGCCTGATCGTGATCGGGGAAATCGATAAACGCTATATCGCGAAGCTGAAAAGCGTTACGGAGATCCCGATTGTGTTCCTGGATTTCTACGATCGGGAGCTCGCGAAGGACGCGGTTGTCACGGACAATTTCTACGGAATGTTTCTGATGACGGAATTCATGTTCGATCAGGGCGTCGAGGAATTGGGATTTGTCGGCTCAATTTTCGCGACCAGCAGTATTATGGACCGCTATTGCGGCTTTATGAAATCCATGATGCTGCATGGGAAAAATATACATCCGGAATGGCTGATCGAGGACCGGGACCCAATGGGGCAGATGGGATTCGATCTTCCGAAAAAACTGCCGAAAGGCTTTGTCTGTAACTGCGATCTCGCGGCGTATATGCTGATCGACAAGCTGCAGGAGCGAGGACGCAGAGTGCCGGAGGACATCGCGGTCGTCGGCTTTGATAATTATCTGTACCCGGGATTGGCGGACAGGAAAATAACGACCTATGAAGTGAATACAAAAGCGATGACAAAAGTCGCGCTGGATAAAATATTAAAACAGATACGAAATCCGAAGAGCGGAAGAGGAATGGAAATCGTGTCGGGGAAAATGGTAGTGAAACGAAGTGTTTTATTAAAACACTAAATCATGAAAAGGAGACGCGGCAAAACGTCTCCTTTTTAACGTGCGCCTGGCGGCGCACGTCACTAACGGGTGAAAGTCCCGAATCCGCCCTAGTAGGGGAAAGGATACAGCCAAAACCAAGGGTGTCCATCGTGAGGTGGAATCTGAAGGAAGGTGGAGGCAAATCTCTGGTCTGACGAACAGAAATCACATCAGGCTATGGTTAAGGATAAGACTGCGTAACAAGTCAAAGTCCAAATACTACTCGGAATTAACTATAGTAAATGTGGCAGACGCGTGGAGAGAAAGCGACGTGTGGTACCCAGGGAGGTCTCGTCAGCGAATGGAAACAGAGTATGAAATTCGTGAGTAACAACGAATGGCGAGAAGTCAGCAGAAGCCATAGTAAACCAATGACTTAAGGCATTGGCGAAGGGCTGAACTTTAGGAGATACAAGCAATGAATGTAACTGAAAGTAGATTTAAGAACAGACAACTTCATATAGAAGACTATCCGCGAATGGTATCCGCGGAACAGAAAGAGTACGCGGAAGTGTTCGACTACGGGAAGATTACTGAAAAGAGCGGTATCATCACAGACTATTGGACGGACAATCTTTTGGATTTGATTTTACGAAAAGAAAACCTAAACAAGGCTTATAAAAGAGTAAAAGCAAACAAGGGAAAAGGTGGAATCGACGGTATGCGGGTGGATGAACTACTACCCTTCTTAAGAAAAAACCAGGAAACCCTAGTCCAAGAGATAAGGGAAGGCAAATATAAGCCAAACCCAGTTCGAAGGGTAGAAATACCCAAAGAAACGAAAGGTGAGTTTCGAAAGCTTGGAGTTCCAACTGTGGTTGACAGAGTTATACAACAGGCAATCATTCAGGAACTCGCGCCAATCTACGAGGAGCAATTCTCGGACAGCAGTTCTGGATTTCGACCGAAAAGAGGGGCACATAATGCCCTCAAGCAGTGCCAAAAGAATGTGAACGATGGCTATGTATATGTAGTAGATATGGACTTGGAAAAGTTCTTTGATACGGTATGCCAGAGTAAACTGATTGAGGTACTCAGCAGAACCATTAAAGATGGCAGGCTGATTTCTCTCATTCATAAATACCTGAACGCGGGAGTTATCGCGAATGGAATGTTTGAGAGAACAGAAATAGGAATGCCCCAAGGTGGACCACTTAGTCCATTACTAAGTAACGTTATGTTAAACGAGCTGGATAAGGAACTTGAGCATAGAGGACACAGATTTGTCCGCTACGCGGATGATTGTATGATTTTTTGTAAGAGCAAGAAGAGTGCTGATAGAACCTTAGAAAACATTCTTCCGTTTATCGAAGGGAAACTCTTCCTGAAAGTGAATAGGAAGAAAACAAAGGTGGCTCATATCAGCGAAGTCAAATACCTTGGATATGGTTTCTACAGAGTCAAGGGTAAATGCAGATTCAGAGCGCATCCGAAGTCAGTCGCAAAGATGAAAGACAAAATTAGAGAACTGACGGATAGAAATAACGGGATGAGTAACGCGAAGAGAGAAGAAAAATATCAACAGTACGCGCGGGGATGGGTAAATTATTTCAAACTCGCGGATATGAAAGGACTTCTCAAATCTACCGATGAGTGGGCAAGACGCAGAATTAGAGCGATCTATTGGAAGCAATGGAAGAAAATCAAAACGAAATACAAGATGTTGAAAGCGCTTGGAATGGAGCAATGGAAAGCAAAGGAACTTGCCTGTAGTAGAAAAGGATACTGGAGAATGGCAAAAGTGCTAAATTCAGTATTCACAAATAAAATAATAGCCAAGCTGGGATACACATCCTTACTTGACTATTATCTGATAGTCTATGAAAACTAAGGAACCGCCGTGTACCGAACGGTACGCACGGTGGTGTGGGAGGACGGTAAATAAAATAATTATTTACCTCCTACCCGATTTAATTAAATTAGATTAAACTTAAATTAATCAAATCATATCTCCCTAAAACTGTGCAATATATATAAAAAAGGTCTTAACAAAGAAACATATTGAACGAAATTAAGCGTTTTGCGTAGAAAGGCTTGCGAAACGCGCTTAAATGGGATATACTTATTTTAAGTTAAAATTAAGTAAAGGAGAGGAATATGAAAAGTAAAAAGTTAATCAGTATCGCTCTGGCCGCTGTTATGACATTGTCATTGTCCGCGTGCGGAGGAAGCAAAGGAACAACGAGCTCGAGTTCCTCGGATGTTCCGACAATTGATCAGATCAATGTAGGCACGGACTACAAGGATTTGACAGCAAGTATCAAAGTATTGACGAACAGAACGGATATCGTGGACACGACTTATAAGAAGTACGTGGAGGAATTCCAGAAGTTGTATCCGAACATCACAGTCACCTATGAAGGCATCACGGATTACGAGGAGTCTTTAACGCTTCGGCTTACAAACGGTGACTGGGGAGACATTTGCAATATCCCGACAACGGTCGACAAAAGCGAGTTCGAGAATTACTTTACGCCGCTGGGAGATTACGACACATTGAATGGCACATACAATTTCGTGACGGAAAAAACCTATAACAAAACTGTATATGGCATTCCAAACGGCGGAACCGCGGGTGGTGTCGCGTACAACAAGAAAGTATGGGCAGCCGCCGGAATCACAACGCTTCCTAAAACGCCGGATGAGTTCCTGGCGGATTTGAAGCTGATTAAAGAAAAGACAAGCGCCGTGCCGCTTTACACGAACTTCGCGGCCGGCTGGACGATGGGCGCCTGGAACGATTATGTAGGAATCGCTTCGAACGGAGACCCGGATTACAAGAACAACATTCTTCTTCACACAAAAGACCCGTTTACCAAGAACTCTGAGATGAGCGGTCCTTACGCGGTCTACTACACGCTGTATAACGCGGTAGCGGATAAGCTGGTGGAAGATGATCCCGCCTCAAGTGACTGGGAGTCCTCGAAACGCATGATCAACAACGGAGAAATCGGCGCCATGGTCCTGGGGTCCTGGAGCGTGCAGCAGTTCAAGGAAGCCGGCAATAATCCGGACGATATCGGTTACATGCCGTTCCCTATTTCCGTAAAAGGCAAGCAATACGCGGCGGCAGGCGGTAATTACGCTTACGCGATCAATAAGAACGCGAGCTCGGACAATCAGATCGCCTCAATGCTTTATATGAAATGGCTGCTGGAGGATTCTTCCATTTTCAGTGACGAGGGAAGCATCCCGGCGCTGAAAGGCTCTAAACTTCCGGATTCGCTGTCTGAGTTTAATGGCGTGGAACTGCTTTCTGACAACCCGGCTAAAGAGGGCGAGGAGAATCTGTACGATGATATCCGCAACACAGCCGAGGTATTAAGCGGCGACTATCCGGTAGGCGAGGTATTGGAATCCGCTCTTTATAACAATAAGTCTTTGGACGATTTAATGAACGAATGGAATCAGAAGTGGACAAGCGCGCAGGAATCCTGCGGAGCGGAGATCAATAATTAGCGCTTCTTCATTCGGCGTTTCTCAGAAAGGAAAAAGTTATGAGCGAATCAAAAGCGAAGAATCTGGAAGTTAAAACACCTTTCAGGACGTGGATTCGGAGCAGAAAAATACAAAAACGTCTGTTGATCTTCTCGTTCATGTTTTTACCTTTGTTCCTGCTTCTGGTATTTACGTATATCCCATTCGTAAAAATGATTCAGTTCAGTTTTTATGATATGAAATATTTGGGGACAAGAACATATGTAGGTTTAAAAAATTATATTGAAGTCTTTCAAAGACCGGAAATATTCGGTTCCTTGCTGGTCAGCCTCTATTATATGGGAGGCGCTCTGATTCAGCTGGCGCTCGCCTTATTCTTCGCGACCTTAATGGTATTCAAAGTAAAAGGCGAGGCGGTCTTCAAGGGCGCGATGTTCTTCCCGTACCTGATCTGCGGTATCGCGGTCGGCTTTATCTTCAAGTTCTTTTACGCGAGAGGGTACGTTTTGGATTCTATTCTTCAGGCGTTCGGCATGAGGCTGGAGGATATCCCTATGTGGCTCCAGGATAAGAGCGTCAACAACCCCGCGCTTGTCGCGACCTCCATATGGCGTTACACAGGACAGAATATGATTCTTTTCCTGGGAGCCATGATGTCGGTCGACTCGGAATTATACGAGGCCGCGGCACTGGACGGAGCGAACAAATGGCATCTGTTCCGCTACATTATTCTGCCAAGCATTAAATCAATTATCGTATTGAACCTGATCCTGTCGATCAGCGGCTCCTTAAGCGCGTTCGAGCCGCCATATGTTATCACGAACGGCCAGATGGGCACAGGTACCTATTTCGTAATTATGAACCGATTGGCGCATGAGAATCAAAAGGTTGGTCTTGCCTGCGCGATGGCGCTGATCCTTCTGGCTATTATCATCGTCTGTACGATCGCGCAGAAGCTGTTCTTCAAGTATGTATTCGATGACGGTACCAGCGATGAGTCGAAGGCGGCGGTCAGACGCAGGAAGAAAGCGGAAAAAGAACAGAAGAAACTTATGAGGAACGGGGGCGTAATCTCATGAAAAGCGCGAAACCAATAGGATCGATTATTTTCTCTATATTAAAATACGCGGCGTTGGTTTTGGCAGCCATTGTTTCTCTTGTGCCGGTAAGCGTTTGCGTTCTGACCGCGTTCAAGACGAATGACGAATACGCGTCGACCTCCGTGCTGACGCTGCCGAACTCTTTCGCTTATTTTGAGAATTTTAAAGTCGCGATGGAAAAAGCGAATATGCTGAGAGGTTTTTTGAATACGGGGCTTGTCCTGGTCGTTGTCCTGGCGGTCTCCGTATTCACTGGAGCGATGCTCGCGTATGTTCTGAACCGGATTACTTTCCCGGGACGGGGATTGATTGAAAATCTGTTCCTGTTCGCCTCGTTGCTTCCGGGAATCGCGATGCAGGTCACAATTTATCAGATCATGTACCAGTTCCACCTGATCAATCATCTGTACGGATATATGATCGTGCTGATGGGAACAGATATCATTTCCATATATATTTACCTGCAGTTCTTTGAGAACTTGCCGGTCTCGCTGGATGAATCGGCGATTATGGACGGCTGCACGTACTTCGGAGTGTTTTTCCGAATTCTGTTCCCGCTTTTGAAACCCGCGATTATGACATCTCTGTTATTAAAAGGCGTCAGTGTTTACAACGAGTATTACGCTTCCAACTTATACCTGCAGACACCACAGCTGAAGACCATATCAACGGCGCTTTACACTTTTACAGGCCCTTACGGAAACCGTTACAATTACATTTGCGCCGGTGTTATCATCACCATTGTTCCGATTCTGATATTCTTCCTGATTTTCCAGAAGCAGATATACAGTGGAATGACGGCCGGAGCGGTCAAGGGTTAATAGAGAAAAGACAAAGAGGAGAAAAGCTTCATGAGTGAATTTAAACTAATCTCGCCGCGCGTGCCGAACACGCCCTGGCAGGAGAAGCCGGAGGGGCTGACAGGAGCGCCGGTCTGGAGATATAAAGATAACCCGATCATCGGAAGAGATCCGGTCGAAGGAGTAGCCAGAATCTTCAACAGCGCTGTGATACCCTATAAAGACGCGTTTATCGGCGTGTTCCGCGGCGAGCAGGTAAATGGAATTCCGTATATCTATCTGGGCCGAAGCCGGGATGGGATCCACTGGGAGTTTGAAAAGGAAAAAATTCGTTTCGTGGATGAGGAAGGCAGGCTGTTCATGCCGGAATACGCGTACGACCCGAGACTTGTTAAAGTGGAGGACACGTATTATCTGATGTGGTGCCAGGATTTTTACGGCGCGGCGATCGGCGTGGCGAAAACGAAGGATTTTAAGACGTTCACGAGAGTGGAAAATCCATTTCTGCCGTTTAACAGAAACGCGGTATTGTTCCCAAGAAAAGTACGCGGGAATTTCCTGATGCTGTCCCGTCCAAGTGACAGCGGGCATACGCCTTTCGGAGATATTTTTATCTCGGAAAGCAAGGATATGGTGTATTGGGGCCGACACAGACACGTGATGGGAAAAAGCAGCGAGTGGTGGGAGTCATTAAAAATCGGCGGCGGGGCGTCGCCGATCGAGACCAGCGAAGGATGGCTTTTGATCTACCATGGCGTGAGCGGGACCTGTAATGGGTTCGTCTATAGTATCGGGGCGGCGATTCTGGATATCGATGAACCGTCCATCGTGAAGTACCGCTGTGAGAACTTTCTGCTTACGCCGCGGGAGTGGTATGAAGAGCGGGGTTTTGTCCCGAATGTAACATTTCCCTGCGCTACGATTCATGACAGCGAGACCAATAGAATGGCTATATATTACGGGGCGGCGGACAGCTACGTGGGACTTGCCTTCGCGTACGCGGATGAGCTGGTGTCTTATGTAAAAGAGCATAGCGTGGTACGGGACAATGACGCGGAGATTGGCAGGCGCTGAAATGAAATTAAAAAATGAGGTAAGGGCAGAACTGACCGGCCATATCATTCCCTTCTGGAAGAATTTGAGGGACGATGAGAATGGCGGATATTACGGTTATGTCGCCTTTGACTTAACAGTGGATAAAAAATACGACAAGGGTTGTATTTTGAACAGCAGAATTCTGTGGTTCTTCGCGAACGCCTATCTGACTTTGAAAGACACATCTCTTCTTCTGGAAGCGGATCACGCGTATCAATTTTTGAAGGAAGCCTGCCTGGATCGGGAGAACGGAGGAATTTACTGGTCCATGACCTATGACGGGCAGGTGTCGGATCCGACGAAGCACACGTATAACCAGGCGTTCGCGATATACGCTCTGTCCACTTATTACGAAGCGTCGAAATCAGAAGAGGCGCTGGAAACCGCTTTTTCTTTGTTTCACAGAATTGAGACTACATGCAAAGATGAATATGGATATCTGGAGTCCTTTACAAGGGACTGGAGACCGGAATCCAACGAGAAGCTTTCGGAAAATGGCCTTCTGGCGGACAAAACAATGAACACGCTGCTTCATGTGCTGGAGGCGTATACGGAACTCTACAGAGTTTCCCGCGTTAAAGAGGTTGAAATCGCGTTGAAAAGTATATTAACACAGTTCAAAACGCGGGTCTACAATGAGAAAGAGCGTTGTCTCGAAGTCTTTTTTGACACCGGGATGAATACAATCTCGGATCTTTATTCCTATGGGCATGATATTGAAGCCAGCTGGCTGCTTGACCGAGCCGCGAATCTTTTGGACGGAAGTGATATCGCGAGGGAAACGAAAGCGTACACGACCGAAATCGCGGAGAGAATATATGACGCGGCGCTTGTAAACGGAAGCCTGAACAACGAATGTTTCCGGGGAAAAGTCGATACAACGCGTGTGTGGTGGGTCCAGGCGGAGGCGATGGTCGGGTTCTATAATTGCTACGAGAAGACCCGGGAAGAGAAATACAAAGGCTGTACGGAACAAATATGGAATTATATTAAAAACCATTTTATTGATAAAAGAGAAGGCTCGGAGTGGTTTTGGGATTTGAGCGCGGAAGGGAAGCCCGTCAGCGGGAAACCGATCGTTGAGCCATGGAAATGCCCATACCACAACGGACGGATGTGTATGGAAATGATCAGGAGGATCGCGGAATGATTCATACTCGATATTATGAAGAACAAAATAAGCTGGAAAGACTACAGGCGAGAAAAAATCGAAAAAGCCGCTTTTACAATGGAATTTATGATCGGTATGAGGATCCTGTTCTGACAAGAGAGCATATTCCGGTTACATGGAAATATGACATTCAGAAAGAAACAAATCCGTATTTTATGGAGCGGATCGGTGTCAACGCGGTCATGAACTCCGGCGCGATCGAGTTGAACGGAAAGTTCTGTCTTGTGGCGCGGGTGGAAGGAGCGGATCGGAAGTCCTTTTTCGCGGTCGCGGAGAGCGAGAGCGGAATCGACGGTTTCCGATTCCGGGATTACCCGATTCAGCTTCCGGACACTTGCCCCAATGAGACGAATGTATACGATATGAGACTGACAAAGCACGAGGACGGCTATATATACGGTATTTTCTGCTCTGAAGGCAAGGACATGGATGACCCGGATCTGTCCGCTGCCGTCGCGGAAGCCGGAATCGTCCGCACGAAAGACCTGGAGACATGGGAGCGACTGGACAATCTGAAGACGTTACAATCGCCGCAGCAGAGAAACGTGGCGCTGCACCCGGAATTCGTGAACGGAAAGTACGCGTTCTACACCAGACCGATGGATGGTTTTATAGAGACCGGAAGCGGCGGCGGAATCGGTTTCGGACTGTGCGATGACATTAAACATGCTATAATTGACGAAGAGAGGATCATAAGCCGCCGAGTTTATCATACGATTACGGAAGCGAAGAATGGCGCCGGCGCGCCGCCGATTCGAGGCAAAAAGTGTTGGATTCACATCGCGCATGGCGTAAGGAACACCGCGGCGGGACTTCGATACGCGCTATACGCGTTCGGAACGGACTTAAAAGAGCCGGATAAAGTGATCGCCTGTCCGTCGGGCGTGTTCTTAGTCCCGCTTGGCCAGGAACGCGTAGGCGACGTGTCCAATGTGGTATTCACGAATGGCGCGATCGCCAGGGAGAATGGGGATGTGTATATTTATTACGCTTCCTCGGATACGAGAACGCATGTGGCGGCAACAACGATCGACAAGCTGGAGAATTATCTTTTCAATACACCGGAAGACGCGCTGCGCTCGCCGGACTGCGTGAAACAAAGATGTCGGCTAATAGAGAAGAACCTAAAACTAATACATCAATAAAAGGAGCCGGGCGGAATGGGCGACCTTATTAAAAATATCAAAGAACAGACCAAAAGCATGAGCAGGGCGAAAAAAGCCGAGTATATTCTTACGTATTACTGGTATCATATCCTCGGTGTTTGCGCTCTCGCGGGTTTCGCGATATTTTGATCGCGCGTTTCACTTTTCCCGCGGCGAAGACGGAATTCACCTGTGTTCTGGTAAATCAGCAAATTGATTACGAACGAGATCAGGAGTTGGAAAAGGAATTCGCCGGACAAAGCGGGATGGCGAAGAAGCAAATTGTGATCGATTCCGATTATAACGTTTCTTACCCGGGAAACGAGTTGGGCGATGATAGCAAAAACTCGTTTGATAAGCTGTTCCTTAAATGGTCGAACGGCGAAGTTGACGCGATTGTTATGACCGACGATTTCCTGGAGTATTGTGTCAGCGTGGGCGGCGAGTTTTATGACGCGGGGAAGTTTCGGACAGGGGACTTAAGCGTATGCCGCATGGATGGCGCGTCGGGCATTGATCTGACGGAATGTAAAACGAAGCTGGGCCTGGAGAGCGCGGGCGACGAAAAGCTGATTCTGGTTTTTCCTAAAGAGGGCTCACGTAAAGAAATGTGTCAGCGATTTATCGATTTTATCAATTGAGGGAGGAAGGGCGCGAAGATGAGAAAATTAAATATTGATAACCCTTTCTTTGAGTTCATGGGTAAGCTTGGCGATATGTTCTGTCTGAATATCATCTATTTGGCGACTTGTGTCCCGCTTATCACGATCGGCGCGGCGAGTACCGCGATTTACCGCGTGATGATGCGGAAGGCGCGGGGCGACTGCGCCTATCCTGTGAGAGAATATCTGACGGCATTCAAGGAAGATTGGAAGAAAAGCACCAAAATCTGGCTGATTTTTCTTGTCAGCGGAGGTGTTCTGATCTTTGATCTGATGTATATAGGCAAGACCTGGAATGTCTGGGGAGTAGGAGTCGGGATATTACTGTGCGTATGGATCATTCTTGTCAGCTATGTATTTCCGCTGACGGCTCGTTTCGACAACACGATCGGGAACACGATTAAAAACGCGGGCTATATGGCCATTCGGCATTTTCCATACACGATTTTGATTGTCTTTCTGAATCTGCTTCCGATAATCAGCTTTCTGATCGGAGGCGTCCTGTTCGCGATGATGGCTCCGATTTTTCTTGTGATAGGCGTTTCCCTTATCATTCGGGCGAACGCGTCCCTGTTTGGGAAAATTTTCGACAGATATATAGACAAAGCGCCGGACGCGCGACAATGTGAGGTAGAAGAAAATGAACGCGAAAGAAACATATAATTTTTGGTTGAATGACGCGTATTTTGATAAAGACACAAAAAATGAGCTGTTAAGTATAAAAGACAATGACAAAGAGATAGAGGAGCGTTTCTATAAGAACCTCTCCTTCGGGACAGGCGGCCTCCGAGGAGTCATAGGCGCCGGAACGAACCGTATGAATATTTACACGGTCCGAAAAGCGTCCCAGGGCCTGGCCAACTATATCCGGAAACAGAAGAAAGAGAAGCAGGGTATCGCGATCGCCTACGATACCCGCCATATGTCTCGGGAATTTGCCGAGGAAACCGCTCTTTGCGCGGCGGCGAACGGGATAAAAGCGTATATTTTTCCTACGCCTCACCCGACGCCGATGTTGTCCTTCGCCCTGCGCGAGCTGAAAACCGCGGCCGGCGTGGTCATTACGGCCAGTCACAATCCGCCGGAATATAACGGTTATAAGGTTTACTGGGAAGACGGCGCGCAGATCACGCCGCCGAGAGATCAGGAGATTATAGACGAGGTAAACGCGGTCACGGATTACCAAGAAGTGAGAACGATGTCCCGGGATGACGCCGGAAAGGCGAATTTATATGAGGTGATCGGCGGGGGAATCGACGACCGGTATATGGAAGAGCTTAAGAAGCTGGTCATCCATCCGGAAATTATCAAAGCGGAGGCTTCCAATCTGAAAATCGTGTACACGCCGCTGCACGGAACAGGAAACATACCGGTCCGGCGGATTTTAAAGGAGCTGGGCTATGAGAATGTATACGTGGTGAAGAAGCAGGAATTGCCGGACGGGGATTTCCCGACAGTCGATTATCCCAATCCGGAGGATAAAAACGTGTTCACGCTGGCGCTGAAACTGGCGGAGCGCGTGGACGCGGATATTATTCTGGCGACCGACCCGGACGCGGATCGCCTGGGCGTGTACGCGAAGGACCCGAAAAACGGCGGGTATCGGAGCTTTACCGGAAATATGTCGGGAACGTTGATCCTGGAATATATCCTGGCGCGTAAAAAAGAACTTGGAACTTTACCGGAGAACGGTGCCGTGGTCACGACAATTGTATCCGGGAAAATGTCCAAAGCGATTACGGACGCGTATCACGTAAAGCGAATCGAGACATTGACAGGCTTTAAATATATCGGGGAACAGATAAAATTCTTTGAGCGTGATCATAGCTACGCGTATTTATTCGGTTATGAGGAAAGCTATGGCTGCCTGGCGGGAACACACGCGCGTGACAAAGACGCGGTCGTCGCGGTCATGATGTTGTGCGAGGCGGCGGCCTGGTGTAAAAGCCGGAACCGTACTTTGTCGGAACAGATGGATCTCTTGTATCAGGAATACGGCTATTATGAAGAGAGCCTTTTGACGATTACGCTGAAAGGACAGGAAGGCGCCAACAAAATCGAGCGGATTTTGAAGAATATCCGGACGCTCGCGCCGAAGGAAATCGGGCCGTATAAGGTAGCGCGTTTTACCGATTACGAGACAGACACGGACCTTCCGAAATCCAATGTTCTGTATTTTGAGCTGGAACAAAACGCGTGGTGCTGTATACGCCCATCCGGAACCGAGCCTAAAATCAAGTTTTATCTTGGCGTCCGCGGGGGAACGAAACAGGACGCGCGCGAAAAACTAAACGCGTTTACAGAGGCTGTCCGAAAAATGGCGGAGTAGAGGAATCGAGAATGGAATTGGGAAAAAATAAGCTGCTCAAACTAAGACCCAGTTGTAAAGATTATCTGTGGGGCGGACACCGCCTGGTGGATGAGTATGGAAAAGATTATGATGGGAAGGTATTGGCGGAGACATGGGAATTGTCATGTCATCCGGATGGTCCTTCCTATATCGTCAACGGCGCGTACGCCGGACAGACATTGGAGCAATATATCCAGGCGGAAGGGAAATCCGTTTTGGGAAAACATTGCCGCCGGTTCAGGGACTTTCCGATTTTAATAAAATTCATTGACGCGAAGGACAATCTTTCGATTCAGGTACATCCGGACAACAGATACGCGCTGAAAAACGAGGGCCAGTATGGCAAGACGGAAATGTGGTACGTCATGGACGCCGGAAAGAACGCTTATCTGTATTACGGATTCAAGCGGGAGGTCAGCAAAGAAGAGTTCGCCAGGAGAATTCGGGAGGACACATTGCTGGAGGTACTGAACGCGGTGCCGGTTCAAAAAGGAGACGTTCTTTTTATTGAGTCCGGCACCATTCACGCGATCGGAAAGGACATTCTGATCGCGGAAATTCAGCAGAACTTGAATGTCACCTACCGGGTATATGATTACGGGCGCGTCGGCAAAGACGGCAAGAAACGCGATCTCCATATCGAGAAAGCGCTGGCGGTTACGAACCGGGTCCCGATCATCAAAGACAAGAGCAGCTATCCGCACGTAGCGGACTGCGATTATTTTACCGTCGATAAACTGAATCTGGATGGCAATGTTATGAAACGCATGGAAGGCGCTGTGTCCGAAGACTCCTTCGCCAGCGTTCTTATGCTGGATGGCGCGGGAACGATTACTCTCGACGGGGAAACGCTTTCTTTTCAAAAAGGAGACAGCTTCTTCCTGGCGGCCGGAAGCGGCGCGTATCTTATAGAAGGCGTATGTGACGCCTTGATCACGACGATACGCGGGAAGGCCGCGCCTGTCCGGATCGGCGTCGCGATCAGCAGCGCGGAGACAAGAATCGGGCTGGTCGATATCCATCAGAAGATACTTGCCTCGGTTACAATACCGACAAGGCAGGATCTTTCACCGGAGAGTATGATAGAAAGAATCGGAAAAGAAGCGCTGGGGCTTTTGGAAAAACAGAAAATTCCGATGGATCAGTGTGTGGGCGCGGGAATCGGAATGCCGGGAACGATTGACCGGGAAAACGGGGTCGTGAAATACTCCAACAACATTCAGTGGAAAAATGTCGCGCTGGCGGACGAGATCGGCAAGTATATTCCGGTTCCGGTCAAAATCGCGAATGACGCGGACTGCGCGGCGCTTGGAGAAGCGGTCGCGGGAGCGGCGAGAGAATGTCAGGACATGGTACTTCTGACGCTCGGGAACGGCGTCGGCAGCGGTATTATACTGGATGGAGAGATCTATGAAGGCAGAGGTGGCAGCGGTTGCGAGCTGGGGCATATGGTCATTGTAGAGGACGGCGAGCCATGCACCTGCGGCCGTCGGGGCTGTCTGGAGGCTTACGCTTCTGTCCCGGCGCTTTCTCGTGAAGCGAAGAGAAAATTGGGCGAGAATCAAACACCGGAAGAAATTTTTAAGAGAGCGCGAAAGGGCGACATGGCCTGCCGGGAAATCGTAAACGAGTATATAAAGCGCCTGGGTACAGGCATCGTGAATATCGTGAATATCTTCCGCCCGCAGATCGTTCTGCTCGGCGGGCGGGTCGCCGGCCAAGGTGACGCGCTTCTGGAGCCACTTAGAAAAATAATGGCGGATAATTGCTTTGGCGGAGAAAACGGATTGGTTCCGGAACTAAATGTCGGAGAACTTGGAAACGACGCCGGCGTCATCGGCGCGGCGAGTCTGATCTGACTTATTTCGCCTGGAATGAGAGGCTTGAATGGAAAATTGTTACGCGCGCGATATGACAAAAGGAAACGAGCTGAGCCTTTTGCTGCGCTTTACCTTGCCCATGGTAGTGGGAAATGTGTTTCAACAGTTTTATAATATGGCGGATTCCATTATTGTAGGAAGATTTATTGGCGCCAACGCCTTGGGCGCGGTCGGAGAAGTAGGGAGTCTTAACTTCCTGCTTTTTTCGTTGTGTATGGGCCTTGGCTCAGGCGTGGGAATTCTGACCTCGCAATATATAGGCGCGGGCCGGGATGACTACGTGAAAAAAATTGTCGCGAATTCTATTTATATAACGTTGGCGGCCGGTCTTTTGATGAGCCTGATCGGTTTTTTCGGGGCAGGCGCCATACTGAGGATGATGAACACGCCGGCGGAAAATTTCGCGGACGCGTTTGTTTATACGCGGATTGTCTGCGGCGGAACCTTGATCGTGGCGGGATATAACACGATCAGCTCAATTTTGCGGGCGTTCGGAGACGCGCGGACTCCGCTTGTGTTTCTGGTAACCGGCTGTCTGGTCAATATTGTTCTGGATCTGGTGTTCGTTCTGGTGTTTCATATGGGCGTCGCGGGGGCGGCCTGGGCGACCGTTATCGCGCAGGTCGTGTCCATGGCCGGATCCGTCTGTTACGGAAAAGCGAAGAATCCATATTTGAAACTGGAACGTCGTCACTATAAAGTGGATAAAACGATTATCGCGAAAAGCTGTAGAATCGGGCTTTCGCTCGCGGGACAGAACGCTCTGATCGCGTTCTCGTGCGTGGCGCTGCAGAGCGTGGTGAATCGTTTCGGCACGGCGGTGATGGCGGCTTATACGGCTACCAGCCGCGTGGAGCAGCTGGTCCAGCAGCCCTACAGCTCGTTGGAGACCGCGGTATCCACTTTTACGGGACAAAATGTCGGCGCGGGTAAATACGATCGTGTTTACAGCGGATATAAGAAAAGCGTATGGGTCATTCTGATTTTCAGCCTGTCTATGATGGGCGTGATTCTTTTATTCGCCGGGCCGATCGTGGGTATTTTCGTAAAAGATCCCGACGTGGCCCGAATCGGCGCTACAGGGCTTCGAATCGCTGCCCCGATGTATTTCTTCTTAGGCCTGATTTACATCACCCGCGGAATGCTAAATGGCGTGGGAGACGCGGCGTTCGCTATGATCAACGGCGTAACGGAAGTGGCCGGCCGTCTCGGGTTCGCCTTCGCGCTGACAATGATCCCGTTCGTGGGAATGTGGGGCGTCTGGTGGACGAACTGCCTGACATGGACGCTCACGAGTCTCGTGAACCTGCTTCGGGTACGAAAGGGAACATGGAAGAGAAGCTTGCTTTTTTAACTTTTCATTCGCCTCTCTTAGCGTTACAATGTACGTTAAGAGAAGAGGTGATGGAGGCATGGAGAACGAGATTCGGGTACGCGCGGCGCGTCCGGAGGACGCGGAAAAACTTCTGGAAATATACGCTCCTTATGTCGAGAAAACAGCGGTTTCCTTCGAGTATGTCACGCCGGCCGTTTCGGAATTCGCCGAGCGGATCCGGCGTACCGTAAGCCGCTATCCGTATCTGATCGCCGAGACCAAAGTTCAGACGCTTGGTTACGCGTACGCGGGCTCTTTTATAGGACGTCCCGCTTATGACTGGTCGGTCGAGACGACGATTTATTTAAGACAGAACGCGCGCCGGATGGGAATCGGCCGGGCGCTTTATGGAGTTTTGGAAAAAGAACTCAGGGCGATGGGCATTCTGAACATGAACGCCTGTATCGCCGCCGGAAGCGAAGACGGGTATCTGACCAAGGACAGCGTTCTTTTTCACGAGAAAATGGGATTCAAGATGGTCGGAACCTTCCATGACAGCGGTTATAAGTTCAACCGTTGGTATGACATGCTGTGGATGGAGAAGATCATCGGCGACCACAAGGAGAGCCAGCCGCCTCCGCGCGCGTTCGCGGGTATGGAGGAAACACGGTTAATATGGCGGAAATCCGGTTGGGAGGAATCACATTGAGGACAAGAAGAGCGACAGAAAAAGACATCAACAGAATAGGGGAGTTACTGGATCAGGTCGACATGGTTCATCATGTCGGCCGTCCTGATTTATTCAACATAGGACGTAAATACACGGCGCGGCAGCTCAAAGAGCTGCTTCTGGACGACACAAGGCCGGTTTTCGTCGCCGAGGACGAGGAGAACCGCGTGCTGGGGCACGCTTTCTGCGTGTTCCAGCAGCATGTGGGCGATAATATCCTCACGGATATTAAAACGCTTTATATCGATGACATCTGCGTCGACGAGAAGGCGCGCGGCCAGGGTGTCGGCCGGACGCTCTATGACGCGGTTATCGCTTTCGCGAAGGAAAGCGGCTGCTATAACGTGACGCTGAACGTCTGGACCTGCAACGAGGGCGCTCTGAAGTTCTATGAAACCATGGGGCTTAAGCCACAGAAGATCGGCATGGAAAAGATCCTCGCCGACGCGCCCGCGAAGGAAAGCCTGTCGGAACCGGCAAGCTTTTTAATCGCCGAGACGACCAGGGAGCAGAGGAAAAAGATCGTGGAAGAATCCATCGGCAACATCTCCGCGACCTGCGATGGGTGTATGGCAGGCTACGCGGAGATGTACCAGGAATATATCGACGGTGTTACGGAGATCAGGGAAATCAATCGGCGCTTCAGCGCGAGATATATCAAGGGTATGGAGCGGCCGAGCGATTCAGAATTCTGACGCTTCAGAAGCTTACTGCCTGATCGGCTTAACGCTTGAGAAGCCCATAAAGCTCCGTGTAAGGAAGCGCCAGCGCTTCCGCGACGCCCGCGAAGGTACAATGTCCATCGTAGCAATTTACGCCTTTCGCGAGGCCTTCATCCTCCAGAACAGCTTTCTCAAAGCCTTTCGAGGCGATCGCGAGGCCATAGGAGAGTGTCGTGTTCGTAAGAGCGATCGTGGAAGTACGGGAGACAGCTCCCGGCATATTGGTCACGCAGTAATGCGGAATACCATCTACAACAAATACAGGATCCTGGTGCGTCGTGCCTTTGGAGGTTTCGACGCATCCGCCCTGGTCAATGGCGACGTCCACGATGACGGCGCCTTTTTTCATGAGCTTCAGGTCTTCTTTCCGGATCAGCTTCGGTGTCCGATAGCCTGGAATCAGGACAGCTCCGATTACCAGATCCGCCTTCGCGATGGAAGAGAGGATGTTCTCTCTGGTACTGTACAATGTCTGAATCCGGCTTCCGAAAATATCGTCCAGATACGCGAGACGTTTGGCGCTGATATCCAGAATCGTGACATTCGCGCCCATGCCGACGGCGATTTTGCAGGCGTTCGTACCGACTCCGCCGCCACCGAGGATCACCACGTCCGCTTTCTCAACGCCCGGAACGCCTGAAAGCAGCACGCCTCTGCCGCCAAAAGTCTTCTCCAGGTATTTCGCGCCTTCCTGCGCGGCCATGCGACCGGCGATTTCCGACATGCAGACCAGGCAGGGCAGTCCGCCATCCGGCCCGACAATTGTCTCGTACGCCATCGCTTTCGTGCCAGCGGCGAGCAGCGCCATCGTCAGCGGCCGATCCGCCGCAAGATGCAGATACGTATACAGAATCTGTCCCTTGTGGAGCTTCAGGTAATCATACTCCGCCGGCACCGGCTCCTTGACCTTGACCATCATGTCTGCCCGTTCCCAGACAGACGCGGCGTTCGGCAGAATCGCGGCCCCGGCTTTCGCGTATTCCTCGTCCTCGTAGCCGGAGCCAAGTCCCGCTCCCGTTTCTACCAGGACATCGCTGCCCGCGGCCCGGTAGGCCCGGACGTTATCCGGCGTAAGGCCGACGCGAAACTCATTGTTTTTACATTCTCTGACAGTCCCGATTACCATAAGAACAGCCTCCTTTTTGGCGGAATGTAACACAGGGACGCGCGGACGCGGCGTGTTCGCGCGCGCCACCGGATGTAACGGATCGTTCCATCGCTACGCGATTCTCACGATCCTGAAAACATTCGGAATCCGCTGATTTACTTCGTAAATCGCTTCTTCCTCATGTTTTCGCGTTTCCAAGGTCAAAAGTTTTTTCCCGCCAGCGGGAAAACTTTTGACTTTGGAAACTTACATCTTCATTATATCATGCTATAATAAAAACTGTACAATAAACAAAGAATATCAGTTGGAATTATGTGGAAAAGTGACAACACCAACACAAACAGATATAGTGAAGCTAGGTTTGTTATTGGGGTTGTTCAACATGAATTTCGGTAAATATCACCAGTTCATTCGCGCGCTGTACTATAGGAGCCGCGAATCAGCGAAAATCACGGAGATTGTTTAGCAGGGGGCGACAACTTGCTTATATACCCACGAAACGCGGAATTCCGCGGTATGGGGAATCGTTATGGGCGCTGGACGGATAATGGCGCTTTTAAACTGTACCCTATAAGGTGGACACGCCCACAAGACGTATTCTACCCAATAATTATGGTGATACCCTTTTTTCAGGACACGTTTTCCCGCGATTCATCTATTGGAAACGTGGTTGCCCTGGTTGTACCCTTTCTTAAACAAGGCCGTTCACCTAACCTAATTCATTGATATTTGTGATATATTTATTTCATGAATTGGAGGTACCCTTATGAACCGCGCGAAATTTACCCAAGAGGAAATGGAACTACTCGCTCAGAACCCATATACCGCTGACGTTTCCCCATGCTACCTTTTCTACACGCTTGAATTCAAGAA
>JGI20225J20221_1000287_pt1 | contig 109964 bp, 94 predicted proteins | sample BioMet4_FD_20221 | JGI IMG/M metagenome (IMG submission 20221) | reverse complement strand
CAACACTCTTCTTTAATCGTACATCATCCTTATCCGAAGGCACCAGTTTATCAATCACTACTTCAATATCATGGTTTTTGTAGCGGTCGAGCTTCATACCCGGTAACGCTTCGCGGACTTCACCATCGACTCTTACATATAAATATCCCTTCTTTCGAATCTGCTCAAAAAGTTCTTTATAGTGCCCCTTACGAGTACGCACTAAAGGAGCCAATATATTGATACGTTTACCTTTATAATCCCTCAAAATCAGCTCGAGCACCTGTTCCTCAGTGTACTTCACCATCTTCTCACCGGACAAATACGAATAAGCTATCCCGGCACGGGCATAAAGTAGACGGAGATAATCGTATATTTCAGTCGTCGTACCCACCGTAGAGCGCGGATTCTTATTGGTCGTCTTCTGCTCAATGGAAATTACAGGACTCAATCCGGTGATTTTATCCACATCGGGACGTTCCAAGTTACCCAGAAAGTTACGGGCATACGCAGAAAACGTTTCGATATAACGGCGTTGTCCTTCGGCAAATATCGTGTCGAAAGCAAGAGACGATTTGCCACTTCCACTTAAGCCGGTAATTACAGTGAGACTATTACGGGGAATTTCCGCGTCGATATTTTTAAGATTGTGTACGCGTGCACCGTACACATTGATATATGCTTTTTCTTCTTCAGCCATTTATCTTGATTGTTAAATCCGGAATCTTTTTACCTCAATTTATGTTATGTGCCGGAGTAAGTTATTGAGCATAATTATCGTAAAAACACATCCCGAAACATAATTCCCGCAAAAATAACGTTTTCCGACTGAAAATAATTATAGAGTCTATTTAATTTTTTCCTTTTTAAGCTTTATAGCTGTATAAGAAAGTGCAATATTATTTCTTAACGCATTCCGTTGGTTAATTATAGACAATATTCTTACCTTTGCGCATAATATTGGGATTTTGTAAATATAAACTAACGATAACGAATGAGAACATTTAAACGCTTGATGTACTGTGCATTGTTTGTTGTGATATTCACATTCAACGCCAATGCGCAGGAAAACAAATCATACATCTTACATACGGTAGAAAAAGGTCAGAGCCTCTATTCCATCTCCAGCATGTACGGAGTAAGCCAATCGGATATCGTAAAACTGAACCCCGGAAGCGATGAAAAAATATTTGTAGGAGGTACCCTGCGTATTCCTATTACTCCTGCGAATTCACAAAAAGAAACTTTCCACACTATCGCTGCGGGCGAAACATTATACAGGCTTACATTGAAATACGGTGTATCTGCGCAGGATATATGTGACGCTAATCCTGGTCTGAGTGCTGATAATTTCCGCATCGGACAAGTCATAAGAATCCCCAACAGCAGTACCCCCGGATCTCCCGCCCGCGATGCAAACGACGGGATAGTACCAACTGCAAGCACACAGATACCGGGACCTGTACAGTCTCGTTGCCGCGAAATGCACAAGGTACAGAAAAAAGAATCCTTATTCAGTATCAGTCGTCAATATGGTGTCACTGAAGCCGATATCATAGCAGCTAACCCTGAGTTGAAAGGTGGAAACGTCAAAAAGGGTGACTTTCTCTGTATCCCATACCCCACCGCTCAAATACCCGCGCAAACCAAAACAACTCCAACCGATACCCAGTTGTTTACCGAGAGCCGTAGAAGGCCCCAACGCATGTCCATCATAAAAGCAGCCATTATCTTACCTTTCGTAGATAGCGATCCCGGTGAAGCCGCCCGTATGACGGAATATTATGAAGGCTTCCTGATGGCTGTAGACAGTATGAAGCGAAGCGGAACATCCATGGATATTTATACCTATAATTCCGGATCCGATGTTTCTTCCCTAAATTCCATTCTGGCAAAAAGCGAAATGAAAAAGATGGATCTTATTTTCGGTCCACTCTATCAAGACCAGATTAAGCCATTGGCTGATTTTGCAGGAAAAAACAATATTCGTCTGGTCATTCCGTTTACCTCAAAGGACAATACGGTGTTCCGTAACCCCACGATTTATCAAGTCAATACTCCGCAATCTTATCTTTATTCGGAAGTATATGAGCACTTTTTACGCCAGTTCCAGAATGCCAATATCATTTTTATTGAAGCGACCAACGGTTCAAAAGATAAAGTGGAGTTCCTAAAGGGCTTAAGAGATGAATTGAGAAGCCGTGCAATTGTTATAAGATCAGTAAAGGAAGATGCAACTCCCGCAGTCTTGAAGTCTGTGTTGAATCCTAATAAGCCAAATATTTTCATTCCCACATCGGGCAGCAATGTCACTCTAATAAAGATACTACCGCAACTCGTATTGCTGACTCGTGAGAACCCCGAAAGCAAAATCAGTCTATTTGGCTATCCCGAGTGGCAGACATATACTAAAGATCATCTTGATGCTTTCTTTGAGTTGGATACTTATTTCTACAGTTCATTCTATACGAATAATCTCCTTCCTGCTGCGATTAATTTCACAAAAGATTATCGCAGATGGTTCAGAAAAGACATGGACGAACGCTATCCGAAATTCGGTATGTTAGGCTTCGACACTGGTTATTTCTTCCTCAAAGGCTTATCGCTATACGGATCGGATTTGGAAAAAAATATGCAACGCATGGATTTGATTCCGATACAGACCGGATTCAAATTTCAACGGGTAAACAATTGGGGAGGCTTCATCAATAAAAAAGTGTATTTTGTACACTTCACCCGCAATTACGAGTTATTGAAGCTCGATTTCGATTGATCACAGACACAATATCAACGCAATGAATATAAAGAAAACTATAAGCCTTATGCTCCTCGCGACATTTACTCTGGTTGCTCATGGACAAATAGGTGAACAACGACATAACTTTGCAGTAGGTTTCAGCGGCGGAATTACATCAAGTAGTGCGAGCTTCACTCCTACCGTAAGACAAAAGAGCCAGTCGGGTATAACCGGAGGTTTTACGGCACGTTATATCTCGGAGAAATATTTCAAGATGACTTGTGGCGCGCAATTAGAGCTTAACTTCACGCAATATGGTTGGAACGAGTATTATCAGGATTTTCCGACCTTGAAGTATTCACGTGCCATGAACTACGTGGAGATGCCTTTCCTGGCACATTTGGGTTTCGGTAAAGACCGTGGCGTGCAGATTTTCATTCATGCAGGACCCCAGATTGCTTTTTTTCTAGGTGACAAGAAAACCCAAAGTGGAGATTGGGCTAATGCCGAAAGTAATATCGTACAAGAGCAGCATGACATCGCTATACAAAACAAATTCGACTATGGAATCACAGGAGGATTAGGTATGGAGCTTCATACTAAAGCCGGCAACTTTCTTGTAGAAGGAAGATATTACTACGCTCTATCCGATTTCTATAACACAACTAAAAGGGATTATTTCTCTCGTGCAGCTAACGGTGTCATTACAGCTAAGCTCACTTACTTATTCGATATCACAAAGTAATACACCACAGAATCACCATCTACTCTTCCGATAATTATTCTTCTATTGGGATAAATTTGATTAGAAGGAAAGCGCAATTAGAATAATTGTTATCCCGATATCAATAGATGTAATGCATCATTACAAGCAATGACATTTTGAGGAATCCTAAAAAGTAAGCGACTCTTTTTTGAATTTAAAAAGAGCGGCTTAATGTAACAAGTAAATAAAACTCTCATGCATACAAAAACTGCACCTCTAAAGTCTTATGTCCAAGCTTAGAGGTGCAGTTCGTTTTTTTATAAGATGCCTTAACTAATTTCAGCCTAAAACCATCGAAACGATTCTAGCCCTTTATATTTTCTTCTTTAGCAATCTTGCTTTAAGCTCTATTCACTCACGTAATCTATCTGAAGCCTTCACCAGCATTTCATCAGTATAGATAGCACGTACAGCCATATAGTTAAATACGAGGGATATTGCGGGGAGTATTAGTCCCCAGCCCAACTGATAAGTGGTATCTTTACCTTTTAAAGCAAACATGAATACCAGAAAAACCACATAATAACACGTAATAAGCACACTGTTGAATATGGTTATTCGTATTTGAAGGTTACGGTTACGAAAGAGAAATATAGAACAAATGGAAACTATAGAACTCAAGAGAAGAATTCCGAATAACCCCCAAGTGGAACGGAATCCCCCATCGGCCATAGTCACTCCAAGTGGCTTAAAAACAGAAGTTAATCCTGTCGAAGTAATAAAATGTCCCACAGGGATAAACAAAGCTGCAATAAGCAAAGCTGTCACAATCAAAAGATAAACAGATTGTATTCGTTGTATCATAATAATAAGTACTTTATTCGTAAACACAAAAAAAGGTGTATTTCTAGCAGGATCATAACAAACCCTTCAGAAGTACACCCTAAATTTATATTATTTCTTTTACTGTAGTTTATCTTTTTCCTTGGAAGGATTGCGATAATATACCTTACCTTCAATATATTCCTGAGTAGCTATCAAAGTTGGTTTAGGCAGTTTTTCGTAATAACGGGAAATCTCAATCTGCTCCCGGTTTTCGAATACTTCTTCAAGATTATCATTGTAAGATGCAAATTCAGCGAGTTTCTTAGAAAGATCATTCTTGATCTCTACGCTGATTTGATTAGATCGCTTACCAATGATAGATACGGTTTCATATATATTACCGGTATCGGCACATAGTTCCATCATATCGCGAGTAACCGTACTAGCAGGCGCATTCGTTTTCTTATAATCCATAAATATCAAATTAAATTTATCTAATTATTCCAGTTTATTTCAAAAGCTTTTCCGATTCATTAAAAATTCTGTCAGCTTCCTTTAGGTATTTACTTTCAGGAAACTCATTTTTGAAAGCGTAATATTCGTCAACGGTTTCACGGTAACGATCCGCTCTCTTATCTTCAACACTGTAAATAGCCATTTCGTATTTAGCTCGTAAAATCAAGATAGACAAATCTTCGCGAAGCACAGTATACGGATAGCTTTTCAATGCGTTTTGGGCTGTAATTACACATGACAGGTAATTATTACCCATATAGTTTCCTAAGTTATAATACAATTTAGCAGAAAGATACTCTTTCATAACAAGTTTATCCTGAAGGGCAAACAACATTTTCTGAGCTTCATCCTTTTTCGAACTATTTGGGTAGAACTCCAAGAAACTCTGTAATTGTTGAATGGCACTATACGTCGCACCTTGATCGAGACGCGGATCAGGAGTATCCAAATACAAAGCTTTTCCGGCGTGGAAACGTGCCAGCTCGGAATATGTGCCACGCGGATAGACATTACAATATTGGACAAAAGTCTGGGAAGCCGTCTGATAATCTTTCTGATTATAATAACACATTCCCAACATATAAAGTGATTCCTCAGCTTTGTCGGTTCCCTTCAATATCGTAATCAATTCATTAAGCAGAGTTGATGCACGATTGTACTGCCCCTTAGCGAAGTAGTTCTTTGCAGCCTCATACTTGTATTCATAATCGGTGCTTTTCAGCAATTTATTGTATTCTCCACATGAGGAGCAAAGCAAAGCTGCCAGCAAAGCTATTAGTAGATTTTTTTTCATTCTTATTTTAAAAAATAATGCGCAAAGATAGATGTTCGCATCGAATTATACAAAGATGCGAGCTTAATTTTTCAAAAACTCGACAAACAGGCTGTTTTTATAGTTTATATAAGTCACTGGCAGCCAATAAGTCTACTTTTTTTTCTGTCAGCACCCTTATACAATTGTCCATATCATTGGGCCGGATAATGACATTTGCCGTCTCTCCGTTTGCAAAAGAGTACATGTATTCAATGAAGACACCTTCATCGGAAAGGAAGCGAAGCACTTTAGCCAACGAGCCGGGGACATTGGGACAATTGATACCGACAACATCAGTCACATTGACTGCAAAATGATTGTCTTTTAGAGCTTTATAAGCTTTTTCCGGTTCGGATACTATACCACGCAAAATGCCAAAATCTGCATTTTCGGCAATACAGAGGGCGGAAAGATTGATCTGTTCTTTCGCCAAAACTTCGGTGACTTCAGTCAGGCGGCCAGATTTGTTTTCCAGAAAGATGGAAAGTTGTTTTGCAATCATTGTCTTAAATTTTTCTGTTATCTATCACACGTTTTGCTTTACCCGTACTTCTCTCTATGCTCCGCGGCTCTACAAGCCGGACGGCAACTCCCAAGCCAAGTACACTCTGAAGACGTGCAGTCAATTTCTTTTTCAACTCCAACATTTTATTGATCTCATCCGAATAATATTCGGGNCGGACTTCCACTTGCAACTCCATGGTATCGGTGTTGTTCTTACGATCGACCAACAATAAATAGTGCGGTTCGAATTCGGGCAGTTCAAGTATNACNGATTCAATNTGGGTAGGAAATACATTCACACCACGAATGATAAGCATATCATCGCTGCGTCCCAATATACGATCCATACGTACCAGCGTACGGCCACATGAGCATTTATCATAATGAAGTGCCGTCAAATCCTTAGTACGATACCGCAATAAAGGCATTCCCTCCTTAGTAAGGTGGGTAAACACCAATTCTCCGGTTTCACCGGGAGCAACAGGCTGTAAGGTAACCGGATTGACGATTTCGGGGTAATAATGATCTTCGTTAAGATGTGTGCCATGCTGACACTCACACTCGTATCCTACTCCGGGACCTGCTATTTCACTCAGTCCATAGATGTCATAAGCTTTAAGACCGAGCTTTTCTTCAATTTCACGGCGCATGTTTTCTGTCCACGGTTCTGCTCCAAACACCCCGATACGGAGCTTGAATTCTTCACGTGGAAAACCGGAATCTTTTATGGCATCCGCCAGAAATAGTGCATACGAAGGTGTGCAGCATAATACGCTGGAACCGAAATCGTGCATTAGAGTGATTTGTTTTTCGGTGTTTCCACTGGACATTGGAATGACGGAAGCACCTATATTCTCGGCACCTGCGTGTGCGCCCAGTCCTCCTGTAAAGAGTCCGTATCCGTAAGAGATGTGAAAGAAATCGGATTTGTCGGCACCATAGGCGGTATAAGCACGCGAAATGCACTCCGTCCATGCTGAGAGATCTTTTCGTGTATAACCTACTACAGTCGGCTTACCGGTGGTGCCCGATGAAGCATGAATACGGACAATCTGACTCATAGGCACCGCACAAAGTCCGAAAGGATAATTGTCACGTAAATCAAGTTTAGTAGTAAATGGTAGTTTTACAATGTCGTCAATGCTGTTGATATCATCGGGGGTAACCCCCAATTCCTGCATTTTTTTACGATAAAAGGGAGTGTTGTGGTAGACATGCTCCACTGTCTTCTTGAGTCGAATGCCCTGGATTTTGCGAAGACTTTCGCGATCCATACATTCGATGTTTTCATTCCAAATCATGTTCTTCGTTGTATTTGTATGTTGTTAATTAGCAATAGATTGCACCTACTATGCTAACTCGTTAATTTAATTTAAAATAAACAGAAAATCATTTGACGACGCAATACAAATCTTCTCGAATAAATATCCTAAAATCATTAAAATTAGAATGCTATGCACCTTTAGAAAGCATTTGTATAACTTCAATCGAAATAAATATTTATTATTAAAAGTAAGCTCTGGTATCCAGCATCTTATAAGTCTATCAAACGTTGCTTGTAAACGTATTGGAACATCTATCCTCGCAAAGGAAACAAAAAATTTTGTTTATCTCAAGTATTTTACCGAATATTGCCTTCCCTAAGAAGATAAAATGAACAAATTTGATTTAATATCCGCATATCAGCCTACAGGTGATCAGCCCGAGGCCATCTCACAATTGACACAAGGAATTCTCGAAGGTATACCGGCGCAGACTTTGCTCGGTGTCACCGGTTCGGGAAAAACTTTCACCGTAGCAAATGTCATAGCCCAAATTAATAAGCCTACACTGATCTTAAGTCATAATAAGACTCTGGCAGCCCAGCTATACAGTGAGTTCAAGTCTTTCTTTCCCAACAACGCCGTAGAGTATTATGTGTCCTACTACGATTATTATCAGCCGGAAGCTTATCTTCCTTCGTCGGATACCTACATTGAAAAGGATTTAATGATTAATGATGAAATAGATAAACTCCGCTTGGCAGCAACGTCCGCTTTACTTTCGGGTAGAAAAGACGTAGTAGTGGTGTCTTCCGTTTCATGTATCTATGGTATGGGAAATCCATCAGATTTCTACAGTAATGTGATAGAAGTGCAAAAAGGGAAAGTCGTTAACCGGAATGTATTCCTGCGAAGATTGGTAGAGAGCCTGTATGTACGGAACGACCTTGATCTAAGCCGTGGAAATTTTCGTGTGAAAGGTGATACAGTGGATATTTATCTGGCGTATGCCGATCATTTGCTCCGTATCATTTTCTGGGGTGATGAAGTAGACAGCATTGAAGAAGTTGATCCCATCAGCGGAGTGACTGTAGCCAATTTCGATGAATACAAGATATACCCTGCCAACCTTTTCATGACCACTAAGGAAGCTACATTGAGAGCTATCCATGACATTGAAGACGACCTGCACAAACAAGTACAGTGGTTTGAAGAGCAAGGACGTTCTTTCGAAGCCCGACGCATTCAGGAAAGGGTCACCTACGATATGGAAATGATTCGCGAATTGGGGCATTGCTCGGGTATTGAGAATTACTCCAGGTATTTCGACGGTCGTGCGGCAGGCACCAGACCTTACTGTCTGCTTGACTTTTTCCCGGATGATTTCCTGATTGTAATTGACGAGAGCCATGTTAGCGTTCCGCAAATAAGGGCAATGTACGGCGGAGACCGTGCGCGTAAGACAAATCTGGTGGAATATGGATTCCGCCTACCTGCAGCTATGGACAACCGCCCGTTAAAGTTCGAAGAATTCGAGTCACTCGCCAAACAAGTGATCTATGTCAGCGCCACACCTGCGGATTATGAATTGGTCAGATCCGAAGGAATCATTGTGGAACAAGTTATCCGCCCTACAGGGTTGCTCGATCCTGTAATAGAAGTTCGCCCCAGTCATAATCAGATTGACGATCTCATGGAAGAGATACAATTGCGAATTGAGAAGGACGAGCGTACACTTGTGACGACACTGACCAAACGTATGGCAGAAGAATTAACCGAGTATCTGCTCAATAATAACGTCAGGTGTAACTATATCCATAGCGATGTAGATACATTGGAACGGGTTAAAATTATGAGTGATTTGCGCGAAGGATTGTATGACGTGCTTATTGGCGTCAATCTGTTGCGTGAAGGGCTCGACCTGCCCGAAGTTTCGCTTGTTGCTATTCTCGACGCGGATAAAGAAGGTTTTTTACGCTCACATCGCTCGCTGACACAGACGGCAGGTCGTGCAGCCCGAAACGTAAACGGTATGGTTATCATGTATGCCGATCGTATTACGGATAGTATGCAACTGACCATCGATGAAACCAATCGCAGGCGTGAAAAGCAGCTGGCCTATAACGAAGCGAATGGCATTACTCCCCAACAAATTAAGAAAGGAAAGAACCTCAACGTATTTGCATCTTCCATTGCAGCTGAAGAGACGGCCTCAACAACAGGCAAAGCAACTATTGCTCCACGACCTTATATTGAAAAAGAAAGTAATGCCGGTATTGCAGCCGATCCTATCGTACAATACATGTCGCGTCCGCAATTGGAGAAAAGCATCGAACGTACCCGCCGCCTGATGCAAGAAGCAGCCAAAAAGCTGGATTTCATCGAAGCGGCGCAGTATCGTGACGAATTGCTGAAACTGGAAGATCTGCTGAAAGAAAAATAATGCTTTACCTACAAAGAAAGTACAACCGTATCTTGCACTTGTCTCTCGCAGGATCACGCTAGCACAAACGCCGGTTTACACTCCGGCAAGTGCAGCTTTATGCTTGTACAAGTAACCCGCTGAGAAGTCGTGTGAGCGACTGCCCCTTTTAGACAGGCGTTCCGTTGAAAAAACAAAAGAATTATTTGGCTGTTACCCCCCGTAAAAGTTTGTTTTTCAGGGAAATAATCGAAAGTCCCTTTTAGATATAATACATATAATTATCACCGCAAAAGTTACAGTAAAGTTTGCTCAAACTTTTGCGATAATGTCATAAAAAGATATGCTGTGAAATAATAAATTCCCAGAAAAACAGTTTATTCAAACAACTATTCATTAATCTTCGTGCAAAGCTTCCGCCGGCTGTATCCTCATCGCTCTTCGTGCCGGGAACCAGATGCCAAGCAAAATGGTTAGAGCTAATACTGCCACTGCCGCAATAAAGCAGAAGAGGAAACGCCCTCTCGTTACTTCCATCAAGGTATGAACCGTTAAATCCGCCACACGGATATTGAAGCTGATAATAAATGCCGGTATGGCCGCCAGCAGCAGTAATAGCACTCCTTCCGACACATAATAACGGAAAATGTCCCTCCGGCTGCTTCCCAATGCCATACGTAAACCGATTTCACTTCTGCGTTTGCGGGTTCTGAACCAAAATGTACCCAGAATGGTCAGAAAAACATTAAACATGAAAAAAGAGAGAATCGAATAAGTGGCATTCAGATAATTCACTGTCCCCTGTTCAAGGTCATACGCTTCTTTCATATCGGAATAAGAATGAACCTCGTACAAATAATACGGACCGATAGCTAACTTGGGCTGCATATCATTCAGGAAACGTCCGGCAAAGCCAGAAACTGCATCGGGACTGACACGCACGGCAAAATGCATCCACCAGCCCATATCATCATCGGATAAAGGCAAGTAAATAAAAGGCTCATAACGCTCATAATCACCCAACTTATGTTGCGGTAAGATGGCCATTACCCGGTAATTGGTCACGGGACTTTTACTCCCAATAAAATAGGGATTGAAACAAGTTTGCCCTATCGCAGCAGGATTATGAAAGATGGAATCGCACAATGCAACGCTCATCAAAGCAGGCATCGGGTACTCGCTTGCACGCCAACGTGTAGCATTGAACTTCCCGGTTACCGGTTTTAAACGAAACACTTTAAAATAAGACGAATTGACATAACGGATATAACAACCAGAAACATGAGTGGAATCGCTATGCGGGGCATAACCCTCGGACATAATGTTATTAGTATAAGGGATTGAACCGTAATAATAACAGGCCTCCTCCACTCCGGGATAATGGGAAATCAGACTGTATATTTGTTTTATGTAATCCTGCGAACGGCTCATCATCACAGAGTCGTGCTTTAGTATCGGTTTTATGTTGACGGTAATATCATACACATGCTCGGTATCGTATCCCTTAGGTTGGCATGCCGCACCCTCATAGTTGTAGACCAGATCGATTCCGTACCATAATAAGACAACGACGATCATCAGTTCCGCCCATATCCAAACGTTGGCACGGCGCTGATTCCAAATCTGACTGAATAAACTTTTCCACATATTTACGCTCTCCTATTCTCCTTTCAAAGTTGATGCTATGCTCCGGTGCACGGCTATCCAAGCAGGCAATCCTACCGATAACAAATTAAACACAAGACATAAACCCAGTACGGCAAAAAATAGCGCAGGACGCAATAACAGATTTCCATCGAGTGCAATGCCGCTCAAATCAACTCCTCCCGTACCGAACAACCAGGTACGTCCCGACCATACCAACAGGCAGGATAACAAATAACCCGCTATTCCACCCATTACAGTAGTCAACAAACTCTCGGAGAATAGACGTCCCACAACCGAAACATTGGATGCTCCGTAAGCCTTGCGGACGGCAATCTCCGTCAGACGACTCTGCATCTGCGCATGAATCAATCCGGATATGCTGAGGGCCGGAACTAGCAGCAACACAACGACCAGCAACCCGTAAACCAAAGAGGCACTTATACTATGATCCCGGAAAAAGGTGTATTCCGCATGAGTATAGAGATGATTCATCTCGAAGACATACTCCAGCCCCGTACTGTTCAAGCGGTCTTGCCGTCGTTGTACCTCTACCTTTACATCGGCCGGTCGTGTACCCGGAAGCAATTTCAGTAATCCTAAGCGAATGCCGCCCAGTCCCGCCGTCCATGTAAGATAACTGTCTTCATTTTCCAAAGAGAACGGCAGGAAAACATCGGCATAGGCCATTTGGAAGATGGAGCTAACGTCACGCACCACTCCCACAACTTTCACGGGAAAGAAATTGGAAAGGAACTCTTTTCCCACCGCGTTGGTCGTTCCGAACAGGCGGCGTGCCATGCGTTCGGTAATGACACCTACCCCGCGACGAGCGTCATATTCTTCCCGGTTAAAGGGACGCCCAGCAATAAAGTCATATTGGAAAAATGAAAACCAGTTGGCAGCCACCGGACGTACAAAATAATTAAACGTGACTTGCGAAGCAGGCAATGAACAAGGAGCTTTTGATATTCCACGATACCAAGTCACCTCCTCAACACCAGGCAGATCGTTAAAGAGCGCCTCAAAAGCGACACGTCCCATACCGCTATTCACATTTGAGCCATTAGTACGACGCTGCGTATACCCCGTATCCGTATAAATCATCCGATCACGATTGCCCTCAGGAATAATATCCGCCGTACGAAAATCGTAAATCATCACCACTACCATAGCAAAAGCAATAGTAAAAGCCGTACCAGTAATACTGACTACCGCAAAAAAACGGTTTTGCCGAATCAAGTTAAACGTTTGTGCCAATAACTGTTTCATTTCATTCTTTTATCTGTGCAATAGAAATACACTATGACTCAATCTTCATGCAAAGCTTCCGCGGGTTGTATCCTTGTTGCTTTGCGTGCAGGGAACCAGATACCTAATAAAATCATTAATGCGATAAGTACCCAAGTTGCCAATATGGTCACGAAAAAGCGTATGGGTTCCAAATTCGTTCCATTATATGTCGAATTCAATTCGGCATGAGCTAGATTATAATCGCCCACGATAGCCGGAATAGTGGCAATAGTGAGCAAGATTAGAGCCTCGCTCAACAACCTGCCGAATACACTGCGCTTTGTGCTTCCTAAAGCCAACTGTAAAGCGACTTCACTGCGACGTTGTTGTGTACGGAACCAAAATGTTCCTAAAAGTCCGAGGAAAATATTCAGCATTAAAAAACCCATACCGGTCGCATAATTGCGGATATTATTTACCCATATCTGCTGGTAGTTGCGGCGGATATCTTTAAACGAGCGAATCTCGGAAATAAATACATTGCCGATACGGAATTGCTTCTCGCTATCCGCTTTTAAACGCTCGGGAAAATCAACATCCTGATCGGGTCTTACCCGCACACAAAGTTCCAGCCCCACGTTATAAAGAAATCTCGGCAACAACCCAACCATACACAAGGATTCACTCGCTGACTCGTAATCCATATAGCGAACCGTCTTAAGTGAAGCTGCCAAAGTATAAGTTTTAGTCGAATCACTATGAAGGTAGAAAGATTTGCCTACAAAAGGAGTCAATTGAGTATGATATTTATTCAGAAAAATATTATCCGAAGCCAAGAAGGTATTTTCCTTCAGTAAAGAAGCCAGTTGCTCCGGTGTTTCACCGCGTGTTCCGGTATATTGAAATACCCGTAAAAAGCCGGGAGTAACATAGCGGCGTATTGTGCCTGCACTTAATGTATCATATCTTACCTGTGTACCACTATTACTGCCATTGTAAGGAAAAGAATTTTGGGAGAGGCTCACCGCTTCAATCTCCGGACGATGTTCCAATCGTCTCACCAACTCATCAATATTTTCGGCTACAAGAGTATCCGCAGGATTAAAATCCGGACTTTTGGCTGTGAGATACCCCATTTCAATCTTATAACAATGATCGGCATTAAAACCTCGTGGTTCGGTGTAAGTGGCTGTTTGCACATAGACATAATCCACAATAAACCATAGAACCACACTCACTAATAATAATTCGACAAACAACCAGAGATTTGTTCGCCATTCGTTACATATCTGTGTAAAAAGTTTCTTATTCATATCCGTGTCATTATTAATGAGTTTTGCCACCAAGAGCATTTACTATACTTGTCCGGGAAGCTCTCCATGCGGGGATGCCGCTGCTAAGCAGATTCAGTATAAAGCAGAATAGTAAAGCATAGATAAATGTGGAAGCGTGCAATAGAATGGACGCATCGATAGCCGGAACATTATAACTGTTGCTATAAGGTTGGGCAAAAAGTATTTCATTGCCCACATAGGCAAATATAATGCTGAAAATCAAGCCCAATATTCCAGCAAGAAGAGTTATGATAAAATTCTCCATGATAATCTGCCCCACCATTTCCATACGGGTACTGCCAAAGGCACGGCGCACTCCTATTTCCGATACACGCTGACGCAGACGGCTCTGAGTCATGCTACTTAGGTTTATCGCCGGTACTAATAGTAAAATCACAAAGATTACCAAACGGTTGATGCGATCTTTCTTTATATTCGGTTCGAAGTTAGCACCGAATGCTATGGCATTTTTTTCCTGATCATAAGGGCGATTGCGATAAATCAATTCATAGCCATTCTCTCCTATCAGCTTATTGTAAGCATCACGGCGTTGATTCACTTCTTGACGTATTTTATCAAAATCATCACGGGAGTGTGCAAGGATCGTTACCGAATACAGACCCATGTAATCACTCCAAATATCCTTTGGAGTATCAGTAGATGTATAAGGGATCCACACTTGTGCATAAGCTGTAGTAGCAAGCGTAGACACATCTTTAACCACGCCGACCACGCGATAGGGTGAGTGATTCAACCGAAATTCCTTGCCGACTACATCCGTGGAATTAAAGACCATACGAGCCACGCTTTCAGTGATAACCGCTACCGGTAACCCTGCTTCAAACTCAGCGTGATCATAAGCCTTTCCATTCACAAAGTGAAAATCGAATACCTTCCAGAAATCATCATCCGTCTGTCTCATATCAACACCAGTCGCAGGTTTATTGGGCAAAGATACAGGTGTAGAAATAGTCATCACCAAATAAGTAGTAACCAATTCAGGCGTTTTCAGCGACTTAAAACATTCACGTGCTGTTTCGATGCTCATCGGTCCGTTACTGGAACTTCCCTCTCCCCAGCTCTTGTTAGTGATACTCATAAAGCGCACATGAAGAAAACGATCTCGATTGCTTTCCGGTGAGAAAGGTGCCACTTTGACCTGTTGAATCATAACGACCAACATAATCAGAAAAATGGCCAATGCCGTACCTACTATAGTAATGGCGCTGATAACCGGTTGTTGGCGCAGCTGTACTATAGCTTGCTTAAAATACTGCTTAATCATTCGAATACTTTTTATTTTCCAATCTTCAAATTATCGGTATCCACTCCGCCAATACCACTCTTCGAGATATTCGCCGTACCGGCTCTACCGCTCAAGTCAATGCCACCGACACCTTCAACATTGGCTGCCAAACGATCACAATTGACATGGATATCCGCTTTTCCCACTCCTTGCAAATCAACATTCAACGATTTACATTTCAAGTCATCTACTTTTAATTTACCCACACCTTCCACAGTAAACTTCACATCATTCAACTTAAGAGGAGTTTTGCAATTAAAAGAACCTACACCGGTAAAATCTACGCTTTTAAGGTCGGGAGCGGTAATATAAATATCGACTCCATTATTTCCATTGATATTGCCATTCTTATCACGCTCACTGTCAATTGAAAGCAAACCGTTATTAACGGATATTTTTATCTTATTCACTAACTTTTCTTTCCCTTGAATCTTTAGCGAATAAGCACTGCCCTGAGTGAAATAAACACTAGCTACAGCAGTCACCTGTATTGAGGAGAAGGCTTCCACCTTACGTACTTCGGTCACTTCATTACCTTTGTCATACGATGCACATCTTGTTCCTGCCATTGCAGCAAACAAGAAACTAATTGTCATTAATAAAGTCTTCATATACGATTGCGTTTTTAAGTATATTCAATTTTCTCATTTTCTTATTACTCACTCAATAAAAACCTATTCAAGCTTATTTCAATATTTAGTGTGTAGTATTTATTCTTCATGTAAAGCTTCGGCAGGCTGTATTTTCATCGACTGACGGGCAGGGAACCATATTCCCGCCAAAATCATCAGTGCAATTAATATCCACGCCGCAAGAGAGCCCAAAAGGAAGCGAATAAAGCCCCATTTCACAGGCCAAGTGGAAATTAGTTCCGTCCGTCCGATTGAAAGTTCAGCAATGCCCACATTGTAGCAAATAATCATTGCAGGTATTGTGACCAGCCCCAGCAAAAGCAACCCTTCGTTCATCAATAAACGGAAAATTTGTGCTCGCGAGCTACCCATACTCATACGAAGGGCTATTTCACTTCTTCTGCGGCGGGTGCGAAACCAGAATGTACCGATTAAACCAAGAAAGACATTCACCAATAGAAAAAGTACAACCACACTCTGGCTATTCACCTTGTCCACATCTCCATTCATCACCTCAAATTGTAACCGTTGATCGGTATATGGAGCGGCATCAGCCACAAAAACATTATCCGAATCAAGTTTTGGTGCTATATTTTTTAAGAAATCATTTCTATATCCCGGTCCATCCGCCTGTTCCTTCACCCGGAAAACGATTTGCGCCCACTGATCTCCATATCCTTTCCTTACCATATCTTCACTCAAACGAACAAACGCCCATTGAGCATTTCCACCATAGCGATAAGTTCTGAATGAGGCTATTTTTCCAAATTGATTGACTGAATAGGTAGAATCAGCGAACCAGCGAAGCTTCATATCTTGTGAGAAAGAAGGTAACTTCTTGTGAAATTCATCCACAGCACTCTCGGTAAGCATCACATAATGATTCAGATCAGGTGTTAGCTGATCAAACGGACGAGAAGAGTCTTCACCCATCCGAAATACTTTAGTGTAGCCGGCGGTGGCCTGAATAATACGCATATTAACTACTGCGGAATCGGTTGCAGCTAGATCACGGTAACTGTTGCTCCCGTTCATCGGCAAGCTCCAGTAACAAAGAGCGACAGCTTCAATGGTAGGCTCTTTCTTTAACTTTTGAAGAATATCCCAATATTTATCTCCTGAAGTCAGACTTGTATCACGGCTCTCTCCGCCGGTGATCATATTAAGTTGATAGACATGATCAATATTATAGCCTAACGGACGATAAAAAGTATATTTCAAACATCCCAATGAATCGCAGAGAAACCACATCACGATAAACACCAGAAAGAGTTCTGCCAATACCCACCCGTTGGAACGGAAACGGGAAAATATCATGTTTAGATTATGTATAGTAAATTTCATGATAGAATAATCTTATTTATCGTTTAACGAATCTACGATGGGACGACGCGTAGCAAGCCATGCAGGAAGTCCGGCACTCAAAAGATTTATAATAAAGCAGAACAAAAAAGCCAGTAGAAAAACCACAGGGCTAAATAAAGCACCCATAGTCAACGAAAAATCTCCCGATGCACCTATATTTGAGTTATTGGTAAACAACCACGTACGCAAAGCATATACTGCAACGTAGCTGAGAAGCAGTCCCAATATACCTCCTAGCAGATTCAACACCATATTTTCATCCAAAATCTGGCGGATCAGAACTTTACGTGTAGCACCAAAAGCTTTGCGTACACCCAATTCACTAAGACGTTGTTGCATACGACTATTACTTAGTCCGCATAAGTTTAGCGAAGGTACCAGCAAAATAACTCCCAAAGCTATGGCATATTGCAGATAGATCATCGTCATATCGGGTCCTATATTCGACCAGATATGGTTAACGTGAGCTACAATCTCATCCGGTTGCTCCATTATATCCAGTTCTGCATCGGATAATGTGGCATTCAAATCTTTCAATTGTTTCTCAATGCCTCGTTTAATCAGAGGAAAATCATTTTTATCACGAGCCAGAATGGCAATATTCTTATCTCCCAAGAAATTCCATGAATTCTTCACAGCATATTCATTGGAAGGATACATAATCCAAATCTGCCCGTAAGCATCTTTGGCAGTTAACGATACGTCCTTAACCACCCCTGTAATACGAACTTCTTCACGATTATACAATATGTGCTGCCCCACAACTTCTGTGTTACCAAAAAGCTTACGAGCTATTGAAGCTGTAATTACCATTGCTTTTACTTTATCATTCCGATCACCCTCGGTAAATCCCAGCCCGCTTATGAAGTCGAATTGAAAGACTTTCCAAAACCCCGGGTCTGTCTGCACCGCGTCAACTTTTATACGGTTAGAGCCATCATTTAAAGAAATCAAAGCAGCTGATACAGGAGAATATGCAGTACATGCTTCTATTGATTTCACCGGCATGACACACACCTTCATAAAAGAAGCCGAACACATGCTATTGCTGTTATTGGTCCTATTCGGCTTTCCTTGCAAATGAAGCGCAGTGATATAAAGGCAACGATCACGATTTACTTCAGGCGACAGATTGGAATATTTTGTCTGCCATACGATAACTATAGCCATAATCATAGTTATAGCAAAAGCTGTTCCTAATATTGATATGGTACTCAACAGAGGATTCTGTCGCAAAAGAGTGTATGTCTGGCGAATCAAAGTCATGTCAGTTATCTTTTTTTATTCTACTTGGCGACCATCGAAGAAACGGATCGTGCGACTGGTTTGCTTGGCTTGTTCTTCATTGTGAGTTACCATTACGATAGTCCGTCCGTCTTCTTTATTCAATTGATGCAATAGCTCCATGACCTCAGCACCCATCTTCGAATCCAAATTACCGGTAGGCTCATCGGCAAGGATGATCTCCGGATTACCGATGATAGCACGTGCTATAGCTACGCGTTGACATTGACCTCCGGACAGCTGCGTGGGCATGTGACGCATACGATGGCTCAAGCCAACTTTCTGCAGCACTTCTTCCGCCAGACGACGACGTTCTTTAGCCGATACTTTGCGATACAATAGTGGAAGCTCCACATTGTCGAGTACATTCAGTGAGTTTATCAAATGGAATGACTGAAATACAAAACCGAGCTTCTTATTACGGAATGCAGCCAGTTGTTTGTCTTTCATTCCATCGGTACGGATACCATCAATCTCTATTGTACCGGTGCTTGCAGCATCCAGCAATCCCATAATATTCAATAAGGTCGATTTTCCACAACCTGAAGGACCCATGATGCTGAGAAACTCTCCTTTGTTCACTTCAAGGTTCACATTTTCCAATGCTACAGTTTCAATCTCATTGGTGCGATAAATCTTGTTTATCCCTGTTAACTTAATCATAATGGTGAATATTAAATTGTTTAATTATTATTCTACGTTCTTGTTTCTTATATTTCAAATGGTGTACCAAAGGGGTACATCGCTATATATCAATCACTTACCAATATACGTATTGTCCGATTCCGAACACTTTGTTCATTCTTGATCTTTTAAGAGCACCTTTTTGATACATATATTCGATAACCGCTCTATTATTGACGCAAAAAAGAGGTAGTTCGTTGCATGTATCGAGTATTTAACATTATTCATCGCGCAAAGCTTCAGTCGGTGGTATCTTACTAATTCTGCGGGCCGGTATATAAATACCTATCAATACCACAACTAACAGAATGATAAATACGATCAACGAAAGAACTACAAAATGAAGTGCAAAATTTGATACCCAATATTCTTCGGGAATAGTCACCCAGGTTGTGCCTTGATACAATCCTTCTTTAATAGCATATTGCAAATAAAGCAAACACCCTATGAATGTAGCAAAAGTAGTCAACACCACACCTTCACCCATAAGTAAGCGGAGAATATAGTTGGGAGTACCTCCGAACGAGAGCATCACTCCTACTTCTTCACGCCGTATACGGGTCTGTAGCCAAAATGTGCCGACAACCCCCAGGCATAAATTAACCAAAAAGAATATGGCCAATGCCGTGTTCATACGGTACTTACCGGTAACACCCTCACCGAATTCGCGATCTTTTATCGTTTTTTCATACGACTGTACGGAACGGGCAAACAAGTTTCCCGCTTTTACCTCTTTCACCATCCACGGATGAAAGTCATGCAAGAAACGATCCATGCTCACTTCAGGCTTCAGGCGTACCACAATACGTGCAGCCTGGGGAATGGAATTGAGATCAATAGAGAGTTGCGGAAAGAAAATCACACACGTCGGACGCCATGAACTATATGCTTTAAAACTGTTCACCGTACCGATTATCGAAACGTATGTGGTATCTTTCTGATAAGAACTGTAACAACGTTTGCCATGGGCATCCGACAGGTGGAATAGTGATTTCGATAAATTTTGCGTAACCACCCCCTCATTTTGTGTAAAGTTGTAATCGGATAACTCAGCAGCAGTTGCACCATTAGCCAACTTAAAACCAAAAGTCTCGAAAAAGTTGGTATGAGGCATAAATTGCATTACCATGGTGCCAATCCTCAAGGTATCTCCTTCGGGGGAATATTGGCTATTACTATTACCACTGGAGTTAGGATAGCAATAACCCAGCAACGGAGTAGCTTGTTCAATATCGGGATACTCCTTTACTTTTTTCACCATACGCAAATAGTTGTTTACCAGCTCCGTTGAGTCTTCTCCCGCCTTATCATATCCTACAGCCTGAGGAGGAAGGGAAGCGATGGATATGAGGCAAAGCTTTTCCGCATCATAACCTAATGGAATATTCTTGTCATGCGTAAGTACCACAACCGGATCGAGTATCACCCAAGTCACGATACTCACCAATACCAATTCGGCAAATAACCATCCATTACGGCGGCGACGTGCCCAAAGATTCTTGAATATCAGTTTCAGCATATTATTTTTCTTTTTTATTTTCAATCGAATTATACTTAAAAAACTTCGTCTATACTCAGCTCTTTAGGCGTTGAATCACCTCTTTTCGTTGAGTGATTTGACAATGGGGCTACGTAGCGATCTGAACGCAGGAATCAATGCGGAAAGCATATTAAGCAGGATACACAGGACCAGAGCCATGACAAATATAAGAGGTGCAAACAGCATCTCTCCGGATATATTAGCCAATGCGCCTTCAGGGACTTGCTGTGGCCAGCTCTCGAATAGAGAAAACACCCAAGTCCGCCCCACATATAGTGTAAGCCATGCCAAAACAAGACCAACCAATCCACCAAGTAAAGTCAGTAGAAGATTCTCCCACATTACTTGCAACAATAATCCCTTACGACAAGCTCCGAATGATTTCCTCACACCCATTTCGGCCAAACGGCTTTCCATTCTACTGGAAATCATTCCACTCAAGTTGAGAGCGGGTACCAGTAGTAGTACTAGAAAAATAACCAGATAATGACGCACCGTACCCCACAACGAGAAATCTTCTCCCGGGTAGGTATGGAACACACTCAAGAGATGTGGTGTAGGTTGATCCCATAAAGTAAGCTTCCACTCCTTGGCATGCTGAATGTTAACTTTACGAACCAAGTCTTTTATTTCATTTTGAAGTGCGGCTTGTTGTGCCGAAGATGAGACCATAAAGACAACACTAAAGTTGCCCAAATAGCCTAAATTCCAATCTTTTTCGTAGCCTCCCTGAACAGTGTAAGGTGCATAAATCTGGGCATACGAATTCGGGGTCAGGAAGCTGGCACTCTGCACCACTCCCGCCACTTTGTAGTCCATAAAGTTCAATTTAAAGGAACGCCCCATCACTCCATCCGCCGTACCAAACAATCGTTTGGCCATTTCATCGGTGATAACCGCCGAACGAATGCCACTAACCCAATCCGCCTGTGTAAAAGGCTTACCCTCGATAAATCGTAAAGGATATATCCGAAAGAATGCCGGGTCGGTATATCTCACCTGAACAGGAAAATCACCGCTCTGATCGGATGGCTGGATGTAATCGGCAGTACTCCCATAATCGTAAGAAGCTGAGACGGCAACAGCATTTTTTACCGGATAGAACCATTCCTTCAAAGCTTTATAGGAAGCCAATGATTGATAATTGCTACTGGGGAGTACATTGATTCTGATATTACTCAGATACAGTATTTTATCGCGATTTTCTTCGGGATAAAGAGGAGCTATTTTGACGTAATAAATAATGGCTATAATCATGGTCATGGCAATAGCCAGCCCTGTCCCTGCAACGTAAAGAGTACTAAACAACGGATTTTGCCGCAGTAAAGCCCATGCTTGTTTAATGTATGTCTTAATCATTTTACTCTTATTTATTTTATAAATTACATCTATTGTCTTTATGCATTACAATACCGGGTATTTTTATTCATAATGCAAAGCCTCGGCAGGTTGTAACTTCATGGCACGTCGGGCCGGTATCCACGATCCAAGACCGATCATTGTCCCCATCAGCACAAAAGTGATTAGAAAGCCCAGGATAAAGCGCCATGCAGACATATCCATCTGATTGGTATCGGGAAGCTCCATATAGCAAAAATTGAAAAGAACAACCAATGCCAGCGGGAGTACACTAGTCAACAATAACCAACCTTCGGAAGTGAACAGCCAGCCAATATGGCGATGTGTACTACCTAAGGCCAAACGCAATCCGGTTTCGGCACGTCGCTGCTCAATACGCAACCAGAATGTACCTGTAATTCCGAAAAACACATTCAGCAAAGTAAAAATGGCGATGAGAGAAAAAACAGTCATACGTTGAAAAGAATCTCTCAGTATATTATCCCGCTGATCGAGCCATGAGCTAGCACCATTGACATATAAATTACCGGCGGAAAATCCATTACCTTGCGCAATAAATTCATTCATTTCATCCTGAGTCATATTACTTTTCATTCTGACCGTAACTTCCAATTCATTCGGAGAATATCCGTATTCATCGGACTGTCGTATAATATCTTTATCATTCATTAATTGAATCAATGCAGCCTCAGGCTTTTTGAAATCATCCGGTCGAATAGAATTTGTCACCGCTGCTATTTTTATATCATTGGTTTCATTAGGAAGTTTAACCGGCCGTCTGACAGCAGACAGGCCTCCAAAGAATTCACGTTCAAGTTCAGGAGTAACTAATATGCCATCATGCAATTGTTGAGAATTCCTTCCGGTATTTATTTTCATACCCGATTTATCTTTAACTCGAAAAACATCAAAGTAGTCAAGAGATACCACATAGCGATGGAAATTCTTATCCGTGAAACGTGTACTATCCGCCGAACACGGCAATACACTTGTCCATGAATTGCCGAAAGAATAAGGAGATGAATAGAAAGCCACACACACTGACTCCACTTGTGGCACCTGACGCATCCTCTCCATGATCTGTAGCATGGCCTTACCTTTGGTAATTGACGTATCATTCACATACTCCGCTGCCGTAGAAGGATAATTACCGAAAGAGAGTCTCCAGCAATTCTCAACATTGTATCCCAAAGGCTGATGGTAGGTGTAAATGCGTACAATAAACAAGTCGCATATCAACCAAAGAGCGAAAAAGACTAAAGAAAGCTCAGCAAATATCCAACCGTTCTGACGGCGTTGGTTCCAAAGTATTTTAAATAGATGTTTCAACATATCTCATTTATATTTATCATGATCAGTATATTTCAGTCGACATCATTCAAAGATGTCACAATAGGCATGCGTGCAGAGCGTATAGCCGGTATACCCACACTAATTAAGTTCATCAATAAAGTGAATAAAAATGCCAGCAGAAAAGTTCCCGGCTTAAGTAACATTCCGGTTGTGAATTCCACATCATTAGAGATAAGCAGGTCTTTACAAAGGGATAACAAACCGTATGACAGGAAAAGACCGATTACCCCTCCAATTAGTGAATAGAGCATATTCTCTACCAATACTTGCTCTACGATGACACGGAAAGGAGCACCAAAAGCTTTACGCACTCCTATCTCGCTACGTCGCTTACGGAACTGGGTCAAGGTGATGCCTACAATATTCAAAGCCGGCAATACCAGCAAAAACAAAATCAGTCCACCGCGACTGGCAATAAACTCGGCGGTCTTTACCGGATAAAAACCGTTTCCACCCATCAATTTGTCCATTTGTGTGATAGGTCCCGCCAAAAAATCGGTCTTAGTATTTTTTAATGTCGTATTAAACCGTGCCAATGCGCGCTGAGCTTCATTACGAATAGCAGAAAAATCTGCGGACGAACGAGCGAGTATGCAAGCGGTAAAAGCACCGGTTGTTGCTTCGTAATATCCTACATTAGCTTCCATTAATGCTTTATTTACCGTGTAAGGCATCCAGATTTTGGCATAAGCGGAAGAAGCCGCCATACTAACATCTTTAACCACACCACATACTGTATAATCTTCAAAGTTGATGCGGAATGTACGCCCCACTACATCGGCTGCGCCAAATACTTTCCGGGCGGCACTTTCGGACATTACAGCCCGATGTATGCCTGAATCAAAATCGGAGGCGGTAAAAGGTGCCCCACTGATAAAGTCAAAATCAAACACTTTCCAAAAGGCCGTATCAGTGTACTTCACCGGATATTTATCAACTATCTTCTGCCCGGGAAGATTGACGGGCATTTGCATCATGCTTATCCCTGTAACCGCTTCGGGTATCTTCAGGTCATAAAGGCATTCACGCAGTACACGCACTCCCATCTGTCCCCTATTACTGCCCTGTTCAGTTTTCGACCCGGCTTGAAAAGCATCGACATACAGTGTACGGAAGCGATGGTTTTCGGGAGCGTAATCGGCATAAATCACCTGATAGACCAGAACCACTAACATAATGGCAGCAATGGAGAGCGCCGTACCGGCAATAGAAAGAGAACTGATAATGCGGTTCTCTTTTAATATTGCCCAGGCTTGTTTGATATAAAGCTTATACATATTTTTATTTTTTTCTTGCTGTTCTATTTATTCAGCTTCAACTTGTTCTTATTCTTGTAGTCACTCATATCACTAACGACTACCTGATCGCCAGCCTTGAGCCCGCTAAGAACTTCCACATATTCAAAATTACTGTCGCCCAACTGGACTTTGCGTTTTACGATCTCATTATCGGAGTTACGGACAAAAAGTTCGTATTCACCGCGACCGACATAGTATGACGCATTAGCTATGCGCATTACATCTTCTTTCACCGCATTCATTACATAGACGTCTGTCTTAAGTCCCGAGCGTAAACGGCTGTTATTATCTTCTTTCAATTGAACGCTAAACGAAATCACCCCGTTCTTTGACAGCGGAGTTACACTGCTGATTGTACCTTCCAATTTCTCATTGCCAATTTTCACAATAGCCTTACCACCTGCCGACACGCGGTCACCATAAGTGTCGGCAATTTCGGCATCCACTTTGAAATGACTCAAATCAGAAATCACAGCAATCTGACTACCCTGAGCAACTTGTGCACCAATTTGGTTATTAATGTAAGTCAAGATAGCTCTACGTGGTGAGCGCACCCGGGCGTCGTCCAATGTACGTTTCACTTCGGCAAGCCCTTTGCGGAAAATACTGAAATCCAATTCCTGCACCTTATATTCCGAAGCCAACACATCTTTTTCGTTGGCATACTGTTGTTTGAGCTGTTGGTATTCTAGTTGGGCAACATTATAGCTAAGTTCAGCCTGATGCACCTTATCGGTAGTCCCTGAGCCTAAACTGTCGAGATATTGCTCATTACGCAACTCTACTTTCATGCGGTTTAGCTTCATGGCGGATACTTTAATTTGCATGGCAAGATCATTCAGCTTGGTCTGGTTATTCACCCGAAGCTGACTCAACTTATAACTCCTCATTTGCTCCTCATCCAGCATTTTCTTATAATCGGTTTCGGCGCTTTGAAGGTCGAGCTTTAATATAGGAGTCCCCACTTCTACACTATCTCCGCCTTTTTTGTAAATCTCCAGAATACGAGTATTAATAGGTGAATTAATAATCTCTTCAAAAGCCGGAACTACTTTCCCGGAAGCACTTACGCTTACTTCAATTGTCCCTTTGTCTACGGCAGAGAAAACCAGATCTTTCTCCTTCACCCCTGTACGCATAAAAGAGATGAGTACGCTTATTACTGCCACTATTGCCACGCCGGCACCCCCATAACGGATAATTTTCTTGTTGCGCGCTTTGTTACGCTCCTCTTTCGGAATTTCTCTGTCCATGATCTGAATTATATGTATTAGTCTTTATTAATTTACTTCGTATGAAGATTGCCTCTCTTCGATTGAAGGTAAGCTAAATATATGCCAAAAAGCTAATGTATTGATAAACAGCAATAAAAGAAAATATGAAAGTGTTCGAAATCGGACACTAGTGTACTATTTTAAATGGCATAGAGTGTATCAACCCAAAGAAAAATCAACATTCCATTCCATCCTATGAAAGGTTTTAACTAACCTGCATAAAATGATGAAAATCGACGAAAAATGAATGAAAATCATCAAAAAACGAGGCAAAAACACCTGTTTTTCGTCGAAAAACATTAAATAATACGTAAAAAAAAGAATGCCGAAATATTCATTTTTCCACATACAAAAATACAAAATTAAACGCTATATATCAACACATTACGCATATAAATAGAACAATTTATTTACTGCAAAAACGGGCATAAATCAACTAAAAAAGGCCTAAATAAAGAAATCCTATTAAGAAATGAAGATGATAAGGAAAGGAAAAAAAGAAAGGAAGAAAAGAAAGCGTATAAAGAAAAGAAGAGAAAGAAATAAAAGGAAAGCAACAGCAGAAGAAAAAAGAAGAGTGTGAGGAGAGAAAGGTAATTCTGCTGCTGATGCTGATGATATTGGGAAATAAAGTTGCAGCCACTGGCAATTAGAGTTGAAGCCGGTGGCTACTGAGCTTGTAGCTACCGGCTACATAACAAATAGCCATTGGCTACCGGAGCTTTAGCTGGTGGCTGCGAAAGATCTCTTCCGCAATTACAGAAAAGTACACTCTTGAACGGAAAATATTCATACTCTGCTTTTAATCCCGGGATATTTTGTGTAACTTTACACTCTCGAAAAGAACCAAAAACGTAAACGAAATGGAAAACAGGAGTTTAGTTACCATTGCCGATCATAGCAAGCAGAAGATTCTGTATATGATCGAAATGGCGAAGCAATTCGAGAAACACCCCAACAGTAAGTTGTTGGAAGGAAAAGTTGTCGCCACTCTCTTTTTCGAGCCATCCACCCGCACAAGACTTAGTTTTGAAACTGCCGCCAACCGCCTGGGTGCACGGGTTATCGGTTTCAGTGATCCCAAAGCCACCAGTTCCTCTAAAGGGGAAACGTTGAAAGATACCATCAAGATGGTTAGCAATTATGCTGATATCATCGTGATGAGACATTATCTTGAAGGAGCAGCCCGCTATGCCAGTGAAGTAACAAATATCCCCATTGTTAATGCAGGGGACGGATCGAACCAGCATCCTTCGCAAACGATGCTCGACCTCTATTCCATTTACAAGACACAAGACACACTGGAAAATTTGAATATCTTTTTGGTAGGTGATTTAAAATACGGCCGTACCGTACACTCTTTGTTGATGGCCATGCGCCATTTTAACCCCACATTCCATTTCATCGCTCCGGACGAACTAAAAATGCCGGAAGAGTATAAAATATATTGCCGTGAGCAAGGCATCAACTATGTGGAACATACCGACTTTACGGAAGAAATCATAGCGGATGCCGACATTCTTTACATGACGCGTGTACAGCGTGAGCGCTTTACTGACTTAATGGAATATGAGCGGGTGAAGAACGTGTATATTCTTCGCAATAAAATGCTGGATCAAACTCGCCCGAATCTCTGTATTTTGCATCCTCTGCCGCGTGTCAACGAGATAGCATACGATGTGGATGAAAATCCCAAAGCTTACTATTTCCAACAAGCACAAAATGGAGTGTATGCCCGCGAAGCTATTCTTTGCGATGTTTTGGGCATTACGTTGGATCAAGTTAAAGAAGTTCTATCTTAAAACAGTTAGTCTATCCGGTTATGAGTAAGAAAAAACAAGAACTACAAGTCGCTGCTCTGGAGAACGGCACTGTTATCGATCATATTCCTTCCGAGAATTTATTTACAGTAGTCTCATTGCTCGGCCTTGAGCACATGGGTAACAATATCACTATCGGTTTCAACCTGAAGAGTAAGAAGCTGGGTAAAAAAGGAATTATCAAAATTGCGGATAAATTTTTCTGCGACGAAGAGATCAATCGTATTGCCGTGGTGGCACCTTTTGTCAAGTTAAACATCATTCGCGACTATGAAGTAGTGGAAAAACGTGAGGTCAGTCTGCCGGACGAACTTCGTGGTATCGTGAAATGTGCCAATCCCAACTGCATCACCAACAACGAGCCGATGCCTACCCTCTTCCACGTAGTGGATAAGGACAAATGCGTGATACGCTGTTGCTATTGCGAAAAAGAGCAGACTCGGGACGAAATAGAAATTATCTGATTAAAATGAAGCAAGACTGGAAGCCCGGAACCATGATCTATCCGCTGCCAGCTGTAATGGTAAGCTGCGGAAGTACCCCGGAAGAATATAATATAATCACAGTGGCATGGACTGGTACTATTTGTACCAATCCGCCAATGTGCTATATCTCAGTACGCCCCGAACGGCATTCGTACGAAATACTACGACGCAACATGGAATTCGTAATTAACCTCACCACCAAAGATATGGCACGCGCCACTGACTGGTGTGGAGTACGGTCGGGTAAAGCCTACAATAAATTCGAAGAAACCGGCTTGACTCCGGGAAAGTGCACTGTGGTAAATGCACCTCTTATAGAAGAATCTCCGCTTTGCATAGAATGCAGAGTAAAAGAGATACTTTCCTTAGGCTCACACGACATGTTTATTGCCGATGTGGTAAATGTCCGTGCGGACGAAAGGCATTTGAATACGGAAACAGGGAAATTGGAACTTGCCGAGTCCAATCTGCTGACTTATGTTCATGGAGGCTATTATGAATTGGGTGATAAAATAGGAAAATTCGGATGGTCGGTAGAGAAAAGTAAAACATAGACATTTATGATTCGAAATGCTTCCCTATACAAGAATTTAAAGAAGTGTGCCGCTCGTATAATAAGCAACGGCAAACTCATGACTTTAGGCTTGTTGTTGTTAACGGCAGGGACTCTTTGTGCACAATCACTCCACGTTCCGGGAACGATAGAAAACGAAGATTTAAATTCGAGTAAAAGAGAGCATAAAATCAATTTCGGTATAAAAGGAGGATTTACTTCTTCTTTATTTTTAGTATCCAACCTCAGCATAAACGGAATAAGTATAGATGAAGTGCAGAATAACTATAAAATCGGTTATTTCGGTTCTATGTTCATGCGCATCAACTTCGGCAAGCACTTTTTGCAGCCGGAAGTTTCATACAATATCAATCGATGTAATATCACTTTCTTCGAACCGGGTGAAACGGAAGACACCGCCGAACCGGCTTCCATTACCTCATCCATTCATAGCATCGATATACCTGTACTCTATGGTTACAATGTGATTAAAGATGGTGACTACAGCATGGCCATATTCGGAGGTCCCAAGTTAAGATATATTTGGAATAAGGAAAGCGAAGTGACATTTAAGAACTTCAGCATAAACAACCTGCATGAGCGACTCTATCCTCTTAACGCTTCGTTCACCATAGGTACCTCTGTGACCATATCAAGGGTATTTTTCGACTTCAGATACGACATCGGTTTGCACAATATTTCACGGGAAGTCACCGAAAGTAACAACGACGGCAGTGAAGCTACTTCCACCACTCCCGGATCAAGTAATGAGCTTCGTTTTCATCGCCAAGATAACGTGTTAAGCTTCTCACTCGGTCTTTTCTTTTAGAAACTAAAAAACTGCTTTAAGTTACAGTTTATTCGTTTTTTTGCCGTAAATTTGTGCGCTTAATAAGAGATTTTTTGATTTATCTATAATAATCTACTAAGCAAAAAATGAAAAGAGACGACCTAGTTTTCGATATTATCGAAAAAGAACACCAACGTCAGCTCAAAGGCATTGAACTGATAGCATCGGAAAATTTTGTAAGTGACCAAGTCATGCAGGCAATGGGTTCCTGCCTCACCAACAAGTACGCTGAAGGCTATCCCGGCAAACGCTATTACGGCGGATGCGAAGTGGTAGACCAAAGCGAGCAGCTTGCCATTGACCGCATTAAAGAAATATTCGGCGCAGAATGGGCTAACGTACAGCCTCATTCGGGAGCACAAGCCAATGCTGCTGTATTTCTTGCTGTCTTAAATCCCGGTGATAAGTTCATGGGATTGAATCTGGCTCACGGTGGTCATCTTTCACACGGCTCTCTAGTCAATACTTCCGGCATTATTTACACTCCTTGTGAATATAACCTCAACAAAGAAACAGGTCGCGTAGACTACGACCAAATGGAAGAAGTAGCACTTCGTGAAAAACCGAAAATGATTATCGGTGGTGGTTCTGCTTATTCTCGTGAATGGGATTATAAGCGCATGCGCGAAATTGCTGATAAAGTAGGCGCTATCCTTATGATTGACATGGCTCACCCTGCCGGTCTTATCGCTGCCGGCTTATTGGATAATCCGGTGAAATATGCTCATATCGTAACTTCAACCACTCACAAGACATTGCGTGGTCCTCGTGGCGGTATTATCCTTATCGGTAAAGACTTCCCAAATCCATGGGGTAAAACAACTCCTAAAGGTGAAGTCAAAATGATGTCGCAATTGCTGGATTCCGCTGTATTCCCGGGAATACAAGGTGGTCCGTTGGAACATGTCATTGCAGCTAAAGCAGCCTCTTTCTATGAAATTCTTCAACCGGAATTTAAAGAATATGCCAAACAGGTAAAGAAAAACGCAGCTGTTTTGGCTCAAGCATTGATTGACCGTGGATTCACAATTGTATCGGGTGGTACTGACAACCACTCCATGCTGGTAGATCTGCGTTCTAAATATCCTGACCTGACAGGTAAGGTAGCAGAAAAAGCATTGGTTTCGGCTGATATTACCGCTAATAAAAATATGGTTCCATTTGACAGTCGCTCGGCATTCCAAACTTCCGGTATCCGTCTGGGTACTCCGGCTATCACCACTCGTGGAGCTAAGGAAGACTTGATGTTGGAAATTGCAGAAATGATTGAAACAGTACTTTCTAATGTGGAAAATGAAGAGGTAATAGCTAAAGTACGTGCTCGTGTAAACGAAACAATGAAAAAATACCCATTGTTCGCATACTAAGCTATTCTGTAGTACAGTACAGAGAGGCAACTCGCAATAATTGTACAAACTGTTTATTGAAAAAGTGACACTTTTACTTTAAATTACATTAGATACATTCAGTAAATAAGCCACTTAACTTATATAAGTTAGGTGGCTTATTTCTCCCCTAGAATGAAGGATGTTCAATATTAAAAGGCAGAAGTATACAAAACATCTTTAAAACCCGGCAAAGTAAAATAAGAATCACAACTTTTGTATAGAGAAATCTGCAAAACGGATTTCTTCGTCACGTAATTGATTTTGCAAACTCCTCTCCTCGCCCAGATAACGATATATTCCCCATTTAGGACGAAGCCCAATACAGTCTGTACGCCACATATCCATCTCCATAGGGCTTAATTTCAAAAGTATCTTTTTATCTTTAAGACGTGTAATTACTATCTCATATGATCCATGCTCCCCAAAACGGACTTTTTCTTCAACTTCTACCCAGTTTCCTAAAAAATCAGAAAGATCTGTACTTGCCAAAGTACTTGTTCCTTGATAACGATTGTTATAACGGACTCTTAACTGCTGTCCGCCTTTACTATTAGAATATGCTGTTAATGTAATGAGTGGAAGATCGACATCCGCCGTATTTGTTGCATTATCAATCCCCTTCAATTGATGAATATGAGAAAATTTCGTTGTTGTTTGAAATCCTATTGGTAAGCAAAATTTCCAACTAAATATCATTGTCTCTCCCTCTTGAGCTACAAGGCTTTTCGGAGACTTATTATCCGTTTTTATTTCATTGCGTTGCCGATCTGTGACATCTGCTAATCCACGGTCATCATCAATGTTTGCATGTATAAAAAACGCAAATACATCTTTCTTTAATTGACTGTCATACAATTGTTGAATATGTTGAAAATGTTTTGTTATATGCTCACGAGATGAGTCGGGAGTCTCATGATTATATCCTGAACGCTCAATCAGCTCGTATGTTCTCTCACTATTGCCATCAGCAATTAGTCTACCATCGACTTGTTGCGGTTTTGGCTGTTCCTTTCCATCTGTTGTATCGGATATACTATTGGAACAAGCTACAAAAGCAAAAAGAGATAAAAATAAAATTTCTACTTTCATTTTACTTATTTAATATAGTGAGTTAAGAAATCTACAGATTTAAAGAAAATTTCTTCCATTTTATCAGAAGTCTTTGAACTTAGATTATGATCATAGTATTTATATTTCAGCAAATTACAAACTGCACCTTTCTTTTTCAATGCAGCAGCAAACATCTCACTCTGTTCACACTCCACAGTAACATCACATGATCCACAAACTAACATAGAAACTGGTATATCATTTCTAGGTATTAAGTTGACAGGAGATACTTCACGTAATACTTTGGGATCTCTATTACAAAAATATGCAATACGCTGAGGATCTTTCGTCTTCATTGTAATCTCGGCTTTTTCCAAATCATAAATACCGGAATACCCCACAAAAGCTTTCGTTCCCGGAATTGTCATAGCTGCTACAGCAGCTAAATGTGCACCAGCCGAAGTACCTAAAAAACCAAAGCAATTAGGGTTAATATTTAGTTCCTTCGCATGTTCTTGCACATATTTTAAAGCATCACGAATATCTTCGATAGATACCAGGACAGTAGCATTGGACTGCGGAGCTAAAGTATATGAAACGCGTATCCCCGTAATACCTTTTTGTTTGGCAAGATATTGCGACAAGGTTTTTGACGAACTATTGTCACCTCGAGCCCATCCACCTCCATGTATGTAGATCACAAACGGATTCGGGTTACCTGATTCGGCGAAGTCTACTGTAAGTACAAGTTCATAGTCTTTGTACTTTTTAAAAACAAAATCTTTCGTAAGAATGCCCTTATAATCCTTGCTTTTCAAGAGATCAGGCTGATAAGTATAAGGAAGCATTACATCCGGGATGGTCTTCACATCAATAAACTTGGCATATTTTTTTGCATATAATAGTGCATAAGTTCCATCCTCATTTCGGGTCATTTTCATACCGTAACGGTTGGATAATTGAATGTTTGTTTCTTGCGCAAAGCAGAGAAAGGGCAACATGCATAAATAAAAAAACAGTTTTAGTTTCATGGTATCATTTGATTATAAAAATATTATTTGTTTTTCAAAACCAGATATAACAACGTTCCTACATCCGATGAACTATATTTCAGTCCGATTTTTTTCGCAGCGTCAATATATTTTTGGTTGCCTAACGATGTTCCTGCTTCATAAAGAACTATCGCTGCACGAGATTGGTTAAAAGGTTTGATTTGTTCATATTTCCACTCCTTGGGGTTTAAATAATAAGAATATAAATAATTCACAGCTTGGGAAATCATTTTTCCATTTGGAGCGGGAGTTTTCCATAAATTAATTCCTATTTGGCTAGCTATTTGATTAGCCTCTGCCAAAGCTTCCAATACAAAAGTAGAATAGTGCAAAGAAAGTGTTCTTTTCAATTCTTGCGGCAATGAACCATCCTCTGCTACTTGAGCACCTATTTTAGGCAGGATACTTTGCTCTGTTACTTCCCGAATCCGATCTATCCGATCTAGATAGGCTAACACCATCAAATGGATTGTCTCATACCATAAACCATGATTATTTGTGGCATGGGATTCCATTTGTCCTTGCGTACTATTTTCCATCCAATAACAAAATGCAGTAGCCCAATCATTTAATTTCTTTTCGTCCGAATCACTCCAGTAAACTGATCCATTTATCAATTTGGCAGCACTTAATGCATGGCAAAAGCAGCGGGAATCAATAAACCCAGATCCTCTTATCGTTTTCATACCCGGTACATACTGTGCATAAACCATATTAGGATTCATGCCAAGCTTTGGATCAGTAAACCATGTTCTTAAAAAATTAGCACATGCTTTAGCATATATTTCTTTTCCCGTAATATAATAAAGGACTCCCAAGCATATAGCTGCGTCTCCCAACTGATTAGCATTCTCACGTTCCGGATATTCGTAGACTTCCGGATTGCGTTTTCCATCCTGCCTAGTATAAGAAAGTTCCTCATTTTTTGTAGAATCAGGCCACCAGTAAGGAGATAAACTCATATAGTCTCTGGGATCCCTACTTGGAGGTAATATCTTTTTAGTAGTAACTGACAAAGGAGACATTTTTACATATTTTTCAGCTATATTTTCAAAAGATTCAATGTATTGGACCACTTGTTTATCATCGTTTTGATAACCTGTTTTCAATTGTTCGAGTAGCGTTACATTGAACGGAACCAGTGGGGTTGCCCCTAGTGCTCCCCAAAAGAGACACACAATCCATAAAGCAAAGATTCGTTTCATAGCATCACCTAATAAAAGATTATATGATATTCCATAGACACGAATTCAGCAAATACTAAATTCGTGTCTAAAAAAATTATTGATAAGCATCTTTTAAGAGAAGAAGCATCCACCATTAATATCAACGTTTGTACCTGTCAAGTAAGAAGACTCAGAGCAAGCCAAAAAACAAACCAGATTGGCAACTTCTTCAGCCGTTCCTTCGCGACGCAATGCATATGAACCTTTCATGTGTTCACGATTTTCCGGTGTATTGAAACGATCGTGAAAAGATGTAGCAATAGTACCCGGACAAATAGCATTGCAACGAATTCCCTTAGGACCCAGTTCTTTTGCCATAGAGCGGGTGAATGTCATTACCGCCCCTTTCGCTGTGGCATACATCGAAGCTCCGTTACCACCGCCATCACGGGCAGCTAACGAAGAAAAGTTAACGATTGAGCCTCCTTCCGACATCATTGGAACTACTTCACGAGTACAGAGGAATACGGAACGCATATTGACGTCCATCAAAAAATCATACCACTCTTCGCTTTGTTCCGTAATTTGCTTACGACCCACAATTCCACCTACTACATTTACTAAAACATCTACTTTATTCCCAAATGCCTTATTGCATTCTGCAAATAGACTCTTTACAGCGTTGGCCTTAGTCATATCTCCTTGGACTGCGATTGCCTGGCCACCTATTTTTTTTATTAACTCCAACGTATCTTCTGCATCTTCCTTGTTGTCAAAGTAGTTTAAGCAAACTTTAGCACCTTCAGTAGCTAATTTTAAAGATACTGCACGACCAATGTCACGTGCGCCACCAGTTACGATAGCGACTTTTCCTTCTAATTTCATAATTGTTTTGTTTAAAAAAAAACGGTTATTTATTGATTTGTTTAATTTCTCCTACTGTTAGAAAGATGGAGCATAGTGATAGCGGTACTAAGGCTCCTAATAGACTGAATAATAATATCCAATTAGTGATATAGCTAGCAAAGAGAATAGCCAAAATGGTACCTAACACAGCTGAAGCTCCTCCTAAACCGGCCAAAGAACCGACTGATTTACCACAATGCAAGTCACTAGGGATAGTTTGCAAATTCGTCATAAAGAATTGGAATCCTCCTAACACCAATGCCATAAACAAGATAGCTATTGAAGCTGAAGTAGACATAATAGCCGCTAAAATGGAAGGAATAATTATAATTCCTCCCATCAGCATTGCTGCTTTACGGGCATAGTTTACTGTATGTCCCCTGCTTATTAACCAACCTGAATACCAGCCACCGGTAATGCTCCCTACTGCTGCACCTACATAAGGCACCCATGCAGAAAATGCCACTTCTTTTATATTTAGATGAAAGACGTCGGCAAGGTAAAGCGGCAAGAATGTTACAAACATCCACCAAATAGGGTCCAAGAAGAAACGTCCTAAAATAACAGACCAATTCTTTTTTACTCGTAACAATTCCTTCCAGCTTTTACCTTTATCTTCTGTCTTCATATCTTTTTCAGGCTGACCGTCTAAAATATAAACACGCTCCTTTTCTGTAATCCAAAGATGTTTTTTCGGCCCTTCTTTGTTAATTATCAACCAAGGAATAAGCCAAATAAGCCCTAATCCACCGACAATAACAAAAGTTAGTTTCCAGCCAAAAGTCATAAAAAGCATTAGAATGACGATAGGAGCAAGAATAGAACCAATAGAAGCTGCTGCTCCAAATAAGCCTTGGGCAAAAGCTCGTTCTTTTTGAGGGAACCATTCAGCATTACTTTTTGTCGTACCTGGCCAAGGGCCGGCTTCTCCTAATCCTAACATCATTCTAAAGAATGTCAATGAAAGAATCCCTCTAGAGAGAGAAGCAAGTGCATCTGCTGCCCCCCAAATCAGAACACTCCAGAAAAAGCCTTTCCGGCATCCAATTCTATCATACAACTTTCCTGAAACAAGTTGGCTAATGCCGTATGCTATCATAAAAAAAATAGTAATCAAGCCAAGTATATCTTTAGCTTTTTGAGAAGCATTCGGATCATTCCTGTCTACCAGGCCAAGGTCAATAGCAATGCCTTCACGATGAGTAACGAAAGTAGCTGAGCCTTTCTTTTTTATTTGGGCATTAACCACCTTGACAGAATCCTGATCTCCATTAGAAGCCATTAAAACATACTGTTCTCCTATTAATAAGGCATAATTTTCTTTCTCATTCGATACCTTATTCTCAGATATCAGGTGATAATCGATATTAGCCACCCACATATAGTTTAGCGTACCTCTATCTAGATAGTTGATGATAGTTATCAGCATAATTAATCCGATCACGACCCATCGTAGTCCTTTTACTTTCATACTGTTTATATATTTAAAAAATCAGCACGTACTGGGCTAAAAGTATCGATTAAAATACCGGCTTCTAGGCAAAGGCATCCATGCAATTCATCAGGTGCCACATAATAACTGTCACCAGTGGATATAATTTCTTTCTTATCACCAATGGTTAGCTCAAACTTACCGCTTACCACATAAGTGGCCTGACTATGATAATGCTCATGTATTACACCTATCGCTCCTTTGTCAAATTTAACTTTTACCATCATCAACTGCCCATCATAAGCCATAATCTGACGATTAATGCCAGGAGCTGGATTTTCCCACTTTAAATCTTTCTCAAACAGAAATGTTTCACTACAAGTTTTCATATTTTAACAGTTTATTTATTTACCATAAATGCCTCGCTTTTACTTCATAAAGATTCCACATCTACCATTCCAAGTATAATTGATTCCTTCAATAGATAAGCTATGCGTTTTTTCTTTATTATTATCAATGTTGCAGAGACAGAGTAATACGGAATGGCCTCCTTTATATGTTGCCTTGACGGCTGTGTATGAGATAGTGTCTATTACAACTTTTACTTCTTCACAAGAAGAGGCCAGATTATCGGATGTTTCCCTTACCACATCATAATTTCCATGAGTTTCAATGGAAGTAGCGAACGTATGGTTTTTCTTGTTTTTTTCCCTTACTAGAATAGCGGTTGCATTCTTCAAGTTATATTTAGGATCATTTGCTCCCAAACGTAGCATCTTCAATTCTGTTTGTGGAGTAGTTGCTGTACTAATGGTATAGAAACGATTTCCCTTAAAGAAAGTGAAGCTGGATGTATTGCTGTTACTATTCTGCCCCCAAGCTTCCAGCCATAAATGTTGATAACCATTTTGGGAACCAAAAGGTCTTAACTCATTAATGGCTTTAGTATAGGGAAAGTTTAAGGAAACAAAATGACCATTATACCATAATGGATAATCATATTGGTGTGCGTTTTCTGCATTTGTCTGTAATACATCCAGTATTAATGGGTATTGTAGAAAAGAGGTTGTGACATAAGCCATTGTCCGTTTCATTTCAATTCCATGATAGGCATTGGTATCTCTGGCCACTATCACTTGAAAATCATTTTTCATAAAGTCACTATACACGATATCCGAATGATATAGCGAAGATTGCTTTATGTCTCCATCAAAATTAGAGTTTTCATCTACTACTAAAGTATTATGAGCAATCGTTTGCTTGGCAAAAGATTGGTTTTCCAAAGTATAATGCCCTTCATCCTTTGCTTCTATATTTAGAAATCGTGATGCTCCATAATCAGGCAAAATTTCGTTTCCATTGTCATAATAAGCTATGGTGAGTTTATCAAAATGTCCGTGACTTAAACCATGAGAAGTTGCTTTTAATGTCAAGGCACTGTTTAATTTAGAATCTCTTGAACGAATTACCCCAATGCCACCTTGCTCTCCTTTTCGCCCGTCATGGAATATGCCGCTACGGTAAATAATCGGATTAGCCTCTTCTCGTTCAATATCACGGGCCACACGGAAACCGCCGATCGTAGGCAGATAACTTTGTTGATATTCTTTAGCTACGGATAACAATGATTTATCAGAAGGGTCGGCATTATACAAAATATCAACTGCATACACTAACTCTTGTGCAGAAAGTCCTTTTTCTAAAGCATCATTAATATGAAAGAATTCCCCTTGATAAGAAAGTTGTATTAACGTAGCAAGGGCTTTCTTCAAGATATTGTTTCGATATTTGAAGATTTTTAACTCCGGCATTTTATGCTCAATACATTGCGCAAAGATAACAAATGGCCAAATAGCATATCGTTGATAGTAGGCTCCTTCTGTGAAATAGCCATCGGGGGAAAATAGATAATCCATTTGACGGATAAAACCTCCTTGTTTGCCGGTTTCATCAGAACCGTAAAGTGCTTTATTTACATAATCTAGGCGGTCCATGGCAAAGCCAATCATACCAACGGCAGCCGTAGCCCATGTGGCATGATTATGCATTTTATTGAAGGTTTCATTATTTATATGATTATCTCCCATTCCGTTCATGATAAAATCTGCCATTGGTATGAACAGATTTTTCTCAATATTTGTGCGTTGCTTGGATGAAAGTGCATTATATATACAATCATAAGCTATTGAAGCATGCACTAGCCAGACGCTTTCGTTCAGAGTCTGCCAGAACAAGCGCCCCGGAACAGGAGAAAGGTGTAGTGGATGAAAGCCCAATGTAGGATATAGTTTAGCATAAGCTCCTAGCATATCGGCTACGTAAATGGCATATTTTTTGTCACCGGTCAGTTGATATGCTATTCCACAATGAAACATAGCATAGTAATTAGATTTATGCTGTTCATGCACTACTCCACCACCGCCATCTATCGGAACCGGTACAGAAATGGGAGATTTCAGTGCTGCATCTGCTGCGCCTAATGTTTCTGAGATCGTTCGGTCAAATGCCGGAACTTTTCCTTTTTCTGCTCTTATTTCATTCACTTCGTCTTGCGTAAAAAGGAATGACGGATGTTGGGCAGATGCAAAGTAGCAGCTTGTTGTAACCAAGAATATGCAAATAATAAGTTTTTTCATTTTACATTTATTTTTTCAATCCTATGTGGAGCTTTTGCAGTCTACTACCTGAAGCAGGAGTATAGTTATGTACTTCAGGATCGGAATATGCCGGACAAATGTTATACATCTTTCCCTGTACTGCCTGAGAAGTGTTGGTTCTAATTTTACCTGAATTCCATAAATTACAGTTTGCGATGCGTATTTTTTCCCAAATAGCTTCATCTAGACGAATGCTGGCTCCGCCACGTCCACTATTATCAAAATTGCAGTTTTCTATAGTCAATGCTTGTGTCCCGATCAGGCGCGCTACACTGCCACGTTCTTTATTGCAGCAATCTAAAAAATTACAATGCTGGATAGTAACATAGGGACCTGCCGTGCTTTCGTCACTTCCTCCCCGATAGATATTTATGGCTGACCCTAATAAGCGATAAAAAGAGCAGTTTTCAATGAGCATATCATCAGCATTATAGCGTCCTATATCATCCTTTTCTGCAGCATAATTAATAGCGTCTCCCGATAAATCTTGAAAAAAACAATTCTTAATCGTAATGGCTTTGGCAAAAGTAGCCTTAGTCCCTTTGATTGGAGAGAAACCACTTTCACCGAAATTCTGGAACGTACAGCTGTCTACTATCAGGCTATATGGTTGTATCATATCCGGAGAAGTGGAAATTCCAGCTTTAGCCAATGCTTTTCCCGATTCGAGTGTTCCGTCAAATATAATATTCTTAATAACCGGATGACCTCCATTGGCGATAGTTACCATATTATCTGGATTTTCTCCATTAAAGCAGATGAGAGGTTTATGGGTCACATCAGCTGCACAGACAATCAATGGTTTATCAATAAATATCGATTGTTGAATCGAATATGTTCCTCCTGCCAAAACAAGAGTAGAACCTGATTCTGCAAAATGAATGATATCAGCAAGATTGTCATTAGGAGATATATTGTATTTCTTGTGAGTATTTGTTAATGAAAGGGCTTTCCTATTCTCGAGCCATGACGCGCCTTTATTAATCCGGATTGTCGCATCGTCAGGCAATTGAGGTCGTTTAAGTGTTTCGTTTGAAAATCCATGAGAAGTGTAGTCCTCTATCAGTTGTACTTTATTATTTTTGAATAAAATGCCGGATATGTCATCAATTGCCAAATAAGGTTGTTTTAATCTCTTATTGATAATTATATTATCCGTAAAACTCACATTCTGAGGAATAAGTGTACGTTCCATATCTTTGCCTGTTCCGAATTCTATGTTTGTACAATCGACAAAGGTATTTCGGTATATCTTAACATCTCTTACCTGACAATAGCGATTAGGTAATGAGTTCGGTACTGCATCCATTACTCCCAACGCGGAGAAGAAACGGCTACCAGCTAAACCAACCAATATATTATCATAAATCTGATGTTCTCCATCTACCACACGTATGCCTCCTGTATTACGCCTTCCATGTCCGATGAATAGATTATTGTTCACCGTATTACGCTTTCCATGTCGTAGAGCAATAACTCCTTCACATTCCAGTAAGACATTGTTACGTATTATATTATCACAGGATTTAATAGACACGACTTCCACCTCACCAGAACAGCGCTCAAATAAGTTATTTTCAATTATTGTTTTTGAAGATGTATAAGCTTGTGGAGAAGTGCCTACGCGAATTGTTTCAGCACCGTTTGAGCCATATACTGGTCTTTCGCCAAAATAATTATAGTCTATTTGGTGATGATTCTCAAGACAACGTTCATCGTTAAGAATAACAGTTAAAGTCACTCCTAAATTAAGTTTTCCTGTAAAAGAACAATGATCTATCCGGTTGTAGCGACCATAAAGTAGTATATAACTATAGGCCTGATCCCTCCTGGACGGGTTAAAGTTATTTATCACACAATTTGTCAGACGACAGTGATTGGCTAATTCCTTTTCATTACGGAACTCTATTACAGAACCTTTTGGAGCATATCCATCGGTGAAATATAATCCACCGATAGACATCCATTCCCCCGCTATCCGAAGGGTGGAACCACCTTTTATTTTAACCTTTCCAGGATTTAGAGCTTCTATTGTAACAGGAGCCGTCTCCGTCCCTATACCCATCCACTTTAGTTCTATATCTTCATATTGCCCGTCTTTGATGTAAATCTGATCACCCGGCTGAGCTGTTTTTAGACAAGTAGCTACTTCGAGAAGCGATACATCATATCTTTTGGCAAAAGAGGAGAGCGGAAGACTTACAATCAAGGAAGCAATAAATGCTCTATATATATTTCTTATTCTCATTAATTATTTAACTTTTGAATAGTTATAATCATGCTTCTGCCAATACATGTCAAATTCAACGGAACTGGACGAGGGAGCAGATGTATTATTCCACATTTTAAAATCAACATTTTTTATATGCAACAGTCCTATGCGCTTTACATTAGCCGCTACGTTTGTAACTGAACCATTTACATTGTAATAAAGCATCAAGATAACAGCGTCTATATTTGCTTTCTTTTCGACTCCTGCAGTGAATATACCGCTTGCCCAAATATCTGTATTAAGAGATGTTTTCATACTCGAAATATTTATGTCACCACAAGTTTTTGCATCAATATTTATTGGGAACGTGGTTTCGTCAATAGCAGTCACTGTACCGTTTTTCACTTTATCCGCTAAAGCTTTGTACTTGGAATTTGAAGGATCTAAATACAAGAATGTCAAAGCTGGAGTTCCATAACAATTCCCATTAGCTCCAGTTACTCGGTATTCATCCGCCGAGTTATTGCCCCAATAGAAGTTTTTCAATTGACTGGAAGAAGCAGCTGGACTATTGATTTGCAATTGCCCCGCATTCACCCCAGAAAAGAAGAAATAAGGATTAACTGAATTATATTCTTCATCTGAGACATTTGGAGTATTGCTGGCTGAGCAAGTTTTACTTTGATATTTATAAGATACGGGATCAACTTTTTCTCTCCAATCAGAATTTGCATACACTAACCCTGTTTCAGGAGAGAAAAAAGAAGCCATATTTTCCACATCACGTCCCTGTCCATACACTTTTCTATTCTCCCAAAAATAAACGAAAGGCACTTTTACAATAAAATTTTCTGTCAAAGTATGGATCTCTCTACCATTAAAATAAGAAATCTTTAAAGTTCTTGTGTTGTTCCCATCCACATAGTCTTGGGATGCCGGTACGGCAAATTTTAGCTCATTCTCGTTTTGTAGCGTTATATTACAGTTCATATCATTCAACAATATTTTATCAATCTTATTCAGATAAGTCCCATTTAAAGTTACTAAATCACCTACTGTGGCAGGTTCGAAAGATGATGTAGCAACATTTGGTTCATAACGCTTCACCGTTATTTGTGGTGCAGAGGCAATGGGAGTTTCTACTTCTTTTGTTCCATTAAAATATTTGAATGTAATGGAGGTTTGATCACTCTCTACATACGGGATCTTGACCAAAATTTCTTTCTCATTCTGTGAAAGTATCTCCGCTACATTTCCTGTTGAATGCCCTTCAGCTGTAAAGATAACAGCGCTGATTACATTGATATAAGATCCGGAAATAAGAAGTTTATTTCCCATTTCAGTTTCAGTTGGCATATTTGTGGTTGTGATTAAAGGCGCGGGATACTCCAATGTAAAATCCGTATCGGATGTTCCTTCACCAATTGAATTGCTTAAAATTATCTTGCCGCTTCTTGCGTTACTTGTCACTTTCAGTGATAAGCGCTGATTAGATACTTTTTGTAGGATTGTTACTTCTTCTCCACCTATAGTAGCCTTAACTACATCATCCAAATTCTTTCCAGTAATAACTATTTCAGTTCCTATACTACCCTTTTCCGGTGAAAAAGAAAGTATCTGTGGCGCACTTGCCGAAAATTCATTCATTGAGATGGAATCACAACTGCTCCAATATATTATGGATACAATTAAAAAGATCAGATTCCACTTATTATATTGTTTCATAATCTCATTTATTTAAAGAATTAATAACCTGTATTTTGTGCAACATCCGGATTGATATTAATTATACTTACCGGAATAGGAAGAAATGTTTGCCAATTGGCAATGTCATTCACTTTATAGGTATATTCTGAGTAAAAACTTTCATTTTTAAAGTAATTGTTTACTGTTTGAGCAGCTATTCCCCAACGAAGTAAGTCAAACCAACGCTGGTTTTCAAAAGCTAGTTCCAATCTTCTTTCATTACGTACCGCCTCTCTAAAGTCATAACGGCTGGATAGATCTGCTAATGTATAAGTCGATACACCAGCACGTTCACATACCATATTTAAATATTTCAAATTATCATCAGAAGGACCTGATATCTCGTTTGTCAGTTCTGCATATAATAAAGCTATATCACCTACTCGGATAACCGGCCAATCACTTTCACCGTCATATTCTGTTGTTACAGCATTGGTATATTTCTTACAATAACGACAATTACCAGTGGTTACCCATTCCTGAGTTGTTGAGTTGAAGTACTTTTGGGCTATATTGACATCTAAACGCTTATCTCCAATTCCCCTTGATTGATAAGCAGCAATGATGTTATCACTTGGTGTATTATAGCCCGAAGACGTACCAATAATTACATTTGCGCCATTATTGACTGGCGCGAACATATTACCAAAAGGTGAACCTAATCCTACATTGCCCGAACGATAGCGGATGGTAAAAATAAGTTCCTTATTCATTTCATTTGTTATAGAGAATATTTGATTGTAAGCAACCAAGTCAGCGCCCCTTTGCGGATTACCGACAGAAGCGCTTTCTAACACTTCTTTACATAGTACGGCGGCACGAGCATATTGGGTATCTCCCGCTTCATAATGTGTAGCATAGACTTTTGCCAATAATGCTTTTGCTGCATTAATGTTGGCACGTCCCGTATCCGTATCCTTCATTTTCTCGGGCAACATTTGATTATTGATAACATTTTCCAAATCACCTTCAATTAGTTCGTAAACCTCATTCACTGTTGAGCGCTGCATGTTGCGAGCTACATCGGATGGTGTTTTGGAGGTGACTATGAATACAGGCCCCCATAAACGGACAAGATTGAAATATTCTAAAGAGCGAAGAAATAGAGCTTCTCCTTCATACTGTTTACGAAGTGTTCCGTCTTCTATTATATCTAAATAAGAAATCACATTATTGGCTCGGGAAATAGCTGCATAACAAGCATCCCAATAATTCTCAACCCACTGATGTTCTGCAATAATAGTACCTTGATCCAATTGTTCAACTAATTTTGTAGTACTGGCGGAAGATCCTGTAGCATACATGCGACTGTCATCCGAACGCAGCTCTGTCATTGCCCATTCATAATACAAGACATTTTGGAGAGAATTATAGCAACCGATTACCAAATTATTCACAGAAGAAGCATCTTTTACATATTCATCTGCAGCAACTTCAGAATACGGATACTTATCCAAATTACAAGCTGTGAGGAGCAACACTCCTAATAACAATTCAATATATTTAGCTTTTTTCATTGTCTGCTTTCTATTAAAAATTAATATCAAAACCTGCGGATACGGTAGTGGTTAGGGGAAATCCACCTCGTTGATATCCTGAAATCAGTGAACTTGAGTATTGTGATGAAGTCATACGCGATTCAGGATTAATACCTTTATAATCATTCCCCCAAATATAAAGCAAGTTGCTGCCGGAAAGGTAAAATCTTACGCTGGATAATTTTATTTTACGAGCACTTGCGGTTGGTAAAGTATAACCTATAGTAAAATTTCTCAAACATGCATAAGAAGCATCTTGCAAAGGATAGTCCGTCAGACAAATATCATAACCTAATTTCTGATATGGGGTTCTTCCATTTCCAGGATTTTCCGCGCTTACCCAACGATCTTTTAAGTATTTCTTGTTCCATTTTACAGTTTCATTGTAATAAACATCGCCATTGTAAACAGTAATACCTTGTACGCCTTGGATAAGGAATGAGATATCGAAATTCTTAATCTGGAAAGTATTTGTAATTCCCCAAGTAAAATCAGGATAGGGATTACCCAATGGCACACGATCATCAGAAGTCAAAGAACCATTCTTATCAGTATCAACAATACGCAATCCACCCGGAACATCATTTGCAAAATGGGGATTGGCATTGATTTCTTCTATATTGTTCCACACACCATTCGTCTTATAACCATAAAATTGAATCATGGGTGAACCTACTTTAGCTATATAACATTCGCTCCTTTCTCCTTGATTAATAACTTGTTGCTCTCCACCAAGTTCTAACAACTTATTACGTGACAGTGAGAAATTAAAGTTTGTATTCCATGAAAATTTCTGCTTTTTAACATTATACGTATCAATCTGAATTTCCAATCCGGAATTACGCACTTTTCCTATGTTATTCCAATAATAGTTATAGCCAGTGAATGATTGTGTAGGTTGTGCAAATAATAAAGCCCGGGTAACAGAATAATAGGCATCTAATGAAAGATTAATTCGATTCTTTAAAAGACCTAAATCTAAACCATAGTTGAATTCATCTGTTTTTTCCCATGTAATATTTGAATTGGCAAGCGTCGAGGAAGTATTTGCCGAACCAGAGATTAATTGCCCATTACCTAATCCGGTTACGTAATTTGCACTATTTAAAACTTCAAGCGCAGCATCATAGCTAATACGGTTATTTCCTGTTGCCCCGTAAGAAGCCCGAAGTTTCAAATTTGATATAGCTTCTATTCTTTTTATAAATTTTTCTTCACTTATACGCCAACCTACCGATACAGATGGAAACCATGCATTTCGGTTCCCTTTGGAGAATAGAGAGGATCGGTCTAGACGCAAAGAAGTAGATAACAGATAGCGACCTAAATAGTTATAATTGATACGTCCGAGGTAAGATTCCAAAACCACATCAGGATACCTGAAAGTCCCTGTACCATCTGTATTCCCATTACCCTGACTGGCTAATGAATAAACAGTAGCTGCATTCAGTGTGTGAATATCATCGGTTGCAAATCCAGTTGCAGTCATAGCAACTCGTTGATTACGTGTTGATTCTACAGTGTAACCTAATAATGCATCAATGCTATGAGATTTCTTCGTTCCTAGATCTAAGTGATAGTTTAATGTGTTTTCGCTTAATAAATCCACGTAAAGTGTGCTAAAATATGTAGCTAAACTTTTTTCTCCGTCTTTTGTAGCATTATTATTTCCGTAATAATATGAAGGGCTGAAGCTGATGTTCAATCCATTGGACGTTTTAAATTGTAGTCCTTTACAAAGATTGATAGTTAAATATATGCTTGCTAACCCTTCCATGGATTCACTCCAACGAGTGGTATTTGCCATTACGCTTCGTGGATTGTTATTTGCTGATGAAAAAGGAGAGGACTTCTCTTGAGTTGGATTTCCATCTGCGTCTGGCGTTCCGGTGGGAGTCATGATATTATTAAAGTGACTTCCCCTTGCAAATCCTGAATATCCGGTCAACGCCGTACTATAAGCATTGTGATAAACCGGTAGAAAGGAAGGAGTACGATAAAAGTCTATAAAATTATTCCTCGGACGTTCCATTTTCTTATAAGTTCCAGATAAATTTACGCCTACATTGGTAATATCTGAGAGCTTAGCATCCAATTTTGTACGGAAATTCAATTTGTCTAGCGAATTTTGAAGCATTACTCCTTGATCTTTGGTATAAGCAGCTGAAATAAAGTATTTCGTTTCTTTACGCCCACCAGAAATACTCATCTGAACATTAGTGATACTTGCTAGGTCGCGTAACCCTTCTTTTTGCCAATTCGTACTCCCCATTTGGCTTTCCAAATAAGAAGCGGCACGAGCGGCAGCTGGAACCGCAGGGCCTCCCATTTCTGCTTCTTCATTTAGTAGATTTAGCCATTCAGAGGAAGTCATCATATCATGTAATTGATAGGCATATTTAAATCCCTGATAAAACTTAAATGAGTATTTGGGCTTATCAGGTGTGCCACTCTTTGTTGTTACCATAATAACGCCATTAGCCGCACGTGACCCATAGATAGCAGCTGAAGCAGCATCTTTCAGTATTTCGATAGATTTTATGTCGGAAGCATTAACTGATGAAAGACCGCCTTGTATTGGAAACCCATCAACAATAACTAGTGGCTCACTTTCTGCAGAAATAGAACTTGCACCGCGTATGCGAATAGATGGGGTTACACCTACCTCTGACGTTTCATTTGTAATTGTAAGCCCACTCATAGAACCTTGTAAAGCAGTCGTTACATCACTTACCGGTGCATTAATTAATGATTGCCCATCTAGTTTTGAAATTGATCCTGTTAAATGAGATTTTACTTGCGTACCGTAACCAATTACAACAACGTCATCCAACATTTTTGAGTCCTCTTCTAATGTAATGTTTACATTAGTACGTTTACCTATCACTTCCGCTTTATTAATATAGCCAATGTAAGAATAGATCAGAGTTGTTCTTGAATTAGGAACTTTGATCGTATAATCACCATTGGCATCTGTTACAGCACCGGTAGCAATAGAAGCATCCTTTATTGTTACTGTGGCCCCAATCAATGGACCTTGAGCATCTGTTACTTTACCAGTAACCACATGTTGAGCGTAAAGATTGAATGTTCCAGTTAACAGCAAGAACATTAAGATTACTTTCTTTAAATGGAGAAGTTTGTTCATAGTATAGATTGTTTTTCTGTGACAAACGTAATTATAATAATTGGTAAACCAAATTTTTGGTATACCAATTATTGTTTATTAACAATATGGAAACAAATCAGATATACAGAGAGTTATACATACCTCTATATAAAAAGGGAAAGATTTTTTTAATGCAAAGCTTTACTTTAAAAGATAATATTCATACTTTTACGATCAAAATAGAAAGAAAATTTTTATAAAGTATTGATATCTTATGGAGGATGAAGTAAACTTACAGCCAGTAACGTTTGTGATAGAGCACATAAAAAGACAGATTTCAGATCGCCAGATTCTTCCTGGCGAACGCTTGCCGTCTGAACGTAAATTGTCTGAACTTTTAAAAGTTAGTCGATTGCACGTTCGTGAAGCATTGCAAAAAATGGAATTGTACGGTATTGTAAAAACATATCCACAAAGTGGAACAGTAGTTTCTGAATTTTCCAAAGATCAGCTAGACACAATGATTACAGATGCTCTAAAAATCAGCAAATATGATTTTAATAGTTTGGTATATGTGCGAGTATTATTGGAAATAGAAGCATGTAAACTTTGTGCAATAAATCGTACTGAAGAAGATTTAAAAAATATAGAGAAAGCTCTTGTTGAACTTGAAGACAAATTTGACACGGAACTCCGTGTTGAGAAGGATTTTGCTTTTCACCAAGCTATAGCACTCGGCGGACATAATGCTGTTATTAGTTCACTCTTACTTATAATTACTCCAGATATCTTAAAATATTATCAAAAATACAAGGTTTGTGCCGTCCCACAAAAGACTGTCCATGCAGAACATAGAGAGCTATTGGAAAAAATTAAGAATAAAGATAAAGACGGAATGAAAGAATTAGTTCTCCGTCACTTATCCAATTTGATAGATTTTGCCAGAATCTCTGTAAAAGAAAATATTCCCGAATTTGAATATGGAAATATCTAATTAAGATAAAAAGATTATTTATAAAAGAATCACTTAAAGCATAAAAGCCAACTAATATTTTTATAATTAGTTGGCTTTATCATGTTATTCCGAAATTTCAGTATTTAATTATCCTTGCTTCACATATATTTGCTTATTCATGATCTCGAAGATATATATATTATATCTCACTATTATGACTAAAATTACACTAATAATTTTGATCTAGATATAACAATTAATAAATTAAATATTTTACTTTATTGCAATGATTAGCTCAATCCCTCAATATGACCGCCTACTATATCAATATTGACTGCCTGAGGTTGTTTAGGTAATCCCGGCATACGAAGTATCTCACCGGCAATAGCCACAATCATCTCCGCCCCATTATTGATTACAATATCTTTGATATTAAACTCAAAATTATTCACCGCTCCATATATCTTGGGATCAGCTGAGAAAGAATATTGAGTTTTGGCAATACAAATGGGATAATGACTAATACCCATCTGCTCAATGAGTTTGATCATTTTGCGAGAATGGCTGCTATATGTCACAACGCTCGCTCCATAAATATTGGATGCAACTTTTTCTATTTTCCGTTCCACACTGTCAGTCTCGGCATAAGTATAAGAGAGCGGCTTAGAAGGATGTTTCTCAATACTGTCAACCACCATATTTGCAAGTTCAACAGCACCCTCTCCTCCTTCGGTAAATGCATTATTAACGGCAAAACCTATTTTCAGTTTTTCCTGGCAATGTTGCCGAATGGCTTCAATCTCTTCGTCCGTATCGCTTGCATATCGATTAAAAACTACAATGACAGTCTGCCCAAATGATCGAAGATTGCGTACGTGTTTATCGAGATTTCCAAATCCCTCTCTCAAACCTTCCATATTCGGTTCTTTTATACGATCCAGACTCACCCCTCCATGCATTTTCAATCCTTGAGCCGTAGCAACAATAACTGTCAAACAAGGCTGTAATCCACTTTTCCGACACTTGATATTATAAAATTTCTCAGCCCCTAAGTCAGCCCCGAAGCCAGCTTCAGTCACAACATAATCGCCATAAGTCATAGCCATCTTGGTGGCAAGTATAGAGTTACAACCATGCGCAATATTAGCAAACGGACCACCATGAACAAAAGCGGCAGTCCCCTCGGTAGTCTGTACCAAATTAGGATTTATGGTATCTTTAAGTAGAACAGTGATGGCACCAGCTACTCCAAGTTCTTTCACGGTAAAAGGAGTTCCATCAAATCGGAAACCCAAAATAATATTTTCAATACGGCGGCGTAAATCGTCAATATCTTTAGCTAAACAAAGAATAGCCATAATCTCGGATGCCGGAGTAATATCAAATCCGGACTCTTGAGTGATACCGTTCCCGCTTGATCCCAATCCGGTAACAATGCTACGCAACGAGCGATCGTTCACATCGAGTACGCGCTTCCAAATAATTTCCTTCAATGCAAAACCATCCGCCTGATGCTGATAAAGATAATTATCCAGTAATGCGGAAATCATATTATGGGCAGAAGTTATGGCGTGAAAATCACCTGTAAAATGTAGATTGATCTTCTCCATTGGAAGAACCTGTGCATATCCACCACCTGCGGCGCCACCTTTCATGCCAAAACAAGGACCTAGCGATGGTTCACGTAATGCAACAATTGCCTTCTTCCCTATTTTATTCAGCCCCAAAGCCAAACCGATAGATACAGTGGTCTTACCAATCCCCGCTTTGGTTGCCGTAATAGCAGTAACAAGAATCAGATTACTTTTTTTGACTTTATTTTCATCGATAAGATGTGTCGGAATTTTAGCAATGTAGCGACCGTAGTTCTCAACTTCTTCACGCGGAATACCTACCCCTTCGGCTACCTGTTTTATTTTTTCCAGCTCAATGCTGCGGGCTATCTCTATGTCCGATTTCATATAATTTTATTTGAAGCTAATAATTTCAATCTGAATAACACACTACAGGAAAGCATAACCCGGCAAAATGCGCCATATAAAAACAGATATTCCCTATAATGTGGCGCAAAGATATAAAAACTACGCTCTATATTCAAAGAAATACGGGTACTAAGACTACAAGCATGGTTTACTTTATTTCGTAGACAGATAAACTTTCATTCGTTAATACCTATTTCTATCCCACATAAAGCCTATGACTTCTTCACTTCATTATGGTCATGACGCAAAGGTATTTGCACTTTTTCTCCATCACGCCTGGCAAAGAAATGTGGAGACATAATTTCAACCCCCGCTTCATTAAAGAAATCCAAAATGTTTTTATGGAGATCTGAATACAATACCGGAAGAGAATGGGCTTCTTTGGTATAAGCATTAATTTCATAGCAGCAATAAAAATCATTTAAAGCAGTTGCAAGAACGAAAGGCTCCGGCTCATGCAATATACCCTTCGTATGCAAAGCTGCCCTAATGAGGAGATTTTCAATCACACTCCATTCCACATCATAGCTGATTGAAACTGTTGAGTGAACTATTATCCCATACTGCTGCGCAGAGGAACTATAGTTCAATGTCTGGGAAGAAAGAACAAAAGAGTTCGGCACAGTAATTATATCGTTTTTCGGAGTACGAATACGCGTAACAAAAGGAGTTTTTTCTATCACATCACCCTCTGTATCCTGTAATTTAATACGATCGCCCACTTTAAATGGACGCATATATGTAGTAACCAAACCAGCCATTAAATTACCAATAACTGTAGTGGAGCCTAATGAAATAACCAAGCCAATAAAAACAGATACACCCTGAAATATCTCAGAATTGGAACTAGGTAGTAAAGGCCAAATCATAATCAACATAAAAGAATAAGTCAAGAATCGCAGAATATAGTATGTGGGGAATGCCCAATCAGGATAGAAACCGGAAATCTTTAATTTTTCTGTTGCTATCTCACTGGCCATATACTTCATTCCTCTTACAAAATATTTGAAACAAATATAAATAATGATTATTTTAAAAATTTTGGGAACATAATATACTATGGCTAGTAATATATCTTTTGCAGGATTCCAAATGTAAGAGAAAAGTGTATAAGCAAAATTTTTTGTCTCCGGAAATATGGAAAACAATATGGGTATGCTTATCACCAATTGAATTAATATAAAAAACAGACGGGCAACATTGGAGCTAAAAAGCAAAATCCGACCTTGTTTATGAACATCTAGATATTCATAATCCTTTATTTTTAAAGGCTTCAATCTTGTATTGACAAGCCGGACTATCCTACGGCGTAGCTTTCGAAACGATCTATTAGTAAGGAAAATCAATCCAATTTGAGCAGCAACAATGAGAAAACCTAGCAAAAAACCTTGTATCTTCATTCTAAGCCCATACTTTTCCTGCAAGAGACTAATCTCTTTTGAAATAACGAGCATATATTTTTTTGCCAATTCACTCCTTGTGGTATTTTGCCACAGGCCATCCTGATCGGTCAAGCTGACAATTACTTTATCCCCAAACATTACGTCCGAAGCATAATCGCTTTCAAAAATGTAAAGGGAATCACGTACAAAAGACAATCTTTTACCAATCTTCAATATTGCATCTTTTGTACTTTGCGCTCTATTAACCGGTGACACCCCACCTCTCCTTGCATAAAGTTTAAAAAGTGTATCGCCTTCCACAACAATGGGTACGCCGGGAGTTAATGTTCTGAGTGAATCAATTTGTGCACGCTTCCTTACTTTATTAATCGAATCGATACGAGCACTTTCACCCGTTTTATATAACTGATTGCGAAGGACTATCTCATTCAGTTGATATTCTTGTAACTTATAGCGTAAATCATCTATCAGAAGTGAATCTTTTTCTTCACAGGTTAATTTCAGACTGTCCTGTCCTCTCTTATTGCCTTCTACGATTTTCTCTACGTATTTTGCTTCACCGTGCTTCTTTTGAGCATAAATTGCTATCGGCATAACAACTAAAACAACCCATAACACCTTACGCCATTTACTAAAGTTTATTTTCATATTATTGAAATAAAAGATTATAGATTTTATAACAATAATATGAAAATAAAGTTGTTACCGACTCTAATCATTCGCTACATTTAGAATTGACAAGGCTTCTTTATTATTTAAATCTGGTCGTATCCACAGCCTCCCGTTCTTTCTCCTTATATCCTCCGAATTTATAAGTAAAGGAGATTCCGAATTCACGGAAGCTAGTATAATTATTTGTTACATTCTGTGTGGCATAACGGATACGCGGTGAAATCTGAGCCGTTTCAAAGATATCATTGCAGCGTAACATAACAATGGCTTTACCTTTAGCAAAGGAATAGCGTAATCCCGCATCAAGATTACCTGAAGAAGGCAAATCGTATATACCTTGAATTGCTTTGGAACGGATCATACCGGTCAAAGTAAACTTGATATCGGGGTTATTCGAAACGGTTAATGTATTACTCATGTAAGCCATGCCGTAATAGACATGACGATCGTATGGAATATCCCAAAACAGATCGTTCTTTTGGCGATCATAAACTCCGACTAAGGTAACTCTTGAATTCAATACATTCTTCACAATAAAAGGAATAACCACCTGTAAACCTGCCTGTTGATCGAAATTAGAATTAAAGAATTTATATATTTCAACCAAACGAGCCGGTGACTGATAAAGTGACTGCTTAAAATCATCTTTTTCGTAGCCACACCACAAACTGAACATATATTTGCTTTTTAATACATACATCAGTTGAGTTTGATAGTTTATACTCGGTCTGAGATATGGGTTGCCTTGCACTTCAGAGTATCCCCCTCCCATATATGAAATGGCATCCTGGGTTGCCCAATATTCCGGATAGGTTTTATCACTCGTAAAAGACAATTGCCACACATTCCCGGCCGAAGGAGTATAATTCAAATTCAGAGTAGGAAAGAAATTCCAGTCATTCCAAACGACGGTATGAAATTGCTCTATGGCAAACGAAGCATCAAATGCAAATTTACTTCCAAAGCTTTTATTTATTCCTGTGTAAAAGTTCCAAGTCTGTTCGCGACGACGTGACGTCATGTTATCTTGATCAGGCAATAAAGCACCGGTCTCGGTATCGTAATAGTACTGATGACTGTGATCAATGCTCGTGGTATATATTCCACCGTAATTCAATCCCCATCCCTTACCTAATGTTTGCTCTTCCGAAAGAAAGAATTTCCAACGGTTAATACGTTGGGCATCCTTACTTAAAAAGTCGAGCTGTTCATCATTTAAGGTGCTATGGAGTAGTTGAGTGGATGGTGATTCATAGTAAGTCATTTCTGCTCCGGCTTTCATACCAAAGGGTACACGATAATCCAGGCGTAGATTATGCAATGAGCTGGTTGAGCGAGTACGAGTATCGGAGATCTGTGATCCTTCCACCCAACCTATATTATGGCCGTTTAGAAAATTAGCATTATAAACGAGACTAAGTTGATGGTCTTTCGAGAAATCATAGTCAACTCCTAGCCTTAGGTCATGCTTATTTCCCCGCGAATGGCTATCTTCTTGATTATTCATCGGATATACGGTTCCATCTGACAACGTATGTAAAGCTTTCTTGTCAGTCAGGAAAATATTACGTCCATAATTATACGAATAGAGAAAGTCTGCGGAGAATTTGCTTGAAGAATAAAGCAGGCTGGTACGGGTTTTGGTCGCTTCATAATATTTCTGACGATAATCTCCGAACAACTCTCCTTGTAAAGACGGATTCTCCGATTCTTCTTTCTTTAATAGAATATTAATCAATGCTCCCCGTACCTGATAGCGAGCTGGAGCAGAATACATTACCTCTGCTTTTTCTATACGTCCAGCAGGAATGCTTTTAAGCAGTGCATTCAACTGCTCCGTGGTAAGGGTGGAAACCTTTCCATCCAATATCACTGTCACATTCTGCCCGGCCAGCATAAGCTGTTCATCTGATTCAGCTACTCCGGGAAGCTCCTTTATAGCATCATAAGCATTGTCGACAGGCATATTATCTATCAGTCGCGGAAGATCATATACCAATTTACCCTGTGTGGCTTTAACCAACGGCCGTTGTCCCGTAACCATCACTTCGGGTAAAGCCCTTATAATACTGTCTATATAAGCGTCAGGTAGATCTGTTGTATCGTTCAACTGCTTATCGGCCGCATTCCTTTGTAAAGGAGCCGATTTTGCATTGACTTTCTGTACCACACTTTCATTAGCAGCAGACGATTCATTCGGATGTACTACTTTTTGTTCTTGAGCCTGCATACATATAAGCGATGCAAAAATTAATCCCAAAGTAAAAAATACTCGTTTCATTGTACTTGTTTTTTGAATAGAATTTAGTGCAAATAACCTCTAAATAATCGGGTTCTTGTGTTATCGGTCAATTATATAGTCTTATCAATTGTTACCGGAAGTGTTATTTAGTCTTATCAGCAGACGCAACTGTAGGTAACTTTCTTATCTTTGTGATGAGAAACAAGTCGTTTTTGTATGAAATCATCACTCAAACCTATTGCTATACTTGTTATAATATCATTGCTTGGTATCTTCGCTTATCAGGCTTATTGGCTTACAGGTCTTTATCACACCATGAAAAGTGATATGGAGAACGGTATTCAGGATGCGATGCGTATGAGCGATTACAATGAAATGATGCTTCGTGTCGAAAAGCTTCGGAAAGAAAATAAGGAACATGGAGAAGTCTCTGTTTCAGCCGGATATAACGATACCGGGAGATCTTTTGTACGAAGCTCGACTACTGTCAGCAAGATAAACACAAAAGAGCCCAAATCTGCCAAAAGAGGCATATCAAAAAAAAATGCTCATGTCAACACAACTTATCTGAACGACTCAACCAAAGTGGAAACAATCGTACGACATGATACACTATCAAAAAGTAAAGATGAGGGTATTTTACGTTCCAAACAAGGGTTGGATATTATCATAGCGAATCAAAACAACATAACCGAATTGGCGGGATACTTTCAACGGGGGCTTCATGCCGGACTGGATATAATTATTGGACCGGACTTTAACGTTTATGACAGTTTACTGAACGTAAGTCTGAAAGAAAAAGGGATAAATATTCCACATCGCTTGGAATATTTTCACTCGGGAAGTAATCTGGATTCTTCATATACTTTCAGAGATACAATCGGAGTATCTTCAACAAAAGGATATATGCCGGGACCAAAATCCATCCGTTACGATTATAATTTCGACTTCAACTCACATTATACTTACCGGTTATGGCTTGATCCCGTCAATACCGTGGTGATCAAACAGATGAGTGGTATTCTGGTTACCTCTTTCATTATCTTCGTGATCTTGGGATTTTCATTTTGGTTCCTCATTCATACTATTCTCCGGCAGAAAACGCTTGAAGAAATGAAAAGTGATTTCACTAACAATATCACCCACGAGCTAAAAACACCTATTGCTGTGGCTTATGCTGCAAATGATGCTTTATTAAACTTCAAACAAGCTGAAAACCCGGAACAACGAAATAAATATTTGCGTATTTGCCAAGAACAGTTACAACAATTAAGTGGATTGGTAGAGCAAATATTGTCAATGAGCATGGAACAACGAAAAACGTTCCGTCTTCATCCCGAAACATTACAATTGCGTGAGTTACTACAATCACTTGTAGAACAGCACAAAATAAAAGCAGAAAAGCCATTGGATATTACATTGGATATTGAGCCTTCGGATCTTTCGATCCAAGCAGACCGAACTCATTTTATGAATATACTCAGTAATCTGATTGATAACGGCATAAAATACTCTCTTGAAAGAGCTCAAATAAAGATAACGTGTCGAAAATCAGTAACGGGAGAAGTGCAAATTAGCATTAGCGATCATGGTATTGGGATACAGGCCGATAAATTACCCCACATCTTCGACAAATTTTATCGTGTACCGAGCGGCAACCGCCACAATACTAAAGGCTATGGACTAGGATTATTTTATGTAAAGACAATGACTGAGAAACATGGCAATACAATCTCTGTAGAAAGTACGCCTGAGAAAGGGAGTGTTTTTACACTTCACTGGAAATAAATGTCTAACCAAAGGATAGAACAATGGAAAGAATAACAGTATTATTGGTTGAAGACGAATTGACACTTGCCATGATAATAAAAGACACACTCGAGGGGCAAGAATTTATCATTCATACGGCAAACGATGGTGAAGAAGGATTAAGAATGTTTTATAATATTCGTCCGGACGTGCTGGTAGCCGATGTTATGATGCCCCGTATGGATGGATTTGAAATGGTACGCCGCATTCGTCAGACCGACAAAAGTACTCCCGTTCTTTTCCTCACTGCCCGCTCTGGAATCAACGATGTAGTGGAAGGATTTGAGTTGGGAGCAAACGACTATCTCAAAAAGCCTTTTGGAATGCAGGAACTCATTATTCGAATAAAAGCTTTGTTGGGAAGGGCATTCAATGGTGCTGAGAAGAAAGATCATCTGGATAGTCGTTTTGAAATAGGGAATTATAGATTCAACTCACTTAGTCAGGTGTTATCTTATGGTGGTGTGGAGCAAATACTCTCCCATCGTGAGTCGGAAATCTTAAAACGATTGTGCGAAAACCGGAGTCAAGTGGTTAACAGCCAGAATATTCTACTTGAATTATGGGGTGATGACAGCTTTTTCAATTCGCGAAGCTTACATGTGTTCATCACCAAACTACGGCATAAGCTATCCAAAGACAAACAAATACGCATAGTTAATGTCCGCGGCATAGGTTATAAATTGATTATAAACGAATAAAATCATCATTAATACTAAAAGATATGAAACAAGTCTTACTTTTTCTGCTGCTCAATCTTTTTGTACTGCATATCAGCGCTCAGGAAATTAAATCTGATACTCTTCGGCATACACCGTTACCCGAGACCAAAGACTTCGGAGGTTTTCTTCTTGATATGAATCTGATGAAAATGGCTGCCCCTAAATTGCCATCTGCAAAGCTGGAAATACCCGATGCCAGTAAAGATTATAGTTTTTTATTCAAGACCGATCCGAATGTAACATATTCACAAGGCTTTTCAAATGTATTCAACCCGGGTAATGTGGCTACTGTTTATAGTCTGAATCCTTTTGGCTTAACAGGTTTCGGCAGTTCATCACAATATCTTCAAATGGGTAGTTTTAAACTTAAGAATGGTATGCGACTGAATACCTATGGTGATTATAATGCAGATGGATGGCGTGTACCCAACCGTTCGGCACTCCCATGGGAACGAAACAGCTTTAGAGGAGCTTTTGAATTGAAATCTGCTAATGGAAATTTTGGCATAAAAGTCGAAGTACAACAAGGTAGAACGACTCCTTATTAATAAAAGCTATACACCTCAAAAAGTATGCGCAAGATGACAACATATTTGAACGATGCAATTGGGCAAATAGCTCCTTAATTATGAAAAACTGGAATACTAATTTTATGATAAGAAAGAAAATATTGATTATTGGTGCAAACGGATTCACAGGTCGACGAATACTGAATGATCTCTCTTTGAAACAAGAATATATTGTTAGCGGCGTTTCTTTGCATGACGATGTCGCACCTCATTCAGGTAATTATCAATTTATCTCTGCCGATATTTGCCAGGCTGGTCAGTTAGATCGAATATTCAATGATATTGAGCCGGATGTTGTCATTAACACCTCCGCTTTATCCGTTCCCGATTATTGTGAAGTCCACCATAAAGAAGCAAACTTGCTAAACATTATTGCCGTAGAGAATCTGGCTCGGCATTGCCAATCTGCAGGCAGTTATTTCATACATCTTTCGACGGACTTTGTATTCGGCGGAGAAGCGAACAGATTATATACGGAAGAAGATCCAACCCAACCTGTCAACTATTACGGTTACACAAAAATGGAAGGAGAAAAACTTGTGCAAAGACATTGCAGTAAGCACACCATTGTGCGTGTCGCCGTAGTATATGGAACAGCGTTGCCTGGGCAACATGGCAATGTATTGCAATTGGTTGCAGACAGATTAAGAAAACATGAAGAAGTTAGAGTTGTTTCAGACCAATGGCGTACCCCTACTTTTGTAGGAGATGTATCTCTAGGAATTGAGAAACTGATTGCTCGTGCCTTTAATAAAACAGCACCTGCAGTGAGCTCTATCTATCATATCTGCGGAAATGAATGCCTCACAATAGCCGAGATTGCTTATAGAGTCGCAACCATCCTTGGATTGGACAAATCCCTTATTCATCCCGTGACCACACAAGAAATGCAGGAAAAAACTCCAAGACCCCGATTTAGCGGGATGAGTACATTAAAGGCACAAAAAGAATTAGATTATACGCCTCTATCATTGGATAANGGAATTAAAGAGATGTTTGAAAGTTTATAAAGTACATAAAAAATCACTAAAAATATTTACTAAAGATTTTGTTCAAGCCAGACCAGATGTAAAAATAACTATTTTGGCATCGTTGCTTAAAATATAATATTTATTTAATTAAAGATTATTACTTCTTCAAAGGAATAGAGAAATAGAAAGTAGAGCCTTCTCCTTTTANTGAACTAAACCAAAGCTTACCACCATTCTTCTGAACAAAATCCTGGCAAAGTAATAATCCTAATCCTGAGCCTTCTTCGTTTTTAGTACCAAAAGTACTGAAATGAGTATCGGTATGAAGTAATTTCCGTTGGCTGTCCTCATCTATACCGCAACCCTGATCATGCACACTCACTACTGCCATACCATCCTTTTCCTCTAACTTAACGAGTACCTCGGAGTTTTCATTGCTAAATTTAATAGCATTGCTCAGTAAATTACGAATTACGGTCTTTACCATGTCAATATCACCATATGCAGCCAAAGATGCAGGTTTTTCTTCACGAATTGCAATCTTCTTCATTCCTGCAACCATATTGTATATATCTACAACACTAGCCACAACTTCTGTTATATCAAGATCTTGGTAAACAACATTCAGTTTACCTATTTGGCTCTTTGTCCATTTCAATAAATTATCCAGCAGGGCAAATACATCTTCAGTCGTTTGATTTGCAGTCTTCAACAAATCATGCATTTCATGTCCTATTTTTTCAACAGGAAGATTTAAAATAAGCATATTCAATACCATTTTAATGGAGCCTATTGGAGAACGTAAATCATGTGCAATAACGGAATACATCTTATCGCGAGCAGCTATTGTGCGCTCCAATTCGGTGGTTTTTTTAACTATGATACGCTTTGCTGCAACCAATGAAATCTGGTGCGAAACTCTTATTATAAGTTCTTCCTTATTGAATGGTTTCGAAATAAAATCATTACCACCCACTTGAAAGCCTTTTACAATGTCAGTAGTACTGTTCAATGCTGTCAAAAAGATAATTGGAATTTCAGCTGTTTCGGGATTCGATTTTAATCTTTGAGCGACCTCAAACCCACTCATATCAGGCATCATCACGTCAAGTAACACTAAATCCGGATTTTCTTTATCGACCTGTTCCAAGGCCTGCCCGCCATTACTAGCTGTAACTATCGAAAATTTTTCATTCGTCAGAAGAACTTTCAGCAGTAAAACGTTAGATATAACATCGTCAACAATGAGGATCTTGTATTCTGAGGGATTTATTTCCATATTCATCTTTGGTGTAGTTTGATTGTTTGCAATTAGTATATTTTCAACAGCAAGCGTGATTATTTTTAAAGTATTCAATCATGTGCTTCAGCCCTTCTTCCAGTTCAACTGTCGGCTGCCAGTCAAGTTTTCCCTTTGCCAAAGTAATATCAGGCTGTCGCTGCTTGGGGTCATCATGAGGTAGTGGCTTAAACACTAGTTTGGATTTAGAATCAGCCAGGCGGATTATTTTCTCCGCCAGTTCTAAAATGGTAAACTCATTCGGGTTACCTATATTTACGGGACCGATGAAATCATCTGCGGTATTCATCATTTTCACCATTCCCTCTATTAAATCATTAATATATTGAAAGCTACGTGACTGATTACCTTCACCGTAGATTGTAATATCTTTATTATTCAGTGCCTGAACCACAAAATTAGATACCACACGTCCATCATTAGGAAGCATCCGGGGACCATAAGTATTGAATATACGGATTATTTTAATACGGACTTTCTTTTGGCGGTGATAATCCATGAACAAAGTTTCAGCGCAACGCTTACCTTCATCGTAGCATGAACGAAAGCCTACCGGGTTTACATTACCCCAATAACTTTCGACCTGAGGATGTATAATAGGATCACCATACACTTCGCTGGTCGAAGCCTGCAATATTTTTGCATCATTCTCCAAAGCCAGCGTCAACATGTTTATGGCACCAATCACGGAAGTCCGGATTGTTTTAATGGCATCATATTGATAGTGGATGGGCGAAGCCGGACAAGCTAGATTATAAATTTCGTCAATGCCGTAGGCGTGATAGGGTATTTCAACGTCATGTTCTACAAAGTCAAAGCAAGGATGCTTCAGCAAATGGGCTATATTTGCTTTTGAACCGGTGAACAAGTTGTCTAAACAAACAACGTGATGTCCTTCTTTTATTAGTCTTGTACATAAATGAGATCCAATAAATCCGGCACCTCCACTAACCAATATTTTTTTCATCTAAATAATAATTTATGCCCATAGATAAACATAACTACTCTCAATATCGCTACCGAGGACAAATGTAATCGATTTAGAGAACTTATGCAAGCTGAAAAGAAGATATTTAAAATGTAAAATACAAGAAAAAAAACACATCCAAATCTCTTTTCATGTTAAAAAAACTATAATCGACATATCTATCCTCTTTTCTAAATTCTCATTATTCCTACGTAAAAGTTCGTTTTTAAGAATATATTGGCAGCAAACATACAAAAAACAGCCTTACATATCAATTAATAACAAATGAATAAATAAATATTTCCGAGCAAAGTCAGAAATCAAATGAAAAATTGTACTTTTGCGGCGCAATTAATTTCTCATGGCATACTTAGCCGGAGAATAGTATTCATTTAAATTAAAGAATTATGGACGAAGGCCCTTATCCGAGTTACAGTAAAATTACAGTATTAATGATCCTGTAAGGGGCCTTGGTAGTCTCCTTGCAGCCCAACCTTTAAGGAGATTACAACATGAATGAAATAAAGATTCATATCGGGGAACTGATTGAAAACAGAAGCTGGAAAAGCGTAAAAAATGAAGTAGGTAACCTCGAACCTCACCAAGTAGCGGAAATTATTGAAAGTCTATCGAAGTCAGATCGTATTATTCTATTCAGACTCTTACCAAGAGAACTGGCAAAAGAGACTTTCCAGCACCTTTCCCACAACGAACAAGAAGACATTATAGAAGGACTTGCGACTAATGTTGAAAAATTAACCAGCCTCCTGAATGACCTTGACCCGGATGACCGTACGGCTTTTTTTGAAGAGCTTCCGGGTGAAGTTACCCAACGACTCATGCAAATGTTGTCGAAGGGCGAACTAGCTATTGCAACTCAACTTTTGGGATACCCCAAAGACAGCATCGGACGATTAATGACTCCGGAATATGTAGCGGTAAGACCTTACTTTACTGTGCAACAAGCATTGGAACATATCCGGAAATTTGGTAGAGATTCGGAAACACTCAATGTAATCTATATCGTTGATGATCGCTGGAAATTAATAGACGATATTCGCATCAAAGAAATTATATTGGCTTCTCCCGAGCAAACCATTGCAGAATTAAGTGACAACCGTTTTATTTCACTTAACGCCTACTCCGACCAAGAAGTAGCCGTAAAAGTATTTGCCGACCATGACCGTTTGGCATTACCCGTGACTGACACCGACGGGACATTACTTGGAATAGTCACTATCGACGACGTAATGGACGTGCAGGAAGAAGAGAGTACAGAAGACTTCCAAAAGTTTGGTGGTACCGAAGGATTAGATCTTTCATATACCAAAACATCTTTGTTTGAGATGGTCCGGAAACGTGCCGGATGGTTGGTCATCTTATTCCTCAGTGAAATGTTAACAGCATCAGCCATGGGACATTTTGACGCAGAGATATCTAAAGCTGTTGTACTTGCTCTATTCGTACCGCTTATCATCTCCAGCGGTGGTAACTCTGGTTCACAAGCTGCCAGTCTCATCATTCGTTCTCTAGCTTTAAATGAACTGAAACTTAAAAACTGGTGGTATGTCATGCGAAAAGAAATACTATCAGGGCTCCTTCTTGGAACTATCTTAGGTATTATTGGTTTTGTGCGCATATTAGTATGGCAGAAAACCGGTCTCTACGACTATGGCGTATATTGGTTCTGGATAGGTATCAGTGTCTCCGCTTCGTTGGTATTCATCGTACTATGGGGGACACTCACGGGTTCCATGATTCCGTTCTTACTCAAAAAAATAGGTTTGGACCCCGCAACAGCATCAGCACCTTTTGTTGCAACGCTGGTAGACGTAACAGGGCTCATTATTTATTTTAGTATTGCAGCTGTATTTTTAAGCGGAAAACTACTATAAAATCATCGCCTTACCCGAAATGAAGAAGCGTATGTGCCTACCAAACAAAGTATGGCACATACTCCAAAAGTGATATTCATGCTTTTCATAAACTGTGGATAGACTTCTGGCTTAATGGCCTTATCGCCCAACTGTAAAGCAATAGCCATCATTGCAATGCCCATACTGAAAGCTTGTCCGGTAAGACGCATTGTTCCTGTCGTGGCCGATGCTTGTCCATAAAACTTTTTATCCACCGAACTCATAATCACGTTAGTATTGGGTGATGAGAATAAGCCAAATCCCAGACCCAAAAGCATCAGTAATGCAATAATGACTAACATGGGAGTTGTAGTCGTAATAAAAAATAGGCCGCTTAACCCGAACACAATAATTCCCATACCCATAGTTGCAAGCATAGATGCTGAAACCCTGTCGGAAAGTCTTCCGGCATACAATGACACCGCCGATTGTATAATGGCTTGTGCAATCAAGATAAACCCGGCACTTTGAGCATCATATCCTCTGACATATTGCAAGTATAAGCTCATCATAAACGCCACCGCAGATGTTGCAGCATAGTTTATCAAAGCCGAAAACGATGAAAGTCCAAAGACTCTATTCCCTGAAAAGATTGCTACATTGAATACCGGATAAGCACATCGGCGCTCATGAAGAACAAAAAACACAAAGGATAATAGCCCGATAAGAATCATCAGCATGGCTGTCCAGTCAGGTAATTTGGAAAAACCGAATATCAGACAAAAAAGTCCTAGAGCATAAACGAATGATCCTGTGAAATCAAACTTTTCACCTTTCGACTCAACCCATTCACCTCTAAGAAAATAGAAAGCAAAAGCCACAACCATCAGCCCTAAAAATGCACAAACAAAAAATAAACTTCTCCATCCCCAGTAGTGGGTCAGCAGACCACCGAAGAAAGGCCCCGAAGCCAAAGCAAAATAAACCACGGAAGTGTTTATGCCAAGTGCCTTTCCTCTCTCATTTTTAGGGAAGATAGACATCAGTATGGCCATACTGGTACCAAACTGCATAGCACTACCGAGCCCGGCAACAAGTCGTAATGTAATCAACTGTGTTCCAGTGGAAGCAAGTCCGCAAGCCAACGAAGAAATTACAAATAGAGAAACGCCTGAAATATATATTTTCTTCCGCCCATACATATCCGCTAAACGGGCAAAAGGTACCTGGAAGACCGCAGTCGAAATGAGATATATCGTTGATATCCAACTCAAAGAAACCGCATTCATCTTAAACTCCCCACTGATCTGAGGTAAAGCCAAGTTGAGAGCAGATCCCATAAAAGGAACCAGGAAAGAAGAAAGGCATAATACAAATAATGCCAGATTTTTATTCTGCTGCATAATTGCACATAATCATTAATGTCTTATCGGCTATAATAGTTAATAAAACAAGATGTTAATATATTATATTGGAAAGTGCAAAGGAACAAAAAAACTCTGAAATAGATTCAGAGCTTTAGCTTATTCATGTACATTGAGATGTATTCATCACCCTGTCCTGTATCAATCTTTGTGCAACTTCACATCACACAAAGCCACACTTATTTAAGATTTACGATGTTTCAACATCCATTCGTAGATGTCAGGCTGATGAAAAAGCTTTTCCACGCTTCCATGGGTCCCCCCTTTAATCACATTCAAGCTTACTTCTGCATCTGGATTGACTTTCTTTATGGCATTCATTATCTTTTTCGATTCAGAAATCGGTACAATACGATCTCTAGTACCATGATGCAGCCAAATAGGTACTTTAGCTAGATTCTCAGCCTCAGCCAAAATTCCTCCGCCACATATTGCTACAGCAGCAGCAATACGATTAGGATATTTACCGACCACTTCCATCGTCCCATATCCGCCAAGGCTCATTCCACATACATATATGCGTGTAGAATCAGCTGTCGGATTATTTTTCAGCACATAATCCACAACTTCCATAACCTTATCGGCATTCCATTTCCCTTGAGTTTGTGGTGCGATTACAATGCCTGGAACCTCAGTACCTTTATTCATTGCATAAATAAGACCATACCGTTTTACCCGATCTAAATTGTGCCCGCACAAGCTACGACCATGAAGAAAAACAAACACCGGTTGTTTTTCGGTGGACGCACCCTCAGGGGTATGTAGCAAGAAAGAATATGATGTTTTTCCTTCTACAGCTTCCGTGGTATTTTGAACTGTATTTTTGGCAAATAATGATAATGGTGATAAAAAAGCAATAAGTAAATAGGTATAAAAGGTTCGCATAAATAATTAATTGTTATTGGGATTTTCGGAATAACGATGCTTGAAATTAGTGATTATTTTCTAAAAACCAAGAAAGTAGCCGTCAGCATTTGTTTTTTTTTAGTTTTTTTGTTGAATTGAAATTTCCGTTATACATAACATATATTGTTATACTCCATTAGGTTACTTGTTTTAGAGCATTACATTACTTGTTATGTGTGGTATGATCTATTGTTATTCTTCATGCTAAATACTCGAATGGGCAAGAGTCCATAGTATGAAATACAACCGTCCGACATTTATATCGTATAATATGGAATATGTATTTCTCTTTTTTGCATTTATTAACTCTGTCTTTTAAAATATTTCTTCCACATCTTTGTCTTCATTAATAGAGAGCAATTACTCCGAATATTAAAATTAAAAACAAATAAGCGATTATGAAAACAGTAAAATGGGAAAAAGAACATTCTTAGAAAATATAAACTAGGAAAGTATCACATGATTTTTTCTGTAAATTTACAGAGTATCAATAACTAATTAAAAAATAGAAGAAAATGAAAGCAAAAAGATTTAGCATAATACACGTCTTGAAAATGTTACTTATGGGCATTGTTATAATCACATTATTTAGTGTTGTGGTAATGTTACTTTGGAACTGGCTGATGCCTGCTCTTTTCGGACTAAAAGTCATTACAATATTGGAAGCNGCAGGATTATTTGCGCTTGCCCGCATACTGTTTAGCCCATTTTGGGGTGGAAGGCCGAATCATAGACAGATGCATCATCACGAAAGAAACCAGATTATGGAGAAATGGAGAAAAATGTCCCAAAGTGAAAGAAATAAAATCATAAAAGAAAGAAGGGAAATGTTCGGAAATGGACCTTTTGACAGGGATTTCTTTGAGAGTAGATGCAACGAAACCGAACAGAATGAAAAATCAGATGACAAAAGAGACTGATCAAGAACAATATCACGTAGGTAAACTCTATGAAGAATATCAACCTCGCTTAAAAAATTATATCAATAAGCATGTTGATAATGAATCTGACACGGAGGATATCTTACAAGATATATTCTACCAACTGATCAAGACGGTTGAGAATACACTCAATCCTATTGAGCATGTTTCCGCTTGGCTTTACAAGGTGGCCCGAAATGCCATTATTAATAAGAGAAATAAAAAGAAGGAGGAAGAATTGGTGGTGTATCAAGAAAACAAAAGTGCCGACAGTATATTAAGTGATTTTTCCGAAGTGCTTTTCAATAATGATACCTCTCCTTCACCCGAAATGGAATATCTACGCTCATTGGTATGGACCGAACTAGAAAATGCATTATCCGAACTACCTGTAGAACAGCAAGAGGTATTCAGGAAAACAGAACTGGACGGTATCTCAATAAAAGATATATCACAAAATACCGGAGTGCCTGTAAATACATTACTTTCAAGGAAACATTATGCCGTCTTACATCTCCGCAAAAAGTTATCTGATTTATATGAAGCTATAATTCATTCATAAAAACCAAACTAGAAAAGTATATCTCCACAGCCTATCCTGTAACCCAATAAGATTTTTAATGGTCACGTGTTTAAATCCTGTAATTTACAGGATAGGCTTTTTACATGTCATTTTATATCAATACTAAAAATGAAAAAACTATATATATTATTAATATTCAATTTATTAGCAGGGGTTTCCTCTAGTGTTTTCGCACAAGAGACAGCACCGTTAGAGCTGTCCTTAAACCGTGCATGTACACTTGCCATCGACAGTAATATTCAAGTAGTCAATGCACGCATTGAAATCGAAAAATCTCATTTCCACGAAATGGAATCGAAGAGTAAGCTCTATCCTACCCTTGATGGATATAGTAACTTCAATTATTACTATGCCATACCGAAGATGATGATGCCTGGCGAGATGTTTGGCGAGTCGGGAGAAATAGCAATGGAGATAGGTACTAAGTTTGACTGGAGCAGTGGCTTCAAAGCTTCATTGTCTTTATTCAATCTCAGTAATTACACGGCTATACAATTGGCTAAAAGCCTGAAAAACATGAATGGCTTATCTTTAGAACAAAAGAAAGAAGAGATTCTATATCAGGTTCATCAAGTATATTATTTATGCCAATCTACCGATGCTCAAATCGTTTTCCTGAACAAGAACATGGAAAATACAGACAAGTTGCTATACATTTTGGACAATCAGATGAAACAAGGCGCAATAAGGAAGATAGACTATTCAAAACTGACTGTTACAAAAAACAACCTCCAAACACAAATAGACAATCTGGCAAAGCTAAAGTTGCAACAAACGAACTTATTGAAATTCATTGTCGGGTTGGATAAAAATGCACAAGTAGAGCTTACCGACTCACTCAGTGAACAGAATATAATGATTTACGCCTCACCGGACTTAACCAGGCGCAATGATATAAAGTTATTAGAAAACCAAATTGAAGTGGCACAATTAAATAAAAAGTCGATAAGTCAATCTTATCTCCCTACATTATCGGCGACTGGTGAATTGTACTATCAAGGGCAACAGAATAAGTTCAATTTCTTCGATAGTAAAGACAAATTTTTCAAAGTCGGTTTTATAGGGCTAAGTCTCAACATCCCAATCTTCGACGGATTTGAAAAGCGCTATAAAATAAAGCAATACAAGTCGGAAATAGCTCAACTTCAAAACACCAAAGAATATACATTCAACAGCTTACAGAAAGATTTCTCTAATGCTGTTGCGGAATATAATAATAGCTTGAAAACTATTAAAAGACAAGTCGGAAACATAAAAGTCGCAGAAGAGAACTATACCGTTTGCTTTCAACAATACAAGCAGCAAACTCTACTCTTATCGGAGCTTATTTTAGCAGAAAACTCACTGACCGATGCCCGTCTAACTTATGTTGATGCTTTGCTGCAATTAAAGAATGCAGAACTGGAACTCAAAAAATTAAATGGAGACCTCACTAAATAACACGAGTAAATATATACTGAAATGAAAATCAAAACGAACATTAAAACAATAATCATTATCGCCGTTGCTTTGACAGCTGTTACTTTGCGACTCATATCCAATAAAAACAGTTTCGAGCATGAACAGAAATTGGTTTCGGAATCCGCAGGTGCCATACCTGTGATAACCCAACGTGTGGGATACAAGATCGTCAACGAAAATTTTGTTGCCGACGGTAGCTTTTCGGCGGAAAAAGAAGTTTCCATTTCTTCGGAAGTAACAGGTAAGGTCATTGCTGTAAAAGCAGAGACCGGAAACAAGGTACGTAGTGGGCAAGTACTTGCTATATTAGATCATCCGGTGTTGTCCACACAACTTCAACAAGCCAAAACTACTTTACAGAAACGAATGAAAGATCTTATCCGTAACGAGGCGTTAGTAAAGACAGATGGTGCCACCGAACAGCAAGTGGAAGAATCGGAGTTGGCTGTAACCGATGCAAGAACAGCATTGGAAAACATCCAGAATGAGTATAACAACGCATATATCAAAGCTCCTTTTGATGGAACAATCACCAAACGATATATAGAGAAAGGCTCTTATCTCAGTCCGGGGAGCCAGCTCTTCGATCTAAACGAAATAAGTCGCCTCAAACTTGTAGTGAAAGTAACCGGTGATCGCATACCCAGCATACAAAAAGGACAATCTGTATCTGTGACCGTTGACAATCTTCGAGACAAAATGGTTAATGGAACCGTCAGTGCAATAAACGATAAAGCGGGGCTATCAAAGTTATACGACATAGAGATAACCGTTGAAAGTACATTGAACGGGCAACTCAAACCGGGTATGTTCGGCAAAGTCACTTTTGGAGGCAAGGAACAGAGCAAATCACTTATTATTCCACGTACGGCCATTCCCGGTAGCATAAAAGACGCTGAAGTTTATATCATTCAGGGAGGCTCTGCCATACTCCGGAAAATAGAAGTAGTGCCTTTCGACGAAAAAGAAATTATCGTAACCAAGGGCTTAAAAGCCGGTGATGTTATCGCTATTTCCGGACAGATAAACCTTACAAATGGCGCAAAAGTAAAATCAATCAAATAATTCACTGGATATATGAATATAACAAAACTATCGGTAAATCGCCCGACACTCGTTGTAGTGATATTTACCGTTCTACTATTCTTAGGTTTTGCAGGATATAAGAGCTTGAAATATGAGCTCATGCCCCCCATGACGGCTCCAGCATTTATGGTCACCGTAGAATATCCGGGAGCCTCTCCTTCAGAAGTGGAGAATGACGTCACAAAAAAGATGGAAGACATACTTTCTTCTGTCGAGAATATTGATCATATTCAGTCTACTTCATACGAAGGAATGGCGTCCATTGGAATTGAAATGAAAATGTCGGCAAATATAGACAATGCCGTTCAAGATGCCCAGCGCCGCATTAATGCCGCTCGTAGCACCTTACCCAAAGGAGTACTCGATCCTGTTGTCTCAAAAATCGCGCTAAGCGATTTTCCCATTATGAAAATAGGCGCTACATCCAATATGCCTTCTGGCGAATTCTATGACTTATTAAAACATACTATTCAGCCCGAATTATCTAGAATAAAAGGAGTAGCCGATGTATCATTGGTTGGTGGAAATGAACGGGAAATAAGAGTCAGTATGGACCCTGATAAGCTAAAGACTTACAATCTGTCGTCCGAACAAGTACTTCAAGCCATACAGATGTCCAATACAGATTTTCCCGCAGGAAAAGTAAAGAACGAAAGTTCTCAAATGAACATACGCCTTTCCGGTAAATTTAAAACCCCCGAAGACATCCGCAACGTGGTAATCAGTTCCATTGGAAAAGATGAAAAAATAGTATTGAAAGATGTTGCGGAAGTTCTGGATATTGAAAAAGAAAGTACCGTACTCAACCGGATCAACGGAAGCAACTCCATTGGTATTAATATTCGCAAGCAAACAGATGCCAATGCAGTGGAAGTATGCCACACCGTTAACCAGAAAATAGCGGAAATGGAAAAAGAGTACCAGACGCATAAGCTCAAATTCAATATTGCCTACGATTCTTCCGACTTTACAGAGAAAGCGGCCGATTCCGTCATGCACGATCTTGAATTTGCGATACTACTTGTGGCTTTAGTCATGCTCGTCTTCCTCCATGGGCTTCGTAATGCCTTTATTGTGATGGTTTCTATTCCGTTATCTATTATATCCTCATTCATTGGCATGTATCTCCTAGGATACAGCCTCAACATTATGACACTTTTGGCCATGTCGCTAGTAATAGGTATCCTGGTGGATGATGCTATTGTTGTGCTCGAAAATATTTATCGCCACATGGAGATGGGCAAGAACCGGATGCAGGCCACACTGGACGGACGTTCTGAAATAGGTTTCACGGCAATAGCAATTACACTAGTCGATGTAGTGGTATTCCTCCCCATCGGTCTGTCAACCGGGTTCATTTCTCCTTTTATTGGGCCATTTGCTTTAGTAGTGGTAATCACCACCCTATTAAGTTTATTCGTTGCATTTACGGCAATACCTTTATTGGCATCACGTTTTGCAAAGCTGGAAAAACTGAATAAGAAAAAGCCTATCGGTCGTTTCTTTTTATGGGTAGAACATGAAATCAATAAATTTTCCGAATTTATTCAAAGGGTTTTGGCAAAAGCCATAGAACACAAGATCATTACCTTTGCTACAGCGACCGTACTCTTTATTGTTTCAGTCATGCTCATACCGGGAGGCTTTGTCGGTACGGAAGCTTTTGGTTTGGGTGATGCAGGCGAATGCATTATCCAAATAGAAATGCCCAAAGATGCCACTTTGAAAGAAACCAACTTAAAAACCATAGAAATAGAGCATATTCTAAAATCGAAGCCTGAAATAAAATCCGTCTTTACCACTATAGGTGAAATGACAGAAGGCATGGGTATGGGAGTCGGTAGTGCTAATAAAGCTGAAATAGATGTCAAGCTGATAGATAAAAAAGACAGGAACGTATCGGCGAATGTTTACGCCAGTCAACTGAAAAATGAGCTGAAAGGAAGAATTACAGGAGCTAAAATAACAGCCGCTGTTATGAATCCACTATTCGGAAGCACAGATGACAGCCCGATACAAATCATTGTAAAATCGAGTGATGCCGATTCATTGGCTAAATATGCCGAAGTCGTACAACACATTGTACAAAGAACCGCAGGTACCACAGATGTGAAATCATCCCTTGACAATGTAAACAATGAAATATCCGTGGAGCTTGATAAAAAGAAAATGACGGAACTGGGGCTAAATCTACCCACTGTAGGTTCCGTATTGTCCACTGCATTTAGTGGAAATACCGACACAAAATTTATGGATGGCTCTTATGAATACGATATAGATATAGTATATGATGAATTTAACCGTCGTAATATTGATGATGTAGCGAATCTGACTTTTATCAATTCGGCAAATGAACAGATTAAATTATCGCAGTTTGCGACTATCGGCTTCAAAAACGGATACTCAGCGCTGGAGCGTTATGATAAAAACTCTTCGATCAGTATCAAATCACAAGTATTAGGTAGGTCATCGGGGGATGTAGGCGACGAAATCAGAGAGAAAATAACATCTACGGTAATGCCTCCTAATGTGTCCGTACATTATGCCGGTGATATGGAGATGCAAGGTGATGCTTTCGGTACATTGGGCTTTGCTTTACTCACAGCCATCTTCTTAGTATACCTTATCATGGTCGCCCTATATGAATCGTATATGTATCCTTTTGTTGTGCTGTTTACTATTCCTCTCGCAGTCATAGGAGCTATACTGGGGCTAGCTTTAGCCAAGCAAACGCTGAATATATTCAGTATGGTAGGCATTATTATGCTTGTCGGGCTGGTAGCAAAAAATGCAATCTTGGTAGTCGACTTTACCAATCAACTGAAAAAGCAGGGAAAGAAAACAAAAGAAGCATTACTGGAAGCTACAAAAATTCGCTTGCGTCCGGTTTTAATGACCACCATAGCGATGATTATCGGGTTACTCCCCATTGCTTTAGCAAGTGGTGCAGCTTCAGAATGGAAAAATGGAATTGCCTGGGTATTAATTGGTGGATTGACCAGTTCAATGTTCCTGACACTAATCATGGTACCAGTAGTATTCTTAACTATGGAAAACCTGAAAGGTCGCTTTTCGCATCTTATCGACAAGTTAGCCGGGCGGAAGAATAACCCAAAGAGTAAAGCACCTCTTGAAACGGTTTAATTGACAAGTAAAAAAGCGGACTTCACAAAAGCTCTATACGATTAAAAGCACAGTCCTTGAGCATTTTGAAGAAAATATTTTTTCAAAATACAGAATTCTTTTTAAAAGATTATCTTTGATGTACTAAATAGTTTTGTTCATGAAAGAAGTGAAAAAAGAAAAGGCACTGACTTTTATCGAACCGGGGCCTATAGTACTGGTCAGCACCTTTGATGGAAAGAAGAATAATATAATGACAATATCCTGGACAATGGCGATTGACTTTGCCCAGAATATTGTCATCACAACCGGTCCGTGGAACCATTCATTTGAAACAATACTCACCACAAAAGAATGCGTAGTATGTATTCCGACAGCCGATATGCTGGAAACTGCTGTCGGAATCGGTATGATCAGCGGCACTGAAGTAGATAAGTTTAAAAAATTCGAACTGACCCCTCTTGCAGCCAAGTATGTAAAAGCGCCATTAATAGGCGAATGTCTTGCCTGTCTGGAATGTAAGTTAGTAGAACACATTGAACGCTATGGGTTTATCGTATTACACGTTGAACGAGTGGTTATAAATGAAACATCAAAAGAACGCCGGATGATTCATGCTGTTGGAGACGGAACATTTATCATCGACGGCGAAACAGTCAATCTTAGAGAAATGATGGAAGAAAAGCTGCCACCGGGACTTTGAAAGCTTTACAAAGAATCCGTAGACTTTATTTTCTTATATTCTAACTAGAGAAAATTTCAGCAGATAGAGTCAACATTTACCGTTTAATCCAAACCGCAACAATTTCTCCCCATACATATTTACGATAATCATCGGAGCTCTTATAAGCTTCATTCAGATAATCCTTAGCTTCCTGAGTACAAAAATCCTCAAAACCAGGCGTTGTGATCTGCATAAGCTTACATTCTATGACCAACCTAGCTTCCTCAAAAGATATATTACCCGAAGGTGTCTGGACGACGGTCAACTCGGTTTCTTTCATTTTGTCGCCATCTCTACCGGATTTGCTTCCCAAAAAGAGCATTTGTCCTCTATACTCATTGGCAAAATAGGTCAATGTATACGTCTGCTTATTTTGCATTAGTTCGAGAGTATAACGATCCGAACGGATTACACACCAAGTGACAGGCTTCTTGAAAAGTACTCCTAAGCCACCACCACTCCCTATCATAGAGTTATAATGCACTTCGTTACCTGCTGTAATAACAAAGAAATCTTTACCCACCATTTTAAATATATTATCACTAATTTCCTCAGGTGAACTTGGTATAAATAATTGATTAAAAGTCATTTTTAATATATTAAATGATTAGTTCTAATATTCTGATCTCATATTTTTACAATCTCTATCTATCTAAGCTTCGCAAAGGTTTCATGCGGGGCAACACGTATGTATAACCCAAGATTGCAAGAAATACAATCAAAATGGTTAGCGCATACAATACGCCCGGACTATAAAAATAGATCGCACCTGTAAAAAGTGGTATAATTACATTATTAGCCGATTGCAAGCTTTGATTCACACCTTGCAATTTACCCTGCTTGCTTTCATCCGTGGATTGTGACAGTTGACCGTTGTAGGTAGGATCAAATAGCCCATCACCTAAGATAATGAAAACAATAGCAAGCGAAATAAGCACTGCCGAATGAACAAATATGCTTATTAATATCAAGCCTAAACCTGTAACAAAACCGATTAACCCTAAAAGCCCAATACTCTTTTCTTTGAAGTGCTTCAATAACCATGGCAATAATAAAGCACGCGATATGATCTCACAAATCCCGACAATAGTCAATACACTTCCTATTATCACCGGCCCCCATTTATAAAGATCTTTTAAGAAGACACTGAAATTAAATTGGAAGACATCCAAACCTGCATAATAAATAATACCTATCAATAGCAGAAAGCCGACTTCTTTAAAACCAAATATCTCTTTTATGCTCGAAAAGGTATTAAAGCTGTCTAATGAGATACGTGAGCTTCGCTTCTCCACAAGCAAAGATTCGGGCAATAAAAAATATGCAGCCAAAGCAGAAAGAAATATGAGTCCTGCTGTAATATAAAAAGGTAATGACAGATTTATGCTCCCTAATATTCCTCCTAACGCAGGGCCTCCCAATTTTCCAATCCCCATTGCAGCGCCGATATACCCAAACCATTTAGTTCGCTCATGTGGCTCGGTGCAATCGGATATATAAGCAAATAGTGTACTGATATTGCCGGCCGTCAATCCATCGATTATACGCCCGAGAAAAAGCACCCATAATGCCCCTCCTATCCCAAATAAAACATAACCGATAGTAGACCCCAACAGACTAATCATCAAAATGCTTCTTCGTCCATATCTATCGCTCATTGCACCTAAAACCGGAGCCGCAAAAAACATGCAAGCAGCAAACACTGACATAAGCAGACTCATACCAACCACCACTTGCTGGGATGGAAGGTATTTACCTATTAAAAAGGGCAAAAGAGGCAATATAATAGACATCCCTATGGAGTTTAGCAATACAATGACAATAATAATCCTGAATTTATTCTTTTCTGATTTCATATTCATTTTAAATTTATAGTTCTTAATAGTAAGTTTTATGTTTTTCGATTTGATAGGCAAAATTAGCGTGCATTATAGAAATAAAATAGCTATATTTGACTATAAAATAGTCATAAAAGACAAATGAAGGAAAACGAAAAGTTGTATATACTACCCAATATTCTGAACATATTCGCAGAATCACTGGGCACTAAAGTAAGAAACAGACGCATAGAAATCCCGGACGAATTTGGCAAAGGGTACTGTGCAGGATTTGTTTTTAATGAACATATTCAAATGCTATTTCTCAATTATGAACTAAAAGAAAATCTAATTATTGAGAACCCTCTCATTGACGAATCACAAAGGATGATTCTTTTTAAGTTCCAGCACATCATATCCCAGCCAAATCCATCACAGGCAACTCAATTGCCTAGAGACATTCCTTCTGTGTTGATTGGAACAAGTAGGATGAATACAGATTCCATCATTCCAATTGATACGAAGACTGCCGCCATTAATATAGAAGTAGATGCAAATTATTTAAAAGAGCTATTTGAGTTATCCGAAAAATCACCGGTTTTGCAAAGCTTGCTGGAAAATAGTCAGCCATTACTCTTCGAACAAATGGTTTACCCCTCTTTGCAAATAATTGTAGATGAAATAGTAGAGGAAGTTGTTTCTCAATCAGTGAATCAGGCTTTTGAAATATTCTTCCTAAAAATAAAAGCAGAAGAATTGGTTTGCCGGTTATTAATGGAACTGGAAAAACGTGATGAAAAGCGAGTTTACGCTTTAAACAAACAAGATCTAGCAGCAGCTTATAGAGTAAAGAAACAAATGCTCGAACATTTAGATACTCCCCCGATCATTAAAGAACTTGCCATTCAAGCTAACATGAGTCCAACTAAATTGAAATGCATCTTTAAGCAGATTTTCGGCAATAGTATTTTCAGCTATTATCAAACATTCAGAATACGGGAAGCTGCACGTCTATTAAAAGAAGAGAATTTGTCAGTATCAGACGCAGGTTACAAAATAGGATTCAGTAATCTTAGCCATTTCAGCAGAGTTTTTGAAGAGCATATCGGAATGAAACCAAAGCAATATAGCCGGTCGTGAAAATAAGCAATATAAAAGATAATTAAAAACAAAAAAGCTCGCAATCTGAATTGCAAGCTTTCATTTTTTCGAGATTCTTATTAACAATTTACGCGGTGCGTACGGGACTCGAACCCGTGACCCCATGCGTGACAGGCATGTATTCTAACCAACTGAACTAACGCACCATTGTTTCATATTTCATGTCAATCGCTCCTCGATTGCGGTTGCAAAGGTAGATAAATCTTTCATATTTACAATACCTCTAAAGAAATATTTTTCATATTTTTTTCATGGCACTTGATTACAAGATATTTATGCTAACTTTGCGATACAAAAAAAAATATGCACAACAGTTATCGCGAACATAAACTATAAAAGTAAACATGAAAAATACTCCTATCCAAAGAGATTTGGTTGATAAAATCATTGCCGATTTTGCCATCAAAGATTTCGGTAGAGCTACCATCCGTGAAGTCAAGGCAATCGCTGCCCAAGTAGAATCCAAGTCCGGCGTGGAATTTATTAAGATGGAAATGGGTGTTCCGGGGCTACCTCCTTCTTCCATAGGAGTAAAAGCTGAAATAGCTGCACTGGAGAATGGAATAGCCAGCCTCTATCCCGACATAAACGGATTACCCGAATTAAAAAATGAAGCGGCGCGTTTTGTAAAAGCATTCATTAATGTAGGAATAAACCCAGAAGGATGCGTACCTGTTACGGGATCTATGCAAGGCACTTTTGCTTCATTTTTAACTTGTAGTCAATGTGATGACAAACGAGATACCATTTTGTTTATTGATCCTGGATTTCCGGTACAAAAGCAGCAATTGGTCGTTATGGGTCAGAAATATGAAACATTCGACGTATACGATTACCGAGGAGATAAATTGAAGGAAAAACTTAAAAGCTATTTAAGCAAGGGGAATATATCTGCTATAATCTATTCAAACCCTAATAATCCAAGTTGGATTTGTCTGAAAGAAGAAGAACTTCGGATCATAGGAGAATTAGCAACTCAATATGACATCATTGTATTGGAAGATTTGGCTTACTTCGCTATGGATTTCCGAAAAAATTTAAGCAGTCCGTTTCATTCCCCTTACCAACCCTCTGTCGCACACTACACGGACAACTATATTCTACTGATATCAGGTTCCAAAGCATTTAGTTACGCTGGTCAGCGTATCGGAGTTAGCTGTATATCCGATAAACTGTATCATCGAGCATATCCTGGATTAGACAAGAGGTACGGGGGAGGCACTTTTGGCACTGTATTTATACATAGAGTGCTTTATGCATTATCTTCCGGTACGAGCCATTCTGCGCAATATGCATTTGCCGCAATGCTAAAAGCAGCAAGTGATGGTCAGTACAATTTCTTGGGTGAAGTGAAAATCTACGGAGAGCGCGCTCGCAAATTAAAAGATATTTTCCTAAAAAACGGATTCTATTTAGTCTACGATAAAGATTTGACTGAACCTGTTGCCGACGGATTCTATTTTACAATAGGCTATCCGAACATAACTGGTGGCGAATTGGCTAAGGAGCTAATGTATTATGGAGTTAGCGCCATCTCGCTCATAACAACCGGTTCTCACCAAGAAGGTTTAAGAGCTTGTACCTCATTTATTCAAGACCATCAATACAGCTTATTAGAGGAACGAATGGCTTTATTTTCTCAGAATCATCCAAGCTAAAAAGATAAATGGAGAGGTGGCAGGAAAGAAAAATCCTGCCATTTGTATTTAAGGGAGTGAATCCTTATTCTGCAAAAAAATAATCAAAAATTTGTTTTCTAAGGATTTATCTGTATTTTAGAGGCATGGATGCCAATATAAACATATTCAAAATTGAGACAAATAACGCGCTACCTTCGCGTGGAAAAATACTTATATCAGAACCTTTTCTACGTGATAAAATGTTCGGTCGATCAGTTATTTTACTTATAGACCACACGATGGAAGGAAGCATGGGCTTGATCCTAAACAAGCCCTTACCTATAAGTTTAAATGATGTATTAAGCGAATTCAAGCACTTGGATAGGATACCTCTATTCAAAGGAGGTCCATTGAATGTTGATACATTATTTTATCTTCATACATTAAGTAATATTGAAGGCTCACTACCCGTAGGAAAAGGCATTTATATGAATGGTAATTTCGATGCGATCAAAGATTATATTTTGCAAGGCAATGATTTTGAAGGTAAAATACGTTTTTTTCTAGGATATTCAGGATGGGAATACGAACAATTAATCGAAGAAATAAAGGAAAACACATGGCTGATAGCAAAAGACAAAACTTCATCTTACATGAATGTAAAAGACAGTGATAATCTTTGGAAAACATCATTGGAGAAACTTGGGGGCAAATATGAAATATGGTCCCGATTTCCTCAAATCCCAACTATGAATTAAATATACTCCTCAATCTCCGTAGTCCTGGCAGCTATTTAATAATCCTCAAGTCGCGCAATATCATTTTTGTAATTTCTTTTCTAGCCATGCCGAAATTCGAACGGTTATTCTTTCTATCTTGTAGTAGTCTGGTTGCGAAGAAATAAACATTATCCTTCGTCTGAATATATCCCACCCACCATCCAGTATTTATACTATTGGCCATAGTCCATCCTGTTTTAGACCGAATTGTATATTCCGGGTTCTGTTCCGTTATCATAACACGCTTTACAATATCCATGTTTTTCTTGGAAAAAGGTAAGTTTCCATCATATAGTTTTTTAAGCAATTTCACTTGACTGAGAGGTGAAATTCCCAGCTTTCCAAAATTCCAAAAATCAACATCTTCCTCAGAAACATCTGTATTACCATATTCTGATTTCTCCAGATATTTTTTGTAGCAACTCCTATCTATCCTTTTTGCTATTTCAATAAAAGTCCAACCTGCAGAAACTTCAAAAGCATTCTTCACACTTATATCATGATAAATATCCGGACGATAGCCATATTTGACTGTATCGGTTATTCCCGGCCATGCGACAACTTCATCCTCACTTGCAACTGCACGGGTCTCCAAAGCAATCAACATGTTGATAATCTTAAATGTAGAAGCAGGCAATGTATTCATATTCACACCTTCCGTGTCGGAAAGTATCCAAGTTTTCTTGTCATTATCATAAATTGCAATCGACCCATCAACCTGATATTTATCAAAATATTTTTTAAATTCTGGATGAAGGAAAGTACCTGCACTTTGATAATCATCTTCTTTATGAAAAAAGTTATTCGTCTGGCAAGAAACTGTTGTCAAGCAAGTCAAAAATACAAAAAGAAAGAAAACATTTTTCATTCAACCCTTCACTAAGTTTAATTCTCGATTAAACCATATCTTTATTCAAGCAAATCGGTAAATCTATTTTTTCATCGGAAGTGCGTAGCTTCTGTAATAAGATAACATCCTTGAAATGCCCTTCAACGAACCACCATTCTTTTAAAAGGCCACACTGTTCAAAGCCACAAGAAGTAAACAGTTTCAAACTTAATTCATTGCCCACAGCAACTTCAGCAGAAAGCTGTTTCAAACAAAGAAATCCAAAAGCATACTCACAAAGCAAAGCCAATGCCTCAGAACCATACCCTTCACCACGATATTCTTTCTTCAATGAAATGCCGACTTCTCCTCGAAGATGCATTGGTAAAAAACCTGTTATATCAATCGTACCAATAGCTACCTGATCCTTCAATCGTATGATCATTAGGCGAAGTTGCTTATCAGCATACATGTCGCATTGGGTGTTCTCCATGTATTGCTTAATGATATAACGAGAATATGGCACATTGAAACAAGTAATATCCCATTGTTCCGGGTCATTTTCCATCTCGTACATTATTTCAAGGTCTTCGGGTTCCATAGCTCGGAGTTTTACCCGTTGTCCTAAAAGATATGAGCGTTCCATATTATTCTTTTTCAATACGTAATTCCTGACGCAAGCGCTTTTCACTAGGATAACAGAATAAAGAAGCTGTTAAAGCAATAAATGCACATAACATGCCTGTTGTACTAAGCATTAAATAATAAATGGTAAAACCAAATATAACCAAAACTGCTAAAACAAGCATACGTATTCCACTCCAGAATGAGTATAAATGCAAAGCTTCCGCAATAGAAACATGATCTATTTTCTTAGATAAAATCCGTGCAAAATATTTCAATACCACAGGAACACTAATTGCTGTCACTATAATAGTCAATGACTCTACAATATAGGTCAGTCGTACATTCCTCGCATATATTCCTACGCAATCAAAAATACCACTTTCTCCAACTATTGCAATTAAAACAGGTAAAAGCCAAAAAGTGATAAAGTAAACTTTCAATCGCTTCGATATTTGTTTTATTAATTCATCCATCTTCCTTTTAATTTGTGTTTTACTCTTTAATTTGTTCCAGTAAAGGGAGTCCTATTTACAATACTGCGTCCCAGCGTTATTTCATCGGCATATTCAAGTTCATCCCCCACGGCAATTCCCCGGGCTATCACAGATAGTTTTACTCCCATTTTATCTAATTTTCGATAAATAAAGAAGTTAGTTGTATCGCCTTCCATTGTTGTGCTTAGCGCCAAAATAACTTCTTTTATACCTCCTTCAGCAACTCGTTGAATCAAACTTTCTATTTCCAAATCACTCGGCCCGACTCCATCCATAGGAGATATGACTCCCCCCAATACATGATATAAGCCCCTAAACTGCTGTGTTGCTTCTACAGCCATAACATCACGTATATTCTCTACAACGCAAACTATTGAAGCATCTCTTTGTGGATTTGCACAAATTCTACAGACCTCAGTATCTGAGATGTTGTGACATACTTTACAGTACTTCACTTCATGCTTTAATGTCATGATGGAGTTCCCAAAGGCTTCCACCGTTGCATTATCTTGCCGAAGTAAATGCAAGACCAAACGCATTGCTGTCTTCCTACCAATACCCGGGAGCTTCGCAAATTCACTCACAGCTTTCTCTAATAATACAGAAGGAAATTGGTTATTCATATCAAAAAATCAACTATTGACCGCAAAGATAAACAGAAATCTGTATTCCGAATGGGTATTCGCAAAATAAGTGTTACCTTTGCAGCGGTAAAAAAATATGATGTTTCATAACGAACGTCAACATTTTCTAAAAAAAACAAGACAATGGAGATAACAAGCGCCGAATTCGTTATTAGTAACACCGATGTGAAAAAATGTCCCGCCGGTAATTTTCCTGAGTATGCATTTATTGGTCGATCTAATGTAGGTAAGTCAAGCTTAATAAATATGCTTACAGGACGTAAAGCTTTAGCTATGACTTCATCCACTCCGGGTAAAACAATGCTTATCAATCATTTCTTCATTAATCAAAACTGGTATATAGTCGACCTTCCAGGTTATGGATATGCTCAAAGAGGTCAAAAAGGTTTAGCTCAGATAAAACGCATCATCGAGGATTATATTCTTAATCGTGAACAAATGACTAACCTCTTTTTATTGATAGATTCCAGATTATCCCCGCAGCTTATAGATATTGAATTTATGGAATGGCTAGGAGAAAATGATATTCCATTTTCTATTGTTTTCACTAAAACAGATAAGCTAAAAGGAGGACAATTAGGCAATAAAATTAAAGGGTATTTGGCGAAACTCCAAGAGCAATGGGAAGAACTTCCGCCATATTTTATCACATCGGCTGATAATAGATTGGGAAGAAAAGAAATATTAGATTATATTGAACACATCAATAGAGAAATAAAATAGATATTTATTAGTATAAAATGAAGAAAAACATTTTTTCAATGGCTACTTTGGCCATTTTATTTTCTGTGTCAACCCATTGTAATGCACAAGCATTAAATAATTTATTGGGAGGAGTTGAAAAGATTGTTAACAATGCCACCGGAAAAAGTAATGTGGATTTGAAAGGAAGCTGGTCTTATACAGGTTCCGCTGTAGAATTTGAAACAGAGAACCTGCTAATGAAAGCTGGTGGAAGTGTTGCAGCAAGCGCAACAGAAGCAAAAATGGATGCTCAATTGAAAAAAATGGGCATACAACCGGGGCAAATGAGCTTTACGTTCAATGCTGATAGCACTTTTAATACAAAAGTTGGTACAAAGACTTATACAGGAACATATTCATATAATAAATCGCAGAAAAAAGTAACACTTACTTTTTTGAAGATATTTGAATTTGGAGCAAAAGTAAATTATTCATCTAATAATATGGACTTACTCTTCGATTCAAACAAATTACTGAAGTTACTGGTTTTCTTAGGTAGTAAAAGCAGTAATACGAGTATTAAAACCGTCAGTTCTTTAGCAAGCAGCTACGATGGAATGATGCTTGGCTTTTCGTTAAAAAAGAAATAAAAGATGTTTTGGCATAGGCAGATCTAATTGCCACTAATAAATATGAACTGCACTCCTAAAGTTTTGTGCTCAACTTTTGGAGTGCAGTTCAATATATGAATAAGGGGCTTTTATTTGAGGATAGAATCTCACTTCATACTACCACCAATAATATCCAGCAATTCATTTGTAATAGCTTGTTGTCTACTCTTATTATACTGTATAGTCAGATCTTGTATTAAATCATTGGCATTATCCGTAGCAGTCTGCATAGCAAGCATGCGAGCTGCATGCTCAGACGTATTGGAATCCAATAACACTGTATAGATCTTCTGACATAAAACTTTTGGCAATAAAGCGGCTATTAAAGAATCAACGGAAGGTTCAACCAAATAATCATTAAGATAACGGCTTTTTGAATTTTCCTCTTTTGCAACCTGTTCTTTTTCTATCTTAGCTAGATCAATAGGAAGATAGTCTTCCTTAATAAGTATTTGCGATCCCATTGATTTAAAGTGATGATATATAATCTCCACTTTATCCACTTTTTTATCAGCGAAATCCTTCAAAAGTTTTTCGGCAAGCTCATAAGCTTCTTGATAAGTGGGCTTGTCAGCAATTACTTGATAGCTACCCTGAATAGAGTAACCCATTTTACGAACAGCTGACTCCACTTTTTTCCCAACTGGATAAATCAGTATATTTTCTTTACCTAAAGAGCGATATTCCTCTATGGCACGGTCAAGCAATTTTATAACATTTGCATTGAAAGCACCACATAGCGAACTATTGGAAGAGAACGCCACAATAGCTACACGCCCCACCGGTCGTACTTCCGTATAAGGAGATTCTAACTCAGAACCTGTCTGCAAGAAATTGGTCAAAATCTCATTCAGCTTCCTTTGATAAGGTAACATATGAGTAATTCGAATCTGCGCTTTATGTAACTTCGCAGATGCTACCATCTTCATCGCCGAAGTAATCTGACGGGTACTTTTGACGGAATTTATTCTACTTTTTACTTCCTTTAAAGAACTCACAGCAATATTTTTTTTAAGTGATGGATACCAATGACATCAACATAATTATTTAGTTGAAAATCATAAAAAAAAACCTCTCTTTCACTATTTAAGACAAAAATTGTCTAGCCACTTTGTTAGCAACATCTTCTATTTTTCCTGATATTTCATCATCTATAATACCTTTTTTCAGAATATCAAGAATATCTTCACGATGATTCATCTCAAGCGTTTCAAGAAAACTGTGCTCAAAATCTGCAACTTTATCTAACGGCACATTATGCAACAAACCATGAGTACCACAATATAATATGGCTACTTGCTTTTCTACAGGCACAGGTTTGTATTGAGGTTGTACTAGCAAACGGGTATTTTTTTGTCCTTTGTCGATAGTCAATGCTGTTACAGGATCCATATCACCACTAAATTTGGTAAATGCTTCCAACTCACGATACTGGGCCTGATCAATTTTCAATGTTCCGGCAACTTTCTTCATCGCTTTGATTTGGGCATTTCCACCAACACGACTTACAGAAATACCCACATTGATTGCAGGGCGATTACCTTGATTAAATAAATCGGTATCGAGGAATATCTGACCATCGGTAATAGAAATCACATTAGTCGGAATATAAGCCGATACGTCACCAGCCTGCGTTTCAATGATTGGCAATGCTGTTAATGAGCCCCCACCTTTAACTTTCCCCTTAAGGCTTTCTGGCAAGTCATTCATCTGAGCCGCAACTTCTTGCTGATTGATTATGCGGGCAGCACGTTCCAAAAGCCTAGAATGTAAATAAAAGATATCACCAGGATATGCTTCACGACCTGATGGACGACGTAAGATCAGTGAAACCTCACGATACGCTACAGCTTGTTTTGACAAGTCATCATAAACCACTAAAGCATTACGACCGGTGTCGCGAAAATATTCGCCGATAGCAGCACCAGCAAACGGAGCATAATATTGCAAAGCCGCAGGATCACCAGCTGTCGCAGCCACGATAATTGTATAATCCATTGCGCCATTTTCACGTAAGGTATTTACAATAGATGCTACTGTCGAGCCTTTTTGTCCTATAGCAACATAGATACAATAAACAGGATCACCTGCTTCATAATTAGCCCGCTGATTTATTATTGTGTCAATGGCAATAGCTGTCTTTCCAGTCTGACGGTCACCAATAATTAACTCACGCTGACCACGACCAATAGGAATCATAGCATCCACTGCTTTCAAACCTGTTTGTAAAGGCTGATTTACAGGTTGGCGATAGATAACACCCGGAGCTTTACGCTCAAGAGGCATTTCATGGAGATCACCACCAATCAATCCCTTACCATCCAAAGGGACACCAAGTGGATCTATTACACGGCCCAACATACTTTCGCCTACTCTTATAGAAGCTATACGTTTAGTACGTTTCACCGTATAACCCTCTTTAATTTTGTCTGTAGGTCCAAGCAGTACGGCTCCCACATTATCTTCCTCCAAGTTCATAACAATCGCCATAATACCATTGTCAAACTCTAATAATTCGTTTGCTTCGGCATTACGCAATCCATAAATACGAACCACTCCATCACTGACTTGCAGCACCGTACCTATTTCGTCCAGCTGCACATTGGCTTCAATGCCCTCCAGTTGTTGGCGGAGGATATCAGAGACTTCGCTTACTTTTATATTTTCAGACATGTTTGTAATTTTATAAATGTTATATGATAAAAACAGACTTTCGAATAACTCAATAAATATAATGAGTTATCTATGCGCATATTTATCACACTATTCTTCTGTTCTTATCAATGAACTGTTTTTTCACTCTTCTAAGTTGCGTAGCAATGCTGGCATCAAGACGGAAATCATTAATATCAAAAATAAAGCCGCCTTCAATCGAAGGATCTACTTCAGTTTGCAATTCCATTTGAGCATGCAACATGGAGGAAGCACTTTCACGTATACGCTTACGTACATCTTCATTGACAGGAACAGCCGTAATTAACCGACCCACACCAATATTATTAGCTTTCCGATACAATTCAAGAAAGCCAATACATATATAGTGAAGAATATTCTCACGCCTTTTTTTAAGCACAAGCGAAATAAATCGCGAAAATTCTTGGCTTGGTTCATCGTTTCCTACAGAAGCAGTGGAAATCAGTGAACACTTTTCTTTCACAGAAAGAACAGGGTTCTCCAAGGCCAAACGCAATTCAGCATGTAGCCGAAAGCTACGTTCCAAAGAACGGATCTCATTATAAAGCTTTTCTTCCGTCCCTGTGTCTTTAGCATACTGAATCAGCGCTTTTGCATAACGCATCGAAACTATTCCTATATCCATAATCTTTTTTCATTGATAAATAATTGGAAGTTGATATTACATCACCAACCAATTATTTATGATCAATTAGATTTTGAAGTCGAGAGTACTTCATCCACCATACGATCAATCATATCCATCTGTTCACGGTCTTCATCAAGATTCTTACGGATTATTTTCTCCGCAATATCAACAGATAAAACAGCTACCTGACGACGTATGTCACGGATGGCTTCTTCTTTTTCTTGCTGTATTTGTTTTCTCACATCCTCAAGCTCTTTTAAAGCAGCTATTTCAGCTTGTTTACGAGCATCGGATATAATTTTTTCACGCTCATGCATTGCATCCCGCAAGATTCGTCCTTGCTCTTTGTTAGCTTCAGCTATCAAAGCGTCGCTTTCTGATTTTAATTTAGAAAGTTGATCGTTCGCTTCTTTGGCCACTTTCAATGACTGGTCAATATACGCTTTTCGCTCATCTACCATCTTTGTAATGATAGGGAAACCGTACTTAGCAAGTATTGCAAAGACTACTCCAAAAGAAAGCAGCATCCAGAACAACAATCCACTATCGGGTAATAACAATGACATAGTTACACAATTTTATTATAAGAAGAATACTAACAGACAAACAACTACTGCTAATAGAGCAACACCTTCAATCAAAGCGGCAGCAATAATCATGTTCATACGAATATCACCAGACGCTTCGGGTTGACGGCCAATCGCTTCCATAGCTGAACCACCAATTTTACCGATACCGAGACCTGCGCCGATAACAGCTAATCCGGCACCTAAAGCTGCTCCTAATTTACTAACTCCGGCGGCTGCCGCAGTGGCTTGTAATAATACAGTTAATAACATAGCTCTTTCTAATTAAATGTTATAAATAAATTTATTAAATTATCTTTCGATTTCCGCCTCACTCTCTTGAGGAAGTGGAATTGTATGAGATTCTTGATGATGTTCTTCTTGTGCCAATCCTATAAATACAGCAGAAAGCATAGTAAATACATAAGCCTGAATGAAAGCAACTAATAATTCCAATGCATTCATAAAGATATTAAAAAGAACTGATGCCACAGATAAGCTTCCATTTAGAATAGGTCCCATGCTAGCTGAAATAAATATTAGACATGTTAAGACCAACATAGCCATGTGCCCAGCCAACATATTGGCAAAAAGACGGATCATCAATGCAAATGGTTTAGTAAATATTCCAAAAAACTCAATAAATGGCATCATCGGTATCGGAACTTTCAACCACCAAGGTACATCAGGCCAAAATATCTCTTTCCAATATGTCTTTGTCCCAAAAATATTCACTATAACAAAAGTGAATAAGGCCAAAACCATAGTTATAGCAATATTTCCAGTCACATTCGCACCACCGGGAAAAAATGGAATGAGCCCCATTAGATTATTTATGAATATAAAGAAAAAGGCTGTCAATAAATACGGTGCAAACTTTTTGTATTTGGGTCCAACACAACTTTTGATAATATCATCATTAACCATCATGATAAACATTTCCATAAACCCCACGAAACCACCAGGTGCTTTTGAAGTTTTACCGTTTTTACGATACCAACGAGCAACCCCTAATACAATAAACAACAACAAGGCACTATTGAAAAGTAAAGCAAACGTAACTTTTGTAATGGAAATATCCCACGGACGGATTTCATTACCCAATTGATCATGCTCTATTAATTTTCCTTCGTATTTACTTCCTGCAGGAGCAATGGAAAGACCTTCATAAACGCCTTCATTTTCTTCAAGTCTAGAAGAAAGGAATGTATGCCAGCCGGTACGACTGCTATACACGATAATAGGCAAAGGAATAGTTATATGTACTTTTCCCCATGTCGTAATGTGCCATTCATAAGAATCACCAATATGACCGAAGACAATTTCTTTTACATTTACCGGTTCATTCTTATGCGCTAAAGAAGCTATTGGGGTTATACTGTCCGATACAGAAACACCACCATTCAAAGCCACAGCTGAAGAATCGGCTTTTCCCGATAGCACAGAGGTTGTATCATTCTGAGCCAGCACAGGATTGAAAGCCAATAAACTCAGCAATGCTCCTATCATCAAATTACGCAGTTGTCTCATTTTCATTTTTTTCTTTTTTGAACTTTTTCTTGACCTCATACGAAAGGAAGAAAACTGTCTCATCTACCAAATAGATTATATAATATACAATGAACGTCAATATAAACTCAATCTTATCTTCACCCACCACTACACAATATGCAACAAGAAAGAAAAAAGCAAATAGCATTTTCAAAATCTTTATTGCTAAATAGAGTTGCAACAGCCTTTTTGGAGCATACTTCCGGCATGCGTCAAACATTGCTATTTCAAACACGCCGAATAAAAAGAAATACCCCGGTATAAAAGGATACCCTTCAAAATAATGTTCCGGCAAAACATAAAACAAAAATCCTGCACCTCCCCAGCCTACGAGTAAAGTCAATACAGCTAGTTGAACGAGGAAATTGCGTTTTGTCAAACTGATGCTCATAGTATTATAAAAAGTGAAGATTAAGATATAAAATAGAGATTAATTTCTCTACTTACCATTAACCTTCGAATGTTCAATCAACGCAAGCGGAAATTACTCCGTTGCTAAGCTCTACAAAACCTCCTTTTATATCGAGGCTATGTTCACTTCCATCTTTAGACACATACACTAACGAGCCCTCACGTAATGAAGACACGATAGGTGCATGTTGAGGTAAAATAGTGAACAGCCCCACGGTACCAGGGAATGTAACACTCCTTACCTCTCCATCAAAAATTTTGCTTTCGGGTGATAATATTGTCAGATGTAAATCATTCATGTTTTCCCAATCTATTTATTTCTTATTGGCTTGTTCCAACAAAGCTTTACCCTTTTCAATAGCTTCCTCTATAGTGCCAACATTCATAAATGCAGATTCCGGAAGATAGTCTACTTCACCGTTCAATATCATTTTGAATCCTTTGATAGTGTCTTCAATCGATACCATTATTCCCTGTAATCCGGTAAATTGCTCGGCTACGGTAAATGGTTGAGATAAGAAACGCTGTACGCGACGAGCACGGTTTACAATCTGTTTGTCCGTATCGGAAAGCTCTTCCATACCAAGAATTGAAATAATATCCTGCAATTCTTTGTTTCGCTGAAGTATCTGTTTTACGCGTTGAGCCGTTTCATAATGTTCCTGACCGACAATATTTGGATCGAGAATACGTGAAGTAGATTCCAAAGGATCAACAGCCGGATAAATACCAAGCTCTGTAATTTTTCTGCTCAATACTGTTGTAGCATCCAAGTGAGTAAATGTCGTAGCAGGAGCTGGGTCAGTCAAGTCATCAGCCGGCACATAAACAGCCTGCACGGAAGTGATTGAGCCATTACGTGTGGAAGTAATACGCTCCTGCATAACCCCCATTTCAGTTGCGAGTGTTGGTTGGTAACCTACTGCTGAAGGCATACGACCCAACAATGCAGAAACCTCTGAACCTGCTTGGGTAAAACGGAATATGTTATCGATAAAGAATAAAATATCACGAGGACCATTGTTCTGCGAACCCATGTCACGGAAAGACTCAGCAACAGTCAAACCGGATAATGCTACAGATTGACGTGCCCCGGGAGGTTCATTCATTTGTCCGAATATCAATGTAACTTGTGATTTCTCAACTTCATTGTAGTCAACTTTGGATAAGTCCCAATTGCCTTCTTCCATGCTCTTTTTAAACTCATCCCCATATCGAATGACACCGGATTCAATCATTTCACGCAATAAGTCATTACCCTCACGTGTACGCTCGCCTACTCCGGCAAATACTGAAAAGCCATGTTGTTTCTTGGCAATATTATTGATTAACTCCTGAATAAGCACGGTCTTTCCTACACCAGCTCCACCGAATAAACCAATTTTACCTCCTTTACTATATGGTTCAAGCAAATCAATAACTTTAATACCAGTGTAAAGAACCTCCTGTACAGTCGTTAAATCTTCGAACTTTGGGGGCTCGCGATGAATAGGATATGCACCGGACTGATCCAATTCTTTCATACCGTCAATGGACTCTCCCACTACATTCATAAGACGCCCTTTGATCTGCTCGCCGATCGGCATTGTGATAGGCGTACCCGTCGGATAGACCTTCATCCCTCTCTGCAAACCATCGGTACTATCCATAGCAACGGTTCTGACTGTATTTTCACCAATGTGCTGTTGTACTTCGATAATTAATTTCTTACCGTTCGCCCTTTTAATCTCCAATGCATCATGGATACTGGGAAGGATTAACTCCGCATCTGTACTTTCAAAATAGACGTCCACCACCGGTCCGATGACCTGAGAGATATGTCCGATAATCTGTGACATAAGCAATCTTTTATATAAGTTGGTTCAATTTTTATAATGCAAATCACTTGCAGTTGTTGTTTTTGTAAAATCCTAAACATCCGTAAACAGCTCTTTGTTCATCGAATATTTAGTTACCTAGACAACTTTCCTTGCAAATGTAAAAACAAAAAAGAATAGATAGTATTCTCCTCCTCGTTTTTTTTAGTTTATTATACCCTTTTGAACGATTATTGTTACAAATAGAACAATAATCAATTTCAAAATTAACGTCTGTTATATATTTAGAGGATCATCAGACTACTTTAACGTGAGCTGCAAGCCTCTTTACTTTATCTCTAAGAGCATCAAGGTCACTTCCCGCAGGGGCATAACACAACACAACTCCCATTCGTCTGTTTACTCTGGTAAATGGTTTTCCAAATAAACGAATATAGGTATCCTCTTCTTTTATAGCCTCAGCAACTCCTTCGTATCTCGGACGTTCTGTACTGGCAATTGATGAGAGTATAACCGCACTTGCACCAATTCGTTCCAATTTTATTGAAGGAATTGGTAATCCTAAAACCGCACGCAAATGAAGTTCAAATTCATTAAGGTTTTGTGTACCGGCCAGTGTGACCATACCTGTATCATGAGGACGCGGAGAAAGCTCGGAAAAGTAAACGCCATTTTCATGGCTAAGGAAGAACTCCACTCCCCAAAGCCCGGCACCGGTTAATGCACGGGTGACTTTTTCAGCCATATCCTGTGCTTCTTGAAGATGTTTTGGATCAATATGAGCAGGTTGGAAACTCTCACGGTAATCCCCTCCTTTTTGCACATGACCAATGGGAGGACAAAACAAAGTAGGACCATCCTTTTGAGTCACAGTGAGCAGTGTAATCTCACTATCAAAACGAATAAACTCTTCTACGATTAGTTCCTTTATGTCCCCGCGGCTACCGTGACAGCCATATTCCCATGCATGCTCCAGTTCATCTGCATTTTTCACCAACGATTGTCCCTTACCCGAGGAAGACATTAAAGGCTTCACTACACACGGAAATCCGATTTTCTCAGCTGCCGATTTCAATTCTTCAAATGATTTGGCATAAAAATATTTAGCCGTTTTAAGCCCCAACTCTTTTGCCGCCAAATCGCGAATCGCTTTACGGTTCATGGTAAAGTTTACAGCACGGGCGCTGGGGACAACTTGAATGCCCTCTTTTTCAAACTCATACAAGCGCTCTGTTCTAATAGCTTCTATTTCAGGTACAATTATGTCAGGGTTATGTTTGCGAACAACTCGCTCCAATTCCTCTCCATCAAGCATATTGAACACTTCACACTCATCTGCAACCTGCATAGCCGGAGCCCCAGAGTACGAGTCACAAGCTATAATATGCTGACCTTTCCGTTGAGCGGAAATCACAAATTCTTTTCCTAATTCACCGGAACCTAATAACAATATTTTCTTCATCGCCTTTACCTTAATCAATTACATAAATATAAAAAGAAAAACTACAACGTCATCTTATTGGTGTTCTTCACGCAATAAATCATTTATTGTCTTCACCGGATTAAATGTACTCAAAGGTACTTCCACAAAAATAGTATTCCAGTCGCTCATTGCTCCATTCCATAAGCCCGGAAGTTCCAAAGCTTTTAGTTCCTTACCGCTTTTCGACTTATAAGAGATAAAACCTGTAGCTTTATCCACATATTTGGTCAAATCAAATTTATGGCCTTTATAATCACGCACAGCACAAACCAAATCAACTGGATTAAAATGTGTTCCCTTTTCAAACATAGCTCTCATTTGAGGGTTATTCATGTCAATCTGTGAACTCTCCAATATTTGTAATGAGATTGTTCCATCGCTATTATAGGCCAAAAATGGTCCACCTCCGGGTTCTCCTATATTTTTCACCATGCCGCATACCCTCATAGGACGGTTTAGTTTATTCTTCAAATAAATCACTAATTCGGAATCTTCCAGATCTTTTGTCTCAAGGTTCTTACATAACAATTTTTTTTGAAGAAATTGCAGCATTTCTATTACTTGATCATGCGTATATTTACCACTATCGAGTAGTTCCAAATAAGAAAAAGCTTGTTGTTGCAACGAAACCAGAACACCTGCAATAAGTTTTTTATAAAGTACGGTATCTCCTTTCAAACGATCGGGTACCACATTATCTATATTCTTAATAAAGATCAAATCAGCATCCAAATCATTGAGGTTTTCAATTAATGCACCATGACCTCCGGGGCGAAACAAAAGTTTATCGTTATCGCGGAAAGGTTGATTATCCATATCCACAGCAATAGTATCGGTACTCGACTTCTGCTCGGAAAAAGAGACGTTATAGTCTACCCCATATTTGCGTGCGAACAAACCGGCTTTTTCTTCAACCAACTTTTCGAACAGTAGCCGATGTTCCGGCGATACCGTGAAATGCACATTGACTTTGCCGTTTTTATTGGAAGCATATAGAGCACCTTCCACCAAGTGTTCTTCCAACGGCGTGCGATTACCGGCTTCGTAAGAATGAAATTTTATCAAACCTTTAGGTAGTGAACCATAGTTTAGGCCGGAAACCCTAAGTAAAGATGCCACAACCGATTTATAGTCATCAGCATCAAGTAGAGAAGAAACAGGTTTTCCATATTCCTCCACACAAGCACTATCCAAATCTTTAAAGAAAGCAAACTCACGAATTTTTGTGAAAAACTTCTTTTCAAAATCAGTTTGTGGGGTATTATAATCCGCATCTATAAATTCAAACAGATTCTTAAACATACGACTTGCTGCTCCTGAAGCCGGAACAAACTTAACTATCGTTTTATCGGTTTTAGTGTAAGCCTCCCAAGCATTTAAGTAGTTTTTCTGTTCATCGGTGTCGGGTGCAAAAATGCCTTTTTCCACAGATGCGGCATCAGCCAGTTTTAAATAGGGAAAACCTTTTCTAAAGTAGTCCAATTGCTCTGCAATCTGTTCTTCGGAGATACCTTTTTGGTCGAGTAACTCACGATCCTGCGAAGTGATCATCATATTTATAACTATTAATTGATGCCCAAAATTACAAAAAAACTGCAACGCCCATCAAGAAAAAGAAGAAAAAAACTACCTTTACAGCACAAAAACCAGACGATTATGGAACGAGATGAATTTTTCACAACGGATGAGAAGAAGCAACTCTTCTCGCTCTACAAGAAGCTTTTGCAACTGACAGGCGAGACATTGCTTAAAGGTGATTGCAAAAAGCTGAAGACCCATCTTATCAATTCAATAAAGAATAATCAGGTGCAGCGGGATACTTTCGGNNTAAATCCGCTGATTAAAGATATGCAGACAGCCGTTATCGTTGCCGAGGAGATTGGAATGAAACGTGCTTCTATATTGGGTATTATGCTTCATGAAAGTGTGCGTAGCGGTACTTATGCTGTAGATGAGATACATTCTGTGTATGGGGAAGATGTTGCCGGTATCATTAAAGGCTTGATACGGGTAAATGATTTATATTCCAAGAGCCCTACTATTGAATCGGAAAACTTCCGCAATCTGCTACTTTCGTTTGCAGAAGACATGCGCGTCATTCTCATCATGATTGCAGACAGGGTGAATATCATGCGTCAAATTAAGCACAGCGATAATGATGAAGCCCGTAGGCAAGTAGCTAATGAAGCGGCATATCTATATGCTCCTCTTGCCCATAAGTTAGGGTTATACAAGTTAAAATCGGAATTGGAAGACTTGTCTTTGAAATATTCCGAGAGAGATATTTATTATCATATCAAAGACAAGCTTAATGAAACAAAAGCTTCGCGTGACAAATACATTGCTTCGTTCATAGCTCCTATTCAAAAGAAACTGGAAGAAGCCGGCTTACAATTTCATATTAAAGGGCGTACAAAATCGATCCATTCCATCTATCAGAAGATGAGAAAACAAAAATGTCCGTTCGAAAGTGTATATGACTTATTTGCCATCCGTGTTATACTTGAATCTCCTTTAGAAAAAGAGAAACAAGAATGTTGGCAAGTATATTCCATCGTCACAGACATGTATCAACCTAATCCCAAGAGACTTCGTGACTGGCTATCTGTACCGAAAAGCAATGGATATGAATCTTTGCACATCACCGTAATGGGACCGGAAGGTAGATGGGTTGAAGTACAGATACGTACCGAACGTATGGATGAAATAGCCGAACGGGGACTTGCCGCGCATTGGAGATATAAAGGAGTAAAAGGCGAAACAGGGCTTGACGAATGGTTAACTTCTATCCGAGAAGCATTGGAAAACTCGGATACCGGCTTAGAAGCAATGGATCAGTTCAAACTTGATCTATATGAAGATGAAGTTTTTGTATTCACACCGAAAGGCGATTTATTTAAATTGGGAAAAGGTGCAACCGTATTGGATTTTGCATTTCATATTCACAGCAAGGTAGGCTGCCGATGCATAGGAGCCAAAGTAAATGGAAAAAATGCCCAATTGCGCCAAGTATTACAAAGTGGTGATCAGGTTGAAATCATGACCTCGAACGCTCAAACACCCAAGCAAGACTGGCTGAATGTGGTAACCACTTCAAAAGCACGTACAAAGATACGTCAAGCTCTTAAAGAAATGGTGGCCAAACAACATGCCTTTGCCAAAGAAACGCTGGAAAGAAAGTTTAAGAACCGCAAATTAGATTATGATGAAGCGGTGATGATGAGACTGATCAAGCGTTTGGGATTTAAGACTGTAACAGATTTCTATCAAAGCATTTCTGATGGTGCATCGGATGTGAATGATATTATTGATAAGTATCTGGAACAGCAAAAGCGTGAAACAGAAGTCCGTGATGACCCCACTTATCGTAGTGCGGAGAGTTATAATTTGCAACCTATTCAGGAAGAGGAAACAAAAGCTAAAGAAGACGTTTTGGTCATCGATCAGAACCTGAAAGGGCTTGATTTCAAATTGGCACGTTGCTGCAATCCTATTTATGGAGATGATGTATTCGGCTTTGTCACGGTATCCGGCGGTATCAAAATACATCGTACGGACTGTCCCAACGCCAGTGAATTGCGTGAGCGTTTCGGCTATCGTATTGTAAAGGCACGTTGGGCAGGAAAGTCACAAGGTACGCAATATCCGATTAATTTACGTGTTGTTGGTCATGATGACATAGGTATTGTTACAAACATTACTTCGGTCATTTCCAAAGAGAATAATATCACGCTGCGAGCCATAGGAATTGATTCGCATGACGGACTATTCTCAGGAACACTGACCATCATGGTCGGTGACACGGCCAGATTGGAAGCCTTGATTAAAAAGTTGAGAACTATAAAAGGAGTGAAACAGGTTTCAAGGAACTGACGAAACACACCTCAAACAATATTCATGTAGGAAGTTTAATGAATTACAATGGCAAGAAACAATTACGAAGCTTCGGGTATGCATGGAAAGGCATCCGGAGTTGCGTCGGCAAAGAACAGAATCTTAGCTTTCACTTGATTGTGTCTACCCTTGTCATAGTAGCAGGACTGGTATTCGGCATCACCCAAATGGAATGGATCGCTGTCATACTATGCATTGCAATAGTTATTACTGCAGAGCTATTCAACTCTTCTATTGAACGTTTAGTTGATTTGGTTTCACCTGTTAAAAATCCCGCGGCGGGGCAGATAAAAGATATTGCTGCAGGTGCAGTATTGGTCTGTGCTATTGGGTCAGCAATAATCGGACTTATTATTTTTATACCTTATATATTAGCGGTTCTTTAGTGATCATACTCGTAGATAAGGTATCCAAATTATATTTCAAAAGTCAAACTTCTGTATATCTAAAATGAAAGAGACTGCCCCGGAATATTGTTGAGACAGTCTCTATTAAATAAATCATTTATAATTTAATGTATAAATGCCATTATAGAAAAATAACGAGCATTAATACTGTTCTTTTTCATTGGGGAAATCAAGGTTCTTTACGTCCGAAACATAATGACTGATAGCATCTGTCATAACAGTATGCAAATCGGCATAGCGTCTTAAAAAGCGAGGGCGAAAGCCATTATTCATACCCAACATATCCTGTACCACCAATACCTGACCGTCCGTTCCACCACCTGCTCCGATGCCAATAACCGGAATTGTAAGTTCACGCGCAACCCTCTCGGCTAATGCTGCCGGTATTTTTTCCAAAACCAATGCGAAACAACCGGCTTCCTCCAACAGATGGGCATCGTGTACCAGCTTCTCGGCCTCAGTATCATCTTTGGCGCGTACGGTATAAGTGCCATATTTATTAATAGATTGAGGCATAAGCCCAAGATGTCCCATCAATGGGATACCTGCACTCAATATACGCTTTACCGTGCCTATTATTTCTTCGCCTCCTTCAAGTTTCAATGCGTCAGCATTACTCTCTTTCATAATTCGGATAGCGGAAGCCAGACCTTCCAATTCATTCCCTTGGTATGAGCCAAACGGCATATCGACTACTACCATAGCGCGTTTCACTGCACGAACCACCGATGTGCCATGATAAATCATTTGATCGAGAGTAATGGGTAAAGTTGTTACGTTGCCCGCCATTACATTAGAAGCCGAATCTCCAACCAAAATAACATCTATTCCTGCACCATCCACAATCTGTGCCATGGTGTAATCGTAAGCTGTCAACATTGATATTTTCTCACCTCGCTGTTTCATTTCAACCAGACGGTGAGTCGTTACTTTACGTACGTCATCAGATATATAACCTGCCATGATCTTTTGTTTTTAAGTTCGGGGGACAAAGGTATAGTTTTTCAGTAACTTCTCGCAAGTCATTCCGGTGAAATCATCGAGAACGTAATGAGCCAAGCCGCTAATGTCTTCACGGGAATTAGTCGTAGTTAGACCTATAACTGTGGCTCCCGATGCCATACCGGCCTTTAGTCCGTTAAAAGAATCTTCAAAAACGTATGTTGTTTGAGGTGTGGTACCAAACACTTTCATACCGAGCAAGAAACAATCCGGATCGGGCTTAGAATGGGCAAACATATCGGCCGTCAGAATATGATCGAACATATTTTTCACTTCAGGATGCCTGCGATAAACGGCTGCCATCTTCACTTCATTAGAGCTTGTGACCACAGCCATCTTTACTCCACTACGTCGTAAATCAGCTACAAATTCTTCTGCGCCGGGAACATAATCATAGCTCATTTCCTGTTCAAAATGGTTTAACGCCTCGGTTATCTCCTTCTGCTTTTCCACCATTTCAGCGAAAAACGTATTATAAATATAGTTTAGTGTCTGTCCCTTCACACGGGTTTCCAAATCGGGCATAGACAAATAGTCAACGCCCACCTGATGCCAAAAAATAGAGTACTGAGTTTCAGTATCCATTATCACTCCATCAAAGTCAAACAAAACCGCTATTTCTTTCGTATTATACATAAACAATCCAAATTCACTTAATATATTAACACCTGTTTGATTGCAACAAAGGTCAGAATAATACTTGAACCATGCAAATATTTCATACCTTTGCGCCAAATTAGACGAAAACACCATTTATGGACAATAATCCGCATATATTAAGTACAGAGCGAATAGGAAAATTATTGCTGCAATATTCCATTCCGGCTATCATAGCTATGACCATTACCTCATTATATAATATTATCGACAGTGTTTTTATTGGACATGGAGTTGGAGCCATGGCTATTGCAGGTCTAGCTGTAACTTTCCCGCTAATGAATCTTGTTGTTGCTTTTTGTACACTTGTTGCGGCAGGAGGATCTACCATCTCGTCTATCCGGTTAGGACAAAAAGACATGGAAGGTGCTACCAAGATAGTAGAACATACTTTAATGTTATGCATTATCAATGCTGTCGTATTTGGTGGCATTTCATTTATCTTTCTAGATCAAATATTGATATTCTTCGGAGCAAGTGCACATACTCTACCTTATGCACGTGATTTCATGCAAGTCATTTTATTGGGAACGCCTATTACCTATGTAATGATAGGGCTGAATAACGTAATGCGTGCTACCGGGAATCCGAAGAAAGCAATGCTTACCTCTATGGTTACCGTACTTTGTAACATAATTCTTGCTCCACTGTTTATTTTTCATTTCAACTGGGGCATACGGGGAGCGGCAACTGCAACTGTCATCTCGCAGTTCATCGGCATGGTATGGGTCCTGAAACATTTCTTAGATAAGTCGACAATAGTACGTTTCGGATCGGGTTTCTGGAAGATGAAAAGACGTTTTATCGGTAGTATCTTTTCTATCGGAATGTCTCCATTTCTCATGAATGTATGCGCATGCGCTATTGTAATCATTATCAATAACAGTCTGCAAAAATATGGCGGAGATATGGCTGTAGGTGCATACGGCATTATCAACCGACTGCTTACTCTGTCGGTGATGATCGTAATGGGAGTAACCATGGGTATGCAACCGATTATTGGATATAATTATGGAGCTCAAAAATATGATCGCGTAAAACAGACTCTAAAATTGAGTATTGTAGCGGGAGCAGGTATTACTACCGCAGGATTCTTGCTTTGTGAACTCTTCCCCAAAGCAGTATCGATAGCATTCACTACCGACAAAGACTTGATTGATATGGCATCGCGAGGCATTCGCATTTGTATCGCCATGTTTCCTGTTGTCGGGATACAAATTGTAATCGGTAATTTCTTCCAAAGCATTGGCAAAGCTAAAATCAGTGTATTCTTATCACTTACACGCCAATTGCTTTATCTACTTCCGGGATTAATTATTTTCCCTCATCATTTCGGCTTGGATGGGATATGGATGAGTATGCCAGTATCCGACCTGCTTGCTGTAATAACGGCGGTTGTTATTTTATGGTTCTATATCCGTAAGATAATCAATACGACTCATGTAGTCGAAAGAGAGTTGCAGCCTTAAAATTCGGCTGCAACTACATTAGCGACAATACTTCCATCAAATAGATGTATGGTTCGATGAGCAAAGCTGGCATCATGCTTTGAATGAGTTACCATGATAATGGTAGTACCTTCACGATTTAATTCGGTCAGTAACGTCATTACTTCCGCGCCATTCTTTGAATCAAGATTACCAGTTGGTTCATCTGCAAGAATAAGTTTAGGATTTGTCACCACAGCACGGGCTATAGCTACACGTTGCTGCTGTCCCCCCGACAATTGTTGTGGAAAATGCTTGGCACGGTGACTGATATTCATTCGTTTCAATATTTCATCCACGCGGCGTTTCCGCTCACTGCTCCCCACCCCCAAGTATGTCAACGGAAGTTCCACATTCTCATAGACGCTCAATTCGTCTATCAAGTTAAAGCTTTGAAATACAAAACCCAACTTTCCTTTGCGTACACGTGTACGTTCCTTTTCTTTCAACTTTGCCACTTCTTCACCTAACAGCTTATATGAACCTTCGGTTGGGTTATCAAGCAGCCCCAATATATTCAGCAACGTTGACTTTCCACAACCGGATGGCCCCATTATAGCAACAAACTCGCCTTCTTTGACTTCAATATCTACATGATTTAGTGCTACCGTCTCCACTTCAGAGGTAGAAAACACTTTACTGACATTGTTTAATTCTATCATATTTTCCATTTTATACTTGTTTTTAGGTTTAAATGCTTACTTTCATTCTTTATTCTTTTCACTCAAAAGACCTTCTTCGCTGTCATTTCCATATACGAAAACGATGATTTCCTTATTGAGTCACAATCGTTTCCATATAAAGAAACTGAAATTTCTATGTGCAGAAACTCTTCTATCTCTGTATAGAAACGCCGTTTGTGACAATGTTACTCACTCTTAATACTATTCACCGGATTCTCATTTGCAATACGCCAGGACTTCCAGATAACACACCCCACGATAATCAATAAGATGACAATACCCAATAATGGATATACAACCGGACTCAACGGAATCTTCTCCGAAAAGCTATCCATCCAGGCAGCATTGACATACCACGCTCCCACAAGCCCAATGACAATGGCAGGCAAAGCTACATAGAGGATGTCGCGCGAAAGGATATGCAACACATCCGACACTTCTGCACCGTTCACCTTACGAATAGCAATCTCCTTTGAACGGCGGCGCACCTCATCGGTAGTATAGCCTATTAAGCCCATCAGCATGATGAACACCATGACTACTGTAGACATGATGGTGGCATTGCGGAACACACGGGTGGCATTGTAATTATCATGGATGATCTGTTCCAAAGAACGAAAATCAATGACTTTGTCGGGAAGTGCATCCGATGATTCCCTATTCAACTTTGCTAGATTTTCAGCAAACGGTTCCCTCAAACGGATATGAAGTTGCCCACTGATATAATTCACCCAATACACCACAAGCGGTTGTTGATCATAATAGAAGCTGTTCATGCGGTAATCTTTCAACAAACCCACTACCTTATAATTCCTGCCTAAATTCAATGTACGTCCCACCACGCGACTCCCCCAATGCATCCATTCAGCAAAAGTCTCGTTCACCACCACTTCGGAACTATCCCTTGCCATACGTCCTACCTTGAAAGTCATTCCCATCATCTTTGGGTAGTTTTCCATTTCTCCCTCAATACGGGTGGAAAATAAGGTTTTTCCAGCCTCATTCCTCACCATCTCACCGCTGAAGCCGTAAGCGGGATAATCCCATGCCAATGAAACATCCTCCACATAGGACAGTCCTTTGAAATAAGTCAATATATAGTCCGACTTATTCTTCTCCGAAGTATTGAAACTCATACTCGACACCACCACTCTATCGGCATTGTATCCCATACTTTTATGGGTGACGTAGTGATATTGGGCAAGCACCACACACATCAATCCGGCAATGAACGTCACTCCAGCAAACTGAACGAACAGTAGCGGGCGCTTCCAGTCTTTCTTACCTTCGGAATAACGCCGAAACACCTGTGACACCGGTATGGAGGAGAAGAGACGCCCCGGCAACACTCCTCCTATCAAGAACAGGAACAACACCGTCAACCCGGGTACCCACAGACGGCCAGCTGCAAATAGCGAGGAGAGTTTGGCAACGGTGGTATCTTCCACAAAGTCACGGAAATTAAACAGCAACAATAGCATTACCCCTATCGCCAATAAAATAATGATACCTGTCTCCATCAGAAACATTCCAAACACTGTGCCACCTGATGCACCACTGCATTTGTGCACTCCGATAGCTTTAGCACGATAACTCAACGAAGAGATGGAAATGAGAACGTAATTCAACGCTGCTATGAATAGAATGGAAAAAGCGAGTATGCTCATAATCCAGACCATCCGCTTCACATCCTTATATTCACGATAAACATCACAGATAGGCTTCAGAAAGACAGTATAGTCCAATTGCATCTTCGCCATATCCGCCGGTTTATACTTGGCAATCATAGCATCCAGACGTTTCATTACCGACTCTTTGTCGACACCTTTTTTAAAGCGGATATACTCTGGATAGCTATCTCCTCCATTCCACGAATAATTTCCCCAACCACGGCTCCACATGGTAGGCATCGAAATCACTCCGTCACAAGGACGAGTAGTATTCTCCGGCAAAGCAGCATAGATGCCCTTTACAGTCAGAGTGAGCTCCTTATTATACATCAGCGTCTTGCCTATAGGATCGTCTCCACCAAAGATTTTCTTTGCCAAGCGGTCGGAAAGGAATATCACATCCCTGTTCATCAGTTCATGAGGGTCACCGCGAAGCACCTCCATACCCATTGTCTGAAAAAAAAGCGAATCCGCCATCACCTTTTTATCGTCAAAACGTACACTCCCATAATACAGCGGACCACTGACCGTATATTCACAAATACTCGTAGCCGACTCCACTTCTTTCGGGAAGTTCTGCAAGATAGTTCCAGCTACCGGTCCCATATTCTGCTCGCTTGGATCACGCTTTTCACCATTTGTAGTCCAGACCGAAAATATCTGGTATAAATCACTATTATTTTTAAAGCAGGTATCAAAACTTAACTCAAAAGCGATGCGGGCAAAAAGCAAGATACTCATGGTCAGTCCCAAACTAAGAGAAATGATTTTGATGAGATTTGAGCCACGCCCCCGTAACAATGTCTTAATGACATAATACAATTGTTTCATTAGGTATAATTAATTTGAATTCATTTATCATTCATTTCCAATGTCATGCAAACATTAAAAGACAGAAAGTATGCCAAATATATTATATATACATTTTCAGGTACTTACATAATTATCTTTTCTCCAACATTGTCTAATAATTAGACAACAATGTCCAATTATTAGACAACAATACGTTTCAAAACAAAATGAAACGAATGAACTAATTATCAGTAATCATTTCATATCACAGATAAAAACTATATCTTTGCAAATAGTTTTCAGCGAGATATTATATTACTAACACTATTCTTTATTTATATGAGATCATTTTATATTGTTCTATCTCTCAGCACATTGTTATGCAGCTGCAATATGATAGACTACCACCCCTACGATGTAAAAATCAGCGGCGAAACAAATATTAATGCCAAGAACATCATTAAGATTGAAAATAATTGCAAAGGAAAGGATACTATTCGATTCATAACAATGGGAGATTCACAACGTTGGTATGATGAAACGGTCGATTTTGTAAATAATGTAAATAAACGGAATGATATCGATTTCGTGATTCACGGAGGTGATTTAAGCGATTTCGGAGTGACGGATGAATTTCTGTGGCAAAGAGATATCATGAATAAGCTTAAAATACCGTATGTCGCACTGATAGGCAATCATGATTGCATAGGCACAGGAAAAGAAACATTCCANGTTGTTTTTGGTGAACCGAATTTCTCATTCATCGCGGGTCGTATCAAATTCGTTTGTTTAAATACCAATGCAATCGAATACGATTATTCGCACCCCATTCCGGATATGGAATATATAGAAAATCAGACAGCGGACCGTCGTTCGGAATACGATAAAACTGTCGTATCCATGCATGTTCGTCCTTATGCCTACGAATTCAACAACAATGCAGCGAAGGCGTTTCAATACTACATCACGCAGTTTCCCGGCTTACAATTCTGTACAGCAGCTCATGAACATCGTTTATTTGAAGAAAATTTATTTGGAGATGGCATTATGTATTATATGAGTGACTGCATGAAAAGTCGTAGCTATTATATTTTCACCATAACACCTAGCGGATACAAACATGAAGTGGTTTATTATTAATAAAAAAACATATATAGGCATTCTCTTATGCCTATTCAATCTTGATTCTCCAGTGACACATGGTCAAAACGTTATAAAAGAAAATACTGGTCAGGTTATAGAAGCTAATCAAGCACAACTATCTCTTAAAGATACCGTCTATATTGTAAAACAAGACACGGTATGGTTGGAAAGAGAAAAAGCAAATCAAGTCTATGAGAGTGAAGTGCAGCCTAACAGTTATGACAAGAGGATTCACCGCTATCGCAAAAGGTGGGAAAGTCTGATACCTACTCATATCAAGTTACAATATGCAGGAAATATGGGTTTCTTATCTATGGGCATGGGATGGGATTATGGGAAGCATAATCAATGGGAGACCGATGTTTTTTTCGGTATGATTCCGAAGTACCAATCCAAGCGTACTAAACTGACCTTTACTGTGAAGCAAAATTACATGCCGTGGAGCTTACCTTTAGGTAAAGATTTATATGTTGAACCATTAACATGTGGGATATACTTTAATACAGTATTCGGAAATGAATTCTGGGTAAAAGAACCTGAACGTTACCCAAAAGGATACTACGGCTTCTCTTCTAAAATACGCACACATATATTTTTAGGACAGCGACTGACGTGTAATGTCAATCCTGAAAAAAGATTTTTAGCAAAAGCTGTCACCGTATTCTATGAAATCAGCACTTGCGACCTCTATATGGTAAGTGCATTCACTAATAAATATCTTAAGCCAACGGACTATCTAAGCCTTTCATTCGGCTTGAAAGTGCAATTGCTATAAAAAAGGGGAAGTCATATTTGCTTCACGCAGACATGACTTCCGAGAATTTATGGAATAAATTTAGTAAAAAAGGATGAGTTTGTCTACAATACAATGGCATTTAGACAAATTCCTCTACCATATAAGTGCCGTTATAAACGTCATTTATATAATCTTCAGCAATATTCGCTAAGTTTTCACAGGCTTCATCAGCGCTCTCCCCATAAGCAAAACATACGGAGTTATTTTTCAGATAGGCATAAAATTCGCCGTTGAGTGTTGATTCAATAATATAATCATCTTTGCCAAGTTCCATATTGACTCCTTTCTTTATTTTTTCTTATGCAAAGATGGGTAAGCTTTATTACGTCACGATGTAAGCGATATGACAAAATGGTAAAACAATAGCTGAACAGAAAAAATATCCATAGATAGAATCGGCTTATACTGCAGTTTTCATGATAGATATAAATGTCGCTAAAATATAAGTATATCGAACAAAGTATCTCCTCTCATTCCGAAAAGGAACTATGCAACGGAATATCTATAAAAGATCTGTGGCATATTGGGAATCGTGAATGATGATAGGTTAATAAAGAAAGAGCACCCCAATTACAATACATTGTAATCAGGGTGCCTAGCGAATACTAACTCTAAGAAAATGTCATGAAACTTTTGAGCTGGTATTCTATGCTAATTGAGCTTTAATTATTAATAAGAGCGTGCAAATAATGCGCGACACGCCGATGGCTTACCGGTTACCATACATCTACCTGGTTCTTTGTCATCACCAAAGAATGTTTCAAAAGGTATACAACGTATTGTAGCTTTGGTATCTTCTTTTATTCGCTCTTCCGTCTCAGTAGTTCCATCCCAATGAGCCAATATAAATCCACCTTCTTCTATCTTTTCCTTAAATTCATCATAGCTGTCAACCTTAGTAATATGAGCATTACGGAAATTAAGGGCTTTCTGATAAATATTATTTTGAATTTCTTCCAATAATTCCTTTACGTATTCTTCTATACCATCACATGTACGGGTTTCTTTCTCCAAAGTATCACGACGCATCACTTCCATGGTATTATTTTCAAGGTCCCGTCCTCCCATTACAAGGCGTACCGGTACTCCTTTGAGTTCATAATCGGCAAATTTGAAGCCAGGACGTTTGTTATCGGCATTATCATATTTCACCGATATACCAAAAGCTTTAAGCTTTGCAACTATTCCTGCCACCTTTTCATCTATTTTTTGAAGTTGTTCGGCATTTTTATAAATAGGTACAATAACGACTTGTATAGGAGCTAAGTGTGGAGGCAAAACCAATCCGTTATCATCAGAATGAGTCATGATCAAAGCACCCATCAAACGAGTAGATACTCCCCATGAAGTTGCCCAAACATACTCCAGTTTATTTTCCTTATTAACAAATTGAACATCAAACGCCTTAGCAAAATTCTGACCAAGAAAATGAGAAGTTCCGCTTTGTAGTGCCTTACCGTCCTGCATCATTGCTTCAATAGTATAAGTTTCTAAAGCACCCGCAAAACGTTCATTAGCCGACTTTACCCCCTTAATTACAGGAACAGCCATAGATTTTTCAGCAAACTCAGAATAGACATTTAACATACGTATAGCTTCCTCCTCTGCCTCTTCACGCGTAGCATGTGCCGTGTGTCCTTCCTGCCACAAGAACTCTGCAGTACGCAAGAATAGACGAGTTCGCATTTCCCAACGAAAAACGTTAGCCCATTGATTGCACAATATAGGTAGATCGCGATACGAATTAATCCAATTTTTATAAGTATTCCAGATTATTGTTTCAGATGTAGGACGAATAATAAGCTCCTCTTCCAACTTGGCAGCAGGATCAACAACTACTCCCGAACCGTCTTCAGCATTCTTCAAACGATAATGTGTAACTACAGCACACTCTTTTGCAAAACCTTCTACATGCTCGGCTTCCCGACTAAGAAAAGATTTAGGTATTAATAATGGAAAATAAGCGTTGACATGTCCGGTTTCTTTAAACATGTCATCAAGTTGTCGTTGTATTTTCTCCCAAATAGCATAGCCATAAGGTTTAATCACCATACAACCCCTCACAGCCGATTGTTCGGCAAGATCAGCCTTAACTACCAATTCATTATACCATTGCGAATAATTTTCGCTGCGTTTGGTCAGGTTTTTTAATTCTACCGCCATTTTATTCGTATTTATAGTTTCCGATACTCAATTAAACAGTCGGCAAAATTACTATTTTTTGTTTAAACAGCGTAGTTAAAGTCTAAAATAGTAATGAAATAACATTCAAAAGCAATCGAATTTCAACTTCTATCATATATACTCAAAGCTATATCACAAAGAAAAAAACTATATACTTGCTCAATTGATACTTCCATCATATATACTTAGTCGATAACGTTTCTATTTCTTTAATCCGAACTTCTGTTACATATACTCAATTTTATATCCTCGACCATTACGTTCAAGAGCAATTATATCTCAACACTATTTGCATAAAGCTGCAACTATGTGCGGATGTTTCAAATGCTGTAAGAAAGGAACTTTACAATCCATCGACTAAGAGTGATGTGATCTTGATATTATAANTCGATACCTTTCTGAAAATAGACATATTTGCATACGCACTGCCTATTCAATCAGGATATTCAATACGTTCACCAAAATTGTAGCTTGCAAAGCGACCTGCATTTTTTTCATTTACAGGATCAGAGTGGTCCCATGGCCATCCGCCAAATTGAGTACTTCTATAATCAGAGAAAGCCTGACGGAGTTCACTCTCAGTATTCATAACAAAAGGTCCGCGCGCTGCTATAGGCTCCTTAATAGGTTCACCCTCAAGAAGCAACAATTGAGCCGCTTTATCCCCGTTATTAACATGTATATCAACATCGCCAAGTAGTTCCGCATAATAATGATCCTTAATCTGGTGACCGTCAATCATTACTGAAGAATCACCAAAATTATAAAGCGTCCTATTCAAAGTTCGTGAAATACCAGGAATTATAAAATCAGCATTAGCTTCTAATGTGACCAGCCATATACCAACGTGATTATCTCGATCATATGCCCATGATGCTAGAACTGGATCCAATGATCTAATTCCCTTATATTCCCCTGCAATCAGTTTCACTTCAATCNTACGTTGCAAATTATCATATTCTACAACTACAGGAATGTCTTCATTCCAAAACATCTTATAATCAGGGGATGCAAATTTATTCTTTTTGGGGAGGTTAAGCCAAATCTGGAACAGCTCCATCGGATTCACATCATTATCATTAAGCAAAGGAAACATTTCTGAATGCTGTGTTCCAGCGCCTGCCGTCATCCATTGTACATCCCCCTTACCATATCGCCCTTTTGCACCTTTAGCATCAAAATGATCTGCAAAACCGTCAAGCATTACTGTCACGGTTTCAAAACCACGATGAGGATGTACAGGAAAGCCTGGAATTCTGTCACCATAATACATTCTCCAAGATGATCTCATATCGAAATCTTCACCTACATTTTTGCTTGGATTAATTGATTCCGGAGCCATATTTCCATTGCCTTTAGGAAATAAATCCTTATGATGAAAAGCAACGATAAATGGATTTTGCACAGAAAGTTGAAAATCCATTTTTGCTATATTTTTTACTTCCATATTAATTTATAAATAATAAAATAATTATTGAAAAGTTATTGAAGTTGCCGTATACGGACATCAATATTAGGTTCAGTTTTAAGTTTTTCTTTTAATAATTCTATTTTAGTCTCGCCATAGTGATATGGGTACAAGATATGAGATTTGATCAATTTAGCAGCATTTACAGCTTGATCAACAGTCATTGTATAAGGTTGATTCACTGGTATAAATGCAATATCCACTTTGCCTAAATGAGACATTTCCGGAATATCTTCAGTATCTCCCGCTATATATATTCTAAATTTATCTATGGTTAGTAAATATCCATTATCACGCCCCTTAGGATGATATACAAATCTTTCCGGAGTTGTATTATATGCGGGAATGGCTTTTATATGCAATCCAAACTGCAAATTTAGCCCCTCCCCATTTCGCAAAATCTGTCCTTTAGCAAGTTTTTTCTGACAAGATTCATTCGATATCAATTTCGTAGTTTTCTTTTCTATAGCAGAAATAGCTTTAGTATCAAAATGATCACTATGTTCATGAGTTATTAGAATAACATCAGCTTTAGGCAATTTTGAAAAATCTGCATACATTGATACAGGATCTACATACAAGATGTGATTATCATAATCTAAAATTAGACTCGCATGCTTTATGAAAGTAATCTTAAGCGTTTTACCATTTTCCAATCGGAAAGAATCAGTTTCAAAGTCACTAACAAAAGCAACTTCTTGAACGGGGGGAGTAGCATTTGCAGGAGGTGGTATCATATCGTATCTTTTAATTAATGTGTTTATATAACAAGGAGCAATATAAAAAAGATTTATAAGATTCCAATCATTATAATAATTTTGAATATCAAAACGTTTAAGGGGATAAAAAGGGCATATCTTTTGTAAGCAGCACATTTTCTCTCAAGCAATCCATTGCAATNTCGGAATATAGCATAGACATAAAGGGGGCAGGTATAGAATGTATGCTTTTTTACCCCTGTCTTAATATTTTGGAGTTTTAGGGTGTATAAAAAAAGAGAGAGGCTCTTTCCCTAAGGAAGAACCTCTCTCTGAAAGTGGCGACTACCTACTCTCCCACTGTTACGCAGTACCATCGGCGTGACAAGGCTTAACTTCTCTGTGCGGAATGGGAAGAGGTGGAACCCTTGTGCTATAGTCACCTGAATAAGGTAGACATGATGCAATTAGTCAAGCAAACAGGTCTTCAATCTTTTAGGACCAAAGAGGAGTTGAACGTATATACGAGCCTGTAAAAAGACTTCGGAAAAAAAGCTGACGGGCAATTAGTAATGCTCGGCTTTGGTGTCACCACCTTTACACCTGCATCCTATCAACGTCATCGTCTTTGACGACCCTAAGAAATCTAATCTTGTGGCTGGCTTCGTACTTAGATGCTTTCAGCACTTATCCAATCCCGACTTAGATACCCGGCAATGCACCTGGCGGCACAACCGGTAAACCAGAGGTCAGTCCAACACGGTCCTCTCGTACTAGTGTCAGAGCCACGCAAATTTCAAACGCCCACGATAGATAGAGACCGAACTGTCTCACGACGTTCTGAACCCAGCTCGCGTGCCACTTTAATGGGCGAACAGCCCAACCCTTGGGACCTTCT
>JGI20225J20221_1000237_pt1 | contig 110172 bp, 105 predicted proteins | sample BioMet4_FD_20221 | JGI IMG/M metagenome (IMG submission 20221) | reverse complement strand
AAGGGTATCCGGCAGAGCATGAGCCGCAAGGGAAACTGTCTGGACAACGCCGTGATTGAAAACTTCTTCGGCCTGCTGAAAAGCGAGCTGCTGTATTTGCAGGAATTTAAGTCGATGGAGCATTTCAGAAAAGAGCTTGTAGACTATCTCGATTACTACAACAACCGCCGAAGCAAGGCAAAGCTAAAGGGCTTGCCGCCTGCAATTCACAGACAACAAGCCCTCTCGGTTGCTTGATTTAAAATATTTGTCTAACTTTTTGGGGTCACTTCAAATTGGGGGTTCGCTCCTTTTTTATTCAATGAAGGAGGGAGATTTTCTGTGAAGGATCCAATCTTTACAGGGTCTGGCGTTGAAATTGTAACGCCATTTATTGATAATACCGTTAACCTGATGGCGTTGGGAGAGCTGCTGGATTACCATCTGGCCAACGGGACGGATGCCGTCATCGTCTGCGGTATCAGCGGCGAAGTCTCCACCATGAGCTATCGGGAGCGGATGCGGACGACGGAGTTCTGCATCGAATATGTGAGCGGACGGATTCCGGTGATTGCGGGTTCCGGGTCCAGCAGCACGGAAAATGCGATCCAGCTCTCCCGGGACGCGGAGGCCGCGGGAGCCGACGGCCTTCTGGTGGTAACCCCTTATTATAACCGCGCCACCCAGCCAGGGCTCATCCGGCACTACAGCGCCATCGCGGATCTGGTGGAAATCCCGATTCTTCTATGCAATGCTCCTGCCTGCACCGGCGTTTCACTGACACCCGATACCTGTGCCGAACTGGCAAAGCACCCCAACATTCAGGGGATGGTGGAATCCTCCGGCGATCTGAGCTTCCTTCAGAGGGCGCGGAATCTCTGCCCGGAGACGTTCTATGTCTGGGCGGGCAACGACGACGAGACCGTCCCCATCTGCGCTCTGGGCGGCCAGGGAGTCGTCTCTGTGGCCGCCAACATTCTCCCCCGGGAGATGCACACGCTGGTGCGGCTTTGTCTGGACAACGATTTCCGCTCTGCGGGCCAGCTGCAGCTGGAGCTGAAACACTTCTTTGACGCCATGTCCTGCGAAATTAATCCCATCCCGGTGAAGGCCGCCATGAACCTGTTGGGTATTCCGGCAGGCAGCCTGCGTCTGCCGCTGTGCGGCCCCACCGAGGGGAATCTCAGACACATTTTCCGGGTGTTGGAGCGGTATGGATTGGACCCGGCAGAGCTTACATAACGCTCACATTCATCCAGGAAATGCTGCGTTTTTCTGCGGACCTCTTTCATCGGCCTGCCTAGAGCAGGGCCGGAAAGATGAATCCGATGTTACTTGCAATAGCGTTAATTCTCCCGGTTGCGGTAAATCTTATCTGCCAGAATCCGGCTGGGGTAATGCCCTTCTCGCTGGCGAAACCGCTCTGCCATGTCCTGCAGATTGCCGACCTCTTTCAGAATAAGCTTTTCATCAATAGCGGCAAGGTTCTGTGTCAGTTAGCGCAGCTGTTTCCCAACCGCCTTGCGGATCTTCTTTGCCGTTTTACGGCTGCGACTGAACTGCAGGAAATCCCGGTGTGCCTTTGCTCGATAGGTGCGGGGCTTGCGGCCGTCGGCCGTATCATGCAGTTCGTCCAATAGTCCTGGGCGCAGCGAATATTGGATAGCGCGAAGGTGGCGTCTGCGATCATAGTTTCCCTGTTGCTGTCGTTGTGGCGGTCACCATCGTCGTGACGGTTCTCCTTTTTTTGTACTGCGGATAAAATCATCTCGTTGATTTCGCCCAGTATCTCCGATGTCAGACGCTTGCGGAAGTACACCATCAAGGACGATTCAAAGGGTGGCTTGGAGTCGTCATAACCCGGATAGCCGCAGAAATACTGAAAACACGGATGCTCTTGAATCATCTGATCCGTTTCCTCGTCCGAAAAGCCGTACTCCGCCTGGATAATACAGGCTCCCAGCGCCAACCGCAGCGGCTTTGCCACATTGCCCTTCGGTTACGCACAGGTACAAGAGTTATCGTCAGCATTGGCGAGGAAACCAACATTCTCCGTTACGACGACGTGGTCATCAGTGAATACGCCATCCCCGCCATGGACCTGCGGCGCAGGGCTTATGCAGAGCAGCAACAACATCATCATGCGCACTGGAAGAGCGACACGTGCACAGGCCGCGATGATTCTCCAGCGCTGTTTCCAAAACGTGGTGAAGAAAACAGATATCTTTCTCCAGAACAAATTGCTATGATATAATCACGAAGTGGAACGGACTGTCTCAGAAAAGCTGCCCATTCCACTTTATAAAACTCTACAGTGCGTTGATTGCAATTTCCGGATTCCAGCGATAACATACCGTCTGCTCACTTCAGGTCAGCGCTTCGGCGGTGGCCTTTTTGTGTTGCTCATTTTTCCTTTGCCTGTTTATCTTGATTTGCTATTGACTGTTTATTTGCAGGCTTCAATAATCCGATGTAGTACATACACTTCTCAGTTTTCGAGTAAAATCAAGCAGCTGGGTCAGTTGCTCGGAAACGGTTCCATGACGGCTCCTTTCTCTGAAGTGCGGGAGCCTTATATTGTTACTTCTCTAGCTTGTCAATAGCCTTGAGCAGCAACGTTTTTGCGAAACTGTCCCAAGCAGGATATCCCGGTCTCAGCTGTCCATTTGTGTCGGTGTAGTAGGCCGAGAGCATATACGCATAGGTTTCCTTAAACGTCGGCTTTTTTGCTCTGAACTGATAGTGCTTAATGAAATTGTGCCTTCTTCTGTATCTTTGGAACCATGGGCGCAGGCAGCAATTCTGCCGAAAACAGCCCCTTTTCCCTCTCGGCACCACATAAAACGCAATAAAGAGCCCGAGAAACACCGTTCTGGTGCATCTCAGGCTCTTAAAAGTGCTGATTATGGGTTTGTTCCGGGATGGATACCGGATATCGCCAAGCCGCTGATTGCCGAGCTGGACGGACAAAGTAAATTCATCCGAACCGGCTGGGGGCAGGGGGTGTCAGGCGGTCAAAATGGCGAGATTTTGGGTCAAGTCAGGTGCGAGAGGGACAAGTGTGGCTTATTTCACCAAAGAGGCGATCTCAGCGGCAAAATCCTCCTGCTTCTTTTCAATGCCCTCGCCAGTTGCGAAACGAACGGCATCCTTAAAGGTGATGGTGCCGCCCAGTGCCTTCGCAGCAGAGGCAATATACTTTTCAACTGTCAAGGTATTGTCCTTGACAAACTCCTCCTGAAGCAGGCAGTTCTCGGCGTAGAATTTGTTGAGCTTGCCCATGGCGATGCTCTCCTTCACCTTTTCAGGCTTGGAGGCCATCTTGGGATCGTTCTCCATCTGCGCCATCATGACCTTCTTCTCCTCATCCAGGATCTCCTGGGTGACCTGGGACTTATCCCAGAAGCGGGGATTCAGAGCGGCGATCTGCATGGCGACATCCTTGCCGATCTCGGTTGCGTCGATTCCGCCGAAGACCTCCAGATTGACCAGCACACCGATTTTGCCGCCGGCATGGACATAGGGGACAGAGACACCGTCCGCAAAGCGGACAAAGCGGCGAACTTTGATATTCTCACCGATAACAAGAACCATCTCCTGCTGCTGCTGCGTGACGGTCATATCGGTATCGACATACTTGCACTCCATCAGGGCATCCAGGTCAGCTGGGTTCTCCTTCGCCACCGTGGCGGCCACGCCCTTGACAAAGTTGACGAATTTATCGTTTTTGGCAACGAAGTCGGTCTCGGCATTGACCTCGATAACCACGCCCACGCCGTCTACCGAGGCTGCATAGGACATGCCTTCGGCAGCGATGCGGGAGGCTTTTTTTGCGGAAGCGGCAATGCCCTTCTCACGCAGCCACTCAATCGCCTTGTCAATGTCGCCGTCAGACTCCGTCAGAGCCTTCTTGCAGTCCATCATGCCAACACCGGTCATCTCGCGCAGGTTTTTAACATCTGCAGCAGTAAAAGCCATTTTTAATTCCTCCAGTATATTTGTATCGGAGAGGCATGAGCCTCTCACGCAAGTATTGCGGAAATTTTATTCAGCCGCAGCAACAGCGGGAGCGGCAACGGGAGCCTCTTCCATTTGCTCACCCTGCTTGCCCTCCAGCACGGCGTTGGCCATGACAGAAGAGATCAGCTTGATGGCGCGGATGGCGTCGTCGTTGCCCGGGATCGGATAATCGATCTCATCGGGGTCGCAGTTCGTATCGGCAATGGCAACCACGGGAATGCCCAGCTTGTGCGCCTCGGCAATGGCGTTGCGCTCCTTGCGGGTATCCACGATGAACAGGGCACCGGGCAGCTTCTTCATATCCTTCACGCCGCCCAGATACTTCTCCAGCTTCTCGATCTCACCAAGGTGCTTCATGACTTCCTTCTTGGGCAGCATATCAAACGTGCCGTCCTCCTGCATCGTCTTGAGCTGATGCAGACGGTCCACACGGGTCCGCATGGTCTTGAAGTTGGTCATCATGCCGCCCAGCCAACGGGCGTTGACATAATACTGGCCACAGCGGGCGGCTTCCTCACGGATGGCCTCCTGCGCCTGCTTCTTGGTACCGACAAACAACAGGGACTGACCGCTGGTGGACAGATCGCGGACGAAGCTGTAGGCCTCTTCCAGCTTGCGCACGGTCTTCTGCAGATCAACGATATAGATGCCGTTGCGCTCCGTGTAGATATAGGGAGCCATCTTGGGGTTCCAGCGGCGGGTCTGATGACCGAAGTGGACGCCTGCTTCCAGCAGGGCTTTCATGGATACAACGTTAGAATTAGCCATGGTAGTGTGTTCCTCCAATATTAATTTAGTTTGTACCTCTAGCCGCCTCATCCCTCTTGCCAACCCTGGGGGCACAGACAAAAAGTCCACGGCTATGTGCTATGTGGAATGCTGAAATATAATATCACACCACCTTATATATTGCAAGTCTCATTTTCAAAAAGAAGGGCAGAAATTCCGTGGAATTCCCGGAATTTCTGCCCCTCAGTCGCACCTTTCAGAATTTTTGCCGGCGTCTGCGCTCCAGATTGGGGTCCCGCTTCTGAAACGGCTTATCAATCAGGATAATATCGTCACCGATTCGCTGGATGCAATCCCAGGGAATGTAGTATTCCTCTCCCCTGCCAAACAATCCAAACCAACGGTACGGACCGAAGACGATGATCGCGATGACCTGCCCCTCCGGCAGCTTGATGTCCACATCGGCCACGAAGCCCAGCCGACATCCGTCACAGACGTTGATGACCTCCTTGTTGCGCATGTCCCGCATCCTGCACTGCATGATAATCCCTCCTGTAAAGGACTGTATGCGAAAGGCGGAATGTCCTATGCGATGGCGAAGGCCATTGATTTGGGCCGCGCAGGGTCCGGTCGCACCTCAATTTGTTCTCACTTATTATAATGTCTTCTTTTAATGTCTTCGACAAAACCTTCCAGTATAGGAAAAACCCCCTCCGTCCATACTGATCAAAGAAGTTTATAGGCACAAGGGGGCAGCTTTCATGCAGGGAAAAGTCGAAATCGCCGGGGTCAATACGTCAAAGCTGAAGATCCTGAAAAACGAGGAGACGATGGAGCTTCTTCGACGTGTCAAGACCGGTGACCGGGAGGCCCGGGAAACGCTGATCGAGGGAAATCTGCGGCTGGTGCTGTCGGTGATCCAGAAATTCTCCAGTCGAGGCGAAAATGTGGACGATCTGTTTCAGGTGGGCTGCGTGGGATTGATTAAGGCCATCGATAACTTTGACATCAATCAGCCGGTGCGGTTTTCCACCTACGGGGTTCCCATGATCATCGGTGAAATCAGGCGCTATCTGCGGGACAACAGCGCCATCCGGGTATCCCGCAGTATGCGGGATACGGCCTACCGGATTCTTCAGGTTCGGGATCGGCTGATCTCCGAAAATCAGCGGGAGCCCACCGTGGAGCAGATCGCCAAGGCTCTGGAAATTCCCCGGGAGGAAGTGGTCTTCGCCATGGATGCGATCATGGACCCTGTCTCCCTGTACGAGCCGGTATATTCCGACGGCGGAGATGCCATCTGCGTCATGGATCAGGTGAGCGATACCCAGGACACCGACGAAAGCTGGACAAACCGCATCGCCCTGAAGGAGGCGATGAAGCGGCTGGACAGCCGGGAGCGCCGGATTCTCTCCCTGCGGTTCTACGAGGGGAAAACCCAAATGGAGGTCTCAGCAGAGGTTGGGATTTCGCAGGCACAGGTTTCACGTCTGGAAAAGGGCGCGATTAACACCATCAAAAAAAATCTTTGAGCAGGGGCGGCCACCCCTGCTCTTTTAATTTGACGGTTTTCTCCATGAGGGGTAAAATGGGGAAAAACCGTTATGGAGGAACCCCCATGGACTTTCAGGAAATAACAGAGTACCGCAACACCCACAACCCCTATGCCGCACGCCTCGGGATTGTCGTGGAAGAGATCCAGCTCGGATACGCGCGGGCGGTGAAATCCATCGGCCCTGATGATCTGAACCCGGTGGGCTTAGCACACGGCGGATGCTACTTCTCCATGGCGGACGTGGCCTGTGGGGGCGCCATGGCGTCTCACGGGTTCGCCGCGGTGACGGCGGGCGGGGAATACCATTTCTTCCGCAGCGCCGGCGTCGGGGATACCATCACCGCCGAGGCACAGGAAATTAAATTCGGCCAGTCGCTCTGCGTGTACCAGGTACGTCTGACGGACCAAAAAAAAACGCTGCTGGGAACCGGGACCTTCACTTTTTTCAATCTGGGCAGGCCCATTGAGCTCTAAAAGCTCACCGAAAAGATGTCCCCTGCAGCGGGGCGGGATTGTCGCAACAGGCAATCCCGTCCTGAAAGCATTCCCCAAATTGCAAAAGCCCGAACATAATGAGAAGCGCATTCCCATTCAGTTCATAAGGTCTCCCGTCCCAGCGCGCAAAAAAAGCATTAATGAATTCCAGCAGCAAGAACAGATTTTATAGATAGCTTTTCCACCTTTCGAATATTTTCTACAGCGTGCTCATCTTGCGGCTCAGACTTTTTACAGCATCCGATTTTCCATCTTCCCCGTTGAATTGAATCGTGTCTATTTAATCCTTTTCATCAGAATTAAACAATTCATCAACCGTAGTGCCAAGCAATTTTGCCAACTTAAAGGCCAATGAAAGCGTCGGATCATACTTGTTGTTCTCAATTGCGATAATTGTTTGCCTTGAAACGCCGAGGTTTGTCGCCATATCCTCCTGCCGAAAACCAGCTTCTTTTCGCAATTCTTTAATCTTATTTCTCATATCACGCACATTTATCTACGGAGAACATAAAATCCCACAGAGCCGATCATCGCAATGACGGCAATCAATGTAATGATCCCCCAAACAACTCTATTCGGTTCTTTATATTCTTCATCTCCCGCAATCATTTTTTGTTTCATGATCACCTCAGATATGCCTCGGACAACCGAAGCTCCAGTCAAAATCAAAGTTGGTACAATATTGAATTTTTGACCAGCCGAAAAAGCAAGATAGCAGTTGTACATAATCCAAGCTGTAAGCAGCAGAATAACAAACCTGAATCCATATCCTTCCGAGCGCAGCCTGATGTTTTGATCCATTTCATCCATTTTTTTCATGATTAATCCCTCTGTTTAATGTTAAATCTTATTTACATTCTTAAGCATAAAGCATAAATTAAATAATGTCAATACTATTTAACATTATATGTGCGGAATCGGCATTCCGACAGAAAAACGAACGGATACTCCCAGATACAGCTTTTAAATCCTCGAAAGTATCCGATGAGCAAGGTAAAACGTCAAAATTACTGTGCATGCCACAAAAATATTTGCCGTAAAGAGTGTAGCCTTTCCAATCCATGCAATGAAAATGAATACCGCCATGATTCCTGCACCGATCAGGAAGGCCTTTCCGGTACTCACGTTTCCCTTTTTCCCAATTTTAAAAGAGTTTTTCAATAGAAACTCAACGATGATATAGGCCGCCGCAATGATAATACCAGTAGAGAGAACACTTCCCAAGGTAACGGAAATCTCAAAATTCAGCGGTTTTCCGGTTGCAAGATTTCGGAAAAGCGCGAATGTTTCATCTGTGAAAACGATGGTAATTACGCCGAGGATCGACAGGCACCAGCAAATGATATCAAGAAACTCCAGCATCTTCTCCTTCCTGCTTTGGGGCGGTAAGCTGGTGATAATGTTGTCACAAAAAGCCTGATAATCCTCGCCGATGACCACCTGAAGCCCCTGGCCCCGCTCCTGTGCGGACAGAATCATTTCCAGTAAATCCTGGCGGACTGTTTCCTGATTGTATTCGGAGAGTTTTGCCCCGCGCAGATAGCAGATCATATCGGTGTACGCTTCCCTGTTCTCCGGGGCAATTTGTTCGTCCAATTCATTATTGATCCGATTAAGTTCTTTCGTCTGCTTGTTCATTTTTTTGTCCTTCCTTTTGAAACAGAGCATTCACCGCATGTTCGAGCTCCGTCCAGTTCAAATAAAAATCATTGATTTCCTCTTCTCCTGTCAGCGAAAGGGAAAAATATTTTCGCTTAGGACCCAGTGTGGATTCCCGGTACTGAGCGGTAATCAAACCGCTTCTTTCAAGTCTCAAAAGGATGGGATAAATGGTCCCTTCCGAGATATCAGAGAAACCGTAACCCTGAAGCTTTTGAGAAATTTCATAGCCATAAGTTTCTTTATAACTGATTACTTTGAGTATACAGCCTTCCAGCGTACCTTTCAGCATTTGTGACGGAATCAAATAGGTTCACCTCTCTCCCAACTATTATGCATTACAATGTACTATGTATATTGTAATGCATAATAGTTGGATTGTCAAGCAGTGACTCAATCCGGGCTGTAAAACGCGGGATTTTTTCGGATTCAGGGAAAAAACAAGGCCTATCGCCTCAGCGGCGATAGGCCTTGTTTGCATCTGAACGTCTGATATCAATCGTATGGCTGAAAATTGGTCTTCTTATGACTGGCAGCCGAATACATCGGGGTGTCTCTCATTTTTTAAAGCTGTCCTTCAGCGATACGCTCCGATTGAACACAAGATGTCCCGGCCGGGAATCCCGATTGTCCAGGCAGAAGTAGCCCAGGCGCATAAACTGGAAACTGGCGGGCGCCGCGGCGCCGGCCAAGCCCGCCTCCACCTTGCTGCCGTGCAGAATTTCCAAAGATGCAGGGTTGACAAACTCCAGAAAATTCTTGTCGGCGCCGTCCGGTTCCGCGTCGGTGAACAGGTTGTCGTACAGCCGCACCTCAGCGTCCACAGCGGTGGCGGCGTCCACCCAGTGGATGGTGGCGCCCTTGACCTTGCGGCCGTCGGAGGGATCACCGCCCCGGCTGTTGGGATCGTATTCGCACAGCACCTCCGTCACCTTCCCGTCCGCATCCTTGACGCAGCCGGTGCAGGTGACGAGATACGCGCCCTTGAGCCGCACCTCGTTGCCGGGATACATCCGCTTGTACTTGGGAATGGGCGTCTCCAGGAAATCATCGGCCTCAATATAGAGATGGCTGGAAAAACTGATCTCCCGTGTGCCGGACTGGGGGTCCACCGGGTTATTCTCCACCGCAAAGGTCTCGCTCTGTCCCTGGGGATAGTTGGTGACGGTCAGCTTGATCGGCCGGACCACCGCCATGGTACGCTGGGCAGTCTCGTTCAGATCCTCCCGCAGGCAGTGCTCCAGAAATGCGAAGTCCACGGTGGAGTCCGCTTTGGAAACACCGATCCGGTCGCAGAAGCCGCGAATGGACCGGGGCGTATAGCCCCGGCGGCGCAGACCGCACAGCGTGGGCATCCGGGGGTCGTCCCACCCGGACACGCGCCCCTCCTCCACCAGCTGGCGCAGCTTGCGCTTGCTCATCACGGTGTAATTAATGCCCAGCCGGGCAAACTCGATCTGGCGGGGTCTGGCGGGCAGGTCGCAGTGCTCCACCACCCAGTTGTAGAGGGGTCGATGGGCCTCAAACTCCAATGAGCACAGGGAGTGCGTGATATGCTCCATGGCGTCCTCAATGGGGTGGGCGAAGTCATACATGGGGTAAATGCACCACTTGGCCCCGGTGCGGTGATGCACGGCGTGGTTGATCCGATAGATAACCGGGTCGCGCATATTGAAATTGCCGGAAGCCAAATCAATCCGCGCCCGCAGGGTCATCTGGCCGTTTTCAAACTCGCCGGCCCTCATCCGCCCGAACAAATCCAGGCTCTCCTCCTCCGGCCGGTCGCGGTAGGGACTCTGCGCCGGATGCGTCAAATCTCCCCGCTTGTCCTTCATCTGCTCGGGCGTCAGCTCGCAGACGTAGGCCAATCCTTTGTGGATCAGGTCCACGGCGCACTCATACATTTTGTCAAAATAATCGGATGCGTAATAGAACCGGTCGCCCCAGTCAAAGCCAAGCCAGTGAATATCCTCCTGGATGGCATCCACATATTCGGTGTCCTCTTTCGAGGGGTTGGTGTCATCCATCCGCAGATTGCACATACCACCGAACTTCTCGGCAGTGCCAAAGTCAATGGTCAGCGCCTTGCAGTGGCCAATGTGCAGGTAACCGTTGGGCTCCGGCGGGAACCTGGTGTGAACCGTCATCCCCTCAAACTGGCCGCCCGGGGCAATATCTTCCTCAATAAAGGTATGGATGAAGTTTCGATTTTCGGAACTCTCCTCCAAAATCCTGCTCTCATCTGCCATCCGCTGTCATTCCTTCCCATGGTGTGTTTCGCAATAGGTATTTATTATACAAAATTCATTTAGAAATTGCAAGGGAGAAACCCCGCTCTCTGTTATGCTCTCTGTTATGCTCTCTGCAGGAAATATCGCCGAGTACAGAGGCCAGGAATCATCCGCAAACGTGAATAAAAGACGCCCTGCGATTACGGCAGAGCGTCTTCTCCGGGAAGCCGGAAGAATGGGCGGCTATGTTCAGCGTGGTTTGGCGGATGATTTCAGTCACAGAAGGATCCAATCCTCCACCACATCCCGCAGCGTCGATGGCGTCACTGTGTTGCGCAGCACCATATCCATCAGGACCTGAATACGGCTCTGAGACAGGGTTATACCGCGAACACTTGCCGTTTCACCGTTATCACAGTCGATCCGGACACCATAGCTTTCTCCGATGTGACCGAATTCATCTGCCAGAAGATAGTATTCAATTTGTTTTTGCAGAATCTGACATTTCCCGAAGTAAATTGCTCGCAAAGTATTCCCCTCCCTGTTCAGCTATGATTTTATGGTCAGCAGCATAAAAATCATAACATACAGATCTGAGCATTTTTGTCAAATTATGTCGAAATTGTAAAATATGATGAAACAAGACGGATATTTATTATTTTTTTGGAGATTCAAACAAACCTTTTAATTCCTCGCTTGTGTATAGCAGATTCAGTACTTCCAGGAGGCCGTTTGCTGTCAAATGCTCCGGCAAATTCAGACGGTGCAGAAGCTCCTGGCGCCTGTCGGCACTGTCCGGCCTTCCGCTCAGACCCAGCGCAAAGAGATCTGCCTTGGTCAGCGGTTCCTCCCCCAGATCCTCGTGTTCCGTCTCATCGGTAAAGGTGGCACCGGCTCGGCGCAGCGTTTCCAGAAGAACCTCCGGGCGCATCCCCTCCACGCCCAGCTTCCCTTCCTTGCCGGGTGCGCGCTTGCGGCGCTCCTTGCCCGCAATATCCGGAATATAGGCCTGCTTCACCAGTTCCTTCGGCAGAGCGCCTTTCAGATAGTTGCGGATCACAAAACCCGCGCCGTCGCTGTCGGTCAGGATAATCAAGCCCTGTTTTTCAGCCAGACGCCGCAGAAAGGCCAGCTTCTCCCGATTGTTAAACACGGAAAAGCCGCCGGTGGCCACGATGGTGGCATCCACCACCTGGGACAGGGCGTTCTTATCGTAACGCCCCTCCACAACGATCACTTCTTTGATTTTTTTCATCTGCGCTGCACTCCTAGCCGCACCAGCAGCAGTTTCAGCTCCCCGGGGGCGTCGATCCCCCGCTCACTCTTCAGCCGGCGGTCCAAAATCTGGCACATTTTCACCGCATCCGCACACCAGTCGGCGGTGGTCTTTTTGGCCGCGCCCAGCAGCAGTTTCACCGGATAGTCGGACCGATACCCCCACAGATCCATTAGCCAGCGTTTATCCCGGCCGGTATCAATGGCCAACCGGGCGGTATAGATCTTCCGCAGCTCCTTGCCGATGGCCCCCAGCAGCAAAAAAGGCTCCTCCTGCTGCTTTAAAAGCTCGTCCAGCAGGCGGGCCGCCCGGTCGTAATCCCCGGCGGTGATGGCGTTGGTCATGTCGAACACCACCGCATCCAGCACCGGGTCTGCCACGGCGTCGATGTCCTTCTGGGTAATGCTCTTCCCTTTGGCATAAGTGCCGATCTTGTGAATTTCCTGCACCAGTCCGGTCATCAGACCGCCGCAGGTGAAGATCAGATACTCTGCGGTCGTCCGATCTATCTCCTTGCCCAGCGCTTTGAACCGTCGGGCTATCCATGCCACCAGATCGCTGTTGTCCGCCGGACGGAACTCCACCGTCCGCACCTGTTTGTCCAGGGCGGCGCAGAGCTTTTTCATGGTACGGTTGGGCTTATACTCCACAGTGTCGTATACAAACACCACACAGCAGTATGGCGGCACGTCGCTCAGAAGAGTCACAAGCTTCTCCCGCTGATCCTCGTTCAGCTTGAACAAATCCCAGTCCGTAACCACGATCATCGTCCGCTCCGCCATCATGGGCATGGCCTCCACCATCTCGGCCAGCGCCTGAGCCGTGAGCTCCCTGCCCTCCAAACAGTGGTAGTTGAACTCTTCAAAGCCCGCAGGCACCAGGACTCTGCGCAGCTCTCCCAGGTAGTACTCCCGCAGATAGCTCTCTTCTCCGTAGAAAAGGTAGGCCGTCTCCGGTGTCCCGGCGGCAATGTCCGCTTTCAGTTTCTGGTATGTGTCGTCGGCTTTCGCCGGTTTCTTTGCGTATGCCATGCTGTTCCCTCAATTCACAGATAGATGAATGGTCCCCTGCCGGTCCGTGCGGTACACCGCCACCCCGGCCTTGGTCAGGCGGTGCAGGGTCTGCGGCGTCGGGTGTCCGTAACTGTTGCTGCCCACGCTGATGGCGGCCACCTCCGGCAGCAGAGCGTCCAGCAGCTCCTCGGATGTAGAGCTTTTAGAGCCGTGGTGTCCCACCACCAGTGCCTCAATATCCGGCAGGGCATAGGTGGAGATCAGCGTTTGCTCGGTCTTGGAGCTCATGTCACCGGTGACCAGCAGGTCAAACGCTCCGCAGGTGGCCAGCATCGTCAGTCCCTGGTCGTTGTCCACCTCCGGATCGGTTCCCAGAGGCGGATAAATGGTCAGTCCGGTTTCGCCCAGAGTCCAGCGGGTCTCCTCCGTCACATACTCCACCGGAACGTCGTACCGATCGGCGGCGGATAGAATTACCTCTCGCAGTCCCGCGTCATCCTGCGTGTCCGGCAGGAGCAGGCGGCTGACGGTCATACGGGAGAGCAGCTGCGCCACGCCGTCGATATGATCGGAATCGTAATGCGTCAGCATCAGATAGTCCAGCTCCCCGCAGCCCATGCTCCTGAGCTGATCGACGGCAATGTCTCCCGGGCTGTACCAGCTGTTCTTGCTGCCGCAGTCGACGAGCGCGAAATGTCCACGGGATGCCAGCAGAACACTCTCTCCCTGCCCCACGTCCAGAACCATAATGTCCAGTCCGTCGCGGGAATACTGCAGTCTGCCCAGCTGCACCGTTACAAACAGGGACAGCGCCGCCAGTCCCGCTGCCACGGCATATTTCCGCCGTGCCGGCGGCTTGATCAGATATGCCGCTCCGAACAGCCCATAGAGGTAAAACAGCCAGTATTTTAAATACGGGTTGGAGAAGTACACCGCATGGTACGGAATTTTCACCAGCAGATGGGTCATCTCCAGCAGATACCAGATCAGTGCCATGAGTACCAGCCCCAGACCCTTTGCCGCCAGCGGAGCCAGGAAGCTCAATGCCGCCACCGGCAGGCCAAGGGTAAAGATCAGGGTGGCCGCCCACAGGCACAGAAGATTGCTCAATGGGGAGACCAACCAAAAAATATTGAAATAGTATGCGCACAGCGGAGCGGTAAAAACCGTTGCGCCCAGAGAGGTCGCCACGGTAGCGGACAAAAACCGCACCGCCCTGCCATGCTGTTTGTCCGTTCCCAGGAACAGACGGTTCAATCCCGGCGCCACCCAGTACAAACCCGCCACGGCTCCGAAAGACAGCTGCATCCCCACAGACGCCGCGGCAAAGGGATTCTGCAGCAGAATCACCAACAGCGCCGATGCCATGGCTGTGGACGGATCGCTGTCCCGCCCGAACAGAGGCGCCAGCAGCAGTAAGGTCAGCATAATGCTCGAGCGCACCATCGCAGGCTGCGCACCCGTCAGCAATGTATAGAACACCAGCAGCGGAATGGCGATCCCGGCCACCAGCCGCCGGCGGTGCCGTCCGGTCAAAAAAGTCACCATGGACAGCAGAAACGCACAGTGCATTCCCGACACGGACAGGATGTGATAAATTCCCGCCTCGCTCAGGTCGGTACACGCCTCATCGGAAATAGAACCGGTGTCCCCGGTGATGATGCCCGTCAGGAATCCGGCGGTATCTCCGGAGTAAAGCCGGGCGATCTGCGCTTTGAGAGCCTGAGCCGCCCTTTCCGGCAGCCAGCGAGCAGAGTCTGCGGTACCCCGGTCCGTGCGGGCGTTTCCGCCGCTGTAAGCCAGCAGAAAAACGCCCCGGGAGGTAAACGCGGTGATGTCATCCTCCCGGATGTGGGATGCACTCATAAACCGGACATCGTCGGAGACGGTGCAGCCGGGGGTCAGCTCCAGCAGATCCACCGTCCCGTAATAGACAGCCTTCACACCGTGCAGCCCGTTCAGGTGCAGCAGCACCGTTGCCTTGGCGCCGTACTCTGTGGATACAGGCGTATCGCACAGCGTCATGGTCACATCGGTTAGGGATGTGCCAGCCAGCGCTTCCGCCGGCGTCTGGACAATCTGAACGTAGGCCCAATTGTAAGCCAGTGACCCGGCCAACCCCGCGGCAATCAGGAAAATCCGCAGACGAACCGTTCCGGTTTTGAGAAATCCCAAGGCACCCAGTGCAAGACACGCCAAACACAGAGGAATCTGCCAGCGCAGGGGCAGCAGATATTGGGCCAGAAAGACCCCTGCGGAAAAGGCAAACGCCAAAGTCGCCAGCTTCCTCATCTCAGCCGCCCCCTTTCGCGGATACAGAGTATTATAACAGGGATTGCAGCCGCCCGCAAGAAGCCAGAAAACCCCGGAGCGATTGCTCCGGGGTTTTCATCAGCCGGGAGGCCAGGTCATGTCGCGGCCGCTCAGCACATGGAAGTGCAGATGCGGCACGCTCTGCCCCGCCTGTTCGCCGATGTTGGATACAACACGGTAGCTTTTGATGCCCTTCTCGGCCGTGATTTTGGCAATAACCTCGTAGATATGCGCCACCACCGCGCTGTTGTTTGCGCTGATGTCGGAGACGGACGAAATATGCTCTTTGGAAATCACCAGAAAATGAGAGGGAGCCTGCGGCGCAATGTCATAAAATGCGAAGCATATCTCATCTTCATAGACCCTGTTGGACGGAATCTCTCCCGCCGCAATCCTGCAGAACAGACAATCTGTCATGGTTAGTTCTCCTCCTTCCAGATTTGGATAGAACAAATGGCGCTTATAGATTATAGATCCTCTTCTATTTTGCTGGCATCTATTTTCATTTTGAATTTCTTTCCGCCAGAACATCTACTGCGGCCACCTGCGGCGAGGTTATGCTCCGTAAAACGATTGGACGCACAAGCTCGTTTTCGGGCGGCTTATGCCTTTGCAGCCACAAAATCATCCACTGCGGCCAGCGCGTCGTCCAACTTCAGCGGGTCTTTGCCGCCGCCCATGGCGGAGTCGGGCTTGCCGCCGCCGGAGCCGCCGGCGATACCGGATACCAGTTTCACCAGTTCGCCGGCCTTGACGCCGCGGGCAACGGCCTCTTTGCCGCACACAGCCAGGAAGGTGATTTTCTCCTCCCCGGGAACTGCCAGAACCGCCACCACAGCCGGCTCCTTGTCCCGCAGAAAATCGCCCATCTGGCGCAGGGTATTGGCATCCACATCGCTCAGGGTCTTGGTGATAACCCGCAGACCGGACACATTCTTATACGCGGTCAGGCACTGAGCCGCCTGACCCAGACACGCCTGGCACTTGAATTTTTCCAGCGCCTGGCGGGCCTGCTTTAGCTCTTCCATGGTCTGCTCGGCCCGGACAGCCAGTTCGGAGGGGCGGGTCTTCAAAATTTCGGCTGCCTGGCCCAAGATCCCCTGATTGCAGTCCATCGCCTTCAGCGATTCATAGCCAACCGTGGCCTCAATCCGGCGGACACCGGAGGCAATGGACGACTCGGAGCGGATATGAAACGGGCCGATCTTGGCGGTATTGTCCAGGTGAGTGCCGCCGCAGAACTCCATGGAGAACGTTTCGCCGGACTGTTCCCCCATGCTGACAACCCGGACGGTCTTGCCATACTTCTCCCCGAAAATGGCGGTGGCTCCCAGCTTTTTGGCATCCTCCACCGGCAGCACTTGGGTGGTCACCGGCAGACCCTCCAGAATTTCATCGTTCACCAGGCGGCTGATCTCGCTCAGCTCCGCCGGAGAAATGGCATTGAAATGGGTAAAGTCGAAGCGGAGCCGGTCCGGCTCCACCAAAGAGCCGGCCTGATGGACGTGCTCGCCCAGAATTCTCTGCAGGGCGGCGTCCAGCAGATGGGTGGCACTGTGGGCACGCATGATCGCCAGACGGCGCTTCCTGTCGATGGAGGCGGCAACGGTGTCGCCCACCTTCAGCTCCCCGGCCGTCACAACGCCAGTATGCAGGAATTTGCCGGCCTTATCCTTTTGGACGTTGGTCACGGTGAACACGGCGTCTCCCATGGTGAGAGTGCCCTGATCGGCCGTCTGTCCGCCCATCTCCGCATAGAACGGCGTACGGTCCAGAACGATGATGCCCTCGACTCCCCTGCCGATCTGATCTCGCAGCTCGCCGTCGGCCACGATGGCCAGGACACGACTCTCGCCGTCGGCGTGATCGTAGCCGGTGAACTCGGTGGGGGTGGCGTCCAGACCCAGATCAATTCCGGCCCAGGCCAGATCGCCCAGTGCCTCCCGGGCCTTGCGGGCGCGGACGCGCTGCTCTTCCATCAGGTCGTCAAATCCCTTGCGGTCTACGGTCATCCCCTCTTCCTCCACCATCTCGGCCGTCAGGTCGATGGGGAAACCGTAGGTATCGTACAGCTTGAATGCATCCGCGCCGGAGAACACCTGCTCGCCCTGCTGCTTGTGAGCCGCCAGCAGATCGGAATAAATCCGCATGCCGCCGTCGATGGTACGGGCGAAGTTCTCCTCCTCCGTGCGGGTGACCTTGGTGATATAGGCCTGCTTCTCCCGCAGATCGGGGTAGGCAATCTCATTTTCATGGACGACGGTTTCCACCACCTCGTACAAAAACGGATGGTTTACCCCCAGCAGCTTGCCATGACGGGCGGCCCGGCGCAGCAGGCGGCGCAGCACATAGCCCCGTCCCTCGTTGGAGGGCAGCACGCCGTCGCTGATCATGAAGGAGGCGGAGCGGATGTGATCCGTGATCACCCGGAGGGATACGTCGGTCTTATGGCTTTCTCCGTAGTGGGCGCCGGTGATCTTGGACACCTTATTGGTGATGTTCATCACCGTATCCACATCGAACAGGGACGCCACATTCTGCGACACGCAAGCCAGGCGCTCCAAGCCCATGCCGGTGTCAATGTTCTTGTGGGTCAGCTCGGTGTAGTTGCCCTCACCGTCGTTGCTGAACTGGGAGAACACCACGTTCCAGACCTCGATATACCGGTCGCAGTCACAGCCCACGGTGCAGGTGGGCTTGCCGCAGCCATACTCCTCGCCCCGGTCATAATAGATCTCAGAACAGGGGCCGCACGGGCCGGAGCCGTGCTCCCAGAAGTTGTCGGCCTTGCCGAAGCGGAAGATGCGCTCGGCGGGGATGTGAATCTCATCGTGCCAGATATTCCATGCCTCGTCATCGTCCAGATAAACGGAGGGGTACAGACGATCGGCCTCCAGCCCCGCGCGCTCCGTCAAAAACTCCCACGCCCAGGCGATGGCCTCGTGCTTAAAATAGTTGCCGAAGGAGAAGTTGCCCAGCATCTCAAAATAGGTGCCGTGGCGCGCGGTCTTGCCGATATTCTCAATATCACCGGTGCGGATGCACTTCTGGCAGGTGGTGACCCGCTCGCAGGGGGGCTCCTCCTCCCGGGTGAACCAGGTCTTCATGGGCGCCATACCCGCGTTGATCAGCAGCAGCGACGCGTCGTTGTGGGGAATCAGGGAGAAGCTGGGCAGCCGCAGGTGCCCCTTGCTCTCAAAGTAGCTGAGGAACATCTCCCGAAGTTCATTCAGCCCGTAATTGGGATGACTCATATACGTTTTCCTCCAATATCTGAATTTTTTATCAATTTAAAATCATCAAATGAAAAGCCTCCGTCCCCGGTTTAGGGGCGAAGGCTTGCTTCACGGTACCACCCTAATGATTCCCGCAAGCGGGACGTCTTTAGCCATCCGGTAACGGGGATGAGTCGTTCCACTCCTCGCGGACTGCTCAAAAGCGGCTGCTTTACGGCGTGGGCAAGGGGCTTGCACCGTCTCCCCTCTCGCTGAAACCTGTTTCGCAAAGCTGACTTTCTCATCGCTTTTTGCTGTTTTACGTTGTTATTATACCCTTTTTCTGCCGATTGTCAACGGGTTGGAACCGAAAATGCCGGAGGGTTCACCCTCCGGCATTCATTCTCTCACAGCTCCACGGTTCTGCCCGGATGCAGGAAATACAGCGCCCGCCGGCACACGTGCCCCTCCAGCACACGCTCCAGCGCCTGGCTGTATGCCTCCAGCTGGGGGCGGTAGTACTCGGCCCGCTCCAGCAGAGCGGCTTCCCCCTCCACACGGTCGGTCTTGAAATCCACCACCGTGATGCCCTGCTCCGTTTCAAAGCAGCAGTCCACCACGCCCTGCAGCAGGATGTCATCCCCGCCGGAGGCCTTTGCATCCACCTCGCGGGCGGAAAGCAGCAGAGTAAACCGATACTCCCGCAGTACATTGGCACTCCGGCGGATCTCCTCCGCCAGGGGGGACCGGAGAAACCGCTTCAGCGGAAAAGCGTCCACTGCCGCGGCCTGTTCGTCGCTGAGCAGCCGTCTGCCCCGGAGCCGCTCCACCTGTCCGGCCACATCCGGGTCCGAAAAATCCAGGTATTGCAGCACCAGATGGGTGGCCGTGCCGGCTTCGGCGGCGGTGAGACCGTGGCTCTCCTGCCGGAAACGGGGCCGGGTCAAGGGCCGCAGATACGGAGTTCTGGGCGCGTCCTCCGCGATTTCCTCGTCCAGCGCCCGTCCCTTGAGCTGGGTGGCGGTGAGCTTGGCCGGCAGCAGCGTTTCCCGCTGATGGGGATAGACAAACTCCAGCAGCGCGGCGTCAAACGGGGCGCTCACCTCGTTCTCCTCCGCATCTTTGTCCCGGCGGCGGTTGGGGCGATCCCGGAATTCATCGCTGTCGTGGATCGCCACCTGCCAGGGCGCGGTATCCCCGGTGTACAGGCTCCCCACCTCCATCTCCGCCAGAGCCCGCAGCGGCGCGGCCTCCGGGCGGCACAGCAGGGGCAGAAGAATCCAGTCGCCGTGGCATTTCCCATCTCCCACCGTCTCGGGCAGCACCGGACAGGCGGCGGAGGCAGCCAGCCGCTGCAGCCGGGTCTCCGCGTGGTACATGGAATCCACCAGAATCAGCTTTTCCTTGGGCCGGGTCATGGCCACGTAGAGAATCCGCTGCTCCTCCGCCAGATTTTCCCGGCGCAGGGTTTGCTCCAGCGCCTGCCGGGCCAGTGTGGGATACTGAATGCGCCGCTCCAGATCCACCCGCCGGGGCCCCAGCCCCAGCGCGGGATGCACCAGCACCGGCGTATCGAAGTCCTGCCGGGAGAACACATGATCCAGATCGCACAGCAGTACGACCGGAAACTCCAATCCCTTGGACTTGTGGATGCTCATCAGCCGGACGCCGCCCCGGTCGGAGCCGCCCCGGGTTACCGGCGCCCGGCCGCTTTCGATCAGACTGCGGAGCTGGTCCACAAAGGCGAACAGTCCCCGGTAACCGGAGGCTTCGAAGCGGGCGGCATGCTCCGTCAGGGCGATCAGGTTCTCCCGGCGGAGATCCCCCTCCTCCATGGCGCCGAACACGCCCAGAATGTTTAGCTCGTTATAAAGGTGCCACAGCAGGCGCTCCACCGTCATGGTTCGCCCATCGGCGCGCAGCCGCTCCAGTGTGGCAAGAAAGTTCCGGCAGTCCTCCCCGCCGTCGCATTCCACGGCATGGTAGAAGTCCCCGTCCCGGGTTTTGCCCCGGATTTCCGCCAGCCGGTTGGCGCTCATGCCGAAGAGCGGCGAGCGCAGCACGGAGATCAGCGCCACATCCTGCCGGGGGTTGTCCAGAATCTCCAGCAGATTCCGGGTGACGGCAATTTCCATGGTGGTAAAGAAGTCTCCGCTCTCCTCAAAACTGCAGGGCAGATCCTGCTCCGCCAGGGCATCCGCGAATATGGCCGCCCGGCTGCCGGGGGAGCGCATCAGAATGGCGAAGTCCTCCGGCACGCAGGGCCGCGGGGCGCCGTCCTCTCCGGTGACGCCATAGCGCTCGTCCAGCAGCTGCCGGATGCGGGCGGCGGCAAACCGGGCCTCCGCCACGGTCTTTTTGACCGGGCGGGGGTCCTCCTCGGTTTTTTGCCGGGCGGTGATGAGGTGAAATTCCGTGTCGCAGCCCCTGCGCTCCGGGTAATACTCCGCGCCGAAGTGGAGCGCTTCCTCGTCGCCGTACTCCATCTCCCCCATCTCCACAGACAGGATGTTCTCAAACACAAAGTTGGCCGCGTCCAGAATCTCCCGCCGGGAACGGAAATTCTTCGACAGCAGGATCTTCCGTTCCTCGCCGTCGGATGCCTCCGTGTATTCCTTAAATGTGGTGTACTTGCGCAGAAAGATGGTGGGGTCCGCCAGCCGGAAGCGGTAGATACTCTGCTTTACGTCGCCCACGGTGAAGATGTTCTGTCCGCCGTTGGAAACCGCCCGGAAGATGTGATTCTGCACCTCATTGGTGTCCTGATACTCGTCTACCAGAACCTCCCGATACCGGGCGGCCGCCTGCTCCCCCATTTCCGTGGGAGTGCCGTCGCCATTCACCAGTATCTTCAGTGCCAAATGCTCCTGATCGGAGAAATCGGCGGCGTTCTGCCGCAGCTTCTCCCGGCGGTAGGCGTCGCCGAACTCCGCCGTCAGCCGCAGCAGTGCGCTCATGGCCGGAGCCACGGCGGACAGATCCTCCATGCCCTCCGCCCCGGTGACATCCATCTGGAGGCGGAGCTTCTTCGTCTCCTCCTTGCACCCGTCCCACAGCTTTTTCATCCGTGCCTTCAGATCGCCGCCGTCATCTCCCCGTACCGTGCCGAGCCGGGGAAAGTCCACCGCCTGTGCGGCCTTTGCCGTTTCATCCCAGCCGCCGCTCTCCGCCGCCAGACGGAGACTCGCAAAGCACTCCGCTGTCCGGGCAAACCGGCCGGCGTACTGCTGCTCCAGCGGCGGGCAGCTGGACATCTGCTCCACGGCCAGACCCAGAAGCCGCTCCCAGTGGCCGGCCTTCCGCGCCACGTTGGTGAGCAGAGTTTTCGCATAAACCGTATCGTCAAACTCCCCGGAGCCGTCCCGAAGCGCATCCCACTGCGCTTCGTTCTCTGATAGCCAGCGGCCCGGATAGGCGTGGCTCTGAAGCTTTTCGTGCAGTTCCAGCACCAGCTCCTCCAGGGCATGGTCGTCCCGACCGGCGCCCAGGGTATCCGCCAGCAGCGTGCCGTCCTCGCCCAGTTCCTCGTAAAACCGCTCCAGCACCCGGTTCAGAACCCGCACCCGCAGGAGTTTCGCCTCGTCCTCGTCCAGCACCCGGAAGTCCGGGGTCAGGGAGTAATCGTCCCCCTCCGCTGCCAGAAGGTGGGTGTTCTCCCGCAGCAGCGCGGTGCAGAACGCGTCCACGGTTTTGATGTCCGCCTGATAGACCCGCAGCAGCTGGCTTTGCAGATGCCGGTCCTCCGGCGCACCGGCCAGACGGGCGGACAGCTCGGAGGCAATTTTACTTCTCAGCTCCGCGGCGGCGGCCTTGGTGTAAGTGATGATGAGGAAGTCGTCCACATTGCAGTGCTCCTCGGTGATGTATCGGAACAGCCGCTCCACCAGCACCTTCGTCTTGCCGGAGCCTGCGGCGGCGGAGACCAGCAGGCTCCCGCCTCGGTTTTCCACCACAGCCTGCTGCGCCTGTGTCAGTTTCACGCTTCCTCACCTCCTTCGGGTTGGACGGTCTCGTCCACCTGATGCCAGAACGTCTCCGGCTGCACGCGGGATACATAACGCAGGTGATCGCCGTCCTTCCCGTCCTGAAAATGGCAGGCCCCGGCAAAGTCGCAGAACTGGCAGTACCGGTCCTCATCACTGCGGCCGTAAGGGTCTGCGTCGATGTTGCCGTCCCGCACCTCCCTTGTAATCCGATGGAGCAGCTTGTCCACATACACCCCCAGCTTGCCCAGCTGGGCGGCAGACGCGATATCGCCGGACAGAGTGCCGTCCCGGGACACCCGAAGCGGGAGGAAATGAGGCTCCGTCAGCGCCTCATGCTCCATGGCCTGCAGCACCTGTGCGTCCTGCAGCAGCAATCCGCTGCGGCGGAGCGTTTTCTCCATCTCGCTTTTCAGCTTCTCCGGAGATATGCTCCGCTGGGCGGACAGGATCTCGTCCCGGGCGGGAAAATAAAGCACGCCCGCCGGTTCGATCTCCCTGCCGAAGGCGGCCTTCCCCTCCTTTTGCAGAGTGAACAGATACAGCAGCATCTGAATGTCCAGCCCCATCTTCACGGCGGAGAGGTCAAAGCTCTTGCGCCCGGTTTTGTAGTCCACCACCCGCAGATACAGCTTGTCGTCTTTCACCCAGCCGTCCACCCGATCCACCTTGCCGGTGACCCGCAGCTCGCTGTCCGGCTCCGTAATGGTTACCGCCGGCAGTGTCCCCCGGTCGCCGAAAGACAGCTCAAACGCCAGCGGCACAAAGTCCGAGTGGCGCAGCTCCTCTGCCGCCTGCTCCACGATGGCGTTGGCCGTGGAGCGAAGACGGGAGAACAGGTACCGGAACCTGGCGTTCCGTTCCCTGAAATTCTGCAGTTCCTGCTCCACATACCGCTCCGTATAGTTCTGCACCAGCGTCCGCAGATCTCTCTGCTCCACCTGGGCAAAGCCGCCCCGTTCGATGCACTCCCGGGTGACATTCTCCAGCAGGTAGTGGAGGAACGTGCCGATCTGGGGCGCGTCAAAGGCGGCGGTACGGCGGGGCTGCGCCTTCAGGCCGTACTGCATGAAGTAGGCAAAGTGGCAGGCGTTCAGCTTCTCCAGCCGGGAGGCCGACATATAAAACCGGTCGCCGTACAGCGCCTGCACCGCCGGGCGGGACAGCCGTCCCCGCCCCATGGCGGACGCGCGTTCCATGGCGCGGAGCCGGATGGCACAGTCCGGTATTTCCTCGAAATACCGCCACAGTGCCCCGCCCTGTTCCCGCCCCGCCGTCTCCAGCGCAGGAATTACAGCTGTAAGGCGATATTCCTTTTCAGCGCTTTCCCGTTCAAGCGTTACATGGGGAAACAGGTTGCGAATCCGGTCGATGACAAAAGCCGGTCTCAGCTCTGCACCCGACACGTCCGCCACCGGGTAGCTGAGGCACAGGCCTCGGGTAGGCTGGGCCAAGGCGGCGTAAAGGTTCTGCAGTTCAATGCTCATCTGCGCCATTCCGGTGGGCGCCAGCTCGATCCCCCGGAGCGCCAGGACGTCCCGGTCGTCCTCATTGAGGATGCCGCCCTTCTGCCCCACGGCGGGGAGCACATGGTCGTTGGCGCCCAGCAGGAACAGGTACTGTGCCGTGTGCCGGTCGTTACGGGTGATCTCGCTGACGGAGACCTGATCCAGCGACACGGGAATCGTTCCCACGCTGTACTGGGTCACCACCAGACGGAACAGCCGGTAAAACTCCTCCCCGTCCATCCGCTCATCGCCCAAGATCTCCAGAAACTGATCGAGAACCCCGCAGAGGATGTCCCACAGCTGGGCGGTCTCCTCCGCCTGCTGCATCTGCCCCCGCTCCGCCTGCGTGCGCATGGTTTCCTCCAGCGCCGCCTGCAGCCCCAGTTCCTCCATAAAGCCGTAGAGAGCGCGCACCTTCTCCCCGGCGGTCTCTCCGGCCTTCAGGCCCTCATCCAGGCGGCGCAGCGGCCCGCTGACCCGGCGGCGCAGCGCGTTGATGTCCGCCAGCGCGGCGGTGCGCGGCTCGTCCCAGGGTGCGCCGTAGCCGTCGGGGTTGGCGGTCCAGTCCACGTCCCGGACCCACATCCGGCCATGGATCTCCCAGGTCAGGACGTAATTTTCCAGCCGGTCACACTCTCCGGGCGTCAGCCCGGCCAGGCCGGTTTTCAGGTACCGGAACATGTCCTCGTACTCGAAGCCCCCGGTAACCCCGGACAGAACGCCAATGAGCAGGGACAGCGCCGGGGTCTCCAGAATGTCACTGCGGCGGCTTAAGTAAGCGGGCACGCCGTAGCGCTCGAAGACGTTTTCGATGGCGGACTCGTAATCCCCCATGTTCCGCGCCGCCACGGTAATGTCCCGATATCGGCACTTCCCCGCCGCCACCAGACGCCGAATATCCGAGGCGGTCTGCTCCACTTCGGAAAAGACGGTTTGGGTCTGCCGGAGCCGCACCGCCTCCGTCGGCTCCGGCCAGACCTCCGTCCCGCCGAAAAAGAACCGCTCCAGATGACTCAGAGGGGAGGGGTCTTCCCGTTTAAGAAATTGAATTTCCGTTTTGCATCCGTTTTCCGAAGCCAGCCGCTCCAGCAGTTCCCGCGTCCGGTCAGACGCCGCGAAAATGCCGTCCCGAGAGCACTCATCCCCCAGCAGCGCCACAGTGACCGAGTTTGCCCGCCGGAGCATCACGGCCAGGATTCTGCGTTCCTGCCCGTTGAAATAGGAAAAACCGTCCAGAAAAATATCCTTTCCGTCCAGATACCCGGACTCCTCCAGCGCGTCCAGGCACTTGCTCATCTTGTCCCGGGCATCGAAGCCGGGACGGTGCAGCCGGGAGTCGTAGGCGGCGTAGAGCAGCGCCAGATCCCGCAGCTTCTCCCCCTGTGCGCCCGGAATCCCCTCCGCCTGAGCCGCCAGGGACTCCGGCTCCACGGCGTAGGTTCGCAACTCGTCGAATAATCCCAACAGCTCCCGCAGAAACGCGGCCTTCCGGGAAGGACGACGGTACACCTTCAGTGCCGGAGCCACCTCCATCAGGGACTTCTGCAGCGTCAACAGCTTTCCGCCGGCGTCCAGCGTCACGTCCGCCAGACCGCCGGCGGCGGTCAGCACCCGATCCGCCAGACGGCGGAAGCTCAGCACCTCCGCGTGGCGGCTGGCGGTGTCGCCGCAGGCGCGGCACAGGTCTACCTCCGCCAGGTGGGAGGCGTGCTCCGGCACCAGCAAAATCTGTCGTGAGGCATCGCCCAGCTCCGCAATTTTTTGCAGAATCCAGTCGGATTTTCCGCTTTTCGCCCGGCCGATCAGAATGTTCAGCACAGTGGTCTCCTCCTCTGTTCGGGGTGCCATGCCCCTGTCCCCATTTGGCAGATATTCTGCCAGAACTTTATCGTGGCCGAATATGTCCATGCCGCCTCCGGCAGTGTGGCCTTACATTCCAACGCCAGCGCGCGGATAAGCGCAAAACAACCGCTTTGCAGTTATTTTATCACAGATTTTCCTCCGTGGACAGAGCCGGTTGCCTTTTTTCCGCTGCCGTGGTAGACTGGCGGAAATGACACAAATCGAGGAGAAGCGACATGCACATTCCCAAAAGTCCCACCGCCGCTCTGGAGCTGCTCACATTTGACGACGCGCTTGAGGATGCCCTGCGGCCCTCAGTGGAGTACGACGTCTCGCGCTGGCTGTATATCCCCAACGTCTACTCCGAATACCGGTACATTCTGGGCACACGGGGAGACCGGCCCCTGATCTGCGTGGGCATCAACCCCTCCACCGCTGCGCCGGACGCACTGGATCCCACGCTGCAGTCCGTGGAGCGCATCGCCCGGTCCAACGGGTACGACAGCTTTCTGATGTTCAATGTCTACGCCCAGCGGGCCACCCGCCCGGACGACATGGAGCAATCCGGGAATCGGGCTCTTCACGCGGAGAACTGCCGGGCGTTTTCCTACCTGCTGTCCCTGTCCGACCGGCCCGCTGTCTGGGCCGCCTGGGGCAATCTCATCGGAAAACGGGACTATCTGACGGACTGTCTGCGGGATTTTGCCGCTCTGGGCCGTCAGGCCGGGGCCGCATGGTATACTGCCGGAGCGCCTCTGAAATCCGGGCATCCCCACCACCCGCTGTATCTGAAACGGGACACGGCGCTGCTGCCCATGGACATTGATGCGTACATTGAAAAAGCCTGACCGTACGGTCAGGCTTTTTTGCGGTCTGTTATTGGCCCAGTTCTTCCTCGGCAATCCTGCGTCCCATGAGGACACCCATGACGGAGGCCATCATCAGCCCCCGGGTCCAGCCGGAGGAATCTCCCAGGCAGTGCAGCCCCTTCAGGCTGGTGTTGAACGCCTCGTCCATCTTCACCCGGTTGGAGTAAAACTTCAGCTCCGGAGAATACAGCAGCGTCTCATAGGAAGCAAAGCCGGGCACCACATAGTCCATGGCCTGAATGAAACTGATGATATTCATCATAGCGCGGTAGGGCATGGCAGCGGTGATGTCGCCGGCTACGGCGTCCGGCAGCGTGGGCCGCAGATTGGACTGAGCCAGTTCCTTCTGCCAGGTGCGCTTGCCGTCCAGAATGTCGCCGAAACGCTGCACCAGAATATGGCCCGCACCCAGCATGTTCGTCAGCTCGCCCACCTTTTGAGCATAGGCGATGGGCTGGTTGAACGGCACGCTGAAATTGTGGGAGCACAGAATGGCCAGGTTGGTGTTGTCGGTTTTCAGATCCTTATAGGAGTGCCCGTTGACCACCGCCAGATCGTTGTCGTAGTTCTCCTGGCTGACAAAGCCGCCGGGATTCTGACAGAAGGTGCGGACTTTGTTTTTAAAGGGTTTGGGATACCCCACCAGCTTGGACTCGTACAGCACCCGGTTCACGGTCTCCATAATCTCGTTGCGAACCTCCACCCGGACGCCGATATCCACAGTCCCCGGAGCGTGGGCGATATTGTGCTCGGCGCAAAGCTTCTCCAGCCAGTCGGCGCCCCGGCGGCCGGTGGCCACAATGGTGTGTTTGGCATAGATCTCCAGGTTGGTCTTGCCATCGGAGATGGACACGCCCTTGCACACGTCGTTTTTCAGGATGATATTGCCGCATTCATAGCCGAAAAAGATCTCCACACCATGTTCCTGCAGATACTTTTCAATGGAGAGGTAGATGCCCTGGGCCTTCTCGGTGCCCATGTGGCGGATGGGACAATCCACCAGCTTCAGTCCGGCCTGAATAGCCCGGCGGCGGATCTCCTTGCGTTCGGCCTCGTTGCCCAGTCCCTCAATGTGGATATCCGCGCCGAACTCCAGATAGATCTTGTCGGTGTAGTCGATGGTCTCCTGGGCCATGTTCTCCCCGATCAGGGTGGGCAGATCCCCGCCCACCTCATAGCTCAAGGACAGCTTGCCGTCGGAAAACGCACCGGCTCCGGAAAAGCCGGTGGTGATGTGGCAGTAGGGCTTGCAGTTCACGCAGTGCCCCACCTTGCTCTTGGGACAGTGGCGGTTTTCCACGCTCTGCCCCTTTTCCACCAGGACGATTTTCTGGCCGCTGCCTTTTTTGATCATCTCCAGAGCGGTGAAAATACCGGCCGGGCCGGCACCAACAATCACAACATCTGCATTCATGGTCTTACTTCTCCTCTTTTATTCGGCCAAACATTCCACCGCATGGCGCACCAGCGACCAAGCCGGTACCGGCCGCGGCAATTTCATCTGAAATAGCATTTGGGGTGTCCGCGCCTCGGAAATGGGGATTCCGTCGGCATTCTCCATTTGCGGGACAATCATGGAAAACGGTTTTTGATCCGGCCCCACGATCTCCACCGCGTCGCCGACAGAAAATTTGTTGCGGAGCGATAATGTGGCGTTTCCGTCCGCATCGCAGTCTGTGACAAGCGCAACCACTTGCCATTCTCTGATATATTTTGAGTTCTCGTAATACTGGCCAGGCTGTCCGTAAAAGAAGCCGGTGGAGTAATGACGGTGGCTGACCTTCTCTACTTCATCCCGCCAGACGGGATCCGCGGGCAGGCCCGCCGCGGCATCGTCCAGACAGTGGCGATAGGCGCCGGTGACGATGGCGGCATAGTAGGCGGACTTCGCCCGTCCCTCAATTTTCAGGCTGCTGATCCCGGTGCCGCACAAATCGTCCAGATGGTCGATCATGCACATGTCCCGGGAATTCATGATGTAAGTGCCCCGCTCGTCCTCGAACACCGGGAAGTATTCCCCGGGTCGCTTTTCCTCCATCAGGGTGTAGCTGTAGCGGCAGGGCTGGGCGCAGGCGCCCCGGTTGGAGTCCCGCCCGGTCATGTAGCCGGACAGAAGGCACCGCCCGGAATAACTGACGCACATGGCGCCGTGGACAAAGGTCTCCAGCTCCAGAAGCGGCGGCGTCTTTGCCCGGATCTCCCGGATCTCTTCCAGACTCAGCTCCCGGGCCAGAATCACCCGGCTGGCCCCCTGGTCATACCAGGCTGTGGCACATTCATAATTGCAGACGCTGGCCTGGGTGCTGACATGCCGCCGGCAACTTGGGGCGTACTTCCCCGCCAGTGCAAACGCACCCAGATCCGCCGCAATCACGGCATCCACGCCCGCGTCATTCAGAAGCTCCAGATGGGCGGGCAGGCGGGCGATCTCATCGTTCCGCGGCATGGTATTGATGGTGCAGTGAACCCGTACTCCATGGCTGTGGGCAAACCGCACCGCCTCGGGCAGCTGTTCATCGGTAAAGTTGCCGGTAAAGGAGCGCATGCCGAAGGTGGTGCCGGCGAGGTACACCGCGTCGGCACCGTACAGCACCGCCAGCCTCAGCTTTTCCGGGTCGCCCGCCGGTACCAGCAGTTCCGGTTTATTTTGTCTGTGTGGCATATTCATCGCTGTTGACAAATTTCAGATGGTCATCGTAATTGGTAAAGAAGTGATGCACGCCGTCCTTGCCCAGGGCATAGTAATAGTAATCCGTCTGGGCCGGTTCCAGTGCCGCGTCGATGGCGGTAAGTCCCGGGTTGGCAATGGGCGTGGGTGGCAGGCCCGCGTTGGTATACAGGTTATACGGGGAATCCACCTGCATGTCCTTTTTGGTGATGGCCCCCTCATGGTCGGGCAGAGCATAGAGCAGCGACGCATCAATATTCAGTTTCTTGTAGGTACCGTGGCTGCCGCTGTCTTTGAGGCGGTTATAGATCACAGAGGCGATGTTGCGCTGATCGGTGCCGTCGGTTTCCTTCTCGATGAGGGATGCAATGGTGACGATTTGCTTCAGGCTGTACCCGGACGCCTTAACCTCGGCCAAACGGTCATCCGTCATCTTGTTGTCAAAGTTGTGAATCAGGCGATTCAGGGCGTTGGGCGCCTTTTCGTTGATATAGAATTCGTAGGTGTCCGGAAACAGGAAGCCCTCCAACCGGCTGATTTCGCCGGTACTCTCGATATAATCATAGCTAAAAGTGCCGCTCTTGGCTGCCTCAGTCAGGGCATCCTCCGTGTTGACGCCTTTGGACGCCAGCAGTGTGATGATCTGGGACACGGTATATCCCTCCGGAATCGTAACCTTTACGGTGTCGGCGTTGAGGTTGCCCGAGGAATTGCGCATGCTGGTGATGAGCGCCCGGTAGTCCATATCGGAGTTCAGCTCATAGGACCCCACGCCAATCTTCTCCTTTGCGTGGGACATATCGGCAAAGAGCTGGAAAAACCACTTGTACTCAATCAGATTGGCTTCCTTCAGCTTAGCGGCAATGGAACCCACGGTGTCATCAGAAGTCACCTCAACGGTTGCCGTGGCAGGGTCCCGATTAAACGCGCACAGGTCGTTAAGCAGAAGCCAGCCGATTCCGGCCAGCACCGCCGACACGATCAGCACAAACAGCAGATATTGCACCCCGCCCAGCCGGCGGCGGCGGCGTCTTCTGGGGCTGGGTTCGGAACGCCGAACTTCCCCGGTACCGCCGCGCACACGGCCCGCGTCCCAGCTTGTGGTTTCATCCCGTTTGTAATTGGCCATAAAAACCTCCCGGTTTGCAATGGATTTTATCCGATTGCGTGAAATTTTCCGATGGTCAAGTTCCCCATCGGAAACTGAAGCATAGTATATCCTGAAGATCAAAAAGTGAGGTGACAATCATGTGCTTCAACAACGGAAACAGTGACTGCTCTTGTCTGTGGTGGATCATCATCATCGTCCTGCTGCTGTGCTGCTGCGGCGGCTTCGGCGGCAACAGCTGTGGTAACAGCTGCGGCAGTGTCTGCGGTAACAGCTGCGGCAACAACTGCGGCAGTACCTGCGGCAACGGCTGCAACTCCTGCTGCTGAGTTTTCCCGCAGAAAGAGTACATTGCGGAACGGGGCGCACCGGCGTCCCCCTTCCGCTGTCCCGCCAAGGGACATGCCTTATAACAACGGCTTTACCCGGTCATATACCTCGTCGTGAATCTCATCAACAGTCCGGGGCTCCCTGTCTCTCGCGCAGTGGAGCACGCTCCAGCCGCAGAGACGAACAACCTCCCGGGCATTTTCGCGGCAGCGGCGCAGATACGCCTCGTTCTGCTCATGGATGTCGGCGCGGCTGCCAGAATCGGCCTCCCGGGCGCGCATCAACCGTCCGGAAATCTCCGTTGGCATGTCCAGATACAGCACGAGATCCGGCGCGGGCAGTCCCAACAGCTCATACTCCAGCTGGAACAGCCAGTTCAGGAACGCCCGGCGTTCCCCCTCCGGCAGCTTGGAAGCCTGATGCACGGCGTTGGACGTGGTGTACCGGTCGGCAATCACCAGACCTCCAGCCTCGTAAAATCCGCCCCAGTCCTGCTTGTAAGACGCATAGCGGTCCATAGCATAGAACATAGAGGCGGCATAGGCATTGACGTCTCCGGGGTTCTTCCCCAGATTTCCGTTTAAATACTCCTCAATCATGGCAGCGGAGGGCTTGCCGTATCGGGGAAAGTTGATGCTCCGGAACGGAATGCCCTCCCGCTCCAGATGCTCCCCCAGCATTCGGGACTGGGTGGCCTTGCCGGAGCCGTCGGTCCCCTCAAATACAATCAGTTTTCCGCTCATTTTCGCTTCTTCTCCTGCCGTACATGCACCAGAAACAGCGGAAGCTTCATCATGCGCCCCAGGCGTTTCGGCTCCCTGCACAGGCGATAGAACCACTCCAGCCCGTGGTTTGTCCAGAACGCGGGAGCCCGGTCAACCACTCCGGCAAACACGTCCAGACTGCCGCCCAGACCGCACAGCAGCCGGGCACCGGTGGCGGCGCCGTTATTCGCCATCCACAGCTCCTGTTTCGGCGCGCCCAAACAGACGAACACAAGATCCGCCCGGCACTCCGCGATGGCGCGAACCACCGGGGCATCGTCCTTGAAATATCCGTCATGGCAGCCGGCGATCACAAGACCGGGGTACTTGGCCCTTAGCTTTTCGCCGGCCAGCTCGGCAATCCCGGGCTTGGCGCCCAGCAGATAGAGGGATTTCCCCTGCTCTGCCAGTTTTCCCACCATTCGCTCGGCAAATTCAATGCCGGGCGTTTTTTCCTTCAGCGGGGTACCCAGCATGGCCGCACCCTTAATGACGCCGATGCCGTCCGGAAGCACCAGATCCGCGCCGTTGACTGCGGCGAGAGTCTCCGGGTTTTCCCGGCAGACCTCCACAATCTCAGGGTTTGGCGTCACCACGTAGTGCGCGCCTTCGCAGTTCAGAAGCCGCACCCCCTCGGTCACTGCCTCATCCATGGTCAGATTGTCAAATCCGACGCCAAGTACATCAATCCGCATGGAAACACCTCGCATATTCTCTCTATTTTAGAGTATATCATAAGCCTGTCCGGTTGTACAACCCCAAATCAAGCGGGGATACCCCCGGCATCCCCGCTGGCTGTTCTATTTCCCGGCAGCTTTGGGGGCCTCGGAAGCCACCCGTTCCTTCGCCCGTTCCGGCAGCTGGGCCAGCACCACGGCAGCCAGCATCAGCAAACAGCCCAGGGACTCCCGCCCGCTCATGCGGTCATGGAGCAGCAACGCCCCCGCTACGGTGGCAAACACTGCCTCCAGACTCAGCAGCAGGGAAACCACCGTGGGATTGGAGTCCTTCTGGGCCAGGATTTGCAGCGTATAGGCAACGCCGCTGGAGAAAACGCCCACATACAGTATCGGCCAGGCACACAGCTTCAGTGCCTCCAAGGACGGCGATTCCGTGGCGATCATCCCGATGCCGGACAGCACCGCCACCACGAAAAACTGCATGCAGGACAGCTCCACGCCGTCCACCTTCCGGGCGAAGTGATCCACCAGCAGGATCTGAGCGGAAAAGCAGACCGCGCACAGCAAAAGGTAGAGGTCACCCGGCGCAACGGAGAAATTCCCCTGAATGCACAGGAAATATAATCCCACTACCGCTACCGCCACGCTGATCCAGATGGTTTTTGCCACTTTCTTTTTCAGGAATATCCCCGCAATGGGAACAATGACAATGTAAAGCGCGGTAATGAAGCCGGCCTTGCCGGAAGTGGTGGTCTCCATCCCCTTCTGCTGGAGATTGGATGCCAGTGTCAGCGCCACGCCGCAGCAAATTCCCCCGATGGCCAGCTCTCTGCGCCCGGAGGGCCGGTCTTCAGCCTGTCCCGCGAAGTCCCGGTCGCGCAGCTTTCGGAGCAGGACGCTGACCGGCAGCAGAACCAGGGCCGCAATGACAGACCGGGCGGTGTTGAACGTAAACGGCTCCACGTAATCGGCGCCGACGCTCTGGGCCACAAACGCGGTGCCCCAGATCATTGCTGCCAGAACGGGAAATAGATTTTGACGGATACGGCTTGCTCTCATGATGCTTGCTCCAACACTTCAAATATGATATTATGGTAGTAAAATGGTATTCTGTAATTTCCGACGGCTTTTCGCCCGAAATCGGTCGCAAAACAAACGGCAATCCCTGCTTCCAGCGAGGTAAACTGCCGCAACAAGTTTGTATTTTAGCATTGAGGTGGATAAATGGCAAGGCTTTCCCGAAATTTCTACCGGGGAGACACGGTGGTAACTGCGAAAAATCTGCTGGGCCGCTATCTGGTCCGGATGCTGAACGGAGAGGCTCTGGTCTGCCGCATTACGGAGACCGAGGCCTATGTCGGACGGTGTGACAAGGCCTGCCACGCCTATCAATACCGCCGGACAGAGCGCACCGAACCCCTGTTCGGAGAGCCGGGCCACGCCTATCTCTATTTAATTTACGGGATGTATTCCTGTCTGAATTTTGTCACGGAACCGGAGGGTGAACCGGCAGCGGTTCTGATCCGTGCCGGGGAGCCGGTCGCCGGTACCGATACCATCCGGAAGCTCCGGTTCGGCAAAAACGAGGACAGGCTGTCTGCGTATCAGCAGAGGAATTTCATGAACGGGCCGGGAAAACTCTGTAAAGGGTTATCGCTTACCAGGGTTCAGAATCGGATGGATTTAACCGGGGACGAGCTGTTTGTCTGCGAATCTCCGGCGGACATCGGTCTCCCCTGTCCCCCTGTGCCCGGAGGAGAAGTCCTTCGTGCGGGGCCGCGGATCGGGGTGGACTACGCCGAGGAGGCCAGGGACTTCCTATGGCGGTTCCGGTTGGAAAAAGGAGAATGACACATGCTTTTATTTGATATGGACGGTACACTGACGGACTCCAATGGCATCTGGAAGGATGTAGACCGGGAGTTTCTGGCCCGCCGGGGTATTCCCTATACCCACGCCTACTACGAGGGTGTGGCCCACACGATTTTCCCGCTTGCGGCCAAGTTCACCAAAGAGTTCTGCCATCTGCCCGAGTCCTGCGAGGAGATCATGGCGGAGTGGATGGAGCTGGCCAGCAACCTGTACGACCACGTATCTCTGAAACCGGGCGTCCGGGCCTATCTGAAGCAGTGCAAGGCCGAGGGCCGCCGACTGGCGGTGGTGACCTCCAGCATTCCGGAGCACTGTCACGCGGCGCTGCGTCATCTGGATCTGGAAAAATACTTTGACAACATCACCTTTGCCCAGCAGCACGGGCTCGAAAAGCGGGAGCCGGACATCTGGCGGAAGGCGGCGGAAGAAAATGGCGTCCGCCCGGAGGACTGCACTGTCTTTGACGACAGTATTGCCGCCTGCCGTGGCGCACGCACCGCGAGAATGCGGGTGGTGGGCGTGTACGACGGCTTTTTTTCCTCTGATGAGCCGGAGATGCGCAGCTTTTGCGACGTGTATATCCGGAGCTTCGAGGAGCTGCTGCTCCCGGAGAAAAAAACGGACATCATTCCGGTAACCACGGGAACATGATCGGACGCGGCGGCTGACAATCAGCCGCCGCGTCCTGTTTTCAGAGTTTTTTCATATGTACCCCGGCAGATTTCAGCATCAGCTTCTTGGTTCCCACGGTGTCAAAGGCCACCTCCAGAAGTGCGTCGCCGCCCATAGGACGGAGGGACAATACCAAGCCCCGGCCAAACACGGTGTGCTCCACCATGTCCCCCTGCCGGATCTCCATCAGGGGCGTGGAGATGATCTTCCGGGCCGAAGCGGCAGCCGCCGTCTTTTTCGGCTCCGACTTTGCCTCCCGGTGACTGTGAACCCCGCCGCTGCTCCAGGAGCCGCCGCCGCGGACGCTTCCCGGTTCACTGCGGGTTGAGGGCTGCGGCTCGTCCGACCAGCTGCGGGCGCCGCCGCTGCGGGATGCGCCGGGATCTCCCCAGCCGCCGTCAGAACTGTCGGATTCGTCATCCTCCCAGGCGTTTCTCTGAATCCGGGGCTCCGGCTTGCCGAACCACTCCAGATTCTCCTCCGGAATCTCACCCAGAAACCGGGATGGCGGATTGGCGGAAGTCCGTCCGTACAGCATCCGCTGACGGCAATTGGTCATGGTCAGCTTCTCCTTGGCGCGGGTCATGGCCACATAGCACAGCCGCCGCTCCTCCTCCAGCTCTTCCTGCTCAAAGGTGGCGTGGCTGCCGGGGAAGATCCCCTCCTCCACGCCGATCACATACACCACCGGAAACTCCAGGCCCTTGGCGGCGTGCATGGTCATCAGCGTCACGCAGTCGTCGCTGCTGTCCACGGAGTCTAGATCGGTGTACAGCGCGATTTCGTTCAAAAAACCCGACAGCGTCGCGTCCTCGGGAGGCGGGTCCTGCTCCATGAAGCTCACGATGTTGGACCGCAGCTCCTGCACGTTCTCAATCCGGCCCCGGCTCTCCAAATCGTTTTTCTCCTCCAGCGCCCGGACATAGCCCGTCTGGTCGCACACCGCATCATAGAACTCCGGCAGCTCCAGCGTGGATCCGGCAGTGCGGAGTGCGTCGATCAGGTCGGCAAATTTCAAAAGCCTGGGAGCCGGGGTCTTCAGCTCCGGGAACAGGTCGGCATTGCGCAGGATCTCATACAGGGTCACTCCCTGCTGCAGCGCCAGAGCCTCCACCTTTTCCACGGTGGTAGGGCCGATCCCCCGGCCGGGCGCGTTGATGATTCGCTTGAGGCGCAGATCGTCCATGGGATTATTCAGCACGCAGAGGTAGGCCAGCATGTCCTTGACCTCAGCCCGGTCAAAGAACTTCATGCCCCCCACCACCTTGTAGGTCACACCGTTGCGGCGCAGAACACCTTCCATAGCGTTGGACTGGGCGTTCATCCGGTACAGCACCGCGTGATCCCGGAAGGGAATCCCCTGTCGGGCATTCGTCAGGATGTCTCCGACCACGAAATTGGCCTCGTCGTCCTGATTGAATGTGGTGCGAATGACGATCTTGGCTCCGGCGCCGTTGTCCGTCCACAACGTCTTGCCCTTGCGGCCTTGATTGTTTTGGATGACCGCATTGGCGGCATCCAGAATGTTCTGGGTAGAGCGGTAGTTCTGCTCCAAGCGGATGGTGCGGGCATTGTGATACTGTTTTTCAAAGCTGAGGATATTCTCGATGTTCGCGCCCCGAAACCGGTAGATACTCTGGTCGTCGTCGCCTACCACGCAGAGGTTTTTGCGTCCCCCCGCCAGCAGACTCGTCAGCAGGTACTGCAGATGGTTGGTGTCCTGATACTCGTCCACCAGCACATAGCGGAACTTGTTCTGATAGTATTCCAGCACGTCCGGGCAGGAGCGCAGCAGGGTCACGGTATGGAAGATGATGTCGTCAAAATCAAGCGCGTTGGCACTGCGCAGACGCCGCTCATATTCGGCGTAGAGTTTTGCGATGCGGGGCATCCGCCAGTCTCCGCCCTCCCGGACATTCTGCCTGGCAAACTCCTCCGCCGTTTCATACTTGTCCTTGGAACGGCTGATGATGCCCACCACCTCCCGGGGCGGAAAGGATTTTTCGTCCAGATTCAGCTCCTTGAGAATGTCCTTCAGCAGCCGCTTGCTGTCGTCGCTGTCGTAGATGGTAAAGCTCTTGTCAAAGCCCAGCCGGTCGATGTCCCGGCGCAGAATGCGGACGCAGGCGGAGTGGAAGGTCGACGCCCAGATGTCGTTGGCCCGAGGCCCCAGCCGGGCCGACAGCCGGTCCTTCAGCTCTCCGGCAGCCTTGTTGGTAAAGGTGATGGCCAGTACCTCCCAGGGTGCTGCCGGCCCTACGGCGCACAGGCGAACCGCCCGGGCCTTCTCCTCCTCGGTCGGGTGCTCCGGGTACGACTCCAGAAACCGCAGATCCTCCTCGGAGGCGGTCTGCGGCACTTCGTCCGAATCGCTGCCCCGGCCATAGGTCAGCAGGTTATACACCCGCTGAATCAACACGGTGGTCTTTCCGCTGCCGGCTCCCGCCAGCAGCAGCAGCGGCCCCTCGGTAGTCATGGCGGCCTTGCGCTGCATGTCGTTCAGACGTTTGAAATCCCGGGCAATCACGGCTCTGCGCGCTTTGCAGTAACGTTCCTTGAAATCTGTCATATGTTCACCAGTTTCTCTTTTGTTCTCGCAGTCTATTGTAGGCGAAAAGCCGTCCCGGGTCAACCCGAAATCCGGGGATTGTACTTCTTGTTCTACTGTGCTATCCTTGTCAAAAAGGGGGGAGTTTCCATGTATGAATTGATTCGGGCGGCCGAAAACACCTGGTACATCGACTGTCCGGCAAAAATCGGGATCTACCGTCTGGAAGACGATTCTGTGATTCTCATAGACTCCGGCAATGATAAGGACGCGGGACGCAAGGTGCAAAAGCTGCTGGAAACCAACGGATGGACGCTGCGGTGCATCCTGAACACCCACTCCAACGCAGACCACATCGGGGGTAATGCCCTGCTTCAGCAGCGATTGAGCGTGCCGGTTTATGCCAGCGGCCTGGAAAATGGCTTTATCAGCCACCCGATTCTGGAGCCGTCCTTCCTCTATGGCGGCTTCCCCTGCCAGACCCTACGGAACAAGTTCCTCGTGGCACAGCCCAGCACACCCCTTCCCCTGCCGGAGGCGCATCTGCCGGAGAGCTTCCGTACCATTTCGCTGCCCGGACATTTTTTTGATATGGTGGGGTTCCGGACGCCGGACGACGTTTGGTTCCTGGCGGACTGTCTCTCAGGCGCGGAGATTCTGGCGAAGTACCAAATCGGATTCATTTACGACGTGGAAGCCTATCTGGAAACGCTGGAACGGGTCTCGGGTCTGAGCGGGCGGCTGTTTATCCCGGCCCACGCTCCCGCCGTGGAGGATATCCGCCCTCTGGCGGAGTTGAACCGTGCCAAGGTTCTGGAGATCTGCTGCCGGATTGTAGACATCTGCCGGATTCCCGTCAGCTTTGAGGATGTTCTGCAGAAGCTGTTCGAGAACTACGGGCTGACCATGGACTGGAATCAGTATGTGCTGGTGGGCAGCACTGTCCGATCCTACCTTTCCTACCTGCTGGACAGCGGAAATTTGAAAGTCTCTTTTGAACACGCCCGTCTCCTCTGGCACACCGTCTGAAGACGGGTCGCAGCAGCCGCCGCGGAGCTGTGACACAAACGCTTCCTGTGCGATATATCCAATGATTTGTTGAAAGAAGTTGAAACCGTTATGTACAGTTTCCGGAACGACTACAGCGAAGGCGCCCACCCCCGCATTCTTCAGGCACTGAGCGAAACCAATCTTGTGCAGACCTGCGGCTATGGACTGGATGACTACTGCGCTGAGGCGGCGAATCTGATCCGTCAAGGCTGCGGCTGTCCCAGTGCCGACGTCCATTTTGTGGTGGGCGGTACGCAGGCCAACCTGCTGGTGATCCACGCGCTGCTGCGCTCTTTTGAGTCTGTGATCGGGGTGACGACCGCCCATGTGAATGTCCACGAGACCGGCGCCATTGAGGCCACCGGCCACAAGGTGTGCGTGGCTGCCTCTCCCGACGGTAAGCTGACGCCGGCTCTGGTGGAATCCGTGGTGAGCGCCCACTCCTCAGAACATATGGTCTCCCCCCGCCTGGTCTATCTCTCCGACACCACGGAGATCGGAACCATCTACACCAAAAAGGAGTTGACCGCCCTGCGCCGCTGCTGCAACGATCACGGTCTGCTGCTGTTTCTGGACGGCGCCCGCCTGGGTTCCGCCCTCACCGCACCGGGCAACGACCTGACCCTTTCGGATCTGGCGGCGCTGTGCGATGTGTTCACCATCGGCGGAACCAAGAATGGTGCGCTGTTCGGGGAGGCTCTGGTACTGACCCGGGACGACATCAAGCCCAACTTCCGCTGGTACATGAAGCAGCGGGGCGCTATTCTGGCCAAGGGCCGTCTGCTGGGCATCCAGTTCCGGGAGCTGCTGCGGGACGGGCTGTATTTTGATCTGTCCCGACACGCAAACTCCATGGCTGCCCGCCTGCGGCAGGGGCTGCTGGAAAAGGGCTACTTCTTCCCCGTGGACTCCCCCTCCAATCAGCAGTTTCCCGTCCTGCCCAACGAGGTGGTCAGGAGCCTTCAGGCAGCCGGATATGAGTTTGAGATCGATCACGCCGTGGACGAAACTCACACCTGCATCCGTCTGGTGACCAGCTGGTCCACGCCAGAGGCGGCCGTGGATTCATTCCTCAGCGATCTGCCGACGTGTCCCTCCCCTGTGATCTAAGGAACCACTGATTAACAGCCAGTCTTTATAGCGCATGACGTATTGTGGCATTAAAATATCCAGAAACGTCAGATATGACTGACGTTTAAAATGTTTTAAGCTTCCATTTCTCCTATTTCCTCTCAAAAGGGCGCAATAACCCCTATACCCGCCGCAGGCGTCGCCCGGCTCGGGCCAAAACCAGCAGGTTCGCGCTGGCACAAAGAATGTGCAGCCTATTTAAATTCTTGGATAACCCTCGATAGACGGCCTTCNAATANCCAAACAGATTTTTAATGATGTGGAAAAGATGCTCCACTTTGCAGCGAGTCGAGGATTTGCGGTTTTCGATATAGTGATTCCAGTCAATGGCGTTGTCGGAAACCTTCGGGAGCGTTCCAGGCCGGCGGTTGATGCGGTATTCAATGGCGAACAGGTGCTCGTCGCTCTGAATTTCCTCTCGCTTTTCAATGCCAAGATACCCCGAATCGCCGTAGACGACCTCATCATCCTCACGGATCAGATCCGCTGCAACGTTAATGTCATGCACATTTGCAGCGGTCACTGCGATGGTGTGGACAAGTCCGCTGCCCGCATCCACTCCAGCGTGACATTTCATGCCGAATCGCCATTCGTTGCCCTTTTTCGTTTGGTGCATTTCGGGGTCACGCGATTTCTGCGCATTCTTCGTGGAACTGGGCGCGTTGATGATGGTCGCGTCCACAATCGTTCCACCCCGCATCAGATAGCCGCTCTGTTCAATGACATAGTTGATGGCCCGGAACAGCTGCGCTCCGAGTTTCGATTCTTCCATCATGTGCCGGAAGTGCAGCAGTGTTGTGGCGTCGGGCACCTGCTCCTCCAGAAAGTTGATACCCATGAATTTGCGAAAGGCATAGCTGTCATTGATGGAGTCTTCAACGCCCTCATCCGACAGCGTGAACCAGCATTGCAGCAGATACATCCGCAGCATTTTTTCAACTCCCTTCGGCGGACGGCCGCGCTTGCTGCTGAAATAATGCGGCTTGATGAGGTCGACCCATTCGTCCCATGGGACAATTTCATCCATGATATCCAGAAATTCTTCCCGTTTCGTCGTTCGTTTCCGAAGGCTGTATTCCATATCGCTGAAGCTCTGCTGACTCATTTCGCCACCGCCTGTGTCTTTTCTTCTATTTTATCATATTTTCGTGCCATTGTTTAATTAAATCAGCGGTTCCCTAATACGGATTATCCGAAAATCCCCTCCTTTTGAAAAAAAGCCGGGGATTTTTTTCATTTCTATTGACACGAACGTATGTTCGAGTTATAGTAAAAGCATAGTTAGAACATTAGTTCGATTGGGGGATTTGAGATGACTGGCTGGACTCTCTTTTTTGTAGTGGTGGGGATTGTGTTCGTGACCGCCCAGGTGTTCCGCGTACTGGATGCCATAGAGCAGCCTGCCCGCCGCCAGCGCGGTACCACCACGCCCCGTTAATCTGACACAGACATGGAGATTCTGGAAAAGCTTACCATTCTGGCCGATGCCGCCAAATATGACGCCGCCTGCACCTCCAGTGGGGCAAAGCGCGGCTTTCGTAAGGGCTTTATCGGAAATACGTCTTCGTCAGTCGCAGGCTGCTGCCATACCTTTTCCGCAGACGGCCGGTGCGTAACGCTGTTGAAGGTCTTGCTGACCAACCGGTGCGTGTTTGACTGCAAGTACTGTGTCAACCGCCGCAGCAACGACACCCGACGCGCCGCGTTTACGCCGGAGGAGCTGGCGGAGCTGACCATCGGTTTCTATCGCCGAAACTATATTGAGGGGCTTTTTCTCTCCTCCGGCGTTTATCGAAGCCCCGACTATACCACAGAGCTAATGATTCAGGCTCTTCGTATCCTGCGGGAAGAGTACCGGTTCAACGGCTATATCCATGCCAAGGCCATCCCCGGCGCCGCGCCGGAGCTGGTGGAGCAGCTGGGGCTTTTAGCGGACCGCCTGTCTGTCAACATTGAACTGCCCTCTGAAGAGGGGCTGAAGCTTCTGGCGCCGGACAAGACAAAGCTGTCCATTCTGTCCCCCATGCGGCAGATTCAGACCCGGGCACAGCAGAACCACGAGGAGCTGGTAAAGTACCGTCACGCACCAAAATTTGCTCCAGCCGGGCAGAGTACCCAGCTGATTGTAGGCGCCACGCAGGACAGCGACTTGCGCATCCTGCGGCTGACGCAGGGGCTTTACGACCGGTATCGGCTCAAACGTGTGTTCTATTCCGCCTATGTGCCGGTGGTGGAAAATGCGCTGCTGCCTTCCAAGGACGTGAAACCTCCTCTTCTGCGTGAGCACCGTCTATATCAGGCGGACTGGCTGCTGCGTTTCTATGGGTTCCGGGCAGAGGAACTGCTGGACGAGCGGGCGCCGGATTTCAACCCGCTGGTGGACCCGAAGTGCAGCTGGGCTTTGGCCCATCTGGACTTCTATCCGGTGGAGGTCAATGCGGCGGACTATGAGACACTGCTCCGGGTTCCCGGCATCGGCGTGATCTCCGCCAAACGGATTCTGGTGTCCCGTCGTGGGGGCAGGCTGAAGATCGATGATCTTCGCAGGTTGGGTGTGGTGATGAAGCGAGCCCAGTATTTTCTCACCGCCTCCGGCAGAGTGGCGGAGGGCCTGCGGTTCTCCCAGGACAGTCTCCTCCGGAATCTCATCGCCGTGGAACAGCCGCTGCTGCCTCAGCCGGAAGTGTCCCAGCTGTCCCTGTTTGACTCCGTACTCTGAAAAGTGAGGCCTCTCATGATGGAAATGGTCTATACCTATGACGGCAGTTTCGAGGGATTTCTCTGCTGTATTTTTGAAAGTTATGCAAACCATGAAGTCCTCACCGCGATTTGCCGCGATGAGGACTTTGAACCTTCGCTGTATGCAAGCCGGCAGATTCTCACAGACCGCGACCACGCAAACCGTGTCTACCGCAAAGTGGTAAAATCCTCCCAGGACGCGGTGCTGCTCCTGCGCAGGGGCTTTCTGACCTGTATGCCCGAAAAAGAGCTGCACCTCTATCATTTGGTGGTCAAGCTGCTTCGGGAAGGCCCCGGTTTTCTCACCAGTCTATCGGATGAAACCCTCTACCCTGTGATAAAGGCAGTCCGCTTTTTAGCTGGTGAAGCGGAAAAGCTTCGGGGCTTTGTCCGCTTTTCGGAGCTGAGTGGAGTTCTTGGTGCGGAGATTGAACCAAAAAACCGGATCCTTCCCGTTCTCCGCGGTCATTTCTGCGCCCGGTATCAGAACGAAAAGTTTTTCATATACGATCGAACCCACCGTGAGGCATTGTTTTATGCCGAGGGGAAAGCCGTCATCGTCCCGTTGGATTCCTTTCATATGGCGCCCCCGGACGAGACTGAGGCGTCCTACCGTCTGCTGTGGAAGCGGTTTTATGACACAATCGCCATTCGGGAGCGCGACAATCCCAAGTGCCGCAGGAGCAATATGCCCAAACGGTACTGGAATACCATGACGGAATTTCAGGGCGATGCATATTTTAAGGCCCAAAACTCTCCCGCAGACGCTGCAGCCCCTTCCGCTCCAACCGGGATACCTGCACCTGGGATACCCGCAGAATCCGGGCCGTCTGCTCTTGGGTCAGCCCTTTGAAATAGCGGAGCAGAATGGTCATTCGCTCCTTCTCCGGCAGCCGATCTATGGACTCCCGCAAGGCCAGACGCTCCACCAGACCATCTTCCGGAGAGTCGGTTCCCAGCATACCCTCCAGTGTCAGCCCGTCGCTGTTTTCCTGTTGAAGGGATTCCATCTCTCCTGTAGCCAAATCCGCCTGTGCAATTTCTTCGACGGTCAGACCGGAGGCTTCCGCCAGCTCCGAGAGCGCCGGCTCGCGGCCCAGCTCACTGCGTATCCGTTCCCGAATACTGTAAAGCATTTGTGCTTGCTCCCTGATTCCCCGCGCTACTTTAATTGATCCATCGTCTCGCAGAAATCTTCTGATTTCCCCTGCGATTTTGGGTACTGCATAGGTGGAAAAGCAGGTGCCGTACGAGAAGTCAAAGCCCCGCACGGCTTTGAGAAATCCCAGGCATCCCAGCTGATACAAGTCGTCCGGCTCCACGCCACGGCCATAGTAGCGGCGCACGACGCTCCAGATCAGGCCGCTGTTTTCCTCCACCATCCGCCCGCAGGCGCAGTCATCTCCCTCCTGCGCCGCACGGATCAGATCCAGCGTGGCCCCGCTGCTCATCTCTCAACTGGCTTCGCCCGGGTGGCGATCTTCTTTTTCAGAATCACTGTGGTCCCCTTGCCCGGCACGGACTTGACAGTGACCTGATCCATGAAGCTCTCCATGATGGTAAAACCCATGCCGCTGCGCTCTTCGCCGCCGGTAGTGAACATTGGCTGCCGCGCCTTTTCCACGTCGGCAATCCCCTTGCCGCGATCCTTGATGATGACTTCCAGCGTGTTTCCCTGACAAATGCGCGCCTTGAGCAGCACCTTTCCCAGTATCTCCGGATAGGCATGGACAATGGCATTGGTCACGGCCTCGCTGACGGAGGTCTTGATGTCCTCCAGCTCATTAAGCGTGGGGTCCATCTGCGCCGCGAAGCAGGCAACCGCCGCCCGGGCAAACCCCTCGTTGCTGCTGCGGCTGGGAAATTCCATGCTGACAAAATTGGTCGCTTTGCTCTTCATATGTAGATCCCTCCTATTGAATCGTCACCAGCCGGCCAATCCCGGCGGCGTCCAGTACCCGTTTTGCCTGCATTGGCACATGGCATACCAGCAGGCTGCCCTCCAAGTTCTGCATCCGCTGCTGCGCCCGCAGGATTAAAGCGATCCCGGAGCTGTCCATGAAGGATACCCCGCTCAGATCCAGCACCAGCTTTCGCGGCAGCGCCGCGTCGATGGCCAAATCGATGGATCGCATGGCATCCCGGGCTCCATGATGATCCAGCTCTCCCCGCAGTTCCAGCAGCAGGTTCCTGTCCGCGCTTTTCGATCGAATCTCCATGCATTTCCCCTCTTACTCGTTTATAATTGCAGATTATCTAAAAAAACATCATTTGGAGGCGCAAATAATCTCGATTAGTGTTGCTTACCGAGATCATAGCATGTCCTTTTTTGCTTTTCTGTCGAAAGAAACAGGACGCCCGCAGAAATTTCTGCGGACGCCCTGTCTTGGGGTCATACTGTAATATTCAATTCCTTTACACGCTCTACGCCTTCATAGCTTTTGCAGATTCATCCAACTGGGCAATGAGTTGACGATACTTCTCCACCTTCTCGCGCTCCACCTTTACCACCGCTTCGGGCGCATGGGCGACAAACTTCTCGTTGCTCAACTTCTGCTCGGTTATGCGCAGGCCGTTTTCCGCTTTCTCCCGCTCTTTGGCGATGCGCTCCAGTTCCTTCCCGAAATCCACCAGCTCGTCCAGGGGGATATAAACGGTGGCCTTATGCGTGACGAGGGTCACGAGACCTTCCAGGTTTTCCGGCGCCTTCCTCAGTATTTTCACATCGGAGGCATACGCCAGACGGGTGACAAAATGGGTGCCCTGCTCAAAAATGGCGGGTTCCGGAGTCAGGATCATCAGCTCCGCCTTCTTGGAGGGCGGCACATTCATCTCGGCACGGCGAACGCGAACGGCTTTGATGGTGTCCATCAAGGCCTCCATGGCGTCGGTCTCCGCGGAGAAGTTCAGCTCTTCTCGGTATTGCGGCCATTGTGCGGTCATCAGGAAGTCGCCGTCATGGGGCAGCGACTGCCAAATTTCCTCGGTAATAAACGGCATAAACGGATGCAGCAGCTTCAGCACCTCGCTCAGCACATAGCACAGCACGTTCTCGGCCGACAGCTTGCTCCCATCATCGTCGCCGGTCATGCGGGTCTTGGTCAACTCGATATACCAGTCACAATAGGTGTCCCAGATGAAGTCGTACACCTTGGCGGAGGCCACGCCGATCTCAAAGCTGTCCAGATTCTCAGTGACCTCCCGGATGAGCGCATTCAGCTTGGTCAGGACCCACTTGTCCTCCAGTTCCAGCTTTTCAGGCAGGCAGCAGCGGTCAATCGTCAGGTTCATCTGCACAAAACGGGAGGCATTCCAGATCTTGTTGGCAAAATTGCGCATGGCTTCGCACTTTTCGGTATAGAACCGGGTGTCGTTGCCGGGGCTGTTGCCGGTGATCAGGTTGAAGCGCAGCGCGTCCGCGCCGTACTTCTCGGCCATCTCCAGCGGGTCAATGCCGTTGCCCAGGGATTTGGACATTTTGCGGCCCTTATCGTCCCGGATCAGGCCATGAATCAGAACCGTGTGAAACGGGATCTCCTTCATTTGCCCGCATCCGGAGAAGATCATGCGGGCCACCCAGAAAAATATGATGTCATAGCCGGTGACCATGACGGAGGTGGGATAGAAATACTTCAAATCCTCGGTCTGCTCGGGCCAGCCCAGCGTGGAGAACGGCCACAGAGCGGAGGAGAACCAGGTGTCCAGCACGTCCGGGTCCCGGGTCAGGTGAGTGCCGCCGCACTTGGCGCACTTGCTGGGGTCCTCCCGACTGACATTGATATGGCCGCAGTCGTCGCAGTACCAGGCGGGAATCTGATGCCCCCACCACAGCTGGCGGGAAATACACCAGTCGTGGACATTCTCCATCCAGTTGGTATAGGTCTTGGAGAATCGCTCGGGGACGAATTTCACCTCGCCCTCCTGCACGACCCGCAGGGCTTCCTGCGCCAAAGGTTCCATCTTGACAAACCACTGGGCGGAGATCAGCGGCTCCACATCGTTGTGGCAGCGATAACAGGTACCCACATTGTGGCTGTACGGCTCGGTCTTGACCAGATACCCCTGCGTTTCCAGATCTGCGACAATCTTCTTGCGGCACTCATAGCGATCCATTCCTGCATAGGGGCCGCCGTCGGCATTGATGACGCCGTTGTCGTCAATGACGCGAATGACCTCCAGATTGTGACGCAAACCCACCTCGAAGTCGTTGGGGTCGTGGGCGGGCGTCATCTTCACCACGCCGGTGCCGAAGCCCAGCTCCACATAATCGTCGGCCACGATTGGAATCTCACGGTTCATGATGGGCAGAATACAGGTCTTGCCCACAAGCGCCTGAAATCGCTCGTCCGCAGGGTTCACAGCCACGCCGGTGTCGCCCATCATGGTCTCGGGGCGGGTGGTAGCCACCACCAGATCGCCTGAGCCGTCGGTCAGCGGATACCGGATATACCACAGGTGACCGGGCTTGTCCACATACTCCACCTCGGCATCGGACAGGGCGGTGATGCAGTGGGGACACCAGTTGATGATTCGGCTGCCCTTATAGATCAGGCCCTTTTCGTACAGCCCGCAGAAGGTCTCCCGGACGGCCTTGGAACAGCCCTCGTCCATGGTGAAGCGGGAACGGCTCCAATCGCACGAAACGCCCAGCTTCTTTTGCTGCTCGACAATGCGGTCGCCGTACTTTTCCTTCCACTCCCAGACGCGCTGAAGGAATTTCTCCCGCCCCAGATCATAGCGGGTCTTTCCCTCCTTCGTCCGAAGATCCTCCTCCACCTTGATCTGCGTGGCAATCCCCGCATGATCCGTGCCGGGGATCCACAGGGCGGAGTAGCCCTGCATCCGCTTGAACCGGGTCAGAATGTCCTGCAGCGTGGCGTCCAGCGCATGGCCCATGTGCAGCTGTCCGGTGACATTGGGGGGCGGCATGACGATGGAAAACGGTTTCTTTTCCGGGTCGGGATCACTCCGAAAGCAATTGCCCTCCATCCACATCTGGTAGATCCGGTTTTCCACGTCCCGGGGGTCGTACACCTTTGGCAGCTCTTTTTTCATATGCTTAACTCCTATCTCCAAAACGAATCTCGTCGACCTGATTGTTCCCCGTCCGGGGGCAATAAAAACGCCCTGAGCCAATTGGCTCAGGGCGAACAATCGTCCGCGGTACCACCTGAATTCGGAAAAACTTCCGCACTCTCCGGCACATTCATGCCGTTTCCCGATAACGGGGGAACATCCGTCGCAGCCTACTGTCGGTTCAGCCCGATGCTCCGGGACGACTTCCCTGCCGGCTTCACGGAAACTTCCATCAACCGTTTCCTCTCTTGGCATCCGCCGGGCAGCTACTGCTTCCCATCATCGCAGTTTCGATATTATGTCGATTATAATATACCCGAATGGAGTTGTCAAGCGTCAGGAAAGGCGTAAAATCTCTTTCTTCAGGCGGGAAATGATTCGCTTCTCCAGCCGGGAGATGTAGGACTGGGAAATTCCCAGCTGGTCCGCGACTTCCTTCTGGGTCTGCTCCTGCCCGCCGCCCAGACCAAACCGCAGTGTGATGATCTGCCGCTCCCGGGGAGATAGCATCCGGATCGCCGTGGCTAGCATGTTGCGGTCCACGTCCTCCTCAATGGGGCGCATGACAATGTCTCCCTCGGTGCCTAGTATATCGCTGAGCAGAAGTTCGTTGCCGTCCCAGTCCGTATTCAGCGGCTCATCGAAGGATACCTCACCCTTCCGTGCGGTATTTTTCCGGAGGTACATGAGAATTTCATTCTCGATACACCGGGAGGCGTAGGTGGCCAGTTTGATGTTCTTTGCCGGCTGATAGGTTCCCACCGCCTTAATCAGCCCGATGGTACCAATAGAGATCAAGTCCTCAATTCCCACGCCGGTATTTTCAAACCGCCGGGCGATGTACACCACCAGCCGCAGGTTATGTTCGATCAGCTCCTTGCGGGCGCACTCGTCGTCCAGGCACTCCAGCAGCTCCGCCTCCCGTTCCCGGGACAGGGGCGCCGGCAGCGTATCGCTTCCGCCGATATAGTGGACCGGTGTGCCCGGAAGCAGACCCAGCCGCACCAGAAATTCCCTCAGCTTTTCCTTCCAGTTTTTCATAACTTCCTCCAGTCCGCACCGTCATGCCCCACAGGGCGCTGTATCCTGTCCCCAAATCCGTCGGGGAAATCGCCACCGGCAGCCCCTCGAACCGTTTCCCGCCGATCTCCGTCCATTCGCTGCAAAACGCCAGCAGCAGTCCTCCGTCCACGCCCACCGCTGAATACGGAAGAAGCCGGAACCGGAATCCCTGCCCCTCCAGCTGTAAAAGCAGATCCGCCGGACCCTGCAGCCGCTGCTCGGTCAGCAGTCGCTGCAGCCGATCGGGCCACAGTGGTTGGAGGGCACGGCGGGAGACCACCAGCACCGCGCTGCCTGTCACCGGATCCCGCAGGGTATTCCCCGTATCACACAGAGCGGTCAGCTCCACGACGGTACCCCCAAGACACACCCGCACTGGAACCAGCTCCCCCCGCACTCCGTGCCGGGCCGCTGCCCGGAACACCACCGTCAGCACCAGATACGCTCCGCCGGCTGCCAGCAGCAGTACACGGACGTCCACGTCGGTGTAGAACACACCGCCGGCCATAGGAACACAGCTGTCCGTCAGCAGTGCCAGCGCCAGCACACAGCCCGCCAGCGCGCAGGAGAGCGCGAACACCAGCAGGATGAGGCGCGGCAGGCGGCGTTCCCCCAGGAAGGCAATGGCCGCCATTATCGCTCCGGCGGCGATTTTACCCGGCCAGGAACCTAGAGCCGCACAGCCCGGCAGGAACACCGCCACGGCGTAAGCGCCCCCGAACAGCGCCGCCAGCAGATAGCGTCCCCGGCGAAGGGAGATGCCGGACAGCTTCGCCGCGGCTGCGACCACCAGATAGTCCATGACCGCATTCAGGGTAAACACACTGTCCACATACACCACCGTCATGACGGTTTTCCCTCCTTCCCTGTCCGCAGGAATTGAAGCGTCCCCGCCCGGACCGCGGGGGATTAAGCGGCTTTGTCAGGCTCCATTATAGAAGTTGTATTCCGTAAAACCGGTCGTAAAAACAGGACGGACAACACTTGTTGTCCGTCCTGTTTTTCTTGCATTCGCGCCTCAGGCAATGTACGGCAGGAACATGGTCGCCAGCAAAGCCAGCACCATCACCACCACCAGAACCAACGCCACTACGCGTGTTTTATTGTTCATGGTTTCCCTCCTCTTTCAGGATTCTCCGAATACTCTTCTCCGCCCGGCTGCGGGGCAGCATCAATTCATGGCCGCAGCCCAGGCACTTAAGCTTGATATCCATTCCCACCCGCAGGATCTCCCAGGTGGTGCTGCCGCAGGGATGCTGCTTCTTCAGCTCCACACGGTCGTGCAGATGCAGTTCCATTTTGGATTCCTCCTGTCAATTCCGATCACCGGCTCACATATAGTGCTGTATCGAGACAATCGCGGCACAGGCGCTCAGGTCCTGTCCGCAGGCAGTCAAGCTTGGAGGTTCTGATATGCCGGAAAATCAATATTATCTGCCGGAGGGCCTGCGCCCTCAAAAAGCCATGACGCCGCCGACGCTGGAAGCGGCAAGGGACAGCCGGACCATTCTGGAAGGGCTTTGCCTGCGCTGCGACGCCAGCCACACGCTCCACGTCTCTCTGGGCCCCTTGGAGGGCCTGATTCCAAAGGAGGAGGCGCTGTCCCCCTGGATCAGCGGCTCCGGAAGGGAAATTGCACTGCTGTCCCGTGTGGGCAGGCCGGTGTGCTTTTTTGTCACCGACGTCTCTACCGACGAAAAGGGCGCACCCCGGATTCTGCTGTCCCGCCGGCAAGTTCAGGAGCAGGCTCTGGATTGGTTCTGCCAAAATCTGTGCCCCGGCATGGTACTCTCTGCCCGAGTCACCCATCTGGAATCCTTCGGTGCCTTTGTGGACATCGGCTGCGGGGTAATCGCCATGCTGCCCATCGAGAACATCTCCGTCTCCCGTATCTCCCACCCGTCGGAGCGGTTTCAAACAGGCCAGAAGCTTTTAACGGTGGTCACCGCCGTGGACCGGGAGCAGCGGCGCTTCACTCTCTCCCACAGGGAGCTGCTGGGCACCTGGATGGAAAATGCCAGCTGGTTCCACACCGGGGAGACCGTCCGGGGCATCGTCCGCAGCGTCAAACCCTACGGAACCTTTGTGGAGCTGGCGCCCAACCTGTCGGGGCTGGCCGACAACCGTCCCGGAATTGAGGAGGGCTGCGCAGTCTCGGTCTATCTCAAGAGTATCCGTCCGGAGCGAATGAAAATCAAGCTCCAGATCATCGAAAAGCTGCCCGTGGAGGCAGCGCCCACTCCCCTGCGCTATTCCATTACCGACGGGCGGCTGGAGCACTGGGTTTACTCGCCACCGGGTTATGAAAAGACGCCGGTGGAAACAGTGTTCACTCCCTGCCCCTGATCTCCTCCCAGTAGCGCTTTGCCGCCTGCTCGGTTTTGTTGGGGCCATATTCGTAGTAGTGCGCATCCCGCAGCGCATCGGGCAGGTACTGCTGCTCCACCCAGTGATTGGGGTAGCTGTGTGGGTATTGATAGTTCTGCCGGTTGTCAAAGCCGGTGGTATCCGCGTGGACGTTTTGCAGCTGCCGCGGGATATCACCGGTTTTCCCGCGCTTTAAGTCGTCCATGGCGGCGTTAATTGCGTTGTGGGCGGAGTTGGACTTGGGCGAGGTGGCCAGAAGCACGGCGGCCTCCGCCAGCGGAAGCCGGGCCTCCGGCAGTCCCACCTGCAGCGCCGCGTCCACGCAGGCCTTCGTCACCACGATGGCCATGGGATACGCCAGACCCACATCCTCGGCCGCGATCACCAGAAGCCGCCGGCAGGGCGACAGCAGGTCTCCCGCTTCCAGCAGCCGGCCCAGATAGTGCACCGCCGCGTTTGGATCTGAGCCCCGGATGGACTTTTGCAGCGCGGACAGGATGTCGTAGTGGGCGTCCCCGTCCCGGTCATAGCGCATCGCACTGCGCTGAGAGATCTGTAAAGCGTCCTCACCTGTCAGCTTCAGGACATTGTTTTCCGGCACGGCGGCCTGACACAACAGCTCCACCGCGTTGATGGCCTTGCGCACATCCCCGCCGCAGGCGGTAGCGATCTGGCGGGGCAAGCCCTCCTCCCAGGAGAGGGGCAGCAGGCTGCGCTCCTGCTCGATCTTGAGTGCCCGAAGCACAGCGGGTTCGGTCTCCTCCGGCGACACCGCCTTGAATTCAAACACCGTGCTGCGGGACAGCAGGGCGCTGTACACATAAAAATACGGGTTTTCGGTGGTGGAGGCGATCAGCGTCAGGCTGCCGTTCTCCATGAACTCCAGCAGGCTCTGCTGCTGCTTTTTATTGAAATACTGGATCTCGTCCAGATACAGCAGCACCCCGCCGGGCGCCATCAGAGTCCCCACATCGGCGATGATATCGCGGATATCCTGCAGCGATGCCGTGGTGGCGTTGAGTCGGTACAGAGTCTTATGCGTGCGCTCGGCGATAATATTGGCGATGGTGGTTTTTCCGGTTCCTGAGGGGCCGTAGAACACCATGTTGCCCTCCGCGCCGCTTTCAATCAGGCGGCGGAGCACTGCGCCCTTACCGATCAGGTGCCTCTGTCCCACCACTTCGTCCAGTGTTTTCGGACGGATTTCGTCCGCCAGCGGCTGACGCATGGTTCCTCCTCCTCCCTGACAAATCTGCTGTGTGTTCTGTTATGATTTCATCATGACAGAAATGGCCATTCACCGCCTTCGGCGGCTTGGCCTAGCATTTCAGCGCATTTATTGTATCATATTCCTCGCTCTTTTTCTATGATTTTTTTCCTCGTCAGCGGTCGGATTTTGTGGTACAATAACCGCAAAGCAGAAAAACAGTTTGAGGTGACAACATGAAATCCAAGGCCGCGGTCCGCCGCATCATCGATACCTTGAAGGGCATCTACCCCGAGGCCCTGTGCTCCCTGCAATACGGGATTGACTATGAGCTGCTGTTCGCCGTGCGTCTCTCCGCCCAGTGCACCGACGCCCGCGTCAACCAGGTGGCGCCGGCTCTGTACCGACGTTTCCCCACCCTGCAGAGCTTTGCGGAGGCCGATCCGGCCGAGGTGGGCGAGTACATCCACTCCTGCGGTTTTTTTAACAGCAAGGCCCGGGACATTGTGGCCTGCGCCGGGAAGCTGATCGCGGAGTATGACGGCAAAGTTCCGGGAACCATGGACGAGCTGATCTCCCTTCCCGGAGTGGGCCGCAAGACCGCAAATCTGATTCTGGGCGATATCTACCACCAGCCCGCCTACGTCTGTGACACCCACTGCATCCGAATTACGGGCCGGCTGGGTCTGACAAACGGCAGCCGAGACCCGCTGCAGGTGGAGCGTCAGCTGCGGCTGATTCTGCCGCCGGAGGAATCCTCGAACTTCTGCCACCGGTTGGTACTGTTCGGCCGGGACACCTGCACTGCCCGGTCCCCGCAGTGCGAGGGCTGTCCTGTGCGGGGAGACTGTGAGATGGGGAAGTCTAAAAAGAAATAGCAGACGTGCCTGTGCCGGCCGGCACAGGCACTTTTTCTGTAATCGGCACATATACTGCATTGACGGCACAGAACCGCTGAGGAAAAGGAGTAATTATGGACGAACAGACACAGCGTCTCATCGAACAGCTCAGAAACAACCCGGGGGCCATCCAGTCTCTGATTCAGTCCGGGGACGGGCAGAATCTTCTCAAGATGCTCACCAAAGAGGACGGAGGGTCATCTCTGCAGCATGCGGCCATGAACGCCGCCAAAGGCAATCCCGGCGAGATGATGCAGATGCTCAACCGCATCATGCAGAGCCCCGAGGGCGCCGCACTGGTGGAACGCATCAACAAAGCGGTACAGAAATAAGAAAGGATGGACAGCGGCGTGTCGGAATTTGATGAAAAACTGAATGCGTTGCTGTCCAACCCGGACAGTATGGCCCAGATCATGCAGCTGGCGCAGTCGCTCAACGGCGGCGCATCCCAGCAGCAGACGGGCTCCGCGCAGGCACCTCCGCAGCAAGCGCAGTATCAGCAGCCTGCGCAAGAGCAGCCACCCGTTCAGGCTCCGCCTTCCGGGCAGTCCCCAACCTCGTCTCTCGGTGATCTGCTGTCCTCCTTCACTGGCGGACTGGACCCCAAGCTGTTAATCCGGCTGCTTCCGCTCCTCAAAGATCTGAACGGTGCACAGGACACGCAGTCCCGCCAATTGCTGTACGCACTGCGCCCGTACCTGAAGTCCCAGCGGCAGGATAAAGTTGAGCGGGCATTACAGCTGGCTCGTCTGATTCATCTGGGGAAGAAATTTCTGTCCGGATGGGAGGGCTGACGGATGTATAACCGCTATATCCGCAACGACCGGGGTGTCTACACAAAAATTCCGGAGGACAGTCCCGATCCCCGCCCGGCTTCGTCTACCGGCGGCGGCCAGCCCTATCCCCCGCCACCCCCTTCCGGCAGCGGCCAGCCCCATTCTCCGCCGCCCCCTTCCGGCGGCGGCCAGCCCCATCCTCCTCCGCCCCCTTCCGGCGGTGGCCAGCCCCATTCTCCGCCGCCCCTTTCCGGCAGCGGCCAGCCCTATCCTCCTCCGCCCCCTTCCGGCGATGGCCAGCCCCATTCTCCGCCGCCCCCTTCCGGCAGCGGCCAGCCCTATCCCCCGCCGCCCCCTTCCGGCAGCGGCCAGCCCTATCCCCCGCCGCCCCCTTCCGGCGGCGGTCAGCCAATCGAGCATATTAAGGACAGCGTCACAGACTTTCTGCGCAATGCGTTGGACCGATTCCATCTGGACCATGTGGATACCGGAGACCTGTTATTGCTGCTGCTGCTGTTTCTTCTGTATCAGGAGGATGCGGACGAGGAGCTGTTAATCGCCCTGGGACTGCTGCTGATCCTGTAAATTCCCATGAAAAGAGGACGGAAAAATCCGTCCTCTTTTCATGCTGTGATTTTCTGGAGCACCGTTCCGTCCGGAAGCGTAAAATCCGCCGTGTTCGGACTGGAATCCGACAGCACCAGCGACGTCATGCGGTAGACGATGGTGCCGCTTTCCACCCGCTCGGCAGAGACCAGCAGTCCGGTATCCACGCTGACCCAGTAGCGCAGCGCATACCCGTCCGCATCCAGCTTCGTCTCCACATAGATGCAGTTCACTTCGGACAGCTGTCGGTAATCTGCCACGGAAATATCATCGGGTGACAGCTTCAGAACGCTCTCATAGGTTGGAACGGTCTGCTCATCATCGGCGGTGATATCCCCCGAGGCCCCGGTATAATAGGTTTTACTGTCACCGTACCAGACATAAGTAATCTCTCCATTTGTGACGGCGTGCCGCACCTGGCCGCTGGCCAGCGTGGTGTCCGTACGGGTCCAGCCGCCGGCCACGGTCGCAAATATGGCTGTCTCTCCGCTTCCTCCGGTCCAGTACCGGTCCACTGTAATGGATCGGCAGTAACTGTCGGACCTGATCAGCGTGGAAATCACAGCCTGTACGGTAGCGGGCGTCACCTCCACCACCTCCAGAGCACCGGCGCCGCTGCTCTGGCTGCCGGACTCTGCGGGAGCGGTCTCCGTGCGCTCGGGCAGCACGATATGGGAAGAACGGCGCAGGCTCCCGCGCAGCAGCAGAGCAACCACCAGCAGGATCAGCACGGCAAAGCTGACAGCGACAATATTCACTTTCCGCTTCTTCATGCCAGACCTCCTGTTCCGCTATGCGTGATAGTCGGCGGGCCTCTCCCCTCTGCCGAACCGCCACAAAATTGCGTCGGCAATGCGCCGGCATGCGTTGCCATCCCCATAGGGGTTCACCGCGTGAGCCATGCTGTCGTATGCTTCCCGGCTGCGAATCAGTTCATTGGCCATGCCGGTAATGTCGGACTGCACCACACCGGCCAGCTTGACGGTACCTGCCGTCACCGCCTCAGGGCGCTCGGTCTCGTGCCGCATGACCAGAACCGGTTTCCCCATTGCCGGAGCCTCCTCCTGCAATCCGCCGGAGTCGGTCAGCACCAGATAGCACCGAGCCATCAGGTTGTGCATCTCGTCGGCAGGGAGCGGATCAATCAGATGGACCCGCGGCGTCCCTTCCAGAAATGCCGCCACGGTCTCGCGCACCACAGGACTCAGGTGGACGGGATATACCAGCTCCACATCGGCGTTCTCCTCGGCAATCTGCCGCAGAGCCAGCATGATGTTCTTCATGGGCTCGCCGTAGTTTTCCCGGCGGTGGCAGGTCACAAGGCAGATCTTTTTCGTCTCGTAGGGCAGCTCATTCAGCTCAGGGGTGGAAAAGTGATAGTCCGCCCTCACCGTAGTTTTCAGCGCGTCAATGACGGTGTTTCCGGTGACAAACAGTCCGTCGGTGATCCCCTCGTTCAACAGGTTCTTTTTGTTGTTCACCGTAGGACAGAAGTACAGGTCCGCAATGGCGGATACCAGCTTTCGGTTCATTTCCTCCGGAAAGGGGGAATACTTGTCATAGGTTCTCAGCCCGGCCTCAACATGCCCCACCGGCACCTGATGATAGAACGCAGACAGGGCGCCTGCAAAGGTGGTTGAGGTATCGCCGTGAACCAGAATCATGTCCGGCTTCAGATGGTCGATGGCCTCGTCCATACCCAGAAGGCACTTGCTGGTGATGGTGGACAGGGTCTGCCGGGGCGTCATGATGTCCAGATCCCAGTCGGGCTTCAGATCAAAGACCTCCAGTACGCTGTCCAGCATCTGCCGGTGCTGCGCCGTTACACAGCAGAGACTCTCAATCTCCGGTCGGGAGCCCAGCTCCTTCACCAGCGGAGCCATTTTGATGGCCTCGGGCCGGGTGCCGAACACACTCATAATTCGCAGTTTTTCCATCTACTCGTCCTCAACTTCCTGTTCGGATACCTCCGGACCGGAAGGCTTCTCCTCCCCGTCGGGCGTCTCCGGCCGGATGGGTTTCTCCTCCACCCCGTCGTGGTGGCCGTGCTCCTTCAGTTCCTCCAGCTCATCGTGCAGCTCCCCCTTGATTTCCTTGGGGAAAACGGCTCGGGCGGCTACGCCCGCCACAATGCAAAGTGCCACGAAAAACAGCATGGCTTTCAGCTCGTTGCTGGTGGTCAGCATCACGGCGGAGAGGCCGAGGATCGCGGAGATCACGTACAGCGTCGCCACCGCCTGCTTCTGGCTCAGGCCCATATCAATCAGGCGGTGATGGATATGGCCGCGGTCGGGCCGCATCGGGCTTTGTCCATGGGCAATGCGGCGGATGAAGGCAAATGACGTGTCAAAAATGGGAAGACCCAGAATCAGGAACGGCACCGCAAAGGAGACCACCGCGTAGAACTTGAACAGGCCTTGTATGGACATGGTAGCCAGGATGTACCCCAGGAACGTGGCGCCGGTGTCGCCCATAAACATTTTTGCGGGGTTAAGGTTATACGGCATGAAGCCCACGCAGGCCCCCACCAGCGCGGCCATGACGATGGCCACCTGACTTTCTGACACAACAATGGCGATCACCAGAACGGTAGTGGCGGAGATGGCAGACACGCCCACCGCCAGACCGTCCAGTCCGTCAATCAGATTCACGGAATTGGTAATAGCCACAATCCACAGCACCGTAATGGGGACGGAGAGCATGCCCATGTTCCAGTAAGGGTTTGGGGAAAACAGGTTTGGATTGGAGATGACATGGATCAGAACGCCGTGGAGCGTGGGAATCAGGGCCGCGACGATCTGAATCACAAATTTCAGCATGGCAGGCAGGGGCGTAATGTCATCCACAACACCCAGCACCACGATGATCACCGCACCAAGCAGAATTCCCTGCATCTGCTTGGTGATTTGGGCAAACAGCAGAATGCTGACAATAAAGCCGATGAAAATGGCCAGGCCCCCCAGACGGGGGATGGGCTTCTTATGCATCCGGCGGCCGTCCTTGGGCACGTCGATGGCGCCCACCTTGTAGGAAAAGCTCTTCACCACCGGGGAAGTCAGAAAGCTGATGATCAGTGCCACCACCAGAGCAAGCGCGATCGATGCGAGCAGATGGTTCTCATATAACATGTCGTCTTGTCCTTCTATCTGTCTATGAAGCCGATTTTTTTATAGACCTTGCCCAGCGTCCGGTTTGCCACGTGGGCAGCCTTCTCGGCGCCGGAGCGGTACACGCTCTGCAGATAGGCTTTATCCGCCAGAATCCGGGCAGTCTCCTCCTGGATGGGGCGGAGCGTTTCCACCACGGACTCGCCCACGGCGGCCTTGAAATCACCATAGCCGAGACCCGCGAACTCCCGCTCGATGGCTTCAAAGCTCTTGCCGGTGGTCACGGAATAAATCTGCATCAGATTGGACACCCCCGGCTTGCTCGCGGGATCATAGCGGACGCAGGCTTCGCTGTCGGTGACGGCCTTTTTAAACTTACGCAGAATAACCTCCGGTCGCTCCAGCAGATAAACGCAGCCGTTGGGGTCCTTATCGGACTTGGACATCTTGCTGTCCGGGCTGCTCAAGGACATGACCCGGGCGCCCACCTTGGGAATATAGGGGTCGGGCAGCTTGAACACATCGCCATAAATGCCGTTGAACCGGGCGGCAATGTCCCGGCAGATCTCCACATGCTGCTTCTGATCCCCGCCCACCGGTACGAGATCCGACTGATACAGCAGAATATCCGCAGCCATCAGGGCCGGATAGGTGAACAGACCCGCGTTGATATTGTCCGTATTTTTTGCGGACTTGTCCTTGAACTGGGTCATGCGGCTCAGCTCTCCGAACATGGTGTAGCAGTCCAGCACCCAGCCCAGCTGCGCATGGGCGGGGACATGGGACTGGAAAAACAGCACGTTTTTCTCCGGGTCCAGCCCGCAGGCGATGTAGGCCGCCAGCTGGGTCAGGGACCGGTGCCGCAGGTCCGCCGGCACCTGCCGGACGGTGATGGTGTGCATGTCCGCCAGCATATAGAAGCAATCGTACTCATCCGCCAGAGCGGCCCAGTTCTTGATGGCCCCCAGATAGGAACCCAGGGTCAGTTCTCCGGAGGGCTGGATGCCGCTCAGGATTCTCTTTTTCTGCACTTCATTTTCCATAGTCGGACTCCTCAAATTTTCATATTGAAAGCGCCTTTTTAAAGGGCACAAGATAACTTATATATTTTATCACACAGGGAATAAAAGTGCAATCCGTTCTTGACAATCTATCCTTCAAAAGAGATAATGTAACCTGTTAAATTGTGCATGGAGGTACATTCATGGCTGTTGATATGAAATTTTTCGAGGAAATGGAGGCCCGCATTCCGAAGGGGACTGTCCGAACCCGATTTGCCCCCTCCCCCACCGGCTACATGCATGTGGGAAATCTGCGCACCGCACTGTACACCTGGCTGATAGCCCGGCACGCGGGCGGTACGTTTATCCTGCGGATTGAGGATACGGATCAGGGGCGTCTGGTGGCGGGCGCGGTGGACGTGATCTACAAGACCCTGGCTGAGTGCGGGCTCACCCATGACGAGGGCCCCGATGTGGGCGGCCCGGTGGGACCCTATATCCAGACCGAACGGCGGAGCCTGTACAGTCGGTATGCCGAGCTCCTCATTGAGAGGGGCGCGGCCTACCGCTGTTTTTGCGGCCGGGACGAGGCCGAGGAGGTGGACGTATCCGAGGGCGTCGCCATCCACAAGTACGACGGGCGGTGCTCACGCCTGAGCCAGACGGAGATCGACGCCAATCTGGCCGCCGGCAAGCCCTATGTCATCCGCCAGAAAATTCCCCGGGGCGGAAAGACCACTTTCCACGACGTGACCTTCGGGGATATTACCGTGGAGAATGAGGATCTGGACGATCAGATCCTCATCAAGTCTGACGGTCTGCCCACCTATAACTTTGCCAACGTGGTGGACGACCACCTGATGGGCATTACCCATGTGGTGCGGGGCAGCGAGTACCTGTCCTCCGCGCCCAAGTACAACCTGCTGTATGAGGCCTTCGGCTGGGAAATTCCCACCTATGTCCACTGCTCTCCCGTCATGCGGGACGCCCACAGCAAAATGTCCAAGCGCCACGGCGACCCCTCCTACGAGGATCTCATCGCTCAGGGATACCTCACTCCCGCTGTGCTGAACTATGTGGCACTGCTGGGCTGGTCTCCCAAGGGCGCGTTGGCGGAGCAGGAGATTTTTTCCCTGAAGCAGCTGGTGGATGCCTTCGATATCGCCGGCATCTCCAAATCTCCCGCCATTTTTGACATCGCCAAGCTGGACTATTTCAACGCCACCTATCTGCGCGCCCTCCCCGGGGAGGAATTCGCCCGGGTGGCCATGCCCTTTATCCGTCAGGCGGTAAAGAATCCCGCCGTGGATGCATCCGAGATCGCGGCACTGCTGCAGGCCCGCTGCGAAAAGTTGACGGAAATTCCGGAAAAGGTGGACTTTTTTGACGCTCTCCCCCCATATGACGCAGAGTTCTTTACCAATAAGAAATCCAAGACCGACGCGACCGTCTCTCTGGAGATGCTGGAGAAGGTTTTGCCGGTGCTGGAATCCCTGCCCGAGTGGACCACAGAGGCCATTCACGACACTCTGATTGCCCTTGCCGAGGGACTGGGTGTAAAGAATGCCACATTGATGTGGCCCGTCCGCATTGCCGTGTCCGGCAGATTGGTCACCCCCGGCGGGGCCGTGGAGCTCTGTCACATTCTGGGCCGGGAGGAAACTCTGCGCCGGCTTCGCCATGGAATGGTGCTGCTGAAACCATGAGCTTTTTCTCCGTTCAATGGAAGGAATTTCGTTCCTTTTGGCACAGCAGCGGCTTTTCCGGGGAGCTCAAGCGCAGTGCCGCCGCGTTTTTGCTGCTGTCTCTGGCGGGCTTCGGCATCTGCATGGCTTTACCGGAGCTTCTGAACCGGATCATCAGCCTCATTCAGGAGTACATCAGCGGCCTGAATCTGACAGACGCCGCGGGAAATCTTTCCGCCATGGCGCTGTTTTCCAACAATGTCCAGGCCTGTGCCTTTGCCATGCTCTTCGGTCTGGTTCCCTTTGTTTACCTCACGGCACTGCCGCTGGGCGTCAACTCCATGCTGCTGGGTGTGGCGGCGGCCTATTATGTCACCAGCGGGTTGCCGCTGGTTGGATATTTCGCCGCCTTGCTGCCCCACGGTATCTTTGAACTGCCGGCTCTGGTTCTTTCTTTTGCCATGGGGCTGTTCTGCTGCTCTCAGGTCACCCGCCGCTGCCGCAAGGACGAGACCGCACTGCGCGTCACGGACTGCCTCTTTCAGATGTCCCGGGTGTTCGTTCTCCTGATCGTACCGCTGCTGCTGGTCGCCGCACTGATGGAGTCCTATGTCACTCCGCTGATTGCCTCGTATTTCAACTAATGATATTAAGGAAAAGGAATGCTGCAAATGAGTAAAGTCATCATCCCCCAGGGCTATCATATGCCCCTTACCAACAATGAGCTTCAGCGTGCCATTGAGTTCATCAAATCGGATTTCCAGTCCAACCTGTGCCGGAAGCTGAATCTGCACCGCGTCTCTGCCCCTCTGTTCGTGGACGGCGCCACCGGGCTGAACGACAACCTCAACGGCGTGGAACGCCCTGTAACCTTCGACATCCCCGATGTGGGCACCGACGGTCAGGTGGTGCACTCTCTGGCCAAGTGGAAGCGTCTGGCGCTGAAGCGCTATGAGTTTAAGACCGGCACCGGCCTATACACCGATATGAACGCCATCCGCCGGGATGAGGTGGTTGACAATCTCCACTCCGTCTATGTGGATCAGTGGGACTGGGAAAAGATCATTGACCGGGAAACCCGCACGCCTCTGTTTCTGAAGGACACCGTCCGGGGCATTGTGTCCGCAATCTGCGACACCGCCGATGACCTGCGTCAGCAGTTCCCCGCACTGAAGTTCCGCCCCGACCGGGACGTGTACTTCGTCACCACGCAGGAGCTGGAGGATCTCTATCCGGATCTGACCCCCGCCGAGCGGGAGACGGAGATCTGCCGCAAACACCGCACGGTATTTCTGATGCAGATTGGCAAAAAGCTGAACTCCGGCAAGCCCCATGACGGCCGGGCCCCCGACTATGACGACTGGAACCTGAACGGCGACATCCTCATGTGGAATCCCGTGCTGGGCCGTGCATTCGAGCTGTCCTCCATGGGCATTCGGGTGGACGCCGAGGCGCTGGACCGCCAGCTGGCCGAGTCCGGCTGCGATGACCGCCGGCAGCTGCCCTTCCATCAGATGCTGCTGAACGGCCAGCTGCCCCAGTCCATCGGCGGCGGCATCGGCCAGTCCCGACTGTGCATGCTGTTGCTCGGCACCTGCCACATCGGCGAGGTTCAGGTCAGCCTGTGGGACAAGGATACACAGATCATCTGCGAACAGGCCGGCATCATTCTGCTGTAACAGCAGAGCGAAGCGCCCCCTGCCCACGTGGGCAGGGGGCGCTTCGCTCTGTAAACAAAACCGGCTGGCACATGAAGCGCAGGCCGGCTTTGTGTCGTATATGGGGCAAAAGAGGCAGAAAAACAAGTGTAGCAGATGCTCCCGCCACCGTTTCTTCTCCGGTTTTTCAGGTTCATGCACGTAAATGTCAGCGCCGATTTCAGTTCAATCCGCGTCTTACCGTACATTTGTGTATATCGGAACCCGTGCAGTTCCTTCGCCTGCGCAAAGCCCCGTTCTATTGTCTCCTTGCGGTGGGGATACCACTCTTTCACATCGCAGGTGTACCGGTTTTTCTCCCCGCGCGCAGCATACTCTGCCCATACCTGCCGCGTCACCGTCTTGATGTGTGTTTTGCTCGCTGTACATCCATCAGATGCGGACAATGCCCGCATACCTTCGGGTCGCTGCAATACGCTCTGTGCCCGTCCCGATTCGTGGTGTGGTAGTGCAAAACCTCATTTTCAGGGCAGAGACTGCAGTCGTACTGCTCATCATACACAGATTCACAATTGGGGAAGAAGCCGTCTTTGGTCTGCGGTCCGCGGTAAGTGCTCAGAAGCGCTATGCCCTGTAAATTGAGCAGTCTCGCGATTGCCGTGAAAATATACGCCGTGTCAACTACACCAGTTCAATCAGAAAACCTGCACACGGCTCCGAGCGCCTGCGGAGTAAGACTTCGATGTCATCATTTTGAAACTGAGCTGCGTGTATTTTGCATGTACCTGCAATAAAACGAGCCCCTTGAAGCTTAGAGGCCCAAGGGGTTACGCTGTCTATCGATGGTTATCCAAGATTTTTAGCAGACTGCACATACTTTGTGCGGGCGCAAATCTGCTGGTTTTGGCCCGAGCCGGACGACGCCTTCGGCGGGCGTAGGTTTATTCTGCCCTTTTTGAGGTAGGGCACAGAAAACGGAACTTAAAACCACTCAAAAACTGTTATTTCCGACGTATCGAAACGCTTCAGCTCCACAATATTGCTAAAATAAGCGAGCTCGCTGTTAATCAGCGGGTCCTTAGATCAATCAGACCCTCCTGCACGGGGGCAAACGATTTTAATTGCAGATACATCTCTGGGCCCGCCCAGCTGCCATAGACGACATCCACCCAATGGCAACTCTCAAAAGCGGCGCTGGCCTACCTTCATTTGTCCTCAGTTTTTTCTGACTTCTCTTTCAGCAGCGCAGCCACCGGGCTCTCTGAATACGCAGACTGGACCGCCATGAGATTCTGCTCTTTCGTAGAGATCAACAATTCCTCCCGAAAAATTCTTAGGCTGGGAGGCGCTTCAATCCCGATTCGGACCCGATCGCAGTCGGTGCTGATAATCGTAATCCGGATATCATCGCCGACATAGAGACTCTCGCCCTCTTTTCTCGTCAATACTAACATATCATTCCACCACTTTCGCTTTTGCGATCAGATCCGCAACCGGTGTCCTGGTGGTATAATTCTTATCATTTAGAAAAATCTGCCTGCCCCTCCGGTTTTGCATGTTGAAAATCACGGGCGCCGCCAGGTTGATCGTCATTGCCCTGGGATTTTCTTTGGGAATAACAAGCACACTCAAAATACAGACATCTTTGGGTTCCGTGATTTGCAGCTCCTCAGTGTCGGTATCCGAGATGTCGAACGTATAAGTGGGGCAGACCAGAAACGGATTTAAGACCGGAAGGCAGATCTGCGGGTGAATGAGAGACTGCATCCAACAGATGGGGTCACTGTCCTGCTGGGACAGCAAGGCAAATTCAATTTCCTTTTCCAGTCCGGGCAGACCTTTCTCAAAGAAGATTTTCTTCTCACGATCATACTCAACATCGCCAAAATGTGCTGTCCTGATTTTCATAATGCTTCTCCGCCTCCCCTGGTTCCATTGCCATCAGCCACCTGACATAAGTCATCTCACCTGACTGATCGTCCGTATTTGAACGCTCTTTTCTCATGTTCCGGTGCAGAATCTCCTGCTCCCTGCCATCAGGAAAAATTCACGAGGCCGTCTCTTCCGTCAGCTTAGAAAATCAACCAGCGATGTCTGCACAATCTTGGCACCGGCAGCCAGTGCCGCATCATAAGTCGTCTTTGCAGAGGTCAGTTCAACGGCCGCGGAAGCCATATCCGCATCTTCTGCATCCGACTTCATTTGTTTATATGTCAATTTGCTCGCCGTATAACGGTCTGAGAGTGTCGACATACTATTTTGCGAAGTTCCGATCGTGGTATCCAGCGACAGCACATTGGATTGCGCCGACTGCAGCACGGAAGACATTTCCCCCAGCAGGCTGCTATCCAGATCACCATTCAAAATGTTCACACATTTATCCAAAATGTAGTAGATATTGCTGGCATTGGACGAGTTTGTACTTGCCCCGGTCACGTTTCCGTCGGCATCCTCGGTTACGGAGACATCAATTCCCATCAAGTCCAGTCCGTTTACGGAGATGTCAACCGTCTGCGTTTTGCCGACCTGAAGCTGCTTCGATGCCATGCTTTCCGTACCCAGAGATACTCCGGTGCCAACATCCATCTCGCCCTGCACAGTCCCGAGGGTGCCGATATAGGTATTATACGCGGTCGTCAGCGCTGTTGTGGGAGGCGTGGCACTGTCATCCCACCCCAAAAGGCTCTGAATCTCCGAAGCATCAAATGCATTGCTCAGTGCATTGGTTTTCTGTTCCGTTACCGAAGTAATCTCCGCCTGTTTGGCAGCAATTACTTCGGCGGACGCACCGCCGTCCTGCAGCGTCTGAAGCTCATCTGTGAGGGTACTGATCTGAGTATCATATTCGTCCGTCGACACAATGTCTTTGGAGTTCGCGCTCTCAAGATTCTGCTGCAAAGTTGTCAAACTGTCAATCGCAGACTGTAGATCGGTAGTATCAATACTGGTCCCAAACTGCTTTGACGCTTCAATCGCTGTATTACCATTGGTAATCATCGTGCTCAGCGCATCGATAATCCCCGGGCAGAGCGTATTTTTGATCGTATAGTCCGTCGAAGTCCCCAGCATCTCCAACGTGCTCGCACTCTGGTTCGTCTGCACTTCAGAAATTTGCTCATACGCCTTATTTGAATCGGTAAGCTGTGCAGTAACCTCATCTTTCAGGGCATAATCAGTTAAATCAATGCCATTATAGGAAAGATGGCCGTTCACACCGACGGTAAATGGTGTTTTTGCGGAATTTCCACTGAACAGGTAAGTTGTCCCCAGCGAGGAATTGGCAATGGAGAGAACCTCGTCCCGCAATCCGGCGACCTCATCGGCAATTGCGGAAAGATCGCTGTCGGTTTTGCTGCCGGAGTTGGCGGTGACCACCAGCTCATATGCAGATTGAATCACGGTATTCAGGCTGTCTACCGCATTTCCATTTTCCTTCAGATAACTCGTCGCCGTAGAGACAGCGTTCTGATAATTCGTCAGACTGCTGAGCTTATTGCGTGCTTTCAAGCTGGACATGGTGGCAAGCGGATCGTCCTCAATGCTGCTGATCTTCTTTGTGGAATCCACCTGTTCCTGGGCCTTCGACAGCCGATTCAGACTATCGTTCGCATTCAGCAAAAACTGATCCGCCATCATGGAATTGGTAATGCGCATTTGAGATCTCTCCTTCCTTCGGGAAAATTTTACAGTCCGACACGTCCGGTTCCGTTAATCAGTGTATTCAGCATCTCGTCAATGGTCGTAATCATGCGGGAGGCAACGTTATAGCTCTGCTGGTACATAATAAGGTTGGTGGTCTCCTCATCCAAAGATACGCCGGACAGAGACGTTCGCTGCTTCGAAACGCTGTTCAGCATTGACTGATTGGTGTCCAGCAGCCCCGAATTTGTACTCGCCGCAATGGCCAGATGCCCAACAATGGTATTCAGATCACTGTAAAAGTCGCCGTCGTCGGCCAGGGAATACAGCTTTGCGGCGATGTCGGAATTGCTCTCATTGGTGGAGCTCGCACTCAGATCAACCTGCACAGAAGATGCCGCGATATTCCAGACGCTATCCTTGACCTCCTGGCTCAAGGATAGATTACCGGCCGTAATCAGGGAATAGTCCTCGACGCCCGATCCATCCTCGGGGACAGCAAAGAAGTTGATGCCGGTCTGGCTGGTTCCACCATCCTGCGGGTCTGTATAACCGGTGGTGTGGATTTCGTTCACCTGTTTTGCAATACTCTGGGCATATTGATTGATCTGGTCGATGTAATATGGAATTCCCGGAGTGGTTGAGTCCGTGCTTGACAGCAGCTCCATATGTGCATAGAGTTCTCCGCCGGTAACCTGAATTGTGTTGCTTCCCCCGCTGGAGGTGCTGAGTGTATAGGTTCCGCTTCCGCCGATGGTATCGTTCAGGAGCAGCGTATTTTCGGGCTCGTTTGTATACGCATTTGTTGTGCTGGTATCAACGGAGATGGAGTTTTTTTCACTTCCGCTGACCAGTGTAACGCCACCGACCTGAACATCCACCATGCTGGAGTTCGCTGTGTTAGTGCTGTAGGTAATATCCACCAGCCCGGAAAGCTCGTCCAACAGACTGTTTCTCTCATCCCGCAGATCATTGGCCGTCGAACCGTTATGTTCATAATTTGCAATGGCGGAGTTCAGCATTGCGATCTGATCCGTCTTGGAATTGATGCTGTCTGCCACAGTTTGTACGCTGGTGTTCTGATCCTCCCACAGGTCCACCATCTCCGAGTAGACATAGCCAAGGCTCTGTATCAGCGAAGTCGCACGCTGCTGTACATTCAGTCGGTACTCCTGACTGGTGGAGTCATTGGACAGATTGAGCAGAGAGGATTTGAAATCATCCAGAGCTACCGTAACGCTGCTGTCGTCATCCAGCTCGTTCACGACGCCTGTTAAATACGTCAGCCCCTGCTTTCGGTATTCAAAATAGTTGTAGCCGGAATTCTGGCTCCGATACTGCTTATCCAGATAGTCACTGCGGTACTGCGTGATATCGGTGACTTCAGATCCCTGACCGACTCTTTTATTATAGATCTGGTCCACCACATAATTGGAGCCGACGGGAAGTTTTGCAGAGGACACCGTGCTCTGGCGTGTATAGCCCTTCGTTTGCGCGTTTGCAATGTTCTGGCCGGTAACGTCCTGATTGATGCTGGCCGTATTCAACGCAGACTTTCCCACTTCCAGGCCTCTAAATGTCGATGCCATCCGTCTCGCCTTCCTTCTTCCGTTCTCGTCAGATCAGAACTTCATAGATTCCATGCTCCGAATTCCCGGATTCCACAATCTGGCCACGGATTCCATAGCCATAATGCTCCGTTTCGTCGCTTCCCGTAATCTGTCTGAGGAGTGTATCCGCATATTCACTCCTCAGCGTCAGGATCTTTCGCACCGTGGAGTTTTTATGCTGAATGCGGGAAACGGATTTCGCGATATATTTGCCGGCTTGCTGCAGGCGGCTTATCAGCTCTTGATCACCCAGTCTTCCGGTAATTTCAAGCAGAGAGGGTTCCCGTTTCTGAAGGCCAAGCATTCCCCCCAGGCTCTGTGCGGTTTTCTGTCTCTGGCTCTCCTGTTCAGTAAAGCTTTCCGACAGATCTTCCTCACTCTCAATGGTCTTCTTCAGTTCTGCAAGGTCGTTTTCTATCAGCGCGTGCTCCATGCGGCAGGCGCATTCATACAGCTGATCCGCCAGCTGTCCCTGCCCCTGAAGAATCTCTTCCAGTTTATCGGCCTCTGCGCGAATCAGCTTCATCTTCATACTCAGCAGTATTTAGGAATATCGTTTTTCCCCACCAGGGCATTCACCAGATCATCGTCGGAAACCTGATAGGTTCCTTCCTGACACTGAGACATGATCTCATCGGTGCGCGCATCCTCGCCCTCTTCGGAGCTGTCCAGTGCATTCCGGGCGGTCCGGAGCAGCTCCGCGTATTTTTGCGCATCTCCGGAGAGCTCTACGCTGTCGCTGCCGGATGACACGGCATATACTGATTCTGTGTTCTTGGGAACGCTTGTGACGCTGCTTGTATATCGGGACACGATGTCACTTTGAAACAGCGGATTGATCTTCATTTTAATCTCCTTCTGGAAAACGCTTAGTCTTTATCGTCTCGCCGCATCAGCGGATGAACATTTTTGAAATTGCCTGTGGGAGTATTACGCTCTCGTTGGACATCTTTCGGTGCGAAATTTTTCATGCTTTCAGAGAAAGCTGCTCGGCACTTATCACATAACGCACTTCCACTCGTGCTCGCCCCGCAGACTCTGCATTTTCCGGTTTCCCCTTGATGGGGGCCGAAGGTCAGGCGCCGCTGCCGAAGCAGGTACTCAACCGCCTTTTCGGGAACTCCCAGCTCTTCCACCAATTTGGCAACCGTTATCTGCTCGTTGGTACTGTAGATATATTTTCGCACGCTCGTGAATACTTCGTCAATCTCTTTTGAGCAGGCGGCACAAATTTTCTGTCCGCTGACGCTATTAAATGGCTTCTGGCAATACTCACACAAACAAATTGGCATATCACTCTCTCCTCGGTCATTCACCGCACGTTATTTGCAAGGCCATCCATTTCATCCGCCGTCTGCAGCGCCCTGCTCGTCAGCGTAAAGGCACGCTGGGTGCGCATCATCAGTGTCATCTCTTCTCCCAGATCCACATTGGATTTCTCCAGGCTGCCCTGTGTAACTACGGCATTCTGTGCCACATAGGCATTTCCGGATGTGGCCGTCTCCTGAAAGCAGGAATCTCCGGCAGCACTCAGGCCCTGAGTATTATCGAAAGTCACAATTCCCAGATTCGCCACCTTGGTTCCACCGCAGGAGAGCGCTCCATCCTGCGTAACGCCGACAGAGCCGGCATCCGGAAGGGTAATCCGCTGGCCCTGATCGGACAGAACATAGCAGCCTTCCCCGCTGACCAGATAGCTCTTTCCGTTTTCCTCCGAGAGCGAAAAGTTGCCGTCTCGTGTGTAGAGCCGCTGGCCCTGCGCATCCTCCAGCATGAAAAAGCCATCATTCGACAGGGCAAAGTCCAGTTTACCATCCGTCTCCTGCACGGCGCCGTCCGAAAAGTCCCTGCAGGTGGCGCCCAAGAGCACACCGGAACCACGCAGCAGGTTGTTTTCCTCTGCGTTTCCAACGGGATCCTTCATCCGTGTATAAAGTGCATCCTGAAAATCCGCGCGGGCCGATTTGTAACCGGCGGTGTTCACATTTGCAATATTGGCGGCAATGATGTCAAGCCTGTTCTGCTGTGCACTTAATCCGCTTGCTGCCGTCTGAGTAGCCTGTATCATCGTTCATCAGCCTCCCAGTCTGCCAAGCTTGTTCACCGCAAGTCCCAGCGTTTCATCGTTCATCGTGACGGCCTTCTGGCAGGCCTCATACTTTCGGTACACTGTGAGCATATCCACCATGGAATCCGCCACACCCACATTCGAAGATTCCTGCGCCCCCTGCCGAACGCTGCAGTGTTCGGCCGCAACAGGCTGTTCATTCCCATAGGTCGTGTAGAGGTTGTTTCCCTGCTTTCGCAGATTGCCGGTATCCTGAAATGTCACCAACCGCAGCTGGTCAGCGACGGCGTGTCCGCCGGCGACCATGCCGGTATCTGAAACCGTGAAATCGTCTCCGCCGGCATATATTCGTCCGTTGTTCCCAAGAACATAATTTCCATTGGAGGTGACCAGATAGCCCTGGTCATCCACAGTGAAATTACCGGCTCTAGTGTAACTCTCACCCTCCGGCGTCTCCACGGCAAAGAATCCGTCTCCCACCAGGGCCAGATCCGTATTTCTTCCGGTGTCCTCAATGGCGCCTTGAGAAAAGTCGGTAACCATTTCATCCACATGCGTTCCGAAGCTGTACTTTCCCACGTTGGTCCCGACCACGGACAAGTTCGGGTCGTTGACCCGCTTGAGCATTTCGGCATCAAATGCAGACGTCATCAAATTGTCGGTCTTGTAGCCCACGGTCTCCGCATTCACAATATTATTGGTCAGCACATCCATCTTGCTGCGCTGCACCATCATTCCGGTGGTTGCCGTATACAATCCTCGAATCATGTTGATTCCTCCGTTGTACATGCGAAAGCCGCGGCATCGGAAGTCCGTCTGCCGTAAACCTGATGCTTCCACATGTTTTCTATCGTATTCTCTCAAAAAAACTTAAGCATTCTTCCGGAATTTTTCGCGGCTCCGTTTCTAAACGCTGTGGCCCGGGAGAATCTTTACACTCGTCTGGTGCGGACTGCGCAGAATTTATCTCACATTGGGCCAATCCCCTGGCGCATCTTGAGCAGCGTTTTAGAATGAATCTGAGAGACCCGCGACTCCGAGACCCCGAGTATTTTCGCGATGCTCTTCATGGTCAATCCCTCATAATAATGCAGAACAATTACCATCCGCTCTTTTTCCGGCAGGGTGCTGATGACACTGCGCAGGGCGTTGCCAATCTCCTGATTTTCCATCATCCGGTACGGATCGTGCTGCTCCGACGATGCGATACTGTCCGACTCCTGCTCATATACCATTGCCTCGAAGTTCACAACATTGAACATCTGGCTCTGCTGCAGGGCCGCGGTCACCTCCTGCTCCGTAATTCCAAGGGAAGCGGCCACCTCCTTCTCCGTTGGCTGGTGGTGAAGGTCGGTTTCCAACGACTCATATGCCTTTTGAATACTTTTAATTCTGCGGCGGAGCCCCGCAGACGCCCAATCCTGCTTGCGCAGAAAGTCCAGCACTTCTCCGCGAATCCGAATGGTCGCGTAGGTCTGGAATTTTACATGGAACGATTGGTCAAATTTCTGAACCGCATCGATCAGCCCCAGAACCCCGCTGCTGATCAGATCCTCCTCTTCACAGTAACTTTTGTACTGTGGCATCATGCGCTTCACCACGCCCACCACAAGGTAGAGGTAATGAGTCAGAATTGTATTCTTTGCTTCGTCATCACAGCGGTCCGCAAAATATTTCTCCCACTGCCGTTCAATCTGTTCGTCTTTTGTCTGTTCCACATTAACCCCTCCTCTTCGTCACATATGACGGGTCCCTATCGGGCCAGAATTTTTCTCTGCCCCAGTGTCACCAGTCTCAGCAGAATGTCCCCGGATTTTCTGTCAATCTGTTCAAACTGCACACCGCACAAAAGAGGATGATTTCCTCGCAGTAAATCCATTGTCCACACAACGGTTCCCGGTATCATCGGTAAAATCGCGTCAATTCCGCAGGTGTGGATATACAGGGTGCACTCGATCAAATCTCCCTGATCAAAGTCCGAATTCAAGCCGACGCACATTCCGGTCTCGCTGATATTCACAGTTTTTGTCTGTACCCATGGCCTCTCCGAAAGCTTGCTCCCGTCCGGTTCGATCTTCCGGAGCTTGACGTCCAGTGTGATCGGGCATCGAAACGCGTCACGCCGCTGCAAACGCACATAGTCGCCCGTATATTGACAGTAATCCTCCGCCGCGATCACCAAATCATCCGTGCGAAGAATCTTCGCGCGGAAGCGGTGGATTCCGTTTTCTCTGACACACACCATGCAATACTCCCGGCCCTGCTCCGGACCGACGGACCTGCCGTTCCGAAGTAAAGTAAAAAAGTTCCCTCCATCCGTCACCTTGCCGACCGTGCCGCTCCACTCACCGTCTTCGCCCATCAGACTTACTCGGTTTCCCCGCTCCAGGGCGTTCATGAAATTCATCTGGAACTCGCCTCCCTCGTCTGGACTCAGCCCGCTCGCTTTTCCATTGTAATCACGCCGGCAATCTGAATCTCGTAATTCTGCTGAATCTCCGTATAGGACAGGACGGTGACATCCGGCATCGCCTGTTCAATCAGATGCTTGAAGTTCTGTCGGATGACCGGGGACGTCAGCACCACGGTCTTTTTTCCTTCCATAGTGAGCTGATCGGCCAGCGTTTTGGTATTCACCAAAAGCAGCTTCATTTGCGCGGGTTCCAGAATCGTCATCTTTCCGCTCTCCGTTTTTCGGGTATGTTCCGCGATCAGCTGTTCCACGCCTGAATCCAACGTTAACATCCCCGCATCGTCACCGCTCAGAAACCGGCTGGTGATCACCCGGGACAGGCTTTGCCGCACCTTCTCCAGCAAATCGTCCATGTTATGACCCATTTGCGGATTGTTGGCCAGCGTCTCCAGGATTGCCGCCAGATTCTTGATGGGCACGCTTTCACGCAGCAGACCCGACAGAATCTTTTGAAGCTCGCCCAAGGAATAGAGCTTGGGGATAACTTCTTCCACCAGCATGGGCTGCTGCTTTGCCAGGTTTTCCACCAGCGCCTGAACCTGTTGGCGATTCATCAGCTCATAGGCATGCTTCTTGATCACTTCAATCAGGTGGGTGGTAATGACGGAGGGCGGATCTATGGTGGTGTAGCCCAACAACTCCGCTTTTTCGCGCTGCTTTTTAGTAATCCAGAGCGCTGGCAGGCCAAAGGTGGGCTCAACCGTCTCAATCCCGCTGATGGTCTCTTTTCTCCCCTCGGAGTTGATCGCCAGATAGTGGTCTGCCATGACCTCGCCTCTGGCGACTTCCTCTCCCTGAATTTTCAGAACGTACTCGTTTGTATTCAGGCGGACGTTGTCCCGCAGGCGGATGGACGGCACAATAATGCCCAGATCAATGGCACACTGCCGGCGGATCATGACGATCCGGTCCAGCAGATCTCCGCCCAGACTCCGGTCCACCAAAGGGATCAGTCCGTAACCGAATTCCAGCTCCATCTGCTCCACCTGCAGCAGATTCAGAACACTTTCCGGCTTTCTTTTTTCCGCGGCGGCTTTTTCCGCCGGGTTCTCCTTTGGAACGACGGCCTCTTCCCGTCTTACCTTCCGCTGCTGCTGGATTCCGATTCCCAGCAGCGCAGCAGCAAGCGAGAAGATCTGTATCTTCGGGAAACCCGGCACCAGTCCCAGCACAATCAGCACATATCCGCAGAGCATTATGGTGTTTGGATTGGACAGTAGCTGTGTGGCCATCTCCACACCAAAGCTGGTTCCGGAGTTAGAGCGGGTGACAATGATACCGGTTGAGGTGGAGATCAGCAGCGCCGGAATCTGTCCCACCAGACCATCGCCTACAGTGGCCAGTGTAAAGGTGCTGATGGCTTCGCTGGCGGGCATCTTGTCAATCAAAATTCCGATAATGAGTCCGCCGATGATATTGACCAGCGCGATAACAATACTGATAATGGCATCGCCCTTGATGAATTTGCTGGCGCCATCCATTGCGCCGTAAAAATCCGCCTCCCGCTGGATGTCGGTGCGACGTTTGCGGGCGGTTGCTTCGTCAATGGCGCCGGTATTCAGATCCGCGTCAATCGCCATCTGTTTTCCCGGCATGGCGTCCAGCGTAAACCGCGCAGCCACCTCCGACACACGTTCCGCGCCCTTTGTAATCACAATAAACTGGATGGCTACGATGATGATGAATACAACGACACCAACCACCAGATTTCCGCCAATTACGAAATTGCCGAAGGTGCGGATCACCTGGCCGGCATCGCCGCTGTTGCCGAGAATCAGCTTGGTAGAAGACAGGTTCAGTGCCAGTCGGAACAGGGTGGTGAGCAGCAGCAGTGTGGGCAGAATGGAGAATTCCAGCGTTTCCTTGATAGACAGGCTGGCCAGAAGAATAAAAACCGAGATGGTTATATTCATGATCAGAAGCATGTCCATCAGCCAGGTGGGCAGCGGGATAATCATAATCATGATGACAGCAAGAATCAGTGCGCTGATCGATATATCCGCCGCCTTCATCCTTTTCACGCTTTGTTTCTCCCCTCGTTTGATCGCTTTGGCATTTTGTCCGTGACTTTGTACACATAAATAAGGATGTCCGCGATGGCCTGATACAGATCAGCCGGGATAGCCTGTCCAATCTCGCAGGTTGCGTAAAGAGCACGGGCCACCGGCTTATTCTCCACGATGGTAATATGGTGCTTCTTTGCCACCTTTTTGATTTGCAGTGCCAGATAATCCTGCCCCTTTGCAAGAACAACGGGCGCAGGGTCGACTTTCTCTTGATATCGAAGCGCCACCGCATAATGGGTGGGGTTGGTGACCACCACGTCCGCCTGTTTCATGTTCTGCATCATGCGCTGCTGGCTGATGCGGCGCTGCAGCTGCCGCCGCTTGCCCTTGATCTGGGGGTCTCCCTCCAGCTGTTTGTTCTCATCCTTGACTTCCTGCTTGGTCATCCGCAGATCCTTCTCGAATTTCCACCACTGGTAGAAAATATCAATTGCCGCCAGTGCAACCAGAGCCATGCCGATTTGAACTCCCATCCTGGATACCTGATGGATGGTTTCGGAAAAGGCTTCTGCGGGACGCTGCCGCATCCTATCCGGGAAACTGCTCATCTTGCCCTGGATGGTCCGATAAATAATCAGGCCCATCACTCCGACCTTGCCGATGGATTTCAGCATCTCCATCACCGTCGCGCTGGAGAAGAGGCGCTGGAAGCCCTGAATCGGGTTTATTTTGGAGAATTTCGGTTTGATGCGCTCCGTCGTCATCAGCGGTCCGGTCTGCGCCACATAGAGCGCGGAACCCACCAGCATCAATATGAGCATCATCGGCAGGACGATGGGGACAAGCTCCACAAGCGTTTGCCGATAAAAAAACTGAAGGGTATGGATGTTCAGGTTTTCCGCCTGAACCAGCACGTAATCGGCCGACAGATGGTTCCTCAGAAATAGCTCCAGATTTCGGGCAAAAGACGTGTATCCGATTCCAATCAAGGCGAATACAAGCGTCAGCGAAGCCGCCGAAACAAAGTCCCGGCTGAGATGTACTTCCCCGCGTTTTCGGGCGTCCTGCTTCTTTTTTGACGACGCTTTTTCTGTTTTTTCCCCGCTGCTCTGCTGGCTCATGCAGTACTCCCCAAATAGCGAAACATCTCATCAATAAAGGCAAATATCTGGGCGGTAATTTCTTTGGAAAGTCCCACAAACAATGTCATGGTTCCGGCCAGCACCATCATGCCCACGATGATTTTCACCGGAATGCCCACAACAAACATATTCATTTGCGGCACGGTGCGGATAATGGCTCCCATTGCCAGCTCCACCATCATGCCCGCAGCCACTATGGGCATTGCCATCATCAGCCCCAGGGAAAAGGACTTGCTCATGACCTTGGCGGCCACCCACAGGATGTCCGCGCTCATCATGGCCGTTCCCACCGGGATCTGCTGGATTGTGGCATACAGGATATCAATAATCCGCAAGTGCCCGTCCATCCCAAAGAACAAAACCGTCAGCATAATCTGAAACAACGCGCCGGTGATGGGTGCCTGGGTATTGTTCTGAATATCATACACGCCGGCAATGCTGAAGCCGATCTGCATGTCGATGAGATTTCCTCCTGTCAGTACGAGGCTGAACATGGTGGTCATCACAAATCCCATCGCCACACCGAAGAGCATCTCCCGCAGACACAGCAGTCCGTATTCAAACAGGTGCGTCCAGGCGGGGTAAACCGCAGGGGCGGGCAGCACGGTGAGAAACACCGTAGTCAGTGTCATGCAAAAGCCAACTTTCGCAATGCCCGGAACTTCTTTTCGCCCAAAAATAGGGCTTCCGATCAGAAGTCCGCTCACCCGCAAAAAAAGCAGCAGCAGATAGTCCGGGTGTTCCAGAATCTCCCTCAGAATCTGCATCTCAGCTCAGCATGGTATTGATGGAATTGAACAGATTGATGGTAAAATCGCTCATATTATTCATGATCCATCCGCCGAAAAGCAGCAGTGCCAGCAAAATCGCCACGATCTTTGGCACAAATGCCAGCGTCTGCTCGTTGATCTGGGTGGTAGCCTGAAAGATGGAGATCAACACGCCCACTACCAGCGCTGCCACCAGCATCGGCGCAGAGCAGGCCAGCACTGTATAGATGGCATCCTTCATAACGGATAAAATTTCAGTCTGTGTCAGCACAATCGTCTCTCCTCTCTGCGTCAAAAGCTGCGTATCAGCGTTCCGATGGTTAGCTGCCAGCCATCCACCAGAACAAACAGCATAATTTTGAAGGGCATGGATATGGTCGCAGGCGGCAGCATCATCATGCCCATGGCCATCAGGGTGCTGGCTACAACCATATCAATGATGATAAACGGGATGTAAATAAACAATCCGATTGCGAACGCGTGTTTCAGCTCGCTGGTCATGAAGGCGGAAATTAACACGTGGCTGGGAATCTCATCCAGATGTTCCGCCGGTTTTCCGTCCCCCACATCGGCAAGATCACAGAAATAGTTCAGATCGCTCTGATACGTTTCCTTCAGCATAAATTCCCGGAACGGTTCCATCGCCGCTTTGCTGAACTCCTGATAGGTTATCTGATTGTTGAGATAGGGCTCCAGCGCCGTGTCGGATACTTTCACCAGTACCGGGTTCATCACAAAATACGTCATGAACAGCGCAAGTCCGATAATCACGATGTTCGGCGGAGTATTCTGCAGCCCCAGCGCGTTGCGCACCATCGACAGCACGATGACAATTCTGGTAAAACCCGTCATCATGATCAGCAGCGTAGGCACCAACGCGATCATGGTCAGTTCCAGAATAATCCGCAGCGCCTGGGAATCGGAACCCTTCAAAAGGCTGTCCACCAGATCCGCCGGCGCCGCCAGCGTGGCGGAGCTGAGCGCGAAGGCCGCGACTGTTGTCAGCAGCACAATTCGCAGGCATTGTTTTGCGCGCCGCCCCCGTATCCTCTTCTTTTCCGTGTCAGTCCGCTGGCGATGCTCCATGTCTTCTCCCTTACTCACTGTCGCGGATCCCGATAGGTTCCCTGAAGCCGCTCCAAGAATTCTTTTTTGAAATTTGAAACGGGCGGCTTTGATTCTTCTTCCGGTCGTCCGGCGTCCAGCTCCGCTTTGTCCACTTTGTCAATCAGCTCCACATGCTGAGCAGTCACACCGAGAATATAGGCATGTTCTCCCACTTCCACCATCACGATCTGCCGGTCCCGGCCCAGGGATGCGGAACTTCGAATTCGGAAATCAGACGCCCTGCCCCTTGATCCGGCGGCTTTGGTGGCCACAAATTTTGTGACGTAATAGGCGGCCGCGATGATCACCACGATGAGAAACACCGTCTTCAGGTACTCCCACCACATCTCCGTGGTCACCTCCCTTCCGGTTTGTCCAGTGAAGTCGATCAGACCTGCATATTCATAACTTCCTTATAGGCGTCCATCGCCTTGTTCCGGATCGCAACCGTCAGATTTACCGCGATCTCGGATTTTTTTGCGTCGATCATCAATCCGGCCAGATCGTCAGTATTTCCGGAGAGCAGATCCAATGTTCCGCTGTTGCTCTGGGCGTTCATGCTTTCCTGATTCTCTACCGCTTGATTCAAAACATCGGAAAAGCTCACGGCTCCGCTCTCTCCGCCAGATTCCTTTACTCCGGAGGATGCGCCAAGTCCGCCGAGCTGATTGGTCATCAATTCATTCACGAACTTCTGGGTCACACCGTTCATTGCCGTCATTGCCAGTTACTCCTTCTCCGTCAGGTTCCAATCTCTAGAGTCTTTACCGCCATATCCTTGTATGCTCCAAAGGCAGTCACATTTGCCTCATAAGAACGATAGGCCTCCAGCATATCCACCATTTCTTGGGATAGGTCTACGTTTGGCTTTTGAACATATCCGGTTTCATCGGCGTCCGGATTCGTCGGATCATATTCCAGCTTGTAGTCGGATTGGTCCTCGCCAATTTCCGCAACACGGACGCCGCCATATGTTTCCTGGCCACTTTTTAAAAGATCGGCAAACTTTGAATTCCGCTGCTCCAGCACCACATACTTTCGGGTATACGGCGTTCCGTCCTCTGTCCGCGTAGTGTCAATATTTGCAATATTCTCAGAAATCACATCCAGCCGTGCCCGCTGCGCCGTCAGGCCGGACGCGCTGATATCCATACCGCTCAGAAACGACATCTCATAACCCCTCCCTTACTCAGGTCACATTGATGGCGGTGCCCAGTTTTTTGAACTCGGAGTTTACTTTGCCCACCAGCGTGTAGTAGTCTATGGTGTTCTTCGCCATTTCGGCCATTTCATGCTCCACGTCCACATTGTTCCCGTCGTAGCGCAGAGACTCCCCATCATCTGTGGTCACCACAGGCTCCACATTTTCGGTGCCGGAGGAACCGCCGCCGGAGATGTGCCGTGCGTCGGTCACAGTCATGCCCAGGCTGCCGCCGTTTCCCTCGCCCTGCAGGGACTGCGCAAACAGGCTCTCGAACTGTACCTCAGACGCCTTGAATCCCACGGTATCTTCATTGGCGATGTTGTTGGTGATCACTTCATTTCTCAGCCAGCTCGCATCCATGCCTTTTTTCAGCAGGTCTACCGAACCAAACAGATCTCCCCACATCACAAACACTCCTTTCCCGGAAAGCTCATTAAAGGAAGTCATTGGCGTCTGCCAGTGACTGCAGATAATACCCCGATATCATAATTTCATTAAATCCAAACTGGTCGATTCCGGCGCTGACCAAATCCCAGTCCGCGCGCTCATAGCCAATCACTATTTTCAGGAGATCCGACATCTCGCCTTTTCCTGTCAGAAGCGGTTTCATTACTCTCGCACTCAGATTCGTCTGACTCAGAACCTCGTCCATCGGAGCCTTCATCAATGCGTCCGCCACAGAGAACAAACCAAGCAGAAAGAAGGTCTCTTTCTCCTTCTGCCGACGCAGTGGGATCGTCAAACGCTCCATAAACAGGCCTCGGGTCAATGCCATACGGCTCAATTCCCGCGCATCGCCTCCCGCACGATCCTGGAGAATTGCAAAGGAGAGCCATTTTCGAGTGCCTTCGGTTCCCAGAATTACCAGCGCGTGCAAAATGCTGCTAACAAAAAAACTGAGACCATAGTACGAGGAGTTTACGATTCGGAGCAGCTTGTGGGATAGCACCACATCGCGCTTAATGATCGCAGCCACTCTCTTGAAATCCAGCTCCGGCGCCCACAGGCACCGCAGCAGTTGGAGACGGCTCAGCTCCATGGGGCTCATATGTGCGCTGCTGTGCAGCTTTGGACGGCTGAAGAAAAATCCCTGAAACAGACTGAATCCCATCCGTTTGGCGATTTCAAAGTCCTCTTCCGTCTCGACTTTCTCTGCCAGCAGCACTTTATCTCCCATTTTTCGGATCCTACTGACAAGGTGCTGCATGGTCTCATAATTCTTGTACTGCAAAAAATCCACTTTGATAATGTCTGCGATCCGGACAAATTCGTCATATCCCGCAGGATAGGTGAAATCATCCAGTGCGATAAGATATCCCTGTTTTTTAAGCTTTCGCAGCGCCTGAATGTTTGCTTCCGTGGCCTTCACATTTTCCAGTACTTCAACTACCAGAATGTTTTTGGAGTAGAGCATCGGAATATCGTCCGACAACAGCGCTGCGGGAAAATTGACAAACGCCCGCTTTCCTCCCGTGATCTTCTTGATTCCAATATCTCCAAAAGCTGTCGAGAGCAACTCACGCGTTGCCATAACACCGTCCTCAGCGTCGTATTTTGTACTGTCCAGGGAGGATCGGTACAGTAATTCATAGCTGAATACATTTTTCTTCGTATCCAGTATCGGCTGACATGCGACACAACCCATCTTTCTACCACTTCACTGCATACACGCTTCAGCCGCGCATTAATTCGTCAATGCAATCTACCAGCCTTACAATATCCGGTTTGGACAACTGTGCGTTTGCACCCATCTGCGTACATTTCACACTGGTAGCGTCATCAATAATAGAGGAGAAAATCACCACCGGAAGGCTGCTCAGCTCCGGATCCTCCTTGATTTTTCTGGTAAGCGTCAGGCCATCCATCTGAGGCATTTCAATGTCCGTAATCACACAGGAAACCTTGCCTTTCAGACCGCTGACCTTGTATTTCTGGAGCAGATCCCATGCCTCCTGCCCGTTCAGGGTCGAGACGATTTCCTTAAACCCCGCCCGTTCCAGGCAATCCACAATCATTTTCCTCAGCAGCGCGGAATCCTCCGCGATCAGAATCGGCTGGCCGGCATGCCCATTATTTTTAACCGGTTTGACCGTGGTCTCATCGATTCCTGTTTCAGGGTTGATATCAAAGAGCATCTTTTCAAAATCCAGAATCAGGATCATTCCGTTATCTTCCATCTTGGCGATTCCGGTAATCATCCCGGCCTGCTCTCCCATCAGAACCCGATCCGGCTCCTGAATGTCCGTCCAGGACAGATGGTGAATTGTGCAGACCCCATCCACCCGGAACGCCGCATAGGTCTTATTGAAATATGTAATCAAAAATATGTCTTTGCTGTACTCGCCCTTCAGGCCCAGGTAGTTCGCCAAATTGATGGCTGTATAGATTTTCCCCCGTCTCCTGAAAACCCCTTCCACATAGGGTTTGGTATTCGGGACAGCCTTGATTTCGCAGTCACCGATGATCTCTTCCACTTTGGCGACGTTAATGCCGTATCGGTTGCCGCCAACGACAAATTCGAGAATCTCCACTTCGTTCGTCCCGCTCTTCAGCAGAATATTTGTATCCATATTCGACTCCATCTTCTCTTTCAATCTTTCGGTCAATTTCTGTTTGCAGCAAATATTTCATTGATGCGAACACCGTAATTCTCATCAATTACCACAACTTCTCCCTTGGCAATCCGCTTTCCGTTTACAATCACATCCACGGGCTCACCCGCCAGCCGTTCCAGCATGATAATGGTCCCCACGCCGAAATTCATGACCTCCTGCAGACTCTTATGCGTTCTGCCCAGCTCTACGGTTACCTGAAGCGGGATGTCGTTGATCAGTTCCAGATTTCCCGTTTCCGTCGTGCCGTTTTGAGCATCATCCCCGAAATCCTCGTATACAGCCTCCTGAACGGAAACCATCCTCTGGGGTTTGCTCTCCGCTTTTGGCATGCTCGCCGGCTTCGGAGCGACGGATTTCTGCGCCGCAGCGGCAGTCTTGGGGCTGGAAATCGGTGCCGGTTTGGGCGCCGGCTCCGGCGCAGGGTGCAGCTGCGTATCCGCAAGTTCCTTGGCCAGCTTCAGCGGCATCATCTGCAGCAGCTTGCTGTGAAGGACCCCCTCGATCTCCATATCAAAGCTGATCCGAATCAGAAGTGGGTATCCTTCCATCAAATCCCCAATGCCTCGTCCCACCTCAATGTTCTGCGCCTCGGGCGGCGTGATATTAATGGAAGTTCCAATGAGATTTGAAAGCGCCGTTGCGGAGGAACCGATCATCTGGTTCATAATCTCGCTGATCGCACTGAAGTGAATCTCCGTCAGTGCAACGTTGTTTTTATCGATGCTGCCGTCACCGCCCATCATGACATCGGTAATCACGGCCGCATCCACATCTTTCAGGATCAGCAGATTTTTGCCCTCCAGCCCGTCCCGATACCCGACGCTCACGGCCAAAAATGGGCAGCGATACGCTGCCAGCGCGTTTTCGGGCTTGAACAGCTGAACCTTTGGCGTTGTGATGATGACGCGGTGACCCAAAATAGACGACATCGTCGTGGCGGAGGTTCCCATACAAATATTTCCGATTTCTCCGATGGCATCAATTTCATCTGTCGTCAAGTATTCGGAGACATCCTCTGTGATTTCCTCCTGCTCGTCTCTGGCCTGCGCCACGGCAGAACCCGACAAATCCTCGGCCCCTTCGCCCGCTTCCGCCGCTTCCTGCTGTGCCTGACTCACGATTTTTTGGATTTTCTCTTCTTTGCTCTCTACGTGAACACTCTCATTCCGCAGCATTGCGTCGATCTGTTCCTGCGTCAAATCACTCATCCTGCTCATCCCCTCTCAGTTCGCTCTGAATTCTGATCGCGTAATAACCGCGTTTTTTTCCATAGGTAGCCTTAAACTTCGGCAGGTTCTGCACCGTCACAGTCAGGGGCTCGGAGACTTTGTGTTCCAATTGAATAACGTCACCGGGCTGCAGACTGAGAATATCCTGAGTTTTGGCATCGGTGGTACGAAACGCGGCGGATATCTCGACAAACGTGCTGCTTAAAGAGCGGATGGCTTTTTGTGGATGTGCCTCGACACGCTTTCCGCTGTTTCCGGCGTACCAGTCCTTCGGACTCAGTTTTTTCAGCTGAGGCGCCATCATTTCCCGCGGAAGGCAGAAGCTGGCCAGTCCGCTTTCTTCACCGATCATAATATTCAGAGTCGCAACCAGCACCTCTTCATTTCCATCTGCCACCTGCGCAAACTGCATGCTGTTTTCCATCCGCTCCAGATTGGAGTTGATCGTCGTAAGTTTCCCCCACGCTTCATCGAAGTACTTGAGAATCTGCCAAACGACACGCTCCATAATGGACATCTCAATCTCCGTGAATTGGGTCCTTTCCGCAGAAATGCTTTTGGCCCCGCCCAGTATCCGGGAAAAAATGGAGCTGGCTGTCTCCCTGGAGATTTCAAACACCGCTGACCCCTCCAGCGGTCTCATTCCGATCACTGAAATCACCGAAAGGTTGGGCACAGAGTTGTTGAATTCATTGAAAGACATCTCCTCCATGGAGAGAACTTCAATTTCACAGGAGGTTCGCAGCATCCCAACAAAGTAGCTGGAGAGAAGATGTGCAAAATTCTTAATGACCGCCTCGACCGTGCGGATATGCTCCTTCGTAAACTTGTTCGCTGTCCGGAAGTCGTATTCCCGCACCGCTTTTTTGGGGTCTTCTTCGATGGGTATCTCACCCAGATTCATGGAGTTTAGAAGTGCGTCAATTTCTTTTTGCGACAGAACATCCGACATTTTGCCACCTCCTTTCGGTCACTGTTCTTTTACTGCATGACAAAGTCCCCGAAGTATATCGAAGTGATGCTGTTGATCTTCAGTGCCTTGTTCAGTGCCTCCGGGATTTCCTTCCGTAGTGAATCCTGAATGGCATCGCTGCAGATGTCCGCCTCCGTCAGATTCCGCAGAATAAACAGGATCGTGTCACGAATCACATATTGATTTGCATCCAACGTCTCCTGCAGATCCTCTGCATCAGCCACCAGAACAATCGAAGTCTTGAACAGCTTCCTGCTGTCCTTCACATTGGTGATGAATGAATCATCCAGCGCATATGTATAACTCTTCTGTTCTGGTTCGGCGTTTGCAGACTGACCCTTTAAAACCAGCATATAATACGTTCCTCCGGCGGCAATCACCAGCAACAGGATCACCAGAATGATGATCAGGGGTTTCTTCTTCATCTTTTCCACTTCCGTTTCTATGTTCTCCGCAGGCGTTTCTCATTATCAGCTGTCTTCCGGCATCTTCTGAATGACGAAGTCCACGCGGCGGTTTCGGGCGCGCCCTTCCTCTGTCTGGTTCGAGGCAATCGGCTGATATTCGCCGTAGCCAACTGCTGCCAGCTTACTGGCACCAATGACCTGATAGCCCTGAACCGTGCGAAGCACATTCACGGCACGGTTTACGGATAAGTCCCAGTTGTCGGAAAACTCCGAATTTTTGATCGGGACGTTATCCGTATTCCCCTCAATGGTAATTAATTTGATGGCGCTGGCGTTCTGCGATATGATATCGACGATATTTGTCAGTGTTGCCTGCCCGTTGGGCAGAAGATCCGCCTTGCCCGATTCAAAGAGAAACACTGCGCCGAACCGGAGGATAATGGTGTCTTCCGTCCGGCTCACGCTTAGTTGCCCTCCAAGCCCGTTCTCGGAGATGTATCGTTTGATGTTTGCGTAGAGTTGATCAAACGCCAGCTCCGTTTTGCTTTGCGCAGCTGAATCGTCTGTGCGGTTGGAATAGTTCACCATGGAGTCAATCGTTGAAATGGGGTCCTCTCGTGCCTCACTGACATCCAGCGTTTCAATGGCCTCCGCACTTGCTGTCCCGTTAAATGCCCCCACCAGTTCCTTCTGCTTCGCGGCGTCAATCGATGAGAACGAGTAGAGCAGGACAAAGAAGCACAGCAGCAGCGTCACCATATCGCCATATGTATCCATCCAACTATAGCCGCCCCCGCTCTCCTCCGGATCGCTCCTGCGCCGTCTCGCCATATCTGTTCACTTCCTTATTGTCTGACTTCCTCTGCGGTTGCGGCTTTCACCGCGTTTTTGTCCCCTCCGCCTGGCTTCCCGGCTCCCTCCTTCGGAAGGAATGAGTTCAGCTTTTCTCTGATAATGCGGGGATTTTCTCCGTTTTGGATGGAGAGAACCCCCTCGATGAGCAGTTCTTTTTGGAGATACTCTTTTTCACCAAGCGTTTTCAGCCGCTTAGAAAGCGGGCCGAAAACCAGGTTTGCAAGCATTGAGCCGTAAAATGTTGTGACCAGAGCAACTGACATGTTGCTGCCCAAAGAGCTCATGTCGGAGAGATTCTTCAGCATGTTGATCAGTCCGATCAGCGTGCCGATCATGCCAAATCCCGGGGCGTACGCCGCCGCAGCATCCAGAATTGACCGAATCTCGGCGTGGCGGGACTTCGTCATGCTCAATTCAGTATCCAAAACGCTCTGAATTAACTCGGGGTCCGATCCATCCACCACCAGCATGATCGCCTTCTTCAAAAACGGATCCTGCATGTTTTCCGTCTGTTCTTCCAGTGCAAGCAAGCCATCTCTACGGGCCACACTTGCAATATTTGTAATAATCTCGATGTCCTGGTTCAGATCAATGGTCTGATTCCTCATCGCGATTTTGAGTGCTTTCACCAGCCGCCGAAGTCGTTCGACAGAAGTGGAGGCAATGGTTGCACACAGCGTGCCGCCAAGGACAATAAAAATGGAGCCCGGATCAATGAAATCAAAAATATTTCCGCTGGTCATTATGCTGATGACAATACAGCCAATTCCCGCTACGATTCCGGTTATCGTGACAACACTCATGAAGCCTTCACCTCATTTACCGGGCTGCATATCATCAACCGCACCTTTTGGCGGATGAGAGAACTTCCCGCTTTTTTCATTCCTCATTCATCAGCTTCCGTACCAGAATTGCCGCCGCAGGGCGGGCCGCTATCCAGTTTTCATTGATTTTCTCAGCCAGTTCCGCGGCGGTCTCTGCCACCGCGATTTTTTTACCGGTGGCAAGACTGAGAATGGTATCCGGTGTTTCCTCCATGGTCTCAATCAGATTCTCATTGATCCAAAATTTATCCTGTCGGTTGATTCTTGTCACCTGAATCAAGCGGGCTCACCTCCCATGTTGATTTGCGGCAGGTTTACCGCTTCAGATTTACCAGTTCCTCCAGCATCGTATCAGAGGTCGTGATGACCCGGGAATTTGCCTGAAATCCACGCTGAACGATAATCATATTGGTCAGCTCAGAGGCCAGAGACACGTTGGACATTTCCAGCTCACCGGACTGAAGAGAACCTGCTCCCTCGTCATTGACATAGTGAACAGAGGCGGTTCCGCTGTTGTTTGAGGTAACATAGGTGCTGTTCCCGGCAGAATCCAGACCCGCCGGATTGTTAAACGTTGCCAGGACCAGCCGTCCGATTTCAACCGAAGAGCTGTCCGACCGTTTGGTTGCGGTGATAATGCCGTTGGTGTCGATTGCATAGTCGGAGTAAACTGTGCCATCAATCGTAATGTTGCTCAGGGTACCCGGTGTGCCGGTCAAGCCGGTTCCCAGCACACCCTGCACATAGGCACCGTTTTTTGTCACCAGATTGCCAGCTCCGTCCCGTTCAAAACTGCCGTTTCTGGTATATGTTGTGCCGGTTCCATCGGTAACCACAAAATAGCCCTCTCCTTGAATCGCAAAGTCCAGCGGACCATCCGTGCTCTGGGTACTGCCCTCGGTCATATCCTTGGTGATTCCTGCAATCGACATACCCAGACCAATCTGCTTGGAGTTCTGTCCGCCCTCATTCGTGGACGCCGCGGTGGCCTCGCTGACGGTCTGACTGACGATGTCCTGAAATACTATCTTGCTGGCCTTATAGGCGGTGGTATTTACGTTTGCCACATTGTTGCCGATGACATCCATGGCGGTTTGATGATTCTTCAGGCCGGACACACCGGAGAACATTGACCTCATCATAACGAATTTCCTCTTTTCCAGTCATTTTAAAGTTAATAGAAACCCGGGATACCTCAAGTCGCCTTCTGCGTCGTATCTGTTGCTGTAGTACCCGTTGCCGTTGTATCCGTTGTCGTTGAGTCCGTATCTCCCGATGTATTCTCGGCAATTGCGATGATATCGTCCACGCAGATTGCATAACTGCCCACAACCAGATATGCTTCTCCGTTTTTCATCACCACGCCCTCTGCCGTCCCGGCATATGTCATCGTGATGCCCGTTTCAGAGTCCAGGACCTCCGCATAAATCGCTTTCCCCACATAGCCCAGTGCCTTGGACGTGCTCAGGGAGCCGCTCATATCCTGCATCTGCTCCATCGTTGACATCTGGGCCAGCTCTCCGACAAATTCGGTGTTGGACTGAGGCTCCATGGGGTCCTGATACTGCATCTGTGCTACCAGCAGTTTTAAAAATGTCTCCGCGTCCACATTCAGGCCGCCCGTCTGCGAGGATGTATCTGACTTGACATATGTCAGGCCGCTGACTGCACTCGTTTCATCTGCCACGAATTCTTCCTCCTATATCCGGTACTCGACACGCTGCCCAACCCCGTCCGTCGGCGCGTACTGCTCTGCCGCGCTGTCATAGCCGCCTGTCACGGAATTGCTCTCCTGCTGGGCCGTAACGTGCAGCGGAACAAAGGACGGCGTCTGCCCCTGGTACTGGTTTGCGCCGCCGCTGAAATTCTGCTGTGAAAACTGATTGCAGGCAATTTCCACACTGTCCACACGAACGCCCTTTGTCTCCATTGCCTGAATCATCCGCTGTACCTGATTGGAGATCAGGCTGGCGGCATCCTTGTTATCCGTCTGAATTTTTGCCGAAACGCCGTTCAGTCCGGCGGACAGAGTAATGGAAATTGATCCCAGTTCCTTTGGTTCCAGCGCAATTTGGATTGTGCTGCCGTCCGTCTTTACACTCTGGAAATCCGCTTCAAACTGATCCAATGCCCTGTTGACCGCCTCCTGCATCTGAGTCAGCTCCGTCTCCCGATCTGCTTTGGAGGCCGCGAGATCGGCGTAGGGCGAAACGGTCTGCGCGGAGCCTGTTTTTTCCGAAGAGCGGATTTTTTCCTTCTCCGTACTCGAACTCTTCTCCATCCCCGCTGAGTCGGATTCGGAAGACGCATCACCGGTATCCGTTTCCGCACTCTGGAGGGTACTAACTGCCAGGGTTTGAACGGAAGAAACCTCTGTTTCCGTTTGAGCTGCATTTTCTGCGGCGCTCTGCTTTTCCCCGGGGTTCCGCAGCTGCAGCTCAGGCGGTTCCGCCAGCGGGACAGGCCGCGAAGTCGGCATCTGCTGCATGATTTCCTGCACCTGAGCCGTCTCCAAAACCGCCTTGTCGGCAGTCACCGGATCAGCAGTTGTCTGTTGCGGCGGGGCGGACTCGTCCGTCTTCAGCGCGGTCAGTTCCCCTTGAATCTCATGACCTGCTGTGTCAAGCTGCGCCGTTACATTTACCATGAACTGTTCCGTGTCGGTCACGGCAGGCTGTGCCGCGGTTCCCTCCTGAGATGCCGTTTGCAGCAGAGGGATCTCTGTTGTGAGCTTTTGGATTCCCGCCTGCCCTCCCGCCGCGGCATTCACACTGCCGGTTTGAGCAGTGAGGCCCACTATACCCGGCATCAGCAGTGCCGCGATCTGTGACGCCGCATCTTCCGGCTGATCGTCATCCTCGGTTTTTTCCTGCTGCTCCGTCTTTTTCTGTGCCGTCTTCCCAGTCTGTCCGGTTCCCAGAGCCTTGTTGAAAATCGCTCCGAACCCCGTGTCGCCGTTTGTCTGCTCGCTCACGTCCACCGTGGATTCCGTGTTGAGAAGACACGCCAGCGCGGCAACTTCCATAAGCTGTTCACCCGCCTTTCCATCTGATTGAGGTTTACTGAGTCATGATTCCGGTCAGCAGCACCGCCTGCTCCGGCGTCATCGCATCCATGATGGCCGCTGCCGAGGTAGAAGACATATCGTACAGGATCATGGCCGCCCGGTTTTGATCCGACATCTGCGTGATGACGTCTGCTGCAGTTTTGGGCGTCATTTTGGAGTAGATTCCGCTGACCTGTTTCAGCGCCGCCAGATCCTCCTGACTCAGGGCTGCCTGATATTCCTGAAAGCTCATCTGCTCGCTCTGTTGTTGCTGCAGCTGTTCTTCCTGCTGTTTCAGATCCGCTTCGCGCTGATCCAGCTCGCTTTGCTGGCGCTCCATTGTTTTCTCGGTGCTCTCCAGTTCTGCTTCCTTTTGCTCCACGGACGCTTCCCGGGCCTCCACTGACAACAGCATGGTGTACTTTGCAATCCACGGATTCAGCACCCCGGTGAAGTACAGTGCCCCGCCGATGCCGGCCAGAAGCAGCAGTACAAGCGGAATCATCAGCAGCTTCATCTTTTTCTTCTTCTTTTTCTTCTTTCCCTCAGCGGTAACCGCCGCTTCACTGCTTTTGGGCTCCTCCCGGACGGTTTCCTTTCGGGGGCGCATATTGTCATAGAACTTCCGGTCTTCCTCCATTTTTTCTTCCATGGCTCTCCCCCCTCCGTCTCTCTTAACCGCTTGATCTCCGAATTTCCGGCTTCTATCTCAGTTTTGTCATCCCGGGCGCAAGCAAATCATCCAGCTCCTTGGCTTCCTTGGCGTATTGTTCTTTTGAAAATGCTGTTTGCTGAACCTCCCGAACGCGCTCCAGCGATTTTCTTTCCTTATAAATCGTTTGCAGGCAAGCCTGCCGGTCCCGAACAATTTCCCGTGCGTTTGACAGTTCGGTTTCCAGCGTCTGCACTTGCTGCTGCAGCAGCTTCTCGTATGCGCTTCGACTTTGAAATTCCAAAACGGTGATTCCCTGCCTTGCGTCCCCTTCCAGATTCTTACGCTCCTGCAGGAGCTTTTGCCCGCAGCGGTCTCGGGCGGCTTCCGCCTGATCGGCCGCCCGCTTTGCCGCAGCCCAGTCCGCCATGGCCTGCTTTTCTGCAGCCGTCTTAACGTCATACAGCGCCTGCATGGAAAAAAGAAATCTCCGCATGGTCAATTAACCCTCTCCGATTGCCAACAGCTGGGCTACAACCTCATCAAAGGGCGGATTTTCTTCCACCCCCTGGCACAAAAACCGGTCAATTTGCGGGTGCAGAGCTATGGCCCGGTCAATCTGGGAATCGGTTCCCTGCTTATAAGCCCCGATCTGGATCAAGTCCTTGGAATCCCGATAGGCCGCCATATTCTTTCGAAGTTCTCCGGCCATTTTCGAGTGCTCTCTTGTTGCAACCTCTTTCATCAGACGGCTGACACTCTGAAGCACATCGATGGCAGGATAGTGATTTGCACTGGCCAAGTCTCTGGAAAGTACGATATGGCCGTCCAGAATGCCTCGCGCCGTATCTGCGATGGGTTCGTTCATATCGTCGCCTTCCACCAGTACGGTGTAAAGACCGGTGATTGTCCCTTTGTCGGCGGCACCGGAGCGTTCCAGCAGCTTGGGAAGGACGGAATAGACCGATGGAGTGAAGCCTCGGGAAATCGGAGGTTCCCCCACCGCCATCCCCACTTCCCTCTGTGCCATACAGAAGCGCGTCAGGGAATCCATCAAGAGCAGGACATTATAGCCCTTGTCCCGAAAATACTCTGCGATGCTGGTTCCCACCATAGGTGCCTTCAGGCGAAGCAGCGCCGGCTGGTCAGAGGTGGCAATTACCAGAACCGATTTTTTTAGTCCCTCCGGCCCCAGATCATGCTCAATGAAATCGTTGACTTCCCTGCCTCGTTCGCCCACCAGAATGATGACATTGATATCCGCCACAGCATTTCTGGCAATCATGCCCAGCAGCGTGCTCTTGCCCACACCGCTTCCGGCAAAAATCCCCAACCGCTGACCGCGTCCGATGGTGAGCAGGCCGTCGATTGCGCGGATACCCAGCGGGAAGGGCTGATGAATCCGCTTTCTGGATAGGGGATTGGGCGATCCATTCTCCACCGGATAATATTTTTCCGGTGTAATTGGCCCCTTGCCGTCCATGGGACGCCCCAGCGCATTGAGTACCCGGCCGGTCATCTGATCGGAAACCGGGACACTTAGCACCCGATGCGTCGCCACAACCCGGCTGCCGAAGCCCACACCCACCATGTCGCCAAAGGGCATCAGCTGAACCCTCTGATCCTTGAAGCCCACGACCTCAGCCTCAACATAGTGGTCGTCTGAGGCGTAAATCCTGCACAGATCTCCCATATTGACGGATGGGCCGCTGGATTCCACCGTCAGGCCAACAACCTTCATTACTTTTCCACTGCACTCAATCAATTCACTTTTCTGCAAGCGATCCCTGCACCTTAGCAATGTGCCCTCCATAACCACACTCTTCCTTTTCGTGCACTTCCTTTAAAAGTTCATAGGCACGGTTCAATTGCCCCGGTACGCCGCAATCCGCCAGCTTCGTTTCGGATTCCAGCACACAGTCGCTTCGCTTCATCAACGGATTCACATTCAGCGCAATTTTTCTTCCCCGCGCCTGCTCCATCTTCTCAATGGAACCCGTGGCACTGTAATGCCGAAAGTCCTCGCCGCACAAATGGATGGTAATTTCCTCGTTCTGATGAAACCGGGACATCGCAGCGCCAATGACGTTCAAAAATGCCTGGTCGGATTGCTCCAGCTTGATGTCGATAATTTTTTCTGCGATCTGCTTGACCAGCTCCATAATTTCGTTCTGGAGCACATCCACTCTGCTGTCATAATCATCCTTGAGCTGCCGGGTCAAGACGGTGAGCCGCTGCTGCTCCTGCTCTTTCCAATGGTCGATCTCTTCCTCCGCCGCTCTTTTGCCATCGGCGTAACCATGTTTTTTTTCCTCTTTCCGCAGCGCTTCTGCCTGGTGCTTGGCCTCTTCGATCATTTGGGCCGCTTTCTGCCGGGCCTGCTCCCGAAGCTGCGTGCTCTCCCTCTGGGCTTCTTTCAGCAGTTGTTCGGCCTGTGCGGCAGCCTGTGCGGCCTGTTCCATCTTTTCCGCCAGTTCCGTTTCTCTCCGATTCTCATTTTCCGTTTCGGAACCCGACTGTTCATAAGATTTTTTTTTGCAGGAAGAAAAAGCAACGTATTGCCGCTCCACTCTAAACGACGACATCGTTTCCATCTCCTCTCGAAACAATAATCTCTCCGCTATCGTCCAACAGACGAACGACTGTAACGATCTTCTGTTGTGCCGCTTCCACATCCTTAAGCTTCAGCGGACCCAGATCGTTCAGATCGTCCAGAACGAGTTCCTGCTGCCGCTTGCTCATATTGCTCAGAATGAAATTCTTTACCTCCGGGTTTGCGCCCTTTAGCGCGGTGGTCAGTTCCTTCTGATCCACATCCCTCAAGACCCGCTGCATTGCCTGAGGCGAAAGCTTGATAATATCCTCGAAGACAAACATGCTCTTTCGAATCGCCTCGGCCAGCTCGGCGTCGGTCATGGTCAATGTTTCCAGAATGTTACGCTCTGTCCCTCGATCCACGCAGTTGATCATTTCCACCACAGAATTCAGGCCGCCCACTACCGTCTGATCACCGGAACCCATCTGCTCAAGTCGCTTTTCCATAATGCTTTCCGCCTCGCGGATGAATTCAGGCGCCACACTCTCCATATTGGCCATCCGGGCCACCACATCCACCTGTACACTTGCCGGAAGCTCCACCAGCACCTGTGCGGACTTTGTGGGCGACAGATAAGCGAGAAGGAGCGCAATGGTCTGCGAATTCTCGTTAGAAATCAGGTTGACTATTTGAGTCACATTTGCCTTTCGCACAAATTCGAATGGTCGTACTTGCAGAGAATCCGTCAGCTTTTCCAGTATTGAATTTGCCTTGTCGTCACCCAGTGCACGGTTCAGAACGCTTCTGGCGTAGTCCAGACCACCTTCTGATATAAATTTCTGAGCAACACAGGTCTGATAGAATTCCGCCATAACGGCATCCTTTTCCTCCTGCGTGACCTGTTTCGTGGTCGTTATCGCAAGCGTCAGCATGGAAATTTCGTCCTCCGTCAGGGACTTATAAATCTGGGCGGCATGGTTTTTCCCAACACCTATCAGCAAAATCGCCGCTTTTTCTCTATTTGAAAGCTTTGCCGCCATCGTTCTCCCTCCCCGAACCTTTAGTTATCCGTTAGCCAACCGCGAAGGATCTGCACGACCGCCTCGGGGTAATCCTCGACCAGTCTTTCCACCTTCTCTGTCTCGTTCGACTTGGCTTTGACCAGATCCAACAATTCCTCATTCGTTTTTGCCTGCTGCTTTTGCTCTTTTTCATCACTCGTCCGAGTTCCGGCTTTGGCGGCTTCCACTTTCTCTTCCGGCTCATTCCGTTTTTTCAGGAACCGAAGAACCAAGACCACCGCCGCAAGGAGTGTCAGACAAATCAGAACGGCCTTAAGGATGCCGGCCATTGTCGCGCGCTTTACCGCTTCTTGGCTTTGCTGATAGTAATCGTCAAAGCCCTTTTCACCGGCAGATTCCACAAAGGGAAGGGAAGCAACGCTGATATATTGCGGATCGACCCCGATCGCGTTGGCCACCAGCTCCTTAGCCTGCGATTGAACTGCGCTGGCTCCATCGGTGTCGCTGTTCAGCAGTACGGAAACCGAGAGATCCGCCACCGTCCCCTGCGCTTTTTCAATCTGCTTTTGCAGCTCGTTCAGTTCATAGTTATAAGTTTTTGTACTGCTGTTTGATGAATTCCCGCTTCCGTCCGACGTCATGTACTCCGTCCCGGACACTCCATTGCTGTCCGTTCCAGCCGAACCGTTGGTTCCATCGGCGTCCTTGGAGTTGTTCGCCGTCTCCTCCAAGCTGCGGAGCATTCCCTCTGTCTCGCCTTCGATTGGTGCGCTGAATTCAACAGAATTTTGTGTTTCCTTGTCAAAGTTCAATGTCAGATTCACGGAGGCTGTTACATTCCCGCTGCCCATGACCGGTTCCAAAATCTTCAAAACCTGATCGGACAGGATTTTTTTCATCTGCTCCGCCAACTGCATCTGAGAGGTGGAATAAGTCTGGGCGGAATCACTGTCGCCGGTCAAATCATAGGTGTGCATCGCGGAATCCACAATGCTGACATTCTCCAGTTCCAGATCTGGCACGCTCTTTATTACAAACTGTGCGATGGAGCGGGCCTCGGTATCGCTCAGCGTGGTGCCTGTCTGAAGTTCCAGCATCACCGCGGCGCTGGCTTTGGTGGTGTTCTTCGACACTACATAGGAGGAATTCGACGCCAGATTAACGATCACAATGCTGTCCTTGATTTTATCCATGTTGTTGAGGGTGGCTCTGATATTTTCCTGCAGCGTGTATTGAAGCCGGGTTCGCGTTTCGACATCGGTGGAACCGAAATCCGAGCTGTTCGTGAACAGATCATAGTTCAATCCGGTCTGCGGATATCCATCCGCCGCCAGAGTCACCCGCAGCTCATCCGCCTTATCCTCCGGCACTAAAATCGTGTCTGTCCCCTGCATCTTGGTGTCTATACCGTCAGTTTTCAGGATATCCAGAATTTTTCCAGCCTCATCGGCGTTCAGACCGGAGTAGAGCGCCGTATAGTGAACGCGATTCAACATTACCGCCACCGTAATACTGATCACCAGTGTGGCAATCAATGCGCAGGAAGCAAAAACTTTACTCTTACGGCTCATTGTCTTGACCGACTCGATGAGATGCTTCATCATGCCCGGCAAGTTTAACTTTCCTTTCGGTAAGACCTTACTTTCCTCAGCCGCTTTCTGGGGTTTTACCTTAGCCGTTTCCGCATTTTCAACTTCACTGTCTGCCATTTCGTATTCACCGCTTCCAAAGTCAAATCAATTCCAGTAAAACACGGGTGACCAGGTCGAACCTAGATTCGCAGCTGGATGCCAATCTTGCGTTCGGCCTTCTCCGCCCGTTGGGGTTTTTGTTCCGTAAAAATCCATGAACCAAAAATTACATTTTTTAAAATATTTTATAATTAATGCTTTTGTTTTTTCGACAAAAAACGACATCTATTACAAGACCATTGGAATATACTAGGTTAATCTTCCAAATAATGGGTTTTCAATTCAGCTTATTATTCTCTAAGCACCCAACGGAGTCTGTCTGAACTCTCAGTTGAGACAATCAAAGTGATCTGGATTTCATTTTGTTACAATAAATTTTCGTAAAGAAAATTACTTGAAGAAAGGAGTTGGCAAAACTATGCCTCGCAAAAGCGAAACCGCCGCCGATAGACGTGATGGCTGCTGTGAGCCTCGCTATATTAAAACCCGCAAGGCAAACGGAACGGCCATGTGCGATTATGTAAGCCAGGGCAGCAACGCGGAGGCCCAGAGGGCGCAGTCTGAGGTATGTGTCCAATGCGGTAAATTGCAGTCAGACGCCGACCACACGGATCCTCCGGAAACGGTAGAACAATATCTGGATCGATGGCTCCAGTCTATACGTCACAGTGTCAGAAAATCAACCTATGCAAATTATGACGGACTGATCCGCCGGCACATTGTCCCCGCCATTGGAGAAACACCGCTTTTTCAGGTAAGCAGCAGCATGATCCAGCGATATATCAATCAAAAGCTGGACAGCGGGAGACTGGATGGAAAAGGTGGCCTGTCCGTAAAGACCGCACAAGATATCGTCGGACTTCTCAAGCGCAGTTTGAATGCGGCAGGGATTGAATTGAATATCAATCTGCCGAAATACAGCCTCCCGATGTTTCGCGTGCTGACCCAGCAAGAACAGCGGGCTTTGATCACCGCTGCCCAGGCCGTGGGCAATGCGGAAAGTCTTGGGGTATTGATCAGCCTGTTTACCGGACTCCGCATCGGTGAACTGTGTTCTTTGAAATGGAACGACATATCGTTCCAGGAGGGTGTTTTGAAAGTCAGCAAGACTCTGCAGCGAATCGAAAATTGTGAATCTGATAAAAGAAGAAAAACAGTAATTGAAATGGGAACGCCATTAAACAAAGGATCGATCCGAAACGTGCCTCTTGCTCCTTTCTTGCTATGTCAGCTCGCCCAGTTAAAAGCATCTGCGCATGACGATGATTATATTCTATCCGGTAACTGCCGGTATGTGGAGCCCAGGCTGTGCCAATACAGATTTAAAAAATTGGTAAAGAGCGCAGGAATTGACGACATTAATTTTAATGCACTCCGGCACACCTTTGCCGCAAGATGCCTGGAACTGGAGATGGATGCAAAGACAATCAGTGAAATATTAGGGTATTCAAACAGCAATACGATACTGGAGCGATACGTGCAAGTTCCTTTTGAGCGTCAGCGAGACTGTCTTGAAAAATTGTCCCGCTTTTTATAACGTGCTCCATGTCATTTGCCCAGAAACTCATTCGTAAAGCACTGAGAGGTCACGAGAATTGTCCCGAGGTCTGCCCGCTGTACAAATCCCTGCGGTTTCAGGTGCGAAATACCGTGTTTCATATGGCTTACAAATCCAGACATACCGCAGGGCTTCACAACCTGTAGTATGTCTGGGTTGTACTTTTTTTCGTTTTTCGCCAACCCGATACCAGCAAGGCCACTCGCCAAGGCTGGCTTTTGTATTCCGGTAAATCTCGCTCTGCCAACAATAAGCGACTAAACACGACAAATTGATGTAACTAAAAGAAGTAGTAGTGGATTACCGTTTTATCCCTTCCCTATAATAGAGTAATATTTTAGAAATTCCAAGCATTTTTTTATGATATTTGTTACAAAAATATTTCGCCGTTGAAGTATGCATTTTAAGATGTGCAACATATATCATTATAAATCTGTAAATGTGTGATTTTTTTCGACGAAAAAACATCATATTTGGTAAAAAACATTTTTGGCAGAAATGATTTTAAAAGCAGATTTTTTTGCCTGACGCGGATAAAAATTCTGTTGTTCGACAGGAAGAAGCGGCTATACAAGCAGTTTGGGCAGGCAGTATTTGTTTGTCAGCAGCATATTTTTTGTTTTTACCGTTAATCTTTCCAGAAAAGGAACGATATGTAATGTTGAAATGAGGAAGAGAAAAGCAAGAGGGCGCCTGATTGATTTTTCTGTTTCCCATGATCCAGCAAAACACGAACGGGTCGGCACGGACGCCGGCCCCCAAAAATCAAGGAGGAAATTATTATGCGTATCAATACCAATATCACAGCGTTGAATACTTATACTCAGTATACCAAGAACAACAACAAGATTGCAAGCTCCGTGGCCAAACTGTCTTCCGGTTACGCCATCAACAGCGCTTCCGACAACGCCGCCGGTCTGGCAATTTCTGAAAAGATGCGGGCACAGATCCGTGGTCTGGACCAGGCGTCCACCAACGCACAGGACGCCATCTCTCTGACCCAGACCGCCGAGGGCTCTCTGTCCGAGTCCACCGAGATTCTGCAGAGAATGCGCGAGCTGTCTGTCCAGTCCTCCAACGACACGAACCAGAACGACGTGGACCGTGACGCCCTGCAGGACGAGTTCTCTCAGCTGCAGTCTGAGTTGGACGACATTTCCAGCAACACCTCTTTTAATAAGAAGAACCTGCTGGACGGCTCCCTGGCTAAGTCCACCGCCAGCCTCTCCAACGTCTCCCTGGCAAAGTCCGGCCTGTCCGTGGAACTGGGCAACGTCTCCGCCGGCAACTACAGCTTCCAGGTCGGCGTGAAGCAGGATAGCTCCGCGATTACGGGCGTCAAGTCCGACTTCTCGGCCGACAGCTCTTCCTCGTCCTTCACCGTGGGAACTGTGACCAACAACATCGCTGCCTCCAGCCTGGCGAACGGCAACTACACCGTCACTGCGTCTTATGACAAGAGCAATAAGCAGATGACGTTTACTGCCGCCGGTGACAACAATCAGACCTTTACGGCGACTCTCAGTCAGACTGAACTGGCAGATGCTTTCGGTACAGGCGGCACTAAGACGGCAACGCTGAACTTCGGCAACGGCACCACCACAGCGTTCTCTTTCAGCCTTACCACCGCCTCCACCTATGATACGACCAGTGAATCCACCATGACCACCCTGGCCACTGACCTCACCAGCGCGCTGAGCCTTTCTGCCAGCAACGGCGTGGACGCTCAGGACGCCACCTACGGTATCTACGCCAGCATGACCGGCGCGGATGACGTAAAGCTGTCCGCCGGCATGGACTCCGTCACATTCTCCAACGGCGTTAAGGTCAACTTCAATGAGTTGACCACCTCAGACGTTAAGACCTCCAATACGGCGACAGTCAGTGGTGCAGGTACGGGTGTTGCAAAAGTTGTAGGTACCAGTTCCGGTCTTGATGTCTCGTACGACAACCTCAAAGTAGCCGACAACTCTACGCTACTGGACAACATCTCCAGCCTTGATGTCAATGCCGGTACAGACTCCCTGACAGTGAGCATTGGTGGCAACACCTACACAGCGTCCGTAGTTTCTGACGATTTAACGGATCTGGGCTTTGCTGCCAGTACGGCTGATAACGCAACCAAGACGAAGACCCTCACTTTTACCACCAGTGCCACGGGAGTCTCCGACGCTGACAAGTCCTTTACGATGGATGTTACAACATCCTATGATTTGGATTCGGGTCATGCAACTGCCGTAGATCCTACTTTGGCTTCTCTTGCCACAGCTACTGACCTTACAGTTGCCAACGTCGGCCACAGATCCGACTCCGTCTTCAGTACGAATGCTTCTACTTTCGACGTGACGCAGACAGCAAACGCTGGCCTGACCTTCCAGGTGGGTGCGAACGAAGGCGACGAGCTGACCATCAACATCGATAAGATGGACTCCACCTACCTGGGCGTCTCCTCTCTGGACATCAGCACGCAGGACGGTGCTTCCGCGGCGATCAGTTCCGTGGACAACGCGATCAATCAGGTTTCTTCCCAGCGTGCATATCTGGGCGCCATTCAGAACCGCCTGGATCACAAGATTGCCAATCTGGATACCTCCAGTGAGAACCTGACCTCCGCCGAGAGCGAGATCCGCGACGTGGATATGGCCAGCGAAATGACCAACTTCACCAACGCGAACATTATGTCTCAGGCTGCTACCGCAATGCTGGCTCAGGCCAACAGCCTGCCCAAGAATGTGCTGTCTCTGCTCAGCTAATCTCCAGACATCCTTTCTCGGAATGCTCCCGTCCGGAATTTTTGAACGGTTGCTTTCCATTTCGAATGATTGAAAAAAGCCGAAAAGATCGGGGGACCGCGTACCGCACATGGGTGCGGTACGCCCCCCTCTTCGCGGCATAATCAGATCAGGCGGCGCTTACGCCGCAAAACGGAACAGGAGAAGCATCCTGAAAATTCTCGAGAGATTCCGAGAGTTTTCAGGACATCTCAATTTTGTGGGAAGTACCCCACGCAATCGCATGATCGGAGGAATTATCTTGCAGTATTTAAAACGTGCTTTTTCCTGCATACTGACTGTGCTGCTTCTCATCTCGGTGCTTCCGCCGGCACTCGCCGCCTCGGACGGAATCGTTCTGACTTCCATCGGGCACAGCAGCTCCACCACGTTTTCCTTCTCGGATTCTTCCCGATCGGCCACCCTATATGTTCCTTACAACTACAGCGGGAATACGCTGGATCTGACGAACGGGCTGAAAATCGCCTATGATGAATCCCTCTATCAGTCCGTGGTGGCGGTTGCCTCCGGCGCGGCCGTCATTTGCAGCGCCAGCGACCCCGATTCGGCCAATATCGTTCAGGTTAAAGTCTCGTACAGTCATGTGGGCGACAGCGCTCAGGCTTTGCCGTACCAGGTTGTCTATTCCGTCCGGGTGGTCAGGGCTGAGGCGCAGGGCTCCGTATTCTCCGGCGGGATTACTCGCCAGGTGAAGGCCGGAAATACCATTTCCATTACAGCCGCCGTACTGGAGGCGGCCTATCAGAAAAACGACGGGCCCGGACTGGATCACTTTGTCATCCGGGGGAGCAACCTTGTGACCGGAACCCTCGCCTATTCCGTCGGCGATGTTTTTTCCACGTCGATTAGTCTGGACAGCGCCGGAAATATTTTGGGTAATCTAACATTTCAGGGGGCATCCGATGGAGAGGTCTCTTACTACGTCGATGCCTATGAAAAAAACGCCTCCTCTCCGCTGGGCACCGCTCTTCTGACGATTACTGTGGACTCCACGCCAACCATCAAGAGTTCCTTTGTGGGTACGAATTACATTGGCACCGCTTTGAAATTTTCGCAAACCGACTTTTCAAACCTCTCCAATCTGTGGGGAGGAGCCGTGCAGACCATTGAGATCACGCCGAACGGCAGCGTTTATGGCACCTGGAATCTGAACTCAACAACTCTGACGGACGGGGTTTCCTGTGAAATCGATGCCGGACAGATCGCAAACCTGACGTTTAACGGCAGCGCGGCGGGAACTGCGCAATTTACCTGGAGAATTTCCACGGCGTCCGGATACTCCGATTATGGTTCCGGCTCCATTGCGGTCTCTAACCTGTCCCTATCGCTCTCGTCTTATTCCGCCGCCTCCCTTCTTACGCGCGGAGGCACTTGGTCCATTTCCTCTTCACATTTCAGCTACTCCCCCTCGTCGGTTTCGCTCTCCTACCTTAAAATCAGCACCATCCCCGCATCCGCCGACGGCTATCTCTGCCTGAGCACTGCGCTCGCCAAAGATGCCAGTGCTGGCTATGCGGCCATCTCTGCAAATACCGCACTTCAGGCAGGGGCCATTATCCCCTACCAGTACATTCCATATCTCAGGCTGGTTGCAACCAGTTCAGGAACCGGTAGTTCTCTCTCCTTTACCTGGACAGCTACGGCAAGCAGCAGCGCATCTTCCGCCACGTGGGCCACGGCGGCGTCTTACACCGTGGGCTTTGCCTCAGGAGGAAGCGTCTCCTATAACTCAAGCCTGAATATTCCTCTTACGCTGGATAAATCCGATTTTATGTCGTCCTACTCCGGTCAGAGTGGCTACTCACTTTCCTATATTGTATTCTCTCAAACCTCTCAAACCGGGGGAAAGCTCTACTATGATTATAATCTGTCCTCTAAAACCGGCACGGCGATTTCCACTTCATCAAAATATTATGTAAACTCAAGTCCCAATCTGTCACAAATTACCTTCGTCCCAACCGCCAATTTCATCGGGACTGCGACATTCTCCTATAAGGCCTATCGGGCCAGCGGTGATTCCTTGAGCGGGACTTTGAAAATAACCGTCTCTAACAGCTCCGGCGGCGTGGTGAGCTATACGGCGGATAAAAACGGCACTCTTTCTCTGGACGCCAACGACTTTTCCTCGGCATTTTCCAATGCAACCGGAGAGACGCTGTCCTATCTCAAGCTGTCTGTTCCCACTGCCAAAAGCGGGAGCTTCTACTACAATTACGCCTCTCCCTCCAGCTATGACTATCAAGTGTCCTCATCAGCCAAGTTTTACGTTCGCTCCTCGCCCTACCTCTCCTATATTTCCTTTGTTCCATACAAGGATTACACGGGCACCGTGTCCGTCAGCTTCACGGGTTACTCCACGGCAGGCAATTCCTATACGGGAAAGCTTGTGCTCTTTGTGGTGGACAGTCCGGCGGGCATTGTTTCCTATTCCTGCAAGACCAATGGCGCCGCCGTACTTCAAGGGGATGATTTTGCCGATGAATTTATCAGCGTGACCGGCTCGGTGCTGTCTTACGTACTCTTCACTCCGCCCGCAAACACCGTCGGAACCCTGTATTACCAGTATGACCCCACAACGGCCAAAGGAACCACCGTCTCGGGTAATACCAAGTATTGCAACGGTCTCACCCCGGATCTTTCCGACATCACCTTTGTCCCCGCTAAGGACTACACCGGAACTGCGGAAATCAAATATACCGTGTACACCTCCAGTGGAGCTTCCTATATCGGCAAACTCAAGATCGCCGTGGGAGTCGGGGCTGCCGGAGCGGTTTCTTATTCCACCGATCTCAACACAATGTTTTTCTTTCGGGCAAGCGACTTTTCCAACAAGTTCTATTCAAATACGGGTGGCGCCGCCCTGTCCTATGTAACCTTCACGCTTCCCTCCTCGTCCTACGGAACACTGTATTACAATACGCTCTCCTCCTCCGGTTACGGAACTGCGGTAACAGGCGGAAAAGCGTATGGGGTCAATACCGCTCCGTATCTCTCCAACATCACGTTTGTTCCCAAAACCGGCTATACAGGATCTTTCTCCATCTCCTATACTGGCTACACGACAGATGGCACCGGGTACCCCGGGAAAGTGACGGTCAGCGTTGGAGGCGGGGGCGGCATTCTCAGCTATAATACCGACTCGCTCACTAAGGTCACCTTCAGCCTCTCCGACTTTCAGGAGGTATTTTCGGCGGATGTGGGAACCTCTCTGTCCTATGTAAAGTTCTCCCTGCCGTCCTCGGACGCAGGCACGCTCTATTACAGCTATTCCTCGTCCTCCGATAATACGGCGGTCTCCTCCGGTAAAAAATACTACGCAAGCAGCTACCCCTACCTGTCCAGCGTTTCTTTTGTCCCCAATTCCACTTTTTCAGGTACGGCCAGTATCAGCTATATCGCCTATGACAGCTCGGGCCAGTCCGACAGCGGAACCGTCTATATTACTGTGAACACCCGCAGTGGGGGGACTGTGACCTATTCCGATGATAAGAATACGCCGATCAGCCTGGACGACAGCGATTTCAAGGACGCCTTTTCAGATGAGACGGATTATACGCTCTCCTATGTGAAGTTCACCCTGCCGTCCTCCACTTACGGCACGCTTCGCTATCAATATACCGCTTCCAGCTCCGGTACGGAAATCTCATCCTCCAAAGGCTACTATGTGAATTCCAGTCCGCGTCTTTCAGACCTTACATTTGTTCCCGCAAAGGATTATGTGGGCACCGTCACGATTTATTATACGGCTTACCCCTCCAGCGGAAAGGCATACAGCGGTCTGCTGAAGATCACTTTACTGGAAACGGAAGCTCCGCCGTTCTCCGACGTTGATGCCAGCTACTCCTGGGCTTCGCCGTCAATTGCATATCTGTACAAAACCGGCGTGATTCAGGGATACCAGAATGGACTGTATCATCCAGGAGACAGTCTGTCACGGGGGGACTTTATTCTGATGGTGGTTCGGGGATTCGGCCTGACTGCCACTGATTCCGGCAGCTTTTCCGACGTTCCGCAGGGAAGCTATTACTACGATGCGATTGCCACGGCAAAGGCTTTGGGCGTTGCGCTGGGCAGCGGCGGGCACTTTTCCCCGGATTCCAATCTATCCCGACAGGATGCCGCCGTAATTCTCGCCAGGGCGATGACGGCATCGGGCCATACGCTGCCTTCGGCGAGCGACAGCACCCTGTCGGGATACTCGGACGCCGACAGTGTCTCCGATTATGCAGCTCCCAGCGTTGCCGCGCTGGTGAAAGCCGGGATCCTGCAGGGAAACGGCAGCGCACTGCATCCCAGACAAATGATCAGCCGGGCGGAAATGTCCGTTATTTTATTCCGTGCCCTGACTGCGTCAGATTAGGCCGGCGGCGCTATGCCGCTGCTGTAAGACCGCCCTTGAAGCCTGTAAAGGCTTCAAGGGCGGTCTGATGATCTCTTCCGATTTCAATTCCATCACAATCCAAAAGCGATACATGTTCCTCGGTGCGGCAGGCCGCCCGGCGAAAACAGCGCCTAGGGAACAGGGCCCCTCACATTCCGGTACCGTTCCTTTTCCTGCAGAAGATCTCCACATGATCTCCGGGATTCACCACATCCAAAAATGAGCCGGTCCTTCCGTTGACTTGCAGGACGACCTCGCCATCCGGATGCTCCAGATTCAAGTCTGAGTATTTTAGCAAATTCATGAGATAGTACGGCTCCCCATCGGTCTTGGGGGGAAACACACGGGACACTCCGTTAAAGAGAATACCCAGGCTAACGCCTTGCGGCTCACGGGGCTCCATATCGGGCTCCCCGCCGGCACTCCCTCTGATTACGGACAATGCCGGCGGTGCAGAAATCCCGCCGCTCCGATCGAATTCTTCTCTCTCCGTGCGATCAGCCGGATCCCGAAACACCACTTCCTCCGGCTCCGAGCAGATGATGTCGCCGTCCGCGACGATCCGCTCCAGGGAGGCAGCTTCACCGTTGACGGTTACCATCCGCGCTGTGCATTTCAAGGCCTCTCCCACTGTGACCACGGCATCCTCGCCTTTGACTGCCGGCGCAAACTCAATGGCGTCGCCCGCCCGAACGATATTCGAAAGTCGTGCCTTTTCCCCGTTGAGAGTCAGAATCGCAGGCTTTCCCGACTGCCCGCGGAAAATTTCCCGTTTTCCGTCAATTTGAGCCATCACGTTTTTTCCGTTGCGGGGCAGGAAATCCGAAAGCGAATATCCGTTCATGCTCAACAGATCCTGAACGGTGAAGCAGTCGTTCCGGAAGAGCTTCACCGGCTTTCCGTTCAGCAGGATGCGGAAGCTGTCGGCAACCAGATTAAAGCCCGCAGAAACGGCAATGCCCAGCGGCGTGGCGTACTCCGAATCATTCAGGATATAATCCTCCGATACAGCACTCTGCTCAAAGTTCCGACCGGCGATGGCGACGCGGCTAAGCTCCATGTTCAGGTACTCCGCAACCGTCTCCCGGATTCCGCGGAGCTTGCTTCCGCCGCCCGCCAAAAACACGGCAGAAGGCACTTTTCCCCCGTTTACCTCCACAATCCGCTGGGCAATTTCCTTGCACAGCTGGTTGCGGGCCGGGGCAATGGCTGTCAGCACCTCTTCAGCCGGGATGGTCTGCTCAACGCCCAGGATGTCGGTAAATTGGATTTCCTCATTGCCGGACAGTGCCATCTTTACCTGTTCCGCCGCAGCAAAGTCCAGCAGATACGCCTTCATCAGGGTCTCGGTAATTTCATCGCCTGCCACCGTAGCCATGGTGTAGCCGATGATGCCGCCGTCTCTGGACACCGCAATATCCGAGGTGCCCGCGCCGATATCAACCAGCGCCAGGTTCAAAAGCCGCAGATCGCCCGGAATCACCGCATTGATGGCGGCAATCGGTTCCAACGTCATACTGATGACATTCAGATCCAGCAGACGCATGGTAGCATAGAGACTGTCCACTACTTCGCCGGGCAAAAACGTGGCCACTAATACCACCTTAATTTTTTTCCCCTTGTGATCCAACAAATTGGTCAGGGGGTATCCGTCCACCTGATACTCTACAACGGTGTGCCCCACCAGATAAAATTGCGCACTGTTCTTGTCGTTCAGGGCTCTTTTGAATTCCGCTTCGGCCTTTGCCAACGCCCCGCTTTCCAGTTGTCCGATAATCTTGTTGTCCAGCCGGGTAGGTTCCGGAAGCTGCAGCTCATAGCTGCTCTGCTGCATCTTCAGCGCCCGTCCGGCTGCGGCGATGCAGACCTTTTTCAATTTTCGGTTCAGGCGGGCTTCCAGCCGTTCCTTGACCACTCGGCCCACTGCGGCCACCTGCGCAATGTCATCGATCTGTCCGTCCAGCATAGCGCGCTTGGTATGCGGTTCCTTCTCGATGGCTATAACACGGAGCTTATCCGACTCCATGACACCCACAATTCCAATAATGCTGCGGGTGCCGATATCCAGTGCAAAAATCAGATCATCGTCTGCGACGCTTCTGATATCCGCCGTGCTTCTCAAAGTAAGACCTCCCTGTAAATCAATTCAACTCCTCATCGCCGCCATCCACATGAAACGTGCTGACAAGGCCTTTGAGTTTTTGCGCCTGGGCATTTAATTCTTCGCTGGAAGCAGCGCTCTCTTCCGCGGCGGCAGAATTGGACTGTACAACATTGGCAATCTGGTCCATGCCCTGCGTGACCTGCCGGATGGATCCTGCCTGATCGTTTGACGCGTCGGAAATCTGCTGAATCAGCTCCGTTGTCTGTCTGGTGCTGTCAATGATGGCATTCAATGACCCAGCTGTCGCCTGAACAATTTTTGTGCCGTTTTGGATGGAGTCAATGGAGTCCTGGATTAGCGCAGCGGTGTTTCTGGCCGCTTCGGAGCTCTTGTTCGCCAGACTCCTGACCTCCTCGGCAACTACGGCAAATCCCCTTCCAGCGGTTCCGGCCCGAGCTGCCTCCACCGCCGCATTCAGGGCGAGAATGTTCGTCTGGAAGGCAATGTCCTCAATGGTCTTGATAATTTTCCCGATCTGATTCGCGGATTGATCAATGTCGTTCATAGCCAGGATCATCTGCTTCATGTGACCATTGCCGTTCTCCACCTCGTCGGAAGACCGGACAGCCAGCTGGCTGGCATTGGTAGCATTCTGAGCGGTTGTCTTCACCTTGTCGGATAATCCGGCCATGGATTCCGACAGCTGCTGAATGGTCCCGGCCTGCTCGGTGGCGCCCTGTGCAAGCGTCTGCGCGGCAGCGGCAACCTGATCCGAACCGCCTGCGACCTGATCCGCAGTCTCTCCGATTTCCGTGAATATATAGCTCAGTGTTCCCCTGATGTTTTCCAGAGAGATTTTGATCTTTGAAAATTCCCCGGCATAATCGCACTTCAGGTCGAACACGAGGTTACCGATTGCGATCTGGTCCAACGTCAACGCGATTTCGTCAATATACCTTTTGTACTCTTTCAGCCGATCCACCGTTCTGGAAATTGAAGCCGCTACCTGCCCGATCTCGTTTGAAGATCGGATATCGATCTGCACATCCAGATCTCCATCGGCAATTCTATCCGCCGCTTTCTGAAGCTTCAGCAGCGGATTCACAATGCTCTTGGAGATCAAGGTAATCACCATTGCCAGAGCGCAGAGCGCAATGAAGGAGATGATCAGTACCGTTTTCAACACATTGTTAACTGTGCTGTTATACTCTTTCTGCGGCAGTCCCGTGGCAACCATCCAGCCGGTTTCGCCCACAGCGGAAACATATCCATCATTGGTTTGTCCCATTGCCTCATACGTAACGGTGCCGGTCTTCTTATTCGTCATCGCGTCTATGATGCTGGCGGACATGCCGGATTCGGTAATGCTGTCATTCTGCAGTCCCTTATCGGGGTGATAAATCAGTTGTCCAGCTGCGGTGGTCAGAATATAGAACCCGGTATTGCCCAGTGTATACTGGCTTGCCATCTTGTATAAGGTGTCCGGGGAAAAATTAATCGCGGCTGCTCCGATCAGCACTTTCGTGCCCGACTTATAAACGGGAGCGATCACGCTGACAATCCGCTGGCCTGTCGCCAAATCTTCATAGGGCTCGGTAACAACAACATTCTGCTCGTTGTTTTGCTGCTTAATCAATTCGGTATACCACGCGCACTTTGAAATCACCCACTCCGAACCGGACGTATATCCGTCCGACTGGGTATATTGGCTTGAATCAACATCGGCAATCCACGAAACAACGATATTGTCCGAATCGGTTGCCTGAATATTCTTCATTGTACTTTTGACGGCATCGTAATTTTCGGCGTCTGTAATTTTCATCCCCTTATGGACGTTTGAAAACAAGGCCTCAAATTGGGAGTTTGTCGTCATCTGCTTTGTAATTTCAATATACTTTTCAAAGTAATTGCTGATCTGATACGAGGCCGCAAGTGACTTTGCCGTCAGGTCGCTGGTGGTCAGCTGATTCACGGACTTTTGTAAGCTCATAAGGATACACAGGATCATAATGCAGAACACCAGAGCGACAGAGCCCCCGATCAATGCGAGCATCCGCCAGAGCAGCTTTTTGTTTTGAGCCCGTGCGGAAATCTTTTGATTCTTTTTCCCCGCAGTTTTCTGAAAAACGCGGGCTTTTCCTATTTTCCTAATCACAGTCTGCACCTCGTTACTTCTATCTGCAAATTTTCGGTCTCTATAATATACTATCGGCCTTTCTGACACAAAATTAAGTTCAAAACAGGTGGATTTCAAGATTTCATTTCAAACGGAATCGCCATTGCTTGGCATCCCATCATTTTATGCTTGAGCGGTCTGTTGCCCGCGCGCCGAAAGTGATTTGGCGAGTCAAGCTGAGATTGGCCTAATTTTTTATTATAATGTATCGATATACTTTTAAGAGGTTGCCGCCGTCACTATTACTTGTAGCCTATAAATACGAAAGATGCACAAGAAGAGGAGTGAAGTCATGTCTGATTAACCGAAATCGGCGAAACCCACGCTAAGGCCTCCCGTCGAAACGCAGGGAATACTACATTTTGCATGAGCCGGGAGAAAAAAATCTGCTGCAGATTTAATTTACTGCAGCGTGGTCAGAAAGGTCAGATGAACGTGAATAAGTGGTTTGAAAATTTGAAAATATCAAGAAAACTTGCATCAGGGTTTCTTGTCATTATCCTGATGACAGTGATAGTCGGTGGGGTGGGAATTTCCGGGATCCTCAGCATTCAGAAAAATGACGCACTGCTTTACGAGCAAGAAACGCTTGGTCTCCAGTATGCCGGTGATGCGGGTGTTGCGTTTATGCAGCTTCGCTACAATTCACTGACGCGGCTTTATGCGGGCGATCAGACAACCGTCATAGATACCGTGAAGAAAATCAAAGATAATTTTACGGAAATTGATACGCTGTTAGTCAAATGCCGGGAAACGGTCAGTGATCCAGAAGTTCAGGCCCTGCTCAAGGAGATGACCACTGATTGGGCTACATATAAGAAGAACATGACCACGGATAACGGCACCGCGCTCAAAGGCCAAACTGTCAGCTTTAATCAGAACACAGCCACAATGGGGAATCAACTGCGGGATAATTTTAAAACTCTATTTGAGAACATTTCCGAGCTGGCTTCTAAAACGGCTTCCCGAAACAAAACAAATGCGAGAGTGTTTTCCGCCATTATGGCCGCCGTTGTCCTCGTTGCTGCGGCAATTTCCGCGTTCCTGGCCCGCTTCATCTCAAATGATATCAGCACTCCGCTGCAAATGCTTTCAACCGTTTCCCGCATGCTGGCTGTCGGCGATATCAATGTCGATAAGGTGATTCAGGAAAAGGATCGCCAACTGAAATTCAGAAAAGACGAAATCGGAGCGTTTGCTTTATCATTCAACCAGCTGATTGCCAGCACTGTTGAGCAGTCAAATGAAACGAAAGCCATTGCAGAGGGAGATTTAACCACCCAGATTGCCGTCCGGTCGGAAGACGACGTCCTTGGCAACGCGCTTTTCGATCTGGTGTCAAAATTCCATGACCTGGCGTCTTCCATTGTGTCGAGTGCGGATCAGGTGAATTCCGGCGCACAGCAGGTGGCGGATTTCAGCACTTCTCTCTCACAGGGCGCCGCAGAGCAAGCAAGCTCTGTGGAGGAGCTGACATCCTCTCTTGAGGAGATCACAGTTCATACATCGCAGAATGCGCAGAATGCAGAAAAAACCAACAATTTGGCAATTACCATTCAACAAGATGCGGATACCGGCAATGCTCAAATGGCCGAAATGCTTCAGGCCATGGAGGAAATCAGCAGTTCCTCGGACAATATCCGGAAAGTAATAAAAGTAATCGAAGACATTGCGTTCCAGACCAATATTCTTGCGCTGAATGCGGCGGTGGAGGCTGCCCGGGCAGGGACCGCCGGAAAGGGCTTCGCGGTGGTTGCCGAGGAAGTCAGAAACCTGGCAGGCCAATCTGCAAAGGCAGCCAATGAGACCACCAACCTGATTGAAAATTCCATTATTAAGGTTGAGTCCGGAACTAAAATTGCGAAGAAGACGGCGGACGCACTTGGTAAGATAATGGCCGGCGTTTCGCAGGCGGGAGAACTCGTCAGCGCAATCGCCTCGGCGTCAAACCAACAAGCGGTGGCACTGGAACAAATCAATCAGGGAATCATGCAGGTTTCACAGGTCGTCCAGGCCAACGCTGCATCGTCCGAAGAGTGTGCGGCGGCAAGTGAAGAGCTTTCCGGTCAGGCCGATAGTCTCATGGAGGGTGTCAAGGTATTTAAGCTGAGCGCCGACACCGCAAAGTCCAGTGTGGACTCCGATCTGCAAAATGGGTGAGCCGAGCCTCGCACTCGGCGGAATCATTGCAAATCCGGGACTTGTCCCACATTCCGATGATCAGCTAAAAAAATACGACCAGAACCGGGCAACGGTTCTGGTCGTATTGATAAGGTACAATAAGTTTCGCAAATTGAAAAAGGCATAGAAAAGGACATGGTTTGCAGATCTCTGGTAGAATGAAGTTGCGACACACCATTCTGAAAGGAGACAGCAAACCATGTCCGAAAAGATTATACAGTTCAACGAGGGTATCATCAAGAACGAGTTGAAAGAGCTCGTTCGCAGCAGCGTTGAGGAAACGCTCAACGGGATGCTGGAGGCGGAGGCAAATCAGCTCACGAACGCCGCCAAATATGAGCGTTCAGAGGAGCGTCAGGGCTATCGCAGTGGCCATTACAGCAGAAATCTTACCACAACATCAGGCGATGTTACGCTGAATGTGCCGAAACTGAAAGGCGTATCCTTTGAGACGGCCATCATCGAGCGGTATCGGCGCCGGGAGAGCAGCGTGGAAGAAGCGCTTATTGAAATGTACCTGGCGGGAGTTTCCGTCCGGCGGGTGGAGGATATTACGGAAGCACTATGGGGAACCAAGGTTTCTCCGGCTACAATCAGCGAGCTGAACAAGAGAGCATATGTTCACATTGAAGAGTGGCGGAACCGGCCCCTGCAGGGCGGCAAATACCCCTATGTCTATGTGGACGGCATTTACCTGCGCCGCAACTGGGGCGGCGAGTTCGAGAACGTCAGCATTCTGGTTGCAATCGCCGTAAATGAAGACGGTTACCGGGAAGTTCTTGGTGCCGCTGAGGGCATGAAGGAGGACAAGGCCAGCTGGACGGAGTTTTTCAAGTGGCTGAAAAGCCGCGGCCTGGAAGGTGTCCGGCTGATTGTCGGAGACAAATGCCTGGGTATGCTGGAGGCGGTGGGAGAAGTTTACCCCGACGCCAAATACCAGCGGTGTGTCGTCCATTTTTACCGCAATGTTTTCTCTGTGGTACCGCGCTCCAAGGTGAAGTTGGTAGCCAAGATGCTCAAGGCGATTCATGCTCAGGAAAGCAAAGCTGCCGCACTGGCCAAGGCGAAAAACGTGGCAGAAACCTTACGAACCATGAAGCTACCGGAAGCTGCAAAGAAAGTTGAGGATTCTGTTGAAGAAACACTGACCTATGCAAGTTTTCCATTTGAGCATTGGACACGGATCCGCACCAACAATGTCATTGAACGGCTCAACCGGGAGATCCGCCGGCGGACCCGCGTGGTAGGCTGCTTCCCGGATGGGAACTCGGCATTAATGTTGGTCTGCGCCCGGCTGCGCCATGTCGCCGGTACCCAGTGGGGAAACAAGAAATATATGAATATGCGGCATCTGGAAGCTGTGGCTGACGACGCCGATATTGCCGGCTGACCTCATTCGTCGGAGACTGCAAACCTAA